>Ga0209913_1001024_pt1 | contig 17989 bp, 10 predicted proteins | sample PersoiDNA2013203_FD_185805 | JGI IMG/M metagenome (GOLD analysis project Ga0209913, IMG submission 185805) | Permafrost soil microbial communities from the Arctic, to analyse light accelerated degradation of dissolved organic matter (DOM) -... | ecosystem: Environmental > Terrestrial > Soil >... | reverse complement strand
GGGCCAGCGCAAAAGCAACATTGGTCAATGAAGCCGTAGCTTCTTGCAATTGGACGTTTCGCTCTCTCACCGCATTGACAATCTCAAGGGAAATTAGCGTAACGCACACGACGCCGACAAAAAAGAAAGTCAGCGACGAAGCTATAGATTTTTTGATTTCGGGCATAGAAAATGACCTTCAAAAAGCGCCTCTCGGCCAGCGGGTGCGAGCCAACGGGTATGTTGCACGTGATTGAGCTTCAATCTGTACTTATCTACTTTAGCTTTTAGATAACAATACTGCGCGGCGCATCCATGGTGCCGTGCCGATATCGTTCTTTTAACGTAGTGAATTTGACGTAGTGAAGCCCATTGTCACCCGTTTTAACTGTTTCGGCACATCAATAAAAAACAACGCCTAATGCGTCAAAATGCGTCACATTCAATACTGCCTGGGCTGGCTTCTATGTCACACCGGACTTACTTTTGACAGTGACGCATTTTTGAGTCAAAACAGCCCTATGAAGCGGGCAGGCGCGGGGTGGGGGCAACTGCGCCAGAGGTCTAGAACGCCGATATACTGCTTGTTCATATAGCAATAAAATTTTCCATCATCCCAACCCGTGTGCGCAGGGTACTGCTGTCGAAGCGGGAGTGGTTGCGAGAGTCTATTCGTCTCAAGCTGCTTATCATCATGCGCCGTGGCGATATGCTGCGCCTCCAGATGACGTAATTGAAGGAGGACGGGAGACACATCACGCCCGGCAAGACTGCTGACTCTAACGGCAAATCGCTGATCTGCCCGCTGCGTTAGACATGGCGAAGGCTAGCCGCCCTGTCAATCTGTCGCATTACCTGTTCTGCAATCTCCGTGGCAAATGCTATTTCAATGAGGAAACAGGGCATACGGGTGGATGGAATTCAATGTGGAGCGGATTCGTTGCTCGCGTCCTGGCAGAAACGGACGTCAAGGAACGATTCACCGAGCACGACCTGCGAGCAAAATGCGGCAGCGATGCTGCTACTTTGGAGCATGCTCAGCAACTATTGGCACATGCTGACAAAAAGACAACTGAACGAATTTATCGACGGAAAGCTGAGCGCGTAAAACCGCTTCGATAGCGATTTGAATAGCACAACTCCGTTTGAATAGCACAAAAGAAAAGGCCTCCATGTCTGGAGGCCTTGTCCGTATTCTGGCGGAGAGACGGGGATTCGAACCCCGGATAGGCTATTAACCTATACACGCTTTCCAGGCGTGCGACTTCAACCACTCATCCATCTCTCCGGAATTTGGCTTCGTTTTTAGCGAAGCCGCTGATTATAGCAACATTTTTCAGAAAATGAGATGGTTTTCTCCCCTCACCCACTAAAAAATAATGGCGACGCATTGCTGCGCCGCCATGATTGCTTGCCTGATTGCTATTGATCACCAGACAGTCAGCGGGCCTGATGCGCTGCCCAACTGCCCTGCCGATCTGCAACCACCCGCTTTATTGCGCTTCTTTCAACTGATCCAAAATAGCTGGATTTTCCAGTGTGGAGATGTCTTGGGTGATGTCTTCACCCTTGGCCAGCACGCGCAGCAGGCGGCGCATGATCTTGCCGGAACGGGTCTTGGGCAGGTTGTCGCCGAAGCGGATTTCCTTTGGTTTGGCGATGGGGCCGATTTCTTTGGCGACCCAGTCGCGCAGTTCCTTGGCGATGGCTTTGGCTTCGTCGCCGGTCGGACGTGGGCGCTTCAGGACGACGAAGGCGCAAATCGATTCGCCGGTGGTTTCGTCCGGTTTGCCGACCACGGCGGCTTCGGCCACGATCGGATTGGCGACCAGCGCGGATTCGATTTCCATCGTGCCCATGCGGTGACCGGAGACGTTGAGCACGTCGTCGATGCGGCCGGTGATGGTGAAGTTGCCGGTTTCCTTGTTGCGGATTGCGCCGTCGCCGGCGAGGTAGACCTTGCCGCCGAACTCTTCTGGGAAATAGCTCTTCTTGAAACGCTCAGGATCGTTCCAGATGGTGCGGATCATGGATGGCCACGGGCGCTTGACGACCAGAATGCCGCCTGTGCCGTTGGGCAAATCGTTGCCGGTTTCGTCGACGATGGCGGCGGTGATGCCCGGCAGCGGCAATGTGCAGGAACCAGGGACTTGCAGCGTCGCGCCCGGCAGCGGCGAGATCATGTGGCCGCCGGTTTCGGTTTGCCAGAAGGTGTCGACGATCGGGCATTTTTCATTGCCGATGTTTTTGTAGTACCACATCCAGGCTTCCGGATTGATCGGCTCGCCGACTGAACCCAGCAAGCGCAGCGACGACAGGTCGTATTGCTTTGGATGGATTTTTTCGTCGGCGTCGGCGGCTTTGATCAGCGAGCGGATCGCGGTCGGCGCAGTGTAGAAAATGGTGGCCTTGTGGCGTTGGATCATGTCCCAGAAGCGACCGGCGTTAGGATAGGTCGGCACGCCTTCGAACACGATTTGTGTTGCGCCGACAGCCAGCGGGCCGTAAGCGATGTAGGTGTGGCCGGTGATCCAGCCGATATCGGCGGTACACCAGTAGATGTCGTTCGGCTTGATATCGAAAGTCCACTTCATCGTCAGCACGGCCCACAACAGGTAGCCGCCGGACGAGTGCTGCACGCCCTTCGGTTTGCCGGTGGAGCCGGAGGTGTAGAGGATGAAGAGCGGATGTTCGGCATCAACCCATTCCGGCTCGCAGACGTCGGACTGATTGGCGACGACGTCGTGCAACCAGAGGTCGCGGCCTTCGACCCAATTGATGTCGGCGCCGGTGCGCTTGTAGACGATGACGTTCTTGATGGTGTCGCAGCCACCCATGGCGAGTGCTTCGTCAACGATGGATTTCAATGGCAGTTGCTTGCCTCCGCGCACTTGATAATCGGCGGTGATGACGGCGACTGCTCCCGCATCAATCACGCGCTCTTGCAGCGACTTGGCGGAGAAGCCCCCGAACACCACAGAATGCGTGGCGCCGATACGGGCGCAGGCTTGCATGGCGGCGACACCTTCGACCGACATTGGCATGTAGATGACGACGCGGTCGCCTTTCTTGACGCCGAGCGACTTCAAGCCGTTGGCGAAGTGGCAGACTTTTTTGTGCAGTTCGCGATAGGTGACGCGCGTGACTTTGGCATCATCGGATTCGAAAATGACGGCGACTTTGTCGGCGTTGCCGTTTTCAAGATTGACGTCGAGGCAGTTGTACGAGACGTTGATCTGGCCGTCGTCAAACCATTTGTAGAATGGGGCGTTGGACTCGTCCAGGGTTTTGGTGAAGGGCTTTTTCCATTGCAGGTTCTCTCGTGCGAGTCTGGCCCAGAAGCCTTCGTAGTCGCGCTCTGCTTCGGCGCATAAGGCGTTATAGGCATCCATGCCGGATACGGTGGCATTCTTTACGAATTCTGCCGGTGGAGCGAATACACGGTTTTCCTGCTTGAAGGTTTCGATGTCTGCCACGATTAGTCTCCTGCGATTGATGATTTTTGCTTTTGGCAAAGGCCGGTCCGTTTTGCATGCCGCGAACACTGGTTTTCATGTTTCATAAAACCGATCTGTTTTTGCGCGTCGCTTCACTTCTCACTTTTGCGTTTTGCAAAACATAGGCGTTTTCACTTACTCAGTCCTTACACCTTCCGGATTGATGATCCGCCGGAACCGGCCTCTGTGCGCTGTTCGCGGCTGGATTCAAGCCCGTCCAAGGGTCAGACCACATTGGTAAGGTGAAGTTTGCAACCAGTCTGTCTTGCGTCTGCCTTGCGATATTGCCCGCCTGCATTATCGCATTTGCCGGCGAGATCGACAGCGATACGGATGGAATCGCGCTCTGCCGCCAAGAGAGCGGCAAGGGAGTGTAAAATAGCGGCCTGAATTCGTCCGCAGCTTGCGACGGCGCGCCAGACAAGGTACCGACCGAGTACCGCTTACATGGCGGCAACGATTGAACAACACGTTGCCCGGATCGCGCCTTGCAGACATCTCCGGTTTCAACTCTACGACTTTTAAGATTCGCGCCAATGAAAGACACCCGTCCCGCTTCTTCCGGTAAGAAAAAGATCGGCATCCTGCCTAATCTGATTTTCATGAGCCGGTGGCTGCAACTGCCTTTGTATCTTGGCCTGATCCTGGCGCAATGCGTCTACGTCTACCACTTCTGGGTCGAGCTGAGCGATCTGATCGGTGCGGCGATGGGCAATGCCGCATCGCTGGAACATATCCTCGATGCCGTCGCCATCGAAGGCGCGCTGCGCCCCGAAAAGCTCAATGAGCAAACCATCATGCTGGTGGTGCTGGCGCTGATCGACGTGGTGATGATTTCCAATCTGCTGATCATGGTGATCGTCGGCGGCTACGAGACCTTCGTGTCGCGCATGAATCTGGAAAGCCATCCCGACCAGCCCGAGTGGCTGTCGCACGTGAATGCGTCCGTGCTGAAGGTGAAGCTGGCGACAGCGATCATCGGCATTTCGTCCATCCATCTGCTCAAGACCTTCATCAACGCCAACCTGTACGACGTCAAGACCTTGCTGGCGCAGACCGGCATCCACATTACCTTTCTGTTGTCCGCCATGGCGATCGCCTACTGCGACCGGCTCATGAGCCATCCGCAGGAGCCGTCGGGGTCGCCTGATCCGCACTGACAACCCTCTTTCCGCATTATTCATTCAACCCGAGAGAACCAGCCATGACCATCATCAAGCAAGACGATCTCATCGAATCTGTAGCCGCCGCGCTGCAATACATCAGCTATTACCATCCGGTGGATTACATCCAGCATCTGGCGCGTGCCTATGAGCTGGAGCAAAATCCGGCCGCCAAGGATTCCATCGCCCAGATCCTGACCAATTCGCGCATGTGCGCCGAAGGCAAGCGCCCGATCTGCCAGGATACCGGCATCGTCAACGTGTTCCTGCGAATCGGCATGGGCGTGCGCTTTGAAGGTTTCGGCAGCGGCTCCATCGCCGACGCGGTCAACGAAGGCGTGCGCCAGGGCTATAGCCATCCGGACAACGTGCTGCGCGCCTCCATCGTGGCCGACCCGCAATTCGACCGCAAGAACACCAAGGACAACACCCCTGCCGTGATCCACATGGAACTGGTGCCGGGCAATACCGTCGACGTGCGCATCGCTGCCAAGGGCGGCGGCTCCGAGAACAAGACCAAGTTCGTCATGCTCAATCCTTCCGATTCGCTGGTGGACTGGGTTCTCAAGACCGTGCCGACCATGGGCGCCGGCTGGTGTCCGCCGGGCATGCTGGGCATCGGTATCGGCGGCACTGCCGAAAAGGCCATGCTGATGGCCAAGGAAGTGCTGATGGACGACATCGACATGTACGAACTGAAGCAGCGCGGTCCGCAAAACAAGACCGAAGAACTACGTATCGAACTCTGCGACAAGGTCAATGCTCTGGGCATCGGCGCGCAAGGCCTGGGCGGCCTGACGACCGTGCTCGACGTCAAGATCGCGATGTATCCAACCCACGCTGCTTCCAAGCCGGTCGCGATGATTCCGAACTGTGCGGCAACCCGCCACGGCCACTTCGTGCTGGACGGCTCCGGCCCGGCCTACATGGATCCGCCATCGCTGTCCGAATGGCCGGAAGTGCACTGGGTGCCTGACACCGAGAAGTCGAAGAGCGTCAACCTCGACACCCTGACCAAGGAAGAAGTCGCGTCGTGGAAGCCGGGCCAGACCCTGCTGCTGAACGGCAAGATGCTGACCGGTCGCGATGCCGCGCACAAGCGTATCCAGGAAATGCTGGCCAAGGGCGAGAAGCTGCCGGTCGACTTCACCAACCGCGTGATCTATTACGTCGGCCCGGTTGATCCGGTGCGCGACGAAGTGGTTGGCCCTGCCGGTCCGACAACCGCGACACGCATGGACAAGTTCACCGACATGATGCTGGAACAAACCGGCCTGATCTCCATGATCGGCAAGTCGGAGCGCGGCCCTGCCGCCATCGAAGCGATCAAGAAGCACAAGTCGGCTTATCTGATGGCAGTCGGCGGCTCGGCGTATCTGGTATCCAAGGCGATCAAGTCGGCCAAGGTGCTGGGCTTTGCAGATCTGGGCATGGAAGCGATTTACGAGTTCGACGTCAAGGACATGCCCGTCACGGTGGCGGTTGACGCCAACGGTATCTCGGTGCACAACACCGGGCCTGCCGAGTGGAAGGAAAAGATTGCTGCCAGTGTTTCGCTGAGCAAGATTCCTGTCACGACTGCATGATGCTGCTGCAACCAGCAAAGCTGCTGCCGGGTATCGGAATGGCGATCGCTCTCTGATGGACGGTACAGCTTTGCAATCACATGCAACACCGATGCCGATGGCCGCCGATGCGCCCATCGGCATTTTCGATTCCGGCATCGGCGGTTTGTCGGTGCTGCGCCATGTTCGCATCGCTTTGCCACAAGAAAAGCTGCTGTATTTCGCCGACTCCGGTTATGCGCCCTACGGCGACAAAAACGAACAGCAGATTGTGGACCGCTCGCTGGCGGTCGCAGGCTTTCTGACCGAGGCAGGTATCAAAGCGCTGGTCGTCGCCTGCAATACGGCCACTGCGGCTGCCATCCAGGCCATCCGCGAACAGTGGCCGCAACTGATCGTGGTTGGTATCGAGCCCGGACTCAAGCCGGCCGCAGCGCAAAGCAAAAGCCAGATCATCGGCGTGCTGGCCACCCGCAGTACCTTGTCGAGCAAGCGTTTTATCCAGCTCCGCGAACAAGTCGCCGCCCATACCGGCACCCGCTTTTTATCGCAGGCCTGTGTCGGACTCGTCGACCAGATCGAAAAAGGTGAACTGCTTGCCGCGACCACCGCCCGACTCGTTGATCAGTACGTCGCCCCGCTCATAGAGCAAGGCGCCGACACCTTGGTGCTCGGTTGCACACATTATCCTTTTGTCCGTAAGATGATTGAATCAGCGGCACGTCATGCCGGCTTGGCGACACCCATCATCATCGATACCGGTGAAGCAGTGACACGCCAGCTGCAACGTCTGCTGGAAGAGCGATCTTTGCTTTGCAATACAGCAGTCGCGCAGGGTGAAATGACGGCCTATACGACCGCCAGCGCGGCCACACTGGAAAATATCTTTTCAAAACTGTTGAAAATGAGACCAGATATCGTCCAGATCACCGGAAAAACGCCGCAGTAAGCGATTTATCGATGGCCAATGAAATAGAGTGACTAATTCATTTGCCATAATGCCAGTAGTTTTGTATAATCTTTTGCTTCACTGATCTGAGACGAAATTTGGTCCCAGGTTATGCAGTGGTGGCTGTAGCTCAGTTGGTAGAGTCCAGGATTGTGATTCCTGTTGTCGCGGGTTCGAGCCCCGTCAGCCACCCCAACACTGCAAAGGCGCTTGAACATCAACGGCGTCAACATATAAGGCAAGAAAAAATAGCCAAAGAAATCAAAGACCGGATACGGTCTTTTTTGCTTTCTGGACCTGTCTTTTTATCTCTCTGCGCCCTCTCCGACTTTCCTGCAAATCACACTTATCTTTCCGTGTGACTTCCCGTGCCTCAATCAAACGAAATCACGCCGGATAGGGAAGCGCGTATAAGATGCAAATCTCCATGCAAAAAGGCCTGTCCATTTTGTCATGGGCAGGCCTCATCACCACAAGCATCAATATGCATCAACGCGTTCAGATCATTCCGGTCGCATACGCGTACTTGATCAAATCAGCATCCGTACCCAGCCCCAACTTGCGCATGGCATTGTTTTTGTGGGTACTGACGGTGCTCGGTGTGCGCGACAAGCGCTCGCAGATATCACTCAGCGAACTGCCGCCGACAAACAAGCGCACCACCTCCAGCTCGCTCATTGTCAACTCCTTGTTTTGCGTGAAGGCGTCGCCTTGCGCCCAACTCATCTCCAGCTCACCTCGCAAGGAAACCGGGAAGTAAACCTGTTTGCTGGTTTGCGTCGCCATGCAAGCATTGATCAACTCTTCCGCTTTTTCTTTCTTGCTGATCACCGAAAATACACCCATGCGGTACAGACGCTTCACCACCGCGCTGTTGCTCATCGCGGTGTAGACGATCAGCTTGGTCGATGGATAATCATTGCGGATACGCTTGATCAGAACAAAGCCATCCGACTCGTCCTTGTCATCGGTCGGCATGGCAAAGTCAGTAATGACGACTTCACATGGCGTACGCTGCAATGACTCCAGCAATTTCTCACCGGTCTGCGCCATCAGGACAATGCGAAACTCCGGCAGGCGGCCCAGCTCATTTTTCAGTGCATTCAGCACGACCGGATGGTCGTCGGCAATGGCGATTTGCAAAACTTTATTCAAAATCAAACTCATGTTTTCTCCTCTTATCGATTCAAGTGTTTAGTTACTCCGGTCATACTCACCTCGCGCATTTTCGATGCACCACTCAAAGAAAATCAATGCTCTTAAAGCGGCCCTCAGGCGCTTGGTTCCCGGCATTTCTTTTCCTTGAAGTCGATGCCTGACTTGTCATACGGCAGCACATCAAAAAATATTTTTTCATCAAAAATCGAAAACGCTGGGCAATGATGATCTTCAAAATTCATTCGAAAACAAATTCATCACGGGTGGCAGTATAGGAAGGGAGGACCTCAAAAATCTTTAGGAAAATTCTTATTTTTATAATATTTTTTCTTGTCGTCTCCATGTTTTTGGAAGGAGCCGTTAGCTGAAAAATGAAATTGAATGCCGAAAGCGATGTGATTTGATTTTGTTTTTTAATGACACCTTCGTCGGGAGCAATGTGGATATACGTCACTATTGATTGAAGCGATCACTCGCCGTGCAGGAAGCACGTACTAAGAAGAATGTCGAGTATTCCGGGATCACCAACACCCCTTTCCTCTCAGGAAAATTTCAGAAAGCAGCACGAAAAAAAGGCGATGTGACTTGTCGTCTACATCGCCCCTCACCAATCCTGTCAATCCGACCGGATCAATGCGGTACTGTCACCAATAGTCTTCAGTAATGAACTGGCCGCCACCAGCACGCCGGCAAGGCCCCAGCCCACGCTCTTTCAATAGCTCGCGCACCTCGGTGATCATCTCAGGATTTCCGCACACCATGAGGCGTGACGATGCCGCAGTAATGTCTATTCCAAGCTTTTTCTCCAGCGTGCCGTCACGCAAGGCCGCAGTGATGCGGCCGTGCAGCCGATTTGCGGCGGCAGGCTCAGCGGTGTTGACTGCATTGTCTCGCGTCGTCATCGTGATCACGCGTAGTTGCGCGGGCAAGTTTTGTGCGGCTGCTTCGGCGCGCAAGGCCTCAAATTTTTCCTGATAGGTCAGCTCATTTTCATGGCGCACGCAATGCACCAGAATCAGATTGCGGAACTGCTGCCACACCTCGCGCTGTTGCAGAATCGAAATATACGGCCCCAACCCGGTTCCGGTTGCCAGCATCCAGAAGTCTTCGCCATCGGCAAAACGATCCGGCGTCATGAATCCATAACTGAGTTTTTCCACCCACACCGGATCGCCCGGCTGCAGCTTGTCCAGCGCCGAGGTGAACAAGCCGTCGGGGACGATGATGGCGTAGTACTCCAACTGATCTTCGGTTTCGGCCGAAGTAATTGAATAGGCGCGCCAGACCATCTCGCCATTGACCAGCAATCCCAGGCGGGCGAACTGCCCCGGCGTGAAGCGATAACCAGCCGGACGTGTCGTCCTGAAGGTCAGCAATTTATCGGTCCAGCGGTGAACCGATATTAAACTTTCCTGCGTTGCCTTGTCGGTTGCCGCTGCTTGCTCGCTCACTACCCTGCTCCTTCATGTTCGCACTAGAGAAAATTCTGAAAATCGTGTCAAATCCCGTGTTTCGGACTCGATTCTTCAGTTTGCCGGATACAATAACGACAAATTTTGGCTCGCCTGACCGCTGGATTATCGGGGAACTATTTACCCCCGGAAGGGCCTAGTTCAATAGAACAAACAACATCCTAACTGCACTTTCATCTGAGTGCTTTGATTACTACGATTTCAGAATTTACGAACACCCCAATGAAATGGACTTGTCGATTAGCCATTGCTGTTTTTTCGTGTGCGGCCGGATCTGCGCATGCCGCATATAAAGTCGACATTGATGCTCCCGCGCCGCTGCAAAAAATGCTCAAGGAATATCTCGATCTGGTGCGCTACCAGGATCGCGCAGACCTGAGCGACGAACAGCTGCAATTCTTGCTTGATACCGTCAATGATCAGGTCGTGCAACTGACATCGACGGAAGGTTACTTCACTCCCAAGACGACGATCAAGGTGGAGCAATCTCAGGACGAGAAAAGCACCAAACACATCAAATTGCAGGTAGAGGCCGGGCCGCAGACAAAGATCAATGCGGTCGACATCACCGCAACGGGTACTGCCGTGCAACAAGATCCTGCGCGCATTGCCGATATCCGGAAGAACTGGTCTTTGCCGGCCGGCGCGCCGTTCCGCCAGGAAGACTGGGATGCTGCCAAAAATCAGGGGCTGGAAAAGTTGCAGCAGCACAAATACGCCGCCGCCCGCATCGCCGAGTCGCAAGCCAGCGTTGACCCCGATGATCAGCAGGCCGACCTGACGGTGCAATACGACAGTGGCCCACGCTTCACGCTGGGGCCATTGCAGATTACCGGCACCAAACGCTATCCGGAAAGCATCATCCGTAACGTCAATCCGCTCAATATCGGCGAAGAATACGACGTCAATCGCCTGCTGTCGCTGCAGCGCCAGATCCAGAATACGCCCTACTTCAGCAACGCCATCGTCGGCATCGACAACGATCCCGAGAATCCCGACATGACGCCGGTCAAGGTACAAGTCACCGAATTCCCTACGCAACGTATCCGCACGGGTGTCGGCTACGCCACCGATACGGGTGCGCAAGTCGAAGGCCGTTATACGCACTACAACGTTTTCAACAAGGCCTACGTCTTCGACAGTCAATTGCGGCTGGAACAAAAACGCCAGTATGGCTTGCTCAATCTGGCCATGCCGCCGGACAGCAAGAACTTCGTCAACAGCGTCAACACCTCGATGGAACGCACCCGCCTCGAAGGCGTCGACTTGCGCAGCCTTCGTGCCGGGATCAAACGCGCGCGCACCGGTGAACTGTATGACACCGCTTATACACTGACCTATTATCGCGACGAACTGCAACAAGAAAACGGCGCCACCCTGCCAAGCAACACCGTCATTTCACAGGGCAAGCATCAGGCGCTGGTGCCGGGATTTTCATGGGCGCGCCGCAATGTCGACGATCCTATCTTTCCGCGTCATGGCAATCTGCTGACGATAGAAACCGGTTTTGCGCTGAAGGGCGTGATCACTGATCAGACTTTCGGTCGCGTCTACGGCCGCTTCAAACAATACCTGCCGGTCGCCAAACGCGATCTGATCATCTTCCGCACCGAGCTGGGTGGCGTCTTCACCAAAGGCTCCGCATCTGAAGTCCCGGCGTCGCTGTTGTTTCGTGCAGGCGGAAATGATTCTGTGCGCGGTTACAGCTATGACAGCATCGGCAATGAACAAAACGGCACCGTCTATCCGACCAAATATCTGGTGACGGGAAGCGCCGAATATCAGCGCTGGTTCACGGAGAAATGGGGAGCAGCGGTTTTCTACGATGTCGGCGCCGCCGCCGACAACTGGAACAACAAAACCTTTTATAACGGCGTTGGAGCCGGTGCACGCTGGCGCAGCCCGGTGGGTTCGCTCAACCTCGATCTGGCTTACGGCGTGCAAAAGAAACAAATCCGTCCGCATATTTCGCTTGGCATCGCCTTTTGATTTTTACTCCTGAATTTATTTTCGAATCGATACGACGTACGCATGACCGCACCAACACCCTCCACCGCGTCTGACTCTGGCGACAACCAGCAACCACCTGCTTCCGCCCCGCGCAAAAGCAGGCATGTCGGGCGCTGGCTGCTGGCCGGTGTCTTTACGCTATTGCTCGCGCTGACGGCGGCAACGGTCTGGCTGGCCGGTACCGACAGCGGTACCCGCAATGCATGGCAAATTGCCGTATGGGCGATGCAAGGCAAGTTGTCGGGCAAACTTGTTGGCGGCAATCTTGCCGAAGGCATACGCCTGCGCGATCTACGTTATCGCGATGCGACCATGCAATTGGACATTGATCGCATCGAATCCAGCTGGCGCCTGTCATTGCGCCAACGCAGGCTGACGGTGTCCTATCTGCATGTCGGCACGGTCGACATCAACAAGCAACCGACACCGCCAACGCCGACCGTCTTGCCGTCATCGCTGAGCTTGCCGCTGGCACTGGATCTGAACGATATCTCGCTGCAACAGCTGCACCTGCAAACAGGCACGTCCATCACCGAACTCAGCGGCCTGCAATTGCATGGCACGTCTGACGGCGTGCAACATACGCTGGTGCTGGACAAACTGACCACCGCTTTCGGCCAGGCTACTGCCCTGCTGCATCTGAACGGCAAACGGCCCTTTGCCACCAGCGGCGGTCTGGAACTGGCAGGTCTGTATCAGCAGGAAAAACTGCAAGAGAAATTCCAGCTGGCGGCGCAACTGTCCGGCTCCCTTGAAGAACTTGGCATTGCCCTGACCGCCAGCGGTGACAAGCTCAACGGTTCCGCAGACATTGTCGCCACGCCTTTCGCGGCCGTCCCGCTAAAGAAGGCCAGGATCGACCTCCAGCATGTCAATCCGCAAACCTTCAGCTCGGGTGCACCCAAGGCGGATTTACGTCTGCAAGCCAATCTGGCGCCGGTCGCTGGGGCTAGCGCCGACAATTTGCGCGTAGCAGGCGATGTGACGATCAACAACGCCATCCCCGGCAGCATCGATCAGCAACGTTTGCCGTTAACGTCCGCCAAGGCCAATGTCGATCTGGGTGTGGAGAGCCAACAGTTGTCGGACCTGCATATCGCTCTTCTCAGCAAGGCCCGCATCATCGGCAAAGGGCAATTCCGTCCGGCGGACAAGGCCGGCAGTTTTGACTTCCAGATTGCCGACCTTGACTTGCACGCCATCCATGGCGAGCTTAAACCCACTGCGCTGCGCGGCCCGCTTACCGTGCAGTTAAAGCCCGACGCACAAGACATCGTGCTCAAGCTGCAAGACGCCGTCTACAACGTCCTGGCCGACACCACCATCACCGCCGACAAGGTCACGCTGAATCAAGTCCAGCTGACAGCCGCCAAAGCCCGCCTGGAACTGGCCGGCACATTGGGCACGGTCGGTGCGATGGACTATGCATTCAAGGGCAAGCTCAGCAACTTCGATCCATCCCTGTGGATGCGCACCGGTACCGTGCAGGCAAACGCCGGCAGCAGATCAATCTCGGCACGCATCAATATGGATTTCGACACCAGCGGTTCGCTGTCGCCGGAACTGCAAGCGAAGCTCGCCTTCAATATCCACGACAGCAGCTACGACAACCTGCCGATGAGTGGCAATGGCAAAGTGCAACTGGCCGGCAAGCGTCTGCTGCCCAGCACCGTCGATTTGCTGGTAGCAGGCAATCAGCTGCAACTCAAAGGCGCTTTCGGCGCGCCATCCGACCGTCTCGACGTCCATGTCAATGCACCTCAGTTGGCGCGATTGGGATTCGGTATCTCCGGTCTGCTGAAGCTGGACGGCCAGGTCACCGGCACCATGCAAAAACCGAACCTGCGCGCGACCTACAGCGGCGAGCAGCTGGCGTTTGGCCCGCATCATCTGACCAAGCTCGACGGACAAACCGATTTGCAAACCGATCTGGCAGGCGGTGCCGCGTCAGCCAACAACAAACTGCAATTGACGCTGAACGGCGAAGGCTACAACGGTCCTGATGCCGTGCTCAAACAGTTGAAGCTGAACTTGTCCGGCACCTATGGTAGTCATCAGCTTGCGCTGCAAGCCGACGGCCGCGTCAAGGATCAGACGCTGGCGCTGCAGTTCAATGCCCACGGCAAAGTCACCGAAGACAAAACCGGTTACGGCTGGAATGGCGTCATCGATAAGCTGGACAATCAGGGCTTGCCGCGCATCGCCCTGGCCTCGCCGCTGAGCCTGACGCTGGCGGCCGATACGGTGATCGCTGGTGCGACGCGGCTCAATATCGACAAGATGGCCATTGATCTGCGCAGCCTCAGCTATCAGCAGGGCCGTATCCGCTCGGAAGGCAGCGCCAAGGCCCTCGATGTCGGTCGTCTTCTGGAACTGGTGCAGGAAATGACGGGCACACCGCCGCCGGTCAAGACCGATCTGGTGTTCGATGCCGACTGGAATTTTGGTCTGGCGGAAACCGCCAGCGGCTATCTGCAGATCGCACGCAAGAGCGGCGACGTCTCTGTCAATACCGGCAACGCATTGGTGGCGCTGGGACTGTCGGCGTTGCAACTGCGCGTCGACCTCGCGGGGCAGGAAGCAAAGTTTGACGGGCGCATGGCAGCCGGTCGCATCGGCACGCTGGAAGCCAACGGCCAGGCCGGCTTGATCAGACAGGACGGCATCCTCGCACTGCTTGCAGATTCGCCGCTCAAGGCGCAAGCCCGACTGAACGTCCCCGAAGTCAAAACCATCGGCGCGCTGCTGGGTCCGCAATACAGCCTCAACGGCAAACTGGCCATGGAATTGAACGCTGGCGGCACAGTAGGAAAGCCGCGCCTGTCGGGTGCCATCAATGGCGACAATCTCGCGGTGACTCTGTTCGATCAGGGTATCCAGCTCAAGGATGGCATCGCCCGCATCGTGATGGACGACAATGTCATTGACCTGCGTCAGATCGAGTTCCATGGCGGCGAAGGCACTTTGCGCGCAACCGGCAAAGTGCAGCTCGGCGCATCCGATCCCGATCTCAATGCCACCATCGTCGCCGATCGCCTGCAACTGTTCGCCAGCCCTGACCGGCAACTGATGCTGTCGGGTCAGGCCAAGCTTGCCAACGTCAATGAACAGTTGCGCATCGACGGCAAATTCGTGGTCGACAAGGCCTTGTTTGATCTCCCCAAAAGCAGCGCGCCCAAACTCGGCGACGACGTCGTGATTGTCCGGAAAGACAAGGATGGGAAATCCAGAGCCAAGGCCGGCGCAGCCGCAACATCGAAAGAAAAGCTGACAGCCGCCACCGAAAAACCTGCCGGACGTTTCGCTCCGGTGATGAATATCCAGGTCGATCTGGGCAACAACTTCCGCTTCAACGGCAGCGGCGCCGACCTGCGCCTGCGCGGCGACATGACGGTGCGCAGCGAACCCTTGATGCCCTTGCGCGCCACCGGCACCATCAACGTCGCAGAAGGCACCTATGAAGCCTTCGGCACCAAGCTCAACATCGAGCGCGGCATCATCAACTTCCAGGGGCCGATCAGCAATCCCAATCTGAACATCCTTGCGATGCGCCGCAATCAGGACGTCGAGGCCGGCGTCGAAGTCACCGGCAACGCCAACCAGCCGCGCGTGCGCCTGGTATCGGAACCGAATGTCCCCGACGATGAAAAACTGTCCTGGATGATGTTCGGCCATGGCAGCGACAGCTCCGGCCTCGGCCAGCGCAGCGCCAGCAGCCAGGCGCTCGCCTTCGTCGGCAATTTTGGCGGCAAAAAGATCGCCAAGGACATCGGCCTCGACCAGTTCTCCATCGGCGCCAGCGAGTCGGGACTCTCCGACGAACAGGTCGTCAATCTCGGCAAGGCGATTTCGGAAAAACTCTCGGTCGGCTACGAGCAAAGCCTGACCGGCGCCGCCAGCATCGCCAAGGCAACGTGGCAGTTGTCACGCCGCTGGTCGGTGGTAGCGCGTACGGGTACCATCAACGGTCTGAATATTCTGTACAACCGCCGTTTCGACTAAAGCAAGATGAACTGATGAGATGAATGTGCAGGCGTAAAAAAGGGCGGAAACATCCGCCCTTTTTTATCATCATCCCGCCATCAGGATCCTGTTCCCAAGCCTGCCAACTACAGCCACCCTGCCCTGCGCAACCGACGCCACAGCAGCGAACAGCAGGCGAAGATACCTGCCAGCACCACCGGAAAGCTCCATTGCCATGACAGGCCCGGCATGTTGGCGAAGTTCATGCCGTACAAGCTGAAAACCATGGTCGGGATGGCGAGGATCGCACCCCAGCCGGCCAGGGTCTGCACGATTTCATTTTGGTGGATGGTAACTTGCGCCAGGTTGATCTGCACCGCCGATTCCACCATTTCACGCAGGCGATCGCCGGTGTCGATGAAGCGCACCACGTGGTCATAGATGTCGCGGAAGTAGACTTTACCCTCCTTGGTGATCAACCCCTCGTGGAAGCGCAGCAGCTGCGTACACACGTCCAGCAGCGGCGATGCCACCGAACGCAGCCGGATCAGTTGACGCTTCAATTGGTAGAGCTCTTGCAGATAGGCTTTGCCGGTATTGGCAGCCGGGTCGAACAGCTGCGCTTCGTACTGGGTAAATTTGGCTTCCAGATCATCCATGATCGGACGATAGTTATCGACCACGAAGTCCATGATGGCGTACAGCACGAAGCTGGGACCGCGCCCCAGACGCTCGGGCAGCATCTCGCAATGCTCGCGCACCTTGGCATAACTGCGCGAGGCACCGTGGCGTACCGTGACCACAAAGCGCGGTCCGGTCAGGATGTGGGTTTCACCGAACTGCACCTCACCGTCGGCCAATTGCGCGGTGTGCAGCACCACGAACAGGGTGTCGCCGTACTCCTCGATCTTGGGGCGCTGATGAGCGGCGTAAGCGTCTTCCACGGCCAGCTCGTGAAGATGAAACTCTTCCTTGATCTTGTTCATCAGCTCGACGTTTGGCTCCAGCAAGCCCAGCCAGACGAAGGTACCGTCTTCCGCCAGTACGTCACTGATTTCGTCGAGAGTGATCTCGCGCAGCTTCTTGCCTTTTCTGTAGGCCGTGCAATTAACGATCATGTTTGCGTCGATCATGTTTTACCTTTTTTAGTGTCGATCAGACGGCCGGACGGACGATTCTTTGTTTCAGCATTTGCGCAAGCAGCACGCCGATCAGTGTAATGCCGCCGCCGATTGCGTGATACGAATGCACGGACTCGCCCAGAGCCGCCACTGCGATTATGACGGTAAATATGGGAAACAAGTTCATGAACACGGTCGCGTGGCTGGCCCCCATATGCGCGACGCCGTTCATCCACAGGATCTGAGAAATGATCGACGCAGCAATCGCTGCATAAAGCAGCAACGGCAGATTGGCCGCCGTCACCGGCGAATACGGCGCCAATAGAAATGGCGGGAACAACAACACCACTGCAATCCAGATCTGCAGATACAAGAGATGCCACGAGGCAATCGGCAACGCCCATTTGCGCAGCAGCACGCCGTATAAAGCATACGCGACCGTCGCCAGCAACATGAGGATATCGCCGAACACCACGCCGTGCTCGAACAATTGCATCGGATGGCCTTTGCCGATCAGAATCATCAGGCCCAGCAGAGACAGTACGCCGCCTATCAATGTGCCCCAGGTCGGCGGCTCGCGCAGAAACAGGCTGCTCAACAGCAAGGTCAGCAAAGGCATCAGCGAAGCAATCATCCCCATGCTGGTCGCCGACGATGTCGCCGCGGCGAAATAGGCAAGGCTCTGATACAGCACCATGCCGAGCAAAGCCAGTACGAGGATTTTCGGCAGATGCGGCTGTATCGTGCGACGTTGCCGCCAGACCGGTTTCAGCAGAAACGGAGTGAGGATCAATCCGGCCAGCAGCCAACGATAAAAGGAAATCGCCGCCGGCTCGATCAGGCCGGCCGACATCTTGCTGACAACAGTATTGCCGGCCCAGATCAGTACTGCTCCAAGGGGAAAGACGCTGTATTTGAGTTGCATGTCGTGAGTTTTTTCCAGCGATGATGCTGATCTACGCTGACGTCGGCTTTGCAGCCGGGCCGCGCCCTGCCAGTTCGGCGCCGGCATTTGCGGGCAAGCGCATCAGCAAGGGAATCGAAAACGACGCCGCCACCGCGACCGTCAGGAAAGCAGGCCAGAAGTCCTGCGCCACCAGCGTCGCATGGCC
>Ga0209913_1001021_pt1 | contig 18065 bp, 21 predicted proteins | sample PersoiDNA2013203_FD_185805 | JGI IMG/M metagenome (GOLD analysis project Ga0209913, IMG submission 185805) | Permafrost soil microbial communities from the Arctic, to analyse light accelerated degradation of dissolved organic matter (DOM) -... | ecosystem: Environmental > Terrestrial > Soil >... | reverse complement strand
TCACGCGGGATGCAGGCGCAGGATCGCGGCTACGTCATCACCAACGGTCCGGCCATGAGTCCGGACGGAAAAACGCTCTATCACACGGACACATTGCAGCGAACGGTATATGCTTTCGATGTCGACGCTGCAGGAACACTGTCACGCAAGCGTCCGTTCGTACATATCGAAGGCACCGGTTATCCCGATGGCATGGCTGTCGATGCCGAGGGTTTTCTGTGGGTCGCCTTGTTCGGCGGGTGGCGCATAGAGCGCTTCTCGCCATCGGGCGAACTGGCGGGAGTCGTTCCCTTCCCTTGCGCCAATGTGACCAAACTGGTCTTCGGCGGAAACGATTTGCGGACGGTTCATGCCACAACAGCATGGAAAGGTCTGTCGTCTGAAGAGCGGGCCAGGCAGCCGCTTGCAGGCGGACTGTTTTCCTTCATCGCCGACACGCCGGGCCTGGCTCAACATCACCTATCAACTGAGGTAAAGAAGTGAAGAATCAACAGACACCCCGCCGGTTCCGCTCCCAGGACTGGTTCGACAATCCCGATCATATCGACATGACCGCGCTGTATCTCGAGCGCTTCATGAACTACGGCATCACCGCCGAAGAATTGCGTTCCGGCCGCCCGATCATCGGTATCGCGCAGAGCGGCAGCGACATCAGCCCATGCAATCGCATTCACCTCGAACTGGCGCGCCGCGTGCGTGACGGCATTCGCGATGCGGGCGGTATTCCGATGGAGTTTCCGCTGCATCCCATTTTTGAGAACTGCCGCCGTCCGACGGCGGCGATTGACCGCAATCTGTCTTACCTCGGCCTGGTGGAAATCCTGCACGGCTATCCGATCGATGCCGTGGTGCTGACCACCGGCTGCGACAAGACCACGCCCGCGCAGATCATGGCAGCGTCCACGGTGGACATCCCCGCCATCGTCTTGTCGGGCGGGCCGATGCTTGACGGCTGGATGGACGGCGAACTGGTCGGCTCCGGCGCGGCGATCTGGAAGGGCCGCCGCCAGTTGTCGGCGGGCGTGATCGACAACGATAAATTTCTGGAAATCGCGGCAGCGTCCGCACCCTCTTCCGGTCACTGCAATACGATGGGCACGGCGTCGACCATGAACGCCATGGCGGAAGCACTGGGTATGTCGCTCACGGGTTGCTCGGCTATTCCGGCGCCGTATCGTGAACGCGGCCAGATGGCTTATGAGACCGGCCGCCGCATCGTCGGCATGGCGCATGAAGATCTGCGTCCGTCCGCGATCCTCACGCGCGAAGCTTTCCTCGATGCGATCGTGGTGAATGCGGCTATCGGCGGCTCGACCAACGCCCAGCCGCACATCATGGCGATGGCGCGCCATGCCGGTGTGGAACTGAAGTCGGAAGACTGGATGGAGTACGGCTATGACGTGCCGCTGCTGCTCAACATGCAGCCTGCCGGCAAATATCTGGGTGAACGTTTCCACCGTGCCGGCGGCGTGCCGGCCATCATGTGGGAACTGCAACAGGCGGGCAAACTGCGCTCCGATCGTCTTACCGCTACCGGCAAGACGATGGTTCAAAACCTGGAAGGCCGCGAGAGCCACGACCGTGAGGTTGTCTTCCGCTTTGAAGCCCCGCTGCGCGAACGTGCGGGCTTCCTGGTGTTGAAGGGAAATCTGTTCGACTTCGCGATCATGAAGACCAGCGTCATTTCGGAGACCTTTCGCGAGCGCTATCTGAACACACCGGGCAGCGAAGGCATCTTCGAATGCAAGGCGGCGGTGTTTGATGGCTCTGACGACTACCATGCACGTATCAACGATCCTGCGCTGGGCATCGATGAAAACACGATCCTGGTGATTCGCGGTGCAGGCCCGGTCGGCTGGCCGGGATCCGCCGAGGTGGTGAATATGCAACCGCCTGATGCGCTGCTGCGCCGTGGCATCACCACGCTGCCGACACTGGGCGACGGTCGCCAGTCAGGCACCTCGGACAGCCCGTCCATCCTCAACGCATCGCCGGAAAGCGCTGTCGGCGGCGGATTGGCTTACCTGCGCGATGGCGACAAGGTACGTATCGATCTCAACAACGGCCGTTGCGACATGCTGATCAGCGACGAAGAGCTGGCCAAGCGCAAGGCGGAAGGCATCCCGGCCGTGCCGCCAAGCCAGACACCGTGGCAGGAGATTTATCGCAGCACCGTCGGCCAGCTGGAAACCGGCGCCTGCATGGAATTGGCAGTCAAGTATCAAGGCGTGGCGAAGGTCTTGCCGCGCCATAACCACTAAGAAAGCGCTGCCGGCCCGGACGAACATCACCGGGCCGGCATGTTCTCTACGTCAAATCAGAATCGCTGCGCGCTGAACGGCGCCAGATCGATTTCCGGTTTCTGCCCGGCCAATAACTGAGCAACCAGACGCCCGGTTCTCGCCGATGTGCCGAGTCCGATATGGCCGTGCCCGAAGGCATGGATCACATCTGCGCTGCGTGTTGACGGGCCGATGCAGGGCAAGCCGTCCGGCATGCTGGGACGCCGTCCCAGCCAGTAGCGCACGCGGCTGGCCGGCAGATCGCGTGGTAGCCCAGGGAACAGTTGCAGCGCGAGGTCGCGCATGATCTCCGCACGACGCCAGTCCGGTTCAGCCTCGAAGGAGGCAATCTCAACCTGCCCCGCCACGCGCAAGCCAAGCTCGGTCTGCGTGGCGATGACCTTGCGATCCATGATCATCATTGGTGTGCGCGGGCGGCCTTCCGGATGTTCCACCATGGCGTGATAACCGCGCTCGGTTTCCAGCGGCACGTTGTCGCCCGCTTGCGCTGCCAGCATTTTTGCTTGCGCACCGGCGGCGATGACGGCGGCATCACAGACGATCTCGCCCTCTTCGGTTTGCACCGCAGCCAGACGATCACCGGCAAAACGGAATCCGGTTGCCTTGACGGCGCGCAGACGTGCGCCGCGGTCGCAAGCGTGCTGAATCAGCCCTGCGATATAGGCACCCGGGTTGCGGCAATGACCGGCTTCATTGATGAACACGCCAAAGCCATAACCAGGATCCAGATCAGGTTCCCGCTGATGCAATTCTTCAGCTTCGATCTCTTGCCATCCAATGCCCAGCTCACGGCGGATGCGCCAGCCTCTGGCATCGCCTTCAAAATGCTGCCGCGAACGGTAGACGTGCAGCAGGCCGCTGAGCTCGATCAGTTGACCGACACCCGCCTTCTCGGCGATCTGTTGATGCAAAGGGGCGGCACCGGCGAGCAGGGTTCGCAATGCTTTGGCCGTCTCGGTGATCCGCGCCTCGGTCGAGCCGGCAATCAGATAGCGCAGCAGCCACGGCAAGGTGCGCGGCAGGTAGCGCCAGCGAATCGACAATGGCCCCAAGGGGTCGAGCAGAAACCCCGGCACCTTCTTCCAGACGCCCGGCTCGGATGGCGGCAGGATGGAGTGCGACGACAGCCAGCCTGCATTGCCATAGCTGGAGGCATGCTCGCCGCCGGGCGTGCCAGGATCAACGATGGTGACCTGCATCCCCTGATCGAGCGCGTGCAGTGCGCTCATTGCGCCGATGGCACCGGCGCCGATGATGACTACCTGGCGTGATACTGACGGTGAGGAAGATGAGGAGGATGAGGAAGCCGGGGTAACTGAATGAGCGGAAGAAGATGACGAGATGGGAGACATGAGGGACATGAAATTCGATGGTTTTCCTGAGCTGCGGGGTGATGCAAGCATCTTGCATGCAGGCCTACATCTTACAGCGATACCCGGCAACCAGTAAGATCAGCGAAGATCGATGAAGATCCCTGAGGATATCCGCAGGGTATTGTCGCCGCTGCAGGAACCAGCTTCCCACATGGAGGGCGCACATATCACGCAGAATGCGCACGCCCCTCCCGGAGAAAATAGTGTCAGCTATTGAAAGGATAGATCGGCTCTGTCGCTGCGAGCAGCAACAACATTCCCGTTACCAGCACCAGACTGATGCATGTGGCGACGATGTATGCAACTTTTTGAAAATACTTCATGATTTCCTCGTCTGAAAAATGACACCCGGGCTGAGGACCTGGCGTTGTTCCCTGCCCTGCCGTTTCGATCCGGCGAGCGGTTATCTGGGCAAATCCTGTTTTGCCACAACCCACAGAATTGCAGACAGTAGTCCTGCCGCCAATACGGCCAGCACATGCAAGAGCCAATCGAAAGTCATCATGCTCTTCCTCCCGTCTGATCAGCACGGCCTCATCGCATCGACAGAAGCGATCACCCATGCATGGATGCCAGTATAAAAAGAGGCACCTCAGAAGTTCGTCAACGCGGCGTAAAACCTCGCAAATTTGTGCAAAGAGTCGCGCGCCGCACGTGCTGCCGGGGCATGCTTTCACAAGTTGAACTTGAGTTGGTTCTGGGGTGATTTGTGTTGTGACTCAGTGGCGATTCAGCGGCAACTCAGTGGCGATTCAGCGGCAACTCAATGGCAACTGATGCGCGGATCACGTGCTGAAAGATGTGTCTGTGCAGATGAAAACTTTGCACTTCTGCTTTTGATGCGGGGTCGGCATGATCATGAGGAGCAGTTCACGCGTGCGTGATATCAGCACGTGATTGCAATGACAATGAAATGTGCAGGTTCGACTTCATAACTGCACATTTTTTGCTGAAGCTATTGGCGGCACGACAATGAAATAGAAATATTTCACCTAAGTTGCACATGTGAGAACGCGCCCGACACCTGCTTCGTGCTACGATTTTGCTCTATTCAAGGGAGATTTACAGAATGTCTGACGGTCACGATTGCGTTGAACTACCGACCATCATCAACAATGTTGAGTATTTGCTTCAGAGCCGCACGGTCGCGACAGCAGATGGTGCACGACACAGTGAATATCGCGTGCTGCTGGATGGCGTGGTTGTCAAATCATGGACGCCTGGCGACATCCGCGCTTACTTCGCCATCCCCGGCTAACACCTGCTTTTTGCAGGCTGCCGGTCTCGTGTTAAGGGATCACGATAAGACTTAGCTTGGCTATCAGCCAGCCGCCATACTTGCGCGTCTTGCCAAAATCTTCTCGATTTTTTCTTTCAGTGTAGCTGCGTTGAACGGCTTGACGATATAGCCGTCTGCGCCGGCTTGTGCTGCTTCAACGATATTTTCCTTCTTCGCTTCCGCGGTGATCATCAGCACCGGCAAATGCGCCAGCGACGGCGTTGCGCGAATCTTCTTGAGCAAGGCCAGACCGTCCATCACGGGCATGTTCCAGTCGGTCAGAACGAACGTGATCGCCGCCGCACCGCCCTCCAGTATCTTCATGGCCGCGGAGCCGTCTTCAGCTTCAGCCATCTTGGTGAAGTCAAGCTCTTTGAGCAAACCGGTAACGATGCGCCTCATCGTGGAAAAATCGTCCACTACCAGGAAATATTGATCATCTGCCATTTTGGGTAATTGGTATCTTGCGAGGTTGAAAGTGAGAGCGAATACTTAATTTTTTCGAATATTTTTCGATTTATTGCCAGTGTAAAACATTTAGGATCATTTACATACTTTGCGGCATACAAACAGAATTTCAATTGTGCATATTTAAAATAAAACGGCGTCAAATACCGGAAAAATCACGCTAATGAATATAAAGACATCGCGAGGCCGCCTGATGTTCAATAAATTGCATCCCCGGTCGCCATGGTATTTCTACGCGGAAACAAGAGAAAATCGTCCTGGGTGACAGGACAAATGAAGAGTGGTGCGTGGGGGAATTATTTCTTCAGAAGCTCAATGGCATCTTCTGCAACGCTGCGCAAATTGGTGATCGTTGCATTCAAATCGGCCAGCTCCCGCGCGGTTGGGGGCTCGTCCATCCCCCCTTTTACCAGAGACGCCTTGATAATCGTCGCCGCCATATGCCAGGCTGCACGATTATGCGCATTGATCAATTCTCTGCGGATCCGCTCCAATTCCGCTTTCTTTATTTTGTCCATCGCTATCTTTTTAGCTCGTCGGTTGTTCGAATCTGGCTGCTACCCCTACACCCAAAACATTTCCACATGGAAATATAACATGCAGGACTAAGGTCATACTATGCATGAATTCTTTCAAGCTTGTGACTCGCGTTCAGCACAGTATATTGATATCCCGCAATAAACGTTACACGTTATTTTTCAGCTGAAATGAATAATTTTGAAGCTTGAGTAGAATTTCTTACCTGAAGCTGATATTGGTCAACATATTCTCCGGATGCCGAACGTCGAACCCAGATACCCACGCAACGCTGCTGCGCTTTAACCACATCCGGCGCTTTACCAGCCTGCAGCCAACTCGCGCGTAAGTTCGGCGGCGGGAATCTCTTTGCAGCCGCGCGCATTCTGCCCCGACCATAATGGAGAAAAATCTCCGCTGCCCAAGCTCTCTGCCTTGCTGCGCAACGGCGCAATCGCGGAAGTCGCCAAGGGAAAAGCTGGCGCCGCGGGGCTCAGCGAACCGAGTTCGCGCATGAGGCGATTCACCACGCCGCGTGCAGGACCGCCGGTGAACAAGTTGGTGAGTGCGGTGTGTTCAACAGCATCGCTTTTCAGGACGGCGCGATGGATGGCGCTGGTGGTTGCCTCGGGCGTGAGCATGTAGGCTGTACCGATCTGCACGCCTGCCGCGCCCAGCAATTTGGCGGCGGCAACGCCTTTGGCATCGACGATGCCGCCTGCGGCGATGACGGGGATGTTCACGGCCCGGACGATTTGCGGCAACAAGGCAAAGGTACCGAGCTGCGTGGAAATATCGTGCGACAGGAAAAAGCCGCGATGCCCTCCGGCTTCCAGGCCTTGCGCGATGATGGCGTCGACACCCTGCTCTTCCAGCCAGCGCGCTTCGGCCACGGTGGTTGCGGAAGACAACACTTTGGCGCCCCAGCTGCGCACGCGGGCGATCAATGCCGCACTGGGCAGACCGAAATGGAAGCTGACCACCGGGGGCTTGAATTCGCTCAACAGTTCGGCGGCCTCGGCCGTGAACGGGGCGCGACCGGGCCCTGTCGGGATGGTGTCGGCGTCAATACCGAATTCACGATAGTACGGCGCCAGCGCAGTACGCCATGCGGCTTCGCGCGTTGCATCTGGTTCGGGTGGTGTATGCGCGAAAAAATTGACGTTGTAGGGCTTGTCGGTGCCGGCACGGATTTGCTCCAGCTCTTTGCGCAGCACTTCAGGCGTGAGCATGGCGCAAGGCAAAGAACCCAGGCCGCCGGCATTACAGACTGCAGTAATCAGCGCATGTCCCTGTACGCCCGCCATCGGTGCCTGAATAATCGGCAGGTCGATTCCCAGCAGCTTTTGCAACGATTCCATGTGTTCTCCGGTCTATTCGTGATATTGCTGTGGAGGTGGTACGTGCGGCCAGGTGCTTGCGTGGCTACGAATACGCTTCAACGCTGGTCTCAGCTGATCCCGCTGAATAACGAGAAATGACCCGCAGTCACCCGCAATAACTATTCGAATGACAAGTATATCGGGGAGTCGATATTGATGCTGCCGACTGCCGAGTTGTTACCGATCCTTACGTTCTGCTTCGACTTGTGACCTTGCCGATAATTTACAATTGCGGTATCGACTTATCGACTCACAGACCCATAGATTTACCATCAGGAGATTCCAGGCATGCGCCGCTTGCTTCCTTCGTTATCCGTTTCTGCCCTGCTGATCACCGGCGTTGCCGGCCTGGCAGGCTGCTCGACGTCAAAGCCGTCGTTCTACCATCAGGAAGATTTCAGCGAAACCGACACCTATTCACGCAGCTTCGGCGCCAGCGACAATGCGGTCTGCGAGGCTGCACGCCGCGCTTTGCTGGGTCAGGGTTACATCATCAGCAAAGCCCAGGCCAATATCGTCGACGGCACCAAGAGCTTTCAACCGGAAGCCGATCAGCACGTGGAGATTGCTTTCCATATTGTCTGCGCGCCCAACGGCAAGGCCGACCACAACGCTTCGCTATTTGTGAGTGCGACGCAGGATCGCTACGCGCTGAAGAAGACCAACAACTCCGCCAGTCTGGGCGTGGGCGTGTTGGGTTCGGTATCGATGCCGTTCGGATCAAGTGACGATTCGCTTGTGCGCGTGGCAAGCGAGACCATCCGCTCGGGCCATTTTTATGATCGATTCTTTGGTGCGGTAGAACGCTATCTGGATCCGGCAGAAGACGATGCCGCCAAAGCTGCCAAAACCCAATTGGATGGCCCGATCGCACAGCCAGAAAAAAAGGAGTCCAAATAGGACTCCTTCTTCAAGACTTATTCAATGCATCTTTAACATTTCTTCCATGTTGTCACCAACTGCCTTATTTTGAGGCGGGATAACTAAGTTCTTCATAATCAATCACTTAGCACTTTCCCCCAGACTTGCTCACAAACTTACCCACAGTTTTTGTGGGTAAGTGTGGGTAACTCAGCGTGGGTAGCTCAGGCAACTGAGGTCAGGCATGTCAGCGACTACCTGGGATTACCAACGGCGGTCGTGATAACCGTGGTGACGGTAGCCATGGCGATAATAGCCGGGGCCATAACCACGGTGGTAGTAGCCGCCTCGTTCAACGTAAATTGGTGCAGGAGCGACATAAACCGGAGCCGGACGCACGTACACAGGAGGTGGCGGCGCATAGACCGGAGCCGGCGCGTAATACACGGGTGGTGGCGGTGCGTACACCGGCACACCGATATTGATACCAACGCCGACGTGCGCGGCCATCGCCGGTGCCGCAAACAGGCTTGCGGCGAGCACGCCAACCGATACGACTGTCACGGAGAGAAGAGATTTTTTCACGATGGCTCCTTGGGTGCATCTGAAGATGCGTATGCGTTATGTGCTTGAATATCGAGCTTGAACTTCGCGCTGAAAACAAGGTACTGCGCGGCTGACAACTCGTTTAACTATTGACTCTATTAAAATCCAATTCGCACCCGATAACCAGTCAGTACCCGGTAAGCCTTGTAACAAGATGCTACAAATTCCTGACCGGGATTCACACCTCCCCGCTCTTTCTTTACTCTTCAGCACTCACAATCGGGCATAAAAAAACGGACACTGCTTTCGCAATGTCCGTCGTCTGTCTTGACCGGCTACCCGGTCAATCCGCTACAACCGATCAGGCTGCGTTCAGCACCGGCGTCACGCTTTGCCCGGCATTGAGACGTGCAATCTTGCCGATGGTGTCGGCGCAAGCGCGTGCCGCTTCCTGGCCCTTGACCACGAAATGCGCGTGGAAGAACTCCTGATGCTCGCTGTGCGAATGGAAATGATGCGGTGTCAGCACGGCGGAGAAAACCGGCACTTCGGTTTCCAGCTGTACGTTCATCAGGGAGTTGATCACTGCCGTAGCGACGAAATCGTGACGGTAAATCCCGCCATCAACCACCAGGCCGGAAGCGACGATACCGGCATACTTGCCGGTCTTTGCCAACAACTTGGCGTGCAGAGGGATTTCAAACGCGCCGGGGACTTCGAAGAAATCAATGCTGGATTCCGGGAAACCCAACTTGGCGATTTCAGCAGTGAAGGAAATACGGCATTGATCGACGATCTCTTTGTGCCAGCAAGCCTGGATAAAAGCGATGCGATTTTTGGCGGTAGAAGTATTGGTATTGTTTGCTGCGTGTTGCATTTGTTCAGGACTCCTGTTTGGTGACTAAAAACAGGGCGCATGGAAACGAGCAGGCGCATGCATGCGTGCATGCGCGCGGCAGGTTTCCGTTCTCTTTCATCCGGACTATGACCGTCGGCCCCGGGATCTCACCAGGTCTGCTGACCTCGACGGACGGGTGTCCGCCAAGCGCTCGCGGGCTCGTCGCAAGAACCTTGAAACAAAGTCCTGCGACATTACCGCCGGTGGGGATTTTCACCCCGCCCCGAGAACATCGTGTGCAGAAAAATTCCAACTATTTCGAAATTTTTGCCACGCACAAATTTATCACGATTGCAGAAATGCTGCAGAGCACACAGCGTTTTATATGCGATCAGGCACGTGCGCGATTCTGCAAAGAAGCGATGCGCGACTCAATCGACGGGTGGCTGGAGAACAAACCCATCCACGACTCGCGCCCCGCAATACCGGACGCCTGCAAGTTCTGCGGCAAGCCGTCGGCTTCCATTCCGCCCAGGCGACGCAGTGCGCCGATCATCGGTGTCGATGAGCCCATCAGCGATGCAGCGCCGGCATCGGCACGGTATTCGCGCTGGCGCGAGAAGTACATGACGATGACGCTGGCCAGAATACCGAAGACGATTTCACAGACAACCACGGTCACCATGTAGCCGATGCCTGGCCCGGACGACTGCTCGTTGTTGCGGCGCAAAGCCGAGTCAACAAAGTAACCGACGATACGCGCGAAGAACATGACGAAGGTGTTGACCACACCTTGAATCAGCGTCAGCGTGACCATGTCGCCGTTGGCGATGTGCGCAACTTCATGCGCCAGCACGGCTTCCACTTCTTCCTTGGTCATGCCTTGCAGCAGGCCGGTCGATACCGCCACCAGCGAGTTGCTCTTGCTGGCGCCGGTGGCGAAGGCGTTTGGCGGGCCGTCATAGACTGCGACTTCTGGCATGGTCAAACCGGCGCGTGTAGCCAAGCGGTTGACGGTATCGACCAGCCACATCTCCGTCGAGTTTTGCGGATGTGCGATGACGCGCGCGCCGGTAGACCATTTGGCGATGGTCTTCGACATGAAGAGGGAAATGAACGAGCCGCCGAAGCCCATCAACGCACAGAACATCAGCAGCATGCCGAAGTTGAGGCCGTTGGCCGTCATGTAGCGATTGATGCCGAGAACGCTGGCGGTCACGCTCAGGACCAGCATCACGGCAAGATTGGTGACGAGAAAAAGAATGACGCGTTTCATGGTGCTTCCTAAATAAAAAATACGAGAAGTTGCAGCAGCGATGCCGCCGCCGCAGGGCAATAGCGATGAAAACCGGTGAAAAATAGAGAGATGCGCGCAACAGCCGATCTCGGTGCCGCAGTTGATCGAAAACGATCAGCTGCACCGTGTCGGAGCGCGCGCGGTCAGGCTAGTGGTGGAGGACGCTGCAGATCAATGAACGCGGAGGTGCCGTCGTTCACGAGGGGATAAAAATGAGGGAAAGGATGCCAATCCAGTGGCAAGGTGGCAAAAGGAACCGGTAAGGTCTGGTCTTCCAGATCGCCTTGCGCCGTCAGTTTTTTACTGTCGGGCTGGTCACTCATCTCTCCGGCCATGATGTCAACAATATCGTGAGCCGTTTCGCATGCGGATTGTTGCGCGCCATCTTGCGAGTGCGCTTGAGCAGCCAGCACGATCGCAGGTGTCTCACTCAGTTGCTTTGCCATAGGCTCAAGCGTCCCTGCAAACAACTGCAAGGGAAACAGGAATGCCAGTAACAAAAAGCAGAATCGGCGCATGAGCGAGGCGGTAAAGACAGCAAAAAGCATCAAGGAGCGCATTATACGCAAGATATCCACAAGATCGGAGAGAGGACGAATACGGCCATATCGACAAGTTGGCGCGCACCAAAGTTACCCACAGAAAATGTGCTCAACCCTGTTGATAACTTGTTTATGACAATGCGCAAGCCGCGTCCGTTCAGCTTTTGCGAGGATTGTTCCTCTTCCGTTCAAAAACAGGCAGAACCGCGCTTAAACGCCGCTGACGACCTGATTGCGTCCCTGCTTCTTTGCCCGGTATAGCGCTTCGTCGGCGCTGTCGAGCAAAGCCGTACCGTCGCTGCCGACATCAGGTGTCATGGTGCAGACGCCGACGCTGATGGTCATGTGCGCGCCGGACTGGGATTTCTCATGCGGAATGCCGAGATCGCTGACGCTGACGCGCAGACCTTCGGCAAATTTCTCCGCCTGGACGTCGGTAAAGCCCGGGATCAGCATGATGAACTCTTCGCCGCCGTAACGCGCACAGACGTCGTTGGGGCGGCGCATTTGCGCGCGCAGGACGTTGGCGACCAGTTTCAGTGCCCTGTCGCCTTCGCCATGACCGTAATGGTCGTTGTATTGCTTGAAGTAATCGATGTCGATCATGAGCACCGACAGGCTGGTGTGGTTGCGCTTGGCGTCGCGCAGCGCCAGCGCATAGCTCTCGTCAAAGAAACGGCGATTGTAGATACCTGTCAGGCTGTCGGTTATCGCCTCTCGCTTGAGCGCATCGGAATGCGACATCAGCATTTTTTCACGCTTGACCGAGGTGCTGGAGTCGCTGATCTGGATCAGGCATGTCGGCTGCCCGTCGTCGGATCGCAGCGGCGTCATGATGATGGATTGATGCATGCGCACCGGCACATCGCTTTTATCCTGTTCGACAAAAAGCGGCAACGGCGAACGATGGAATGCGCTGGACAAGATTGCCGGCAAGCCGTAGCCGATGGCGTTGTTCAGCGCCCGCAGGAAGCCCGGTGTAAGTTGTTCGCCGAACAGCGCGATAATGTTTTGCCTCAGCGCCTGCTCGCGGCCGATGCGGCTGTGACGGCTCATCCAGTCATTCCAAAGCAGGATCTGCAAGTCGCGATCGACCACGACGAGTCCCAGGTTGACGTTGTTGACAACCTCATCTGCTGAAAAACCAAGTGGAACCGGACTGCTCATGGACATACCGTTTAGAGAATATTGTTCAGATACTGCTGAATATGTGAAATCAGCTTGCTCAGCGATGTAGAGCTCAGCAGGAAAATCAGATGACCTTCGGTATGGTGTTTTTCCAGCACCAGATCAATGTGGAGAACCAGGATGTAGCTGTCGTCGCGGCCCTGCTCAGCCAGGCGCGCAGTGATTTCCTCTGGTGACGACATGGTATAGCTCGGCAGCGAACTGCTGAGACTGATCTTGAGCATGTCGGCCATGGCCGACAGACAAGCATTGAGGATGATATTGCCGAGCTCGCACATGGCTTCTTGCTCGAACTCCGCCAGATCCTCGATGCTCATCTGCGAGCCCATCATGTCGCGCACGATTTCCAGCGCATAGTTCTTCGTGAACAGCAGCACGGCTTCGGCATCGAAAGGACCGGTGAACAACTGGCTGACGGTGGCAAACTTGTTGTCCTTGAGCGTCAACACGCGGTCATTGACCTCGTCGGCCTTGAGTATCTCGATCGATGGCACCGACAGCAAGACTTCCTCGCCGACGATTTCGCTGAGGCTCAACGCGGCGCGCCCTGCACCAACGTTGAACACTTCGGTGAGTGCATCAAGTTCGATCTCTGATAGCACTTTCACGCGGCCCCCGCAGAGCCTGAGCCAGAGATACCGGTGGCTCCGGTGAAATAGCCGATTGCCTGCGCAATCGATTTTTCCGTCACCGGTTTGGCGACAAACAAAGCGCCGAGTTGCTGCGCGCGCGATTGCGCGGCTTCCTGGATGTTGGCCGAAAAGATCACGATACGCACGCCGGGATATTTGCTGAGGATGATCTCGGCAGCATCCGTGCCGAGCATGCCCGGCATATTGATATCCATGGTGCAGTAATCGGGCAGATCCTGATCAATCATGGCGACAGCCTCATCGCCGGTGGTGGCTTCCAGCACGATCCAGTCGGCATGTACGGCGAGGATATGCGCCTTGATCACCATGCGCGATACTTTGCTGTCGTCGACGATCAGAATTTTTTTGAGAGAAGTATCAGACATGAATTTAGAATTGTCGATTTATAAATATTGTCTTTTTTTCTACATTTTACTATTTTAGCCACCCGGCTTTTTCTAGTGTTGCAGAAAAAAAGCCAAAATCAACAGCCATTTTTTTGAAGAAATCTTGCATTAAAACAATGACTTGAAGCGACTTTATTGAAAGTGCCCCGCGCGCCACGCCCATGCCCACTTTGCTTTGCGTGCGGCCATGAAAAAAGGAAGCGCAAAGGCTTCCTTTTGAACAACTATGCCGATTTTGATGTGGGTGATGAACAACACCAGCTTCACGGGGCTGCCGATGAGGCTCTTTAGGCCTCCTTGAGTCTGCGGGGTCTGCCTGGGCCTCAGAGCTGCAAAGTCAGCACTTCTCCAAAAGCAATGGCATGGGCATTGATCGCCGCATGCTCCGCCATCTTTGGTACGGACAAATTCAAAGCCCGCGCTTGCAGCATGCGAATGGTGCCGGCGTGGCAAACAATAATCGCCTGACCATGGCCGCGCGACAGCAAATCAGTGCAAAAAGCGTCGATACGCTGTGCTACGTGCAGCACGTTCTCTCCGCCACCCGGACGGTAGCCGACCACATCAGCCGCCCACAGATCAATCTCCGCACGCGGCAAATCGTCCCAGGCGCATTGCTCCCAGGTGCCGAAGTGCATTTCCATCAAACGCGGGTCGTAACGCACGGGACCGGCGCTGAGTGCTGTCGCCAAAGGCTCGGCTAGGAAGACACAACGTTGCAGCGGGCTGGAATATAAAGGCGCATGCGGCGGCAGGACCGGGCTGACCTGATCAAGCACCTTGCGGCAGTCTTCTTCAGTCACGGCAAGATCACTGCTGCCATAACAGAGGCCCTTGCCGATGACAGGCTGAGGATGACGAATTAGATGCAGCAACATGATGGACCTTTCTGTCTATAAGGACGATGCCGGCGACACTGCAGCCAGCAGGCCCAGGTAAATCGCGATTTCGCTAAGTTGTTGTACAGCGCCGAGGCAATCGCCGGTGTAGCCGCCAATGCGGCGCCGAAATTTAAAGGCAAGGAAAATGGTGGCGGCAAAACCCAGCAGCAGCGCCAACAGCAATCCTTGCCATGCAAACCATCCCATCGCCGCGCACAGCACGACCGGCAGGAACGCGGTCAATGCGGCGACGGCAAATTCAAACGTGCTCATCTGTTGCGCCAGAGGCTTGGCCTTGCCCTCTTCCCGAACATACTCCATGCGCCAGATCAGCCCAGCCGCAAGGCAGCGCGAGACCGGATGCGCCAGCAACAACGCCGGCATGACCTGGATCGACGGCAGGCTGGCAAGTGCAGCGAGCTTCAGTCCGACCAGCATCACAACACCGATCACACCATACGCGCCAACACGCGAATCGCGCATGATCTCCAGAATACGCGCCGGCTGCATGCCGCCGCCGAAACCGTCGCAGACATCGGCGAAACCATCTTCATGAAAAGCACCGGTCAGATAAATCCCAGCAGCCGTCGACAACAATACCGCCACGACTTGCGGCAATACGAGCGCAGCCAGCCCATACACAATCGCACATGCCATCCCGACCAGAATACCGACCGCCGGAAAATAACGCGTGGCATGCTGCAGCCACGCCGCATCAAACCCTACCCAACGCGGTACCGGCAAGCGCGTGAAAAACTGCAGCGCCGTAAAGAACAGCCGCAGTTGATAGCGCAAGCCGGAGCCTGCATTGGGAACGACCGACATGTCAGGCGCTTTTCTCACTGACTTGCGCCGAGGAGAATGTCGCCATTTGCGCCAGGAAATTTACCGCCGCATGCAGCAATGGCAGGGCCAAGGCACTGCCGGTTCCCTCACCCAAACGCAGATCGAGCTGCATCAACGGACGCCCCTTCAGATAGTCCAGCATGCGCCGGTGTCCATGCTCGTCCGAGCAATGTGAAAAGACGCAGTAGTCGAGAATCGAAGGCTGCAGCTTCGCGGCTACCAGCAAGGCCGATGTCACGATGAATCCGTCGATCAGCAACACGCAGCGTTGTTCTGCCGCTTTGAGCATGGCGCCGACCATCATGGCGATTTCAAAACCGCCAAAGGTCTGCAAGATATCCATCGGCGCTTCAATACCCGCATGGTGCGCCACCGCCTGTTCAATGACCTGCTGCTTATGGCGAATGCCCTCTGCCGCCAGACCGGTGCCGGCTCCCACGCATTGAGCCGCGGGAATGCCGGTAATCTTGTGCATGAGCGCGGCCGCAGTGGTCGTGTTGCCGATGCCCATTTCACCGAAGCCGATGACGTCAACCGGCATCGCCGCCACCAGATCCATGCCACGCTGAATCGCTTGCTGGCATTGCTCGGTAGTCATGGCCGGTTCTTTTGCGAAATTGCGCGTGCCGGGTCCGATTTTTCTGTCGATCAGCTCAGCGCGCTTGCCAAAGTCGTGATTCACGCCGGCGTCGACGATGTGCAAGGCACAGTCGTTCTGGCGCGCAAACACATTGATGGCGGCGCCTTGCTGCAAAAAGTTTTCCACCATTTGCCAGGTCACGCTTTGCGGATAAGCCGAAATATTCTCAGCGACGACGCCATGATCCGCAGCGAAGACGACAATCGCCGCGCGATCGATACGTGGGCTGGAGGTCTGCTGGATCAGGCCGATACGGTGTGCGATGAACTCCAGCACGCCCAGACTTCCCTGCGGCTTGGTTTTGTCGTCAATCAGGCTCTGTAAAGCCGATGACAGCGCGGCATCTTGGGTAGACGATAGTTGTGGAATAAGCATAGCTGGATCAGACTCCGTTGGCCCTGATTTGAAAACAGTCGACGGATACAGAATTAACGAAAGGACGTCAGTATAAGAGATAGTCGGGCGTTGCAACCGAACGCATCGTGCCGTCTGGTCGTTCTTTACATTCTTGCGTTGCCAATCGTTGATGACTCGGAAGAACTGCATTGCGGCAAATATCGCGTTGCCGGGATGACCGCAGTTATTCCACGATCAGGCAAGAACGAGATACTGCGGCGCACCACCCGTACATTGAAGGCCTGTCGAGCAACCCTTCGTAGACTGGTGATTCATTGCGATCGCACTATCCGGAATGAAAAAATGCCGTTTGTCATTGCAAGAAATGACAGACGGCATTTTACGTATTTATTTGACGATCGCCTGACGATGCGCTGACGGAAACTATTTTCCTCCGAGCGCCTTACTGATAGCTGCAGTCAGGTCTTCAATCACAAACTTGGCCACATAGCCGTCAGCACCGATGTTCTTGACATGCTCCTCGTTGGCAGACCCTGATAGCGACGAATGGATCACCACTGGAATGGCCTTCAATGCGTCGTCGCGTTTGATATTGCGTGTGAGTGTAAAACCATCCATTTCCGGCATTTCCAGGTCGGTCAATACCATGGCGACACGATCTGTAATATGGCTCCCTTGTGCCCTGATTTCACCACGAATCTCCAATAGCGCTTCCCAGGCTTCTTTGCCTGTTTTATACATACGATAAGGTAGACCCAGTGCTTTCAGACCACTCTCGACCAGAGACCGCGCTACCTTGGAGTCATCCGCTGCGATGATGATCGAGCCGGGCTTGAGCTTGATGTGCTCGATACCAGCGAACTCCATGTCGCGCTCGGTCGGCATGATCTCGTGCAAGATCTGCTCAACGTCAAGCACCTGCGCTAGCCGACTACTGTTGAGATCATCGTCAAGTCGCGCGATGCTGGTGACAAAATTACCGCCAGCCTTGGACTCCGCAGACAAGACCTGGCTCCATTCGAGACGCACAATTTCGTCAACCGATTCGACTGCAAATGCCTGAGTGCTGCGGGCGTATTCGGTAACCAGCAAGATATTCAGGCCGGATTTGGGCGTACAGCCAACTACCGCGGGTAAATCGATCACGGAGATGATCTGACCACGGATATTGACCATGCCCAGAAGCGGAGAACGCGTGCCGGCAGCCTTTGTAATTTCCGGCATGGGAACAATTTCACGGATCTTGAAAACATTAATACCGAACAATTCCGAACGCACGCCATGCGGGTCCGAACCAAGACGAAAAAGCAGCAACTCAAACTTGTTTGAGCTGGTCAGGTTGGTTCTCTCGTCGATCTCTTTTTGAAACGCATCCATATTTACACCCCCGTGTTATACGCCATTGCGATTGATGAACCGCGATTGAACGACATACCAATGTAGAGTGTAATTGCATAAAAAACAATTGCATCCAACAAAATACGACACAAATTCAATATTTAGCGCACTGCGCTGGTGCAGACAGGAAACAAGCCGGGAGGAAGTCGAAATGAGGGCGGATATGGAAGCGAAAGTCAGAGCAGAAAAGAAAAAAGGAAGCTCATTGCTGAGCTTCCTTTTTAATATGGAGCGGGAGAAGAGGCTCGAACTCTCGACCTATACCTTGGCAAGGTATCGCTCTACCAACTGAGCTACTCCCGCATGGAGCA
>Ga0209913_1001019_pt1 | contig 18087 bp, 14 predicted proteins | sample PersoiDNA2013203_FD_185805 | JGI IMG/M metagenome (GOLD analysis project Ga0209913, IMG submission 185805) | Permafrost soil microbial communities from the Arctic, to analyse light accelerated degradation of dissolved organic matter (DOM) -... | ecosystem: Environmental > Terrestrial > Soil >... | reverse complement strand
GCCCTGGGCGAGCAGGCCCTGGCCCTGGCGCAGCGCCTGGCCCGGCTGCCGGCCCATGCGGCGCGTGAGATCCGCAGCGTGTACGAGCACGCGGCCCAGCACAGCCTGAACGAGCAGATGCGCCACGAGGCCGAGCGCCAGCGCGAACTGATCGACCGCCCCGAGTTTGCCGAAGGCGTGCAGGCCTTTCTGGCCAAGCGCGAGCCGGAGTTTGCCCCGCGCAGCTGATCGGCTGCGCGGCTTGCCGGTGGGGGCTCAGCCCTCGACCTGCAGCCGGTAGCCCACGGCGGTTTCAGTCAGCAGGTGGCGCGGCTGGGCCGGGTCGTGTTCGAGCTTTTGCCGCAGGTGGCCCATGTAGATGCGCAGGTAGTGGCTTTGCTCGGTGTGCGAGGCGCCCCACACCTCGCGCAGCAGTTGGCGATGGGTGAGCACCCGGCCCGCGTGGGTGACCAGCACCGTCAGCAGCCGGTATTCGATCGGGGTCAGGTGCACCAGTTGGCCATCGCGCCGCACCAGCCGGGCCACCCGGTCGATCTCCACACCGCCGAAGCGGAACACCGGGTCGGCGGCCTCGCCCTGCTGGCCGGCCTCGGCCGGCAGGCCGCGGGGGCGGCGCAGGTTGGCGCGCACCCGGGCCATCAGCTCGCCCACGCCGAAGGGCTTGGCCAGGTAGTCGTCGGCACCGGCATCCAGCGCGGCGATCTTGTCGGCCTCGTCGCTGCGGGCCGACAGCACCACGATGGGCACCTGGCTCCAGCCACGCACATCGCGGATCAGCTCCAGCCCGTCGCCATCGGGCAGGCCCAGGTCCAGCACGATCAGGTCGGGTTTGCGTGTGCCCACCTCGATCAGGCCACGGCGCAGGCCTTCGGCCTCGTGCACCAGCCAGCCTTCGGCCTCCAGGGCGGCGCGCACGAAGCGGCGGATCTGCGGCTCGTCTTCGATCAGGATGGCGGTGGGGCTGGGCATGGCAATCAGGTCACTCGGTGGGGTCGATGGCGGGCGGGGTGCCGCGTGGCAGGCGCAGGGTGAATTCTGCACCGCCGCCGCGTTGCGACAGATCGGTGGCCGTGATCTGGCCGTGGTGGGCTTCGACGATGGCACGGGCGATCGCCAGGCCCAGGCCCATGCCCGGCGTGGCCGACTCGCGCTCGCCCCGGGTGAAGGTGTCGAACAGCTCCTGCTCGCGCCCGCGCATGGCGGCCGGCAGGCCGGGCCCGTGGTCGCGCACCGTGATCCACAAGGCCTGGGGCTCGGTGCCGGCATGGATCTCGATCGGCGGCTGCCCGTACTTGGCCGCGTTCTCCAGCAGGTTCACCAGCACCCGCTCCATCAGGGTGGCATCGAACTCCACCAGCGGCAGCTCGGCCGGCAGCTGCACCTGCACGGGGCGGCCCGCCAGGGCCGGGGCGGCCTGTCGGATGGCGGCGCCCACCACCTCTTCGACCGATTGCCAGTCGCTGCGCAGTTTCACGGCACCGCTTTGCAGGCGCGCCATGTCCAGCAGGTTGCTGACCAGGGTGTGCAACTGGCGGGCTTCGTCGGTGATGGCCTGGGCCATGCGATCCTGCTCCGCATCCAACGCCGGGCGCGAGGCGCGCAGTGATTCGGCCAGGCCGATCAGCGCGGTGAGCGGGGTGCGCACATCGTGCGAGATCGAGGCCAGCAAGGCGCTGCGCAGGCTCTCGGACTCCATCTGCACCAGGGCCTGCTGGGCCACTTCGACGTAGTGCACGCGCTCTTGCGCGATGGCGATCTGGCGCGCCAGGGTGTCGAGCTGCTGCAGCTGCTCGGGGATCAGCAGCCAGCGGGCCTGTGTCGGCTGCAGGGCCAGCACGCCACGGATGCGCATCGGGGCTTTCAGCGGCAGGTAGTGCCAGGCGCTGGCCGACAGGGTGCTGGTGGCCAGCCCGGCTGGCTGACCGTTGCGGAAGGCCCAGTCGGCCACGGCCAGGTCAAAGCCCGGCGGCAGCTCGGACGGCACCGGCAGGTGGTCGTCGGCGTCGCTGAGCAGCACCCGCACCTGGCCGCCAAAACTGGCCCGCACCGCGGCCTCGCCGATCTCGGCCACCTGCTGGCTTTGCAGGGCCGACGACAGCTCGCGCGTCAACTCGAACAACGAGCGCGCCCGGCGCTCGCGCCCAGCCGTGATGCGGGCCTGAAAGCGCAGCCCGGCAGTCAACTGCCCGGTCAGCAGGCCCACCGCCAGCATCACGACAAAGGTCAGCAGGTACTGCACATCGCTGACCGCGAACGAGAAGCGCGGCGGCACGAAGAAGTAGTCGAAGGCCGCCACGTTGAGCACCGCCGACAGTGCCGCCGGCCCGCGCCCCAATTTGACCGCCACGCCCACCACGCCGAGCAGGAACAGCATCACGATGTTGGCCAGGTCGAACCAGCCGATCAGGGGCGTGGCCAGCACCGCGGTGAGCACCGACACCGCCAGCGCCGTGGCGTAGCGCAGCCAACGGCGGGGCAGCCCCGCCGGGGTGTCGTCCTCGACCTCACGGGGCAGGGCGCTGGGCAGGCGGCGCGAGGCGGGGCTGCGGCCCACTTCCACCAGGTCCAGCTCGGGCGCGGCGTCGGCCACCCGGCGCGCCAGCGGGGCGCGCCAGCGCGGGCGCCGGCGTGGCCGGCCCAGCACCAGGGTGGCGCAGTTCTGCTGGCGCGCCAGCTTGAGCAGTTCGGCCGCGATGTCGTCACCGGCCAGCACCGAGGTGATGGCCCCCATCTCTTCGGCCAGCTTGAGCACGGCCAGGATGCGGTCGCGCTCGGCCGAGGGCAGGCGCTGCAGGCGCGGGGTCTCGACATAGGTGGCCAGCCAGCGCGCGTTGAGCTGCCCGGCCAGCCGGGCCGCCGCGCGCACGGTCTGCTCGGCGCCCTCCAGCTCGTCCACGCCCACCAGCAGCGAACCCGAGGTGTTCCAAACCGGCTGGGGCCCTTGCGACTGCTGCACCCGGTAGTGGCGCACATCGTCTTCCACCCGCTCGGCGGTGCGGCGCAGGGCGATCTCGCGCAGCGCGATCAGGTTGCCCTTGCGAAAGAAGTTCTGCGCCGCCCGCTCTGCCTGCTGGGGCAGGTAGACCTTGCCGGCCTTGAGGCGCGTCAGCAGCTCGTCGGGCGTGACGTCAACCAGGATGATCTCGTCGGCGCGGTCCAGCACGGTGTCGGGGACGGTCTCGTGCACGCGCACGCCGGTGATGGCGCCCACCGTGCCGTTGAGGCTTTCCAGGTGCTGCACGTTGAGTGCCGTCCAGACCTCGATGCCGGCCTCCAGCAGCTCGTTCACGTCCTGCCAGCGCTTGGGGTGGCGGCTGCCTTCCACATTGGCGTGGGCCAGTTCATCCACCAGCAGCACCTGGGGGCGGCGGGCCAGCGCAGCGTCGAGGTCGAACTCGCCCAGCACGCGGCCGCGGTAGGGCACTTCTTTGAGGGGAAGGCTGGGCAGGCCGGCCAGTTGGGCGGCGGTGTCGCCACGGCCGTGGGTCTCGATCACGCCCACCACCACATCGCGTCCGGCGGCCAGTTCGCGCTGGGCCGTGGCCAGCATGGCGTAGGTCTTGCCCACGCCGGCGCTGGCACCGAAATAGATGCGCAGTCGACCCTGCGTGGCGCGCGCCTCGGCGCCCCGGATCTGGTCCAGCAATTGATCGGGGTCGGGGCGACCGTCAGCGGCTAAGGCCAAGCAGAACTCCTTTGGGGTTTCATTTTGCCCGGTCGATCAGCAGCCAGGCCAGTGCCATGGGCAAGGCCAGCACCGACAGTGCCAGCAGGGCCATTGCAAGGTCTTCCAGCATGGCGCCCTCAGTGCAGCGCGTCCAGCGCCAGGTTCAGGGTCAGCACGTTCACCCGGGCCTCGCCCAGCACGCTGAGCAGGGGGCGTTCGGTGTGCTGCTCGATCAAGGCCTGAAGCCGTGCCGGGTCCAGGTGGCGCGCCCGGGCCACGCGCGGCAGTTGGTAGGCCGCAGCGGCAGGGCTGATGTGCGGATCCAGCCCGCTGGCCGAAGCCGTCACCAAGTCCACCGGCACCGCGGCTTTCTGATCGGGGTCGGCTTCGCGCAGGGCGGTGATGCGGGCCTTCACCGCTTCTGCCAGGGCGGGGTTCAGCGGGCCCTGGTTGGAGCCGCTGGAGGCGCTGGCGTTGTAGGCCATGGGGCCGGTGGCCGAGGGGCGGCCCCAGAAGTGGGCTGGGTCGGAAAAGCTCTGCCCGATCAGGCGCGAGCCCACGGGGCGGCCCTCACGCAGCAGCAGGCTGCCGTTGGCCTGGTCGGGGAACAGGGCCTGGCCCAGGCCGGTGACGGCCAGGGGGTAGAGCACGCCGGTGAGCACGCTCAGGGCGATGAAGAACACCAGGGCGGGACGGACAAGGGGGGGCATGGAATGAGACATGGTGATTCTCGAGGCAGGGTTGGATGAGGTTCAGGCGAGGCTCATGCGAGGTGCAGCGCCACCAGCAGCAGGTCGATCAGCTTGATGCCCGCAAAAGGCACCACCAGACCGCCCAGGCCGTAGATCAGCAGGTTGCGGCGCAGCAGGGCGGCGGCGCCGATGGCGCGGTAGCGCACCCCTTGCAGGGCCAGCGGGATCAGGAACACGATCACCAGCGCGTTGAAGATCACTGCCGACAGGATGGCCGAGCTGGGGCTGGCCAGGGCCATGATGTTGAGCGCACCCAGTTGCGGGTAGGTCACCACGAAGATGGCCGGGATGATGGCGAAGAACTTGGCCACGTCGTTGGCGATCGAGAAGGTGGTCAGCGAGCCGCGTGTCATCAGCAGGGCCTTGCCCGTCTCCACCACCTCCAGCAGTTTGGTGGGGTTGGAGTCGAGGTCGACCATGTTGGCCGCCTCCTTGGCGGCCTGGGTACCCGAGTTCATGGCCACGGCCACGTCGGCCTGGGCCAGGGCCGGGGCGTCGTTGGTGCCGTCGCCGGTCATGGCCACCAGGCGGCCCTGTTGCTGGTATTGCCGGATCAGCGCCAGCTTGGCCTCGGGGGTGGCTTCGGCCAGGAAGTCGTCCACGCCGGCCTCGGCTGCGATGGCGGCCGCCGTGAGCGGGTTGTCGCCGGTGATCATCACGGTCTTGATGCCCATGCGGCGCAGGGCCTCGAAGCGCTCCTTGATGCCCGACTTGACGATGTCCTTGAGCTCGACCACGCCCACCGCCACCGCGCCATCGGCCACCACCAACGGGGTGCTGCCGCGGCGCGCCACTTCTTCGGCAGCGCGCACCAGCTCGGGCGGCATGCGCCCGCCCAGGGCCTCCACGTGGCGGCGCACGGCGTCCACCGCCCCCTTGCGCAGCACCCGGGTGTGGCTGCCCTCGGGCAGGTCGACGCCGCTCATGCGGGTCTGGGCGGTGAAGGGCACGGCCAGGGCCTGGCCCAGGCCGGCCTGCAGGCGCTCCAGGGCCGGCGCATTCAGCTTTTGTGCCGCCAGCGTCACGATGCTGCGGCCCTCGGGGGTCTCGTCGGACTGCGAGGCCAGCCAGGCCACCTGGGCCAGGGTGGCCTCGGTGTGGCCGATGCCGGGCAGCAGGGTGGCAGCCTGGCGGTTGCCGTGGGTGATGGTGCCGGTCTTGTCGAGCATCAGCACGTCCACGTCACCTGCCGCCTCGACGGCGCGGCCCGAGGTGGCGATCACGTTGGCCTGCATCATGCGGCTCATGCCGGCCACGCCGATGGCGCTCAACAGCCCGCCGATGGTGGTCGGGATCAGGCACACCAGCAGCGCCACCAGGGCGGTCATGGTGACCGGGGCACCGCTTTGCGCCGCCTGCACGCTGAACACCGAGTAAGGCAGCAGCGTCACGGTGACCACCAGGAACACGATGGTCAGCGCCGCCAGCAGGATGTTGAGCGCGATCTCGTTGGGGGTCTTCTGGCGCTTGGCGCCTTCCACCATGCTGATCATGCGGTCGATGAAGCTTTCGCCCGGGTTGACGCCGATGCACACCACCAGCCAGTCGGAGAGCACACGGGTGCCCCCGGTGACGGCCGAGAAGTCGCCCCCCGATTCACGGATCACGGGGGCGGATTCGCCGGTGATGGCCGATTCGTCCACCGAGGCCACGCCTTCGATCACCTCGCCGTCGAGCGGGATCACGTCGCCGGCTTCGACCAGCACCACGTCCCCCTTGCGCAGCAGGGGCGATTCCAGCGGCAGCCAGGGGCTGCCGTGGCGCGGGTGCTGCATCTTCTTGGCCCAGCCGGTCTGCTGGATGTTGCGCAGCGAGGCGGCCTGCGCCTTGCTGCGCCCCTCGGCCAGGGCTTCGGCGAAGTTGGCGAACAGCACGGTGAACCACAGCCACACCGCCACGCTGAAGATGAACAGGGGCGAGGCCTCACCTTGACCGCCCAGGGCCTGGATGCCCAGCACGGTGGTGAACAGGCTGCCCACGTAGACCACGAACATCACCGGGTTGCGCCATTGCACACGCGGGTTGAGTTTGGCGAAGGCCTGCCCGATGGCGGGCTTGACCAGGGCCGGGTCGAAGAGTGCGAAACCGCTGGATTGACTCATGATTTTGGTTCCTTCTTGGGCGGGATCAATGGCTGGGCCAGAGCATGAAGTGCTCGACCACCGGGCCCAGGGCCAGGGCCGGCACATAGTTCAGCAAGCCCACCAGCAGCACGGTGCCCACCAGCAGGACGACGAACAGCGGCCCATGCGTGGGCAGGGTGCCGGCGCTGGCCGGCAGGCGCTGCTTGCGGGCCAGGGCGCCGGCCATGGCCAGCACGGGCACGATCACGCCAAAACGCCCCAGCCACATCGCCAGGCCCAGCGTCAGGTTGTAGAACGGGGTGTTGGCCGACAGCCCGGCAAAGGCGCTGCCGTTGTTGTTGGCCGCCGAGGTGAAGGCGTACAGGATCTCACTGAAGCCGTGCGCCCCCGGGTTGGCCACGCCGGCCCGGCCGGCCTCGGCCAGCACCGCCACGGCGGTGCCCACCAGCACCACGATGGGGGTGACCAGGATGGCGATCGAGGTCATCTTCATCTCGTAGGCCTCGATCTTCTTGCCCAGGTATTCGGGCGTGCGGCCGATCATCAGGCCGGCGATGAACACCGCCAGCACCGCGAACACCAGCATGCCGTACAGGCCGGTGCCCACGCCGCCGAAGACCACCTCGCCGAGCTGCATCATCACCAGCGGCACCATGCCGCCCAGGGGGGTGAGCGAGTCGTGCATGGCGTTCACGGCGCCGCAGGAGGCGGCGGTGGTGATGACCGCGAACAGCGCACTGGCGTTGACGCCAAAGCGCGTCTCCTTGCCCTCCATGTTGCCGCCGGCCTGCTGCAGGCTGGCCACCTGGTCCACGCCCAGGGCGGCCAGCTGCGGGTTGCCGGCCTGTTCGGCCGGGGTGATCACCAGCACGGCGGCCACGAACATCAGCGTCATGGCGGCCAGCACTGCCACGCCCTGACGCCGGTCGCCCACCTCGATGCCGAAGGCAAGGCACAGGGCCGCGGGGATCAGGAAGATGGCCAGCATCTGCAGCAGGTTGCTGAAGGCCCCCGGGTTTTCATACGGATGGGCCGAGTTGGCATTGAAGAAGCCGCCGCCATTGGTGCCCAGCATCTTGATGGCCTCTTGCGATGCCACGGGCCCCATGGGCAGCAGCTGGGTGTCGGTGCTCTGGGCCTCCTGCACCGGCTGACCTTGGGCGTCCAGCACGGGCTGGCCGTCGGCCCCCAGCTTGGGCTGGGTGTAGGCCTGGGTTTCCAGTGTGTGCACTTCCTGGTAGGGGCTGAAGTTCTGGATCACGCCCTGGCCCACCATCACCAGCGCCAGCAGCAATGACAGGGGCAGCAGCAGCCACACGGTGGCTCGCGTGAGGTCGACCCAGAAATTGCCGATGGCCTGGGCCGAGCGCGCGGCAAAGCCCCGGATCAGCGCGAACACCACGGCGATGCCGGTGGCGGCCGAGACGAAGTTCTGCACCGTCAGCGCCAGCATCTGGGTCAGGTAGCTCATGGTGGATTCACCCGAGTAGCCCTGCCAGTTGGTGTTGGTGACAAAGGACACCGCAGTGTTGAAGGCTGAGTCGGGCGACACGCCGGCAAAGGCCTGCGGGTTCAGCGGCAGCCAGCCCTGCAGGCGTTGCAGGGCATACACCGCGAACACCCCCAGCAGGTTGAAGGCCAGCAAGGCGTAGGCGTAGTGGGTCCAGCGCATCGGCGCGTCGCTGCCCTGGCCACCCAGGCGCAACAGGGCGGCTTCGGTGCGCAGCATCCAGGCGGGCAGGCGCCCTGCACACAGGGCAGCGAGGTAGCGACCCAGCGGCCAGGCCAAGACCAGCAGCAGCACCAGGTACAGGGCCAGCAGGCCCCAGGCGGAGGGATTCATGGCCATTCAGAACTCCTCGGCGCGGATCAGCGCCAACACCAGATAGGCCAGCAGGCCGCATGCGAGCACGGCGCCCAGGCCGTAGAGCCAGTCGGCGGCGCTCATGACGCGTCTCCCGAGCGGGGTTCAAGGGCCTGCAGGCCCCGGGTGAGGGCGGCCATCAGGCCTCCCAGCAAGGCTGCGCAGGCGAGCCAGGCGATGTCCATGTCGACACTCCATCGAGGTAAAAACGATGGGCCAAGCGTAGGATTTCAGGCGTAAAAAGCGGGTTGAATTGGGTCTGGGGGCTGTATAAAAAGCGTAAAAATCCGGCCTCCATGCGCCCGCTCGCCCGCCACGGAGCGGTTCCGGGCCGTGAGGTGCAGCAGACGATGGGCCCTGTACAAAAAGGCCTGCTTCGGGTCATGATCATGCAGTCCCCCGCCGGCGAGGTCGCTGAGATGGGGCAGGGAGCCATCACTTGTCCTATGTTTCCACGCCGTCCTGGCAGGCGGGCCGAGCCGAGGCGCCTGCTGAAGTCACATCACCCTTGGCCAGCCCGGTGCGGGATGCCCGACGCGTGCGCTATTGGCAGTTGCAGGCCCTGGCGGCCCTGATCTGCCAGTTTGGTGGCATCCTGTTCATGGGGATCGCCGCCCGGTTGGGCCATGCCTCCTGGGCCTTTGTGCTGGTGTGGGCGCCGCTGTCGATGGCGCTCACGCTCTGGGTGCTGCTGGGCCTGTCACTGGGTTTCGGGCTGCGCTGGCGCGACCCGACCCTGACCGTGCCGCAGATCGCCTACTCTTCGGTGTCGGCCGTGGCCTGCTACGCTGCGGTGGGCCCGATGCGGGGCCCTTCCCTGGCCATGGCCTGCCTGGCGCTGGTGTTCAGCATCTTTGCCCTGTCAGCGCGTCAGGTGCGCTGGTTGACCACCTTCGTGGTGTCGCTGTATGCCCTGGCCATGGTCATCCTGTCGCACTGGCAGCCCAGCCGCTACCCTGTGGGCGAAGAATTGGCCAACTTCATCATCGTGCTGACGGTGCTGCCCGCCTTTGCCTTGCTGGCCGGGCGCCAGAGCAATCTGCGTGTCCAGCTGAACCGGCAGAAGTCTGAATTGCAGCGCGCCTTGGCGCGGCTGGACGAACAGGCCGGCCAGGACGAACTGACGGGCCTGATGAACCGGCGCCGCGCCGTGGAAAAGCTGCAGGAGCGTTGCGCCCAGGCCCGTCGGGGCCCCGGGTTTTGTGTGGCGCTGGCCGATCTCGATCACTTCAAGTCGGTCAACGACCGGTGCGGCCATGCGGTCGGTGACCTGGTGCTGCGCCGCTTCGCCTCCGAACTGGTGCCGCTGCTGCGCGAAGGCGATGTGCTGGCTCGCTGGGGCGGCGAGGAGTTTCTGCTGCTGTTGGGGGTGGCCGATCCCGTGCAGGCCAGCCAGGCCCTCGAACGCCTGCGCCAGCATGTCGAATCCCTGGCCGTCCCCCTGCCTGATGGGCAGACGCTGCGCTTCACCGTGTCTTTCGGCCTGACCGAGTACCGACCACCGGAAGAGGGCAGCGAAGCCGTGGCGCGGGCAGACACCGCCCTGTACCGGGCCAAGGCCCAGGGGCGCAACAGGGTGGTGACGGCCGATCCGGGTGGGCCGGCCGCTGGGGTGAGCCTGAGTCACTGAGCGTTTGTCGTTTTGAGGACAGACGGATGCCCGTTTGTCGTTTTGACAATACCTTTGAGTTTTGTTGACTCCTAGAATTGGCCAAAACTGCCAAATTCAAGGTGTAGGCGGCATGACACATGATCTTGCTCTGGCCTTTCAGCGTCTCAGGTGCTCTGGTGCGCGCGGCGTCTTGATACTGCGCTGGCTCTCGCGTCGCTTGCACTTGTGGCTGGGTGCGATCCGGGATGCCTATGTCACGCTGCTGCCCATGACCATCGTGGGCGCCCTGGCGCTGGGCTTGGCCGAGCTGCCTCCCCTGGTCGCCCTGCTGCGCCATCTCGAACTGCCGGCCTCGGACCTGATGCAGGCCGCCAAACTGTTCTTCAATGCCACCTTCGGGATCATGGGCCTGCTCGGCGCCATGGCGATTGCGGCCCGCACCACCCGGCTGTTGCAGCAGGAGGCTGGCGTCAACCGGCACTCCGTCGTCACCGTGTCGGCGGTGGCCGCGGTGGCGTTTCTGGTGTGCGTTCTGCCCCTGGAGGGGCCTGAGTTCCAGGTGCTGGGGTATGCCAGCGTGTTCCAGAGCATCGTGATCGGTGTGCTGGTCGCCGAGAGCATGCATGCGATGGCCCACCACGCCGAGGCCTGGTCCGAGCGCAACCTGCTGGAGGCCGGCGCCTCGCTGGGCTATGCCTTGCAGATGGCGGTGTACGCCTTGCTCCTGTTCGTCGTGGTCGGGCTGTTGCGCGTGTCGGTGGCCGCCGTGATGTCGCAATTGGCCATGGGATTTCAGGGCCTGACCCATGTCTGGGCGCAGCAGGGGTCGCTCAGCGACTGGTGGCTCAACCCGGTGTTTGTGTTGGTGAATCAGCTGTTGTGGACCGTGGGCATCAATGGCGGGCAATGGTTGCTGCATCTGGCCGGCCAGGGCTCGGAGCTGGTGGCCACCAGCACCCACTGGCATGTCCCTCACCAGGCCTCGCTGATGTTTCTCAACACCTATGCCCACCTGGGCGGCGCCGGGGCCACCTGGGGATTGATCGTGTGCAGCCTGCTGCGGGCCCGCGACCCGGCCTTGCGGCGGCTGGCCTGGTATTCGGTGCTGCCGGCTTTGCTCAATGTGAATGAGCTGTTGTTGTTCGGCCTGCCCCTGATCCTGAGCCGAACCTTGTTTCTGCCCTTTGTGCTGGCGCCTCTCGCCGCCTGCCTGGTGGCCGAACTGGCCGTGCATCTGCGGTTTCTGTCGCTGGAGGGCGCGGCACTCACCTGGTCGACACCGGCCCTGCTCTCGGGCTATCTGAGCTCGGGTGGCTGGCAGGGGGTGGTGGTGCAGGTTGCCGGCGTCGGGCTCAGTGCCCTGATCTATGCCCCCTTTCTGCGTCGCTTCGAGGATCGGCGCGCCGCCCGGCTGACGGCACATTTTCGCGAGGCCTTGGACACGCTGCAAGGGATCACCCAGACGGTGGTGCAGCCCCAGGTGCTTGCGCGGGCCGATGCCGTGGGGGCGGTGGCCCGCTCCCTGCACGGGGACTTTGAGGCCGACCTGGGCGGCCCGCGTGTTCACCTGGCCTACCAGCCCCAGCATGACCGCGATGGGCGGCTGGTGGGCGCCGAGGCCTTGCTGCGCTGGACCCACGCGGTGCACGGCCCCATTTCACCGGCTGTGATCATCAATATCGCCGAAGAGAGCTCGCTGATTCTGGAGATCGGTCGCTGGACGCTGAACCAGGCGGCCCGCGACATGCGCGTCTGGCGCGATCTGGGCTACGAGGGCTTTCACGTCGGCGTGAACATGTCCCCGCTGCAACTGGAGGACCCGGCCTGGTCCAGGCAGGTGGGCGAGGCGCTGCAGGCGCACGGGCTGGCGGCGCATGATCTGGAGCTGGAGGTCACCGAGGGCCAGGCGCTGGCGTCCTCGGCGCAGACCGATCGCTCGCTGGCCGAACTGAGCAAACTGGGCCTGCTGCTGTCCATGGATGACTTTGGCATGGGCAGCACCTCGCTGCTGTACATGCACCGCTTCAAGTTGCACACCATCAAGCTCGACGGCAGCCTGACCCGTGAGGTCTGTCGCAACGCGGTGGACCGCGACATCATCTCCTGCGTGTGCCGCCTCGGGCATTCGCAGGGCGTCGAGGTGGTGGCGGAGTATGTCGAGACGCCCGAGCAGCAGCAGGCGCTGCTGGCCCTGGGCTGCGACCGGTTCCAGGGCTGGTTGTTCAGCCCGGCCCTGCCTGCCAAAGAGTTTCTGGCCTACATGGAGCGTCAGCGTTCGGCGATGTAGTGCGACATGTGCACGCTCTCACCCGGCGCCAGGTGTTGGCGCACTTCTGCCTCCAGGGCCTGATCGGCCAGCGTGGAGCGGGCGCGCTGGTGCAGGTAGTCGGCCCAGGAGCTGACGATGAAGCGTTCGACGTAGCGCGAGGGCTCACCCAGGTCCTTGTAGACACGCCAGAAGGTGGCGCCGTCGCGTTTGCGGTGCGCCTTGAGCTGGGCTGCGGCGTCGAGAAAGGCCCGGTCCTGCCCCGGCAGGATGCGGTAGCCCAACTCCACCGCGATCGGCCCGGCGCTGGCCTCGGGCTCGTCGGCCACGAACAGGTCCTCCCAGGGCGTGGCCTGGGTCACGTCATGGCGATCGCCCATGCGCAGCGGCATGGGCCGGGCCAGCAGCAGGCTGACCACCATCGCCACCGCGGCCGCCGTGAGGGCGGCATTGAGCCCGGCCACCTCTGCCACCGCACCCCAGAAGGCCGACCCGATGGCAAACGCCCCCAGCGAGGCCACGATGTGCAGGGCCACGGCGCGCGAGCGCACCCAGGGCGGGGCGCTGGCCTGGGTGGCGCTGTTGAAGGTGGACAGGGCCGCCATCCAGGCCGCTCCGCCAAACGCCATCGCGATGTACACCACCGCCGACTGGCGCACCCAGGCCGCCAGCAGCATGGCGGCAGCAAACACCGCGCTGCTCAGTGCAATCAGCGGGTCCAGGCCAAAGCGCGCCCGCACCCGCCCGATCACCAGGCCGATCAGGACCGCCCCGGTGCCCATGCAGCCCATCAGCAGGCCAAAGCCCTGGGCTCCGGTGCCCAACTGGCGCTGGGCAATCACGGGCAGCAGCGCCCACAGGGCCGAGCCGGTGGCGCTGTAGGCCATCACCCGAACCAGTTGGGCCAGCACCATGCGCGAGTGCCAGGCAAAGCGCAGCCCGCTCAGGGTGCCGCCCCACAGCCGTTCGGGTGGCAGGCGTGAGGGCGGGTGCGGGCGTGGCGGCCAGCGCCGTATCGACTCCCACATCACCCCGGTGCAGGCCACCGTGAACACGAACACCCAGCCAGCGCCCAGTTGCGTGAACACCAGGCCGGCCAGGGTGGGGCCGATGGCGCGCGCCGCGTTGTAGGCGATGCTGATGGCGGTGATGGCCTGCGGCCATTCATCACGCGGCACGGGGTCGATCACGGAGGAATTCCAGGCCGGCGTCAGCACCGCCAGGCAGCAGCCACAGACCAGGATCAGAAACAACACCGAGTGGGGGCCGCCCCAGCCCCCCAGCACGAGGACGGCCAGCAGGGCCGAGGCCGCGGCCAAGGCCAGCAGCGAGCCCGAGATCAGACGCTGGCGGTCGGTGGTGTCGGCCAGAACGCCGGCCGGCAGGGCCAGCAAAAACATGGGCAGGAACACCGCAGTCTGCACCAGGGCGGCCAGAAAGGACGAGCCCGTCAGCTCGATCATCAGCCAGGCTGCGGCCATCGACTGCATGCCGCTGCCGATGAAGAAGATGCCGCCACACAGGCACAGGCCCCTGAACGCGGGTTGGCGCAAAGGCGACCAGATCGAGGTGGAGGCAGCAGCAGTCATCCTGACGATTATTCCCCAGGGCCGCCTTTTCTGTGCGGCGCATTCAGGGGTGAACGAGGCCGGGTCTTCGTGCCGGTTGCGGCGCCAACCGGGCCCCGGGCAATATCGTCAGTTCCGACGATGTGAGTGCTGAGGCCGGCTTCTACGATGCCCGCAGGCTGTCCGCATGGCGCCCTGGCCCCGGCCTGCCCATAACACCTCGGAGACACTCATGCTCACTCGCTTCCAAGCCGGCCTGCGTCGGCATTTCAAGCTGGCCGCTGCCGGCGTGCTGCTGGCCTGTGCCCTGCCCCTGGCGGCGCAGGCGCAGAAAAAGTACGACCCTGGCGCCAGCGATACCGAGATCAAGATTGGCAGCCTGTCACCCTATTCGGGCCCGGCCTCGGCCTATGGCACGGCCGGCAAGGCCATGGCGGCCTACTTCGAGCGCCTCAATGCGGCTGGTGGCATCAACGGGCGCAAGATCAACTTCCTGGCCCAGGACGATGCCTACAACCCGGCCAAGTCGGTGGAGCAGACGCGCAAGCTGGTCGAGCAGGATGGGGTGCTGCTGATGTTCGCCTCGCTGGGCACGGCGCAGAACATGGCGGTGCAGCGCTACCTGACGGCCAAGAAGATCCCTCAGCTGTTCGTGAACACCGGCGCCACGCGCTTTGGCGACCCGAAGAACTTCCCCTGGACCATGGGCTGGCAGCCCACCTACCAGGCCGAGGCCCGGGCCTACGCCCAGCACATTCTGGCCACCAAGCCCAACGCCCGCATCGCCGTGCTGATGCAGAACGACGACTTCGGCAAGGACTTCATGAAGGGCTTCACCGACGCCCTGGGCGACAAGGCCAGGACCCAGATCGTGCAGCACCTGACCTACGAGGTGACCGACCCCACCATCGACAGCCAGATGGTCACCTTCAAGTCGTCCGGGGCGGATGTGTTCTTCAACATCAGCACGCCCAAGTTTGCGGCCCAGGCCATCCGCAAGGCGGCCGAGCTGGGCTGGAAGCCCACGCACTACCTGGTCAGTGTGTCGCAGTCACTGAGTTCGGTGCTCAAGCCTGCGGGCCTGGACAACGCCACCGGCGTGATCTCCTCCACCTACTTGCTGGCCCCGTCCGACCCGGCGGCCAAGGGCGTGAAGGAGATGGCCGAGTACCTGGCGGTGATGAAGCAGTACTACCCGGCAGGCGACCCGGAGGACACCCTCAATGTGCTGGGCTATTCGGTGGCCGCCACCCTGGCCCAGGTGCTGCGCCAGGCCGGCGACAACCTGACGCGCGAGAACATCATGAAGCAGGCCGCCAGCCTCAACTTCACGCCGCCGGGCCTGTACCCGGGCATCGAGGTCAAGACCGGGCCTGACGATTTCTACCCGATCGAGAAGAAGGTGCTGCAGCGCTTCAACGGCAAGGACTACGAAGCCTTTGGCGGCCTGTACGGCGGTTGAACCCGCACTCAAGGAGGACCCCCATGCAAGGACTGATGCAAGACCGCCCGTTGCTGATCTCGTCGCTGATCGAGCACGCCGCCACCTTCCACCCCGACACCGAGATCGTCTCGCGCCTGCCCGAGGGCAGCACCCACCGCACCACCTGGCGCGGCCTGCGGGACAGGGCGCGCCAGGTGGCCCAGGCCATGGGGGCGCTGGGCATCCGCCCCGGTGACCGGGTGGGCACGCTGGCCTGGAACTCGTACCGGCACCTGGCGCTGTACTACGGGGTGTCGGGCATGGGGGCGGTGTTGCACACCGTGAACCCACGCCTGTTCCCCGAGCAGATCGACTACATCATCAACCACGCCGAAGATCAGGTGTTGTTCTTCGACATCGGCTTTGCGCCCCTGGTGGCGCAACTGGCGCCGCGGCTCAAATCGGTGCGGGCCTTTGTGGCCATGACCGACCGGGCCCACATGCCCGCCATCGACGTGCCCCATTTGCTGTGCTTCGAGGAGTTGCTGGACGCCCAGAGCGGCGACTATGCGTGGCCCGAGTTCGACGAGAAGTCGGCCTCGTCGCTGTGCTACACCTCGGGCACCACCGGCAACCCCAAGGGTGTGCTGTATTCGCACCGCTCGACCGTGCTGCACACACTGATGGAGCTGGCGCCAGACACCTTCGGCATCAGCTCGTCCGAGACCCTGCTGCTCATCGTGCCCATGTTCCACGCCAATGCCTGGGGCACGCCCTATGCCGCGGCCATGGTGGGGGCCAAGCTGGTGCTGCCGGGGCCGCACCTGGACGGGCAGAGCGTCTACACCCTGATGCGTGACGAGCGCTGCACCTTCTCGCAGGGCGTGCCCACGGTGTGGCTGATGCTGTTCCAGTACCTGGATGCCAACCCGCAGATCAACCCGCGCGAGATCGGGGTCAGGCGCATCGGCATCGGCGGGGCGGCGGTGTCGCGCGCCGTGCTCGATCGCTTCGAGCATGATTTTGGCGCCGAGGTGGTGCAGGGCTGGGGCATGACCGAGACCAGCCCCATCGGCGTGATCAGCAAGCTGCTGCCCAAGCACGCCGAGCTGGACGGCGATGCGCTGCTGAAGGTCAAGCTCAAGCAGGGCCGGGGTGTCTGGGGGGTGGACCTGAAGATCGTCGACGCGGCAGGCCAGACCCTGCCCTGGGATGGCGTGGCCTACGGCCACCTGCATGTGCGCGGCCCCTGGATCTGCAGCGGCTATTTCCGGGGCGAAGGGGGGGAGTTGCTCGATGCCGAGGGCTACTTCCCGACCGGCGATGTGGCCACCATCGACCCCGATGGCTACCTGCAACTGGTGGACCGCGCCAAGGACGTGATCAAGTCGGGGGGCGAGTGGATCTCGTCCATCGACGTTGAAAACGCGGCCTGCTCGCACCCGGGGCTGCTGGAGGCCGCGGTGATCGGCCTGCCGCACCCCAAGTGGCAGGAGCGCCCGCTGCTGGTGGCCGTCAAGCGCCCGGGCGCCGAGGTCGATGCCGCCTCGGTGCTGGCGCACCTGGGCGAGCGCATCGCCAAGTGGTGGCTGCCCGACGACGTGGTGTTTGTCGAGAGCCTGCCGCACACCGCCACCGGCAAACTGCTGAAGACGAAATTGCGCGAGCAGTTCAAGGACCACCGCCTGCCCACGGCCTGAGTGGGGGGAGGGCCGAGTGGGGGGCTGCGTCGGCGGTGCTGGCTCAGAAGCCGATGAACTCGACCACCTCCGACAAGGGCGCGCGCGCCGTTTGCAGTCGGTTCACCGGGTGCTCGGGGTTGGCGTAGCCGATGGCCATGCCTGCGAACAGCATGCGCTCGGGGGGCAGCTTCAGGGTCTGGCCCACGGTCTGCGGGTAGCGGGCCCAGCACTCCTGGGCACAGCTGTCCAGGCCCTCGGCGCGCAACAGCAGCATCAGGGTCTGCAGCAGCATGCCCAGGTCGGACCACTGCGGCGGGCCCATGCGCCGGTCCACGCTGCAGAACAAGGCCAGCGGGGCCCCGAAGAAGGCGTAGTTGCGGGCAAACCAGCGCAGCCGGCCGGCCTTGTCCTCGCGCGGGATGCCCAGTTCGGCGTACATGGCCTCGCCCACCTGGAAGCGGCGCTCGCGGTAGGGCGAGACCAGCTCGGGCGGGTAAACGGTGTATTCGCCGGGCTCGGGCGCAGCGCCGCCTGCCGCCTCGTCTTGCAGCCGCTGCTGCATCCTGGCCTTGAAGTCGGCCAGCGGCGCGCCGGTGAGCACATGCAGGTGCCAGGGCTGCAGGTTGCCCCCGGAGGGCGCGCGCAGCGCATGCTCCAGCACGCGGCGGATGACCGCTTCGGGGACCGGGGTGTCGAGAAAGTCGCGCACCGAGCGGCGCGAGGCAATGGCGTCATGCAGGTTCATGGCAGCGGTGGGGCAGGTTGGGTGGGCGAGCGGGGAGGCGGACGACCTGTCCATCATCCCGGATCAGCTTGCAGCTTGACTGTCTTGTGAATGACTTTCAATCGTCTGAAATGACGATGTGGGGGCTCTCAAGCCCGGCACTTGGGCGGCGGTGCGACACAATCGGGCCTCATTCGAAAAGCAGCGGCAGCCTTCAGGAGGAAATCACCATGGCCTTGGAAATCGAACGCAAATTCAAACTCAGGACTCCGGCGATCCTGGAGGGCCTCAGCGGCTCCCATTTTCTGCAGGCCTACCTGGCCAAGGGCGCGGTGCTGGTGCGGGTGCGGGTGTCGCAGGACCGGGCCTGGCTCACGCTCAAGAGTGCCCCCCTGAGCGCGGCCACCCGCCATGAGTGGGAGTACGAGATCCCGGTGGCCGATGC
>Ga0209913_1001018_pt1 | contig 18087 bp, 16 predicted proteins | sample PersoiDNA2013203_FD_185805 | JGI IMG/M metagenome (GOLD analysis project Ga0209913, IMG submission 185805) | Permafrost soil microbial communities from the Arctic, to analyse light accelerated degradation of dissolved organic matter (DOM) -... | ecosystem: Environmental > Terrestrial > Soil >... | reverse complement strand
TAAAAAAGGAGCTTAAGACTTAGTCAGTTTGGTCGACTTATCCACAGTGGTGTAGTAATCTACACCTATTAAACGCCTGGTCAAAATTCAACGCGCACAGGTGGTCATTTTTAAACGCGCGTCAACAGCTAGCTGCCCTCAGAGAACAAGGCATGGCACCATTCAAAAACCTGATTACGATCATGTACAGAATAATAATATTGTCTGCAATTGTCTCTGCCATGAAAGTCGTTAGTGAAAATCTGACACAGGTACTTGATAAAGCCTCTGCAGCAGGTGGTTTTACTGATATATGGACACCAATCACAGCGGCAATCTTTGGTTATATTTTATTAGCGTACATGGCACATAGATCAGATGGCATTGCTAATGGCCTTAGTTCAGGATCATCCATGTTTTCATCCGGTGATATGGCGTCCAGTGTAGCTGCTGGAGTTGCGGCAGGCATGGCGGTTGCCACAGGTGGTGCGGTAGTTGGTGCCGCGGCAGCAAAAGGTGGTCAGTCAATGGGCGACTTTATTAAAAGTTTGGGTGATTCCGGATCTGTATCAAATGCATCGACATCTGGCTCTCGAGGATTTGAACAGCCAGTTGTAGGAGAGGCACCAAAACAACCCGCTAAAGAGCCAGAAATGTCCTTGCAAGAAATGCGTGCTCTCCCAGCTAACATTGCAAATAAACCACAACATTCATCAGGAGCTTCTCAATCACCTGGTGGCGCAAGTAAGGCTGCTAATACTGCGGTTGGTGAAACTCCTAGTTCACCTAGTGGTGCATTGAATCCTGGTACTGGAAGTTCAGCTGGAATTGGTGGAGCATCAAGTGCTACAGACCAAAAATTGGACAAATTGATGGAAACTATGGGGCAGTCAAAAAAACCAACATTTAGTGATCGAATGTCAACGCTGAATGATCATGTGGCCAAAGAACAATCCACAGTGCAAGCAAATATCAATGTTAATGCGCACGATCACTAAACACTAAAAAGGGAATAGAAAATGGACTTTGACATTAATACATTAAAACAAATATTTGTTAATGCTAGCCATCACACTATTGGCGATGAGCAAATGCTGCGGTCGGCGTTTGAAGTGTATTTTCCCGATATACGCAAACTAAGAAATGCAGGTTTTTCGTTTGAGCAGATCACCGAACTGCTTGAGCAATGCGAACTCAGTCTGCCCTGTTCGATGGTAGAGCAATACTTTGAAGATCAACTGATGGAGAAGAGTAATAAGAATGTGCAACGGATAAATGAGATGTCCGAAATCTTACGACAATTCAATGAAGCCAACCCAGACAAGGTTGAGGATGGAAAGGTAGTGACTGTAGCTCCTGCGAGTGAACCGCATGCAACTGTGGCGATTCCATTGACCGAAGGTTTACACTGTTTAGCGTTACTATCAGCAAAGCCGCGTGAGCGACGGGATGGCGTACCTGAAGAGGTTTATATGGATGGTCAAATGGAGCATCCAGCGATTCCTGGGCTTATGTTGTCAAAGGACGAACGACTGTATGGAAAACAATTAGAAATCGTGGATCAAAATGGGGGAATTAACTTTGAAACAGTGCAGGAAATGGCGTTCAGAGTAAAGTGGATGAAACTAATACCAAGAACAGAAACAGCCTCATCCAAAAATTTTGTAAAGATGGATTATTCTTTATTCGAAAATATTAGTAACCACAAACGTCCTCAATAAGAACCAAGACTGTCCTCATTGGTTTTAATCGCAAATCATTTTAATTTAAGGGCATCAGTAATACGTGGTTGATTTAATTAATGTATCTTCATCTTCAATTCCTGCATTTGCATTTTGCTGTATTGACGCCTCCTTTGCACATTGTTCGATGAAGTCAAATGCGTCTTCAGGTACACGTCCAACAAATTGCTTTCGCCTGTTATTGGAAAGAATGTTATCGTTATCAAGACACATCCTGACAAGTGATGAAAGGGTGCTGCCGCGCACGTCAAATCGCTGATCGACTTCTTTTATGACTTTATCATAACGCTCAAGAAACTCAGTTTCGTTGCGCAGTTCTACTTCGAGCGCTTGTTCTGCCATTTCGTAGCCAAATTCAACACACTTTGTCGCATCCCAATATTTGTAAATCGACAAATTGCCATTAAATTTCAAATCGTACTGCTCTTCGTCAATCCATCGTACCGACCACTGGTCACGAGCCGGTCGTGAATACTGACGAAGCACGGACAAATACTCTTCTTCATTACGTTTCATTGCTACCGAAACGGGTAAGAGAAGTCCTTTTTCCAGCTTTCCTGATTGGCATAACGCTTGATGGAAAAGGAACCGTGCAAGTCGTCCGTTTCCGTCCATGAACGGATGTATGTACACAAAACCAAATGATGCAATGGATGCAGTAACAATAGGGTCAACTTCTTTAGGAGGTTTATTGGCAAACGTCATCAATTCTTCCATCAGACTAGATACAATTTCTGGTGGTGGAGGCAGATAGGTTATTCCAGCCGCCCCACGCATTGGCCCACGCAACCAATTCTGGTTGTTTCTAAAGCTTGTAGCTTTGTCATACGGATTAGTCACGATTGAGTTTTGTAATTCAACCAAACGATCTTCAGACATAGCCCTACGCTCATGCGCTTGATGTAACAACGTAACGAACAACCTTGCTTTATCTTCGCTTGGAGCCTCGCGCTCAATGGCAAAAGAACTTTCAGTTTCGTGCAAATACGCCCATGCCAGGGCGCGATCCGTCATCCCTTTACCCAGCGTATCAATAAATGCTTTAGCGCGGCCAAGAATGTCAGATTTGATCGCTTCCTGTAGATAAGGTGTTCGCTCTACTGTCGCACAGTAGTTGATGGTGCCGAGACCATTAAATGCTACACGCCATCGAGTGTCGCGTTGTGATGGACCGGTGATATATTTGTCTGGATTGAATATCTCAACCGTAGGCCCTGCAATCTCTGGCAAGTCCGTGAGCTGCTTCCCTGTGAATTGCTCCCAAAGATAGCATGCGGCTCTCGTATAGGTGCCGGTCGGCGCACGGCGCAATTCTGCGATCAATGATGCGGGATCGATTTTTGGAAGCGCTTCAGCTAGTATTTGAAGATTGGTGCCCTCGTGTTTGAGGGCGAACAGTATGTGCGCCAAGGGATCGTCAGTGGCAGGAGCAACATGTTTTGGGATTGCAAGAAAGGTATCGGCTTGCTCGACTCGCGTGACTGGCTTGAGTAATGCTGGCCGCTCAATCGAGAATGCACTCAGTTTAAGTGTTTGACGTAAAAATTCGTAACCTAAAGTAGCCATTATTTTCTTCTCACAACTAAGATTTTCTTAATATTACTCTGGTTTCGTAATATTTTCTTATCTAATTTGATAAAACAAATAATATTTGCATCCAATGACTTTTTTTCTTTCTGAAACCCATGTTATCTTCTAGCTTCGCATAGCGATCAATTTTTCGTGCACAAGCTATAGAAATTCAAGCTATCATTTTCCACAGAACGATGCGTATATTGAACGCCCATAATAAAGTTAGAACGTGGTGCTGACAAATCTATGACTGGTGCGGTTTTCCGCGAATATATCACTAAGAAATTGCAATCTAGGGTACAACTTTATTATTTATTTGAAAAATATAGCATCTCTGTCATACAATCAAGGACTTAACGCTGGTTTACGATACAACTTTATTATGAGTTAACAAATGGAGTGTGGGAAATGACTAAATTAACTGATTTAAAAACATTCGATGTGGCCGAGCATTTAGATAACCCACAGGCCATTGCAGAATATTTAAGCCTAGCGCTCGAGGATGATGACCCTGCCTTTATCAATGTCGCATTAAGCGATGTAGCACGCGCCAAGGGCATGACAGAGGTTGCTAAACAATCAGGTATTACACGAGAAGGGTTATAACATGCTTTAACGCATGATGCTAAACCACGTTTTGATACCATTCAAAAAGTCTTTAAAGCTCTAATAACTCATAATGCGGTAATCACCCCTTCTTATAACCGCATATTTAGCGGTAATTAATATTGACTGTGCGGTAATAGTATGCAATTATCACCGCATGAATAGCGGTAATTATCTAAAATATATCTGGCAGCAAGAGGATTGGCCTCATTGGACATTCAATCTGGACAAACTTTCCCAGCTTCTATCTCAAGTAAATCTTGAGCGAGGCCGACTACTTGGCTCCATGCAAGCTTTAGGTTTCAAACTTGCTGAGGAAGCGAGCCTTAAGGTATTAACCAGCGAAGTCGTTAAATCAAGTGAGATAGAAGGCGAACAGCTGAATCCAGATGCTGTACGCTCTTCGATCGCCAGAAGACTGGGTATAGAGACTGGCGGCTTAGTTCCTTCTGACAAGCATGTTGATGGCGTCGTTGAGATGGTGCTGGATGCCACGCGTAATCATGACAAACCCTTAACAGAAGACAGGCTCTTTGGCTGGCACGCTGCACTTTTCCCAACGGGGCATAGCGGCATGTATAAACTAACCGTTGCGGCCTACAGAAATGATGCTGATGGACCCATGCAAGTGGTATCTGGTGGCATTGGTCATGAGAAAGTACATTATGAAGCGCCCTCCGCAACCTCACTTAATGTTGAAATGGCACACTTTCTTCATTGGTTCAACCACGAGATAAGACTTGATCCAGTTATCAAGGCAGGGCTCGCCCATTTGTGGTTTGTGACCTTGCATCCATTCGAAGATGGCAATGGTCGGATAGGCCGCGCTGTTTGTGATATGGCACTAGCCCGTGCCGACGGATCCGCACAACGATTCTATAGCTTGTCAGCACAGATGCAGCACGAACGTAATGATTACTACAACAGCCTTGAGCACGCACAAAAAGGCGTGTTGGATGTCACTGAGTGGCTAGAATGGTTTCTAGGTTGTTTATTACGAGTGGTAAAAAGCGCTAACGATGAGCTAAAAGGCGTGGTGTATTTAGCAACCATCAGTCATCGCGCGCCAGGCGGTAAGTTAAATGAACGTCAGATGAAAATACTCAACATGATGATCCATGGATTTAATGGCAACCTGACTACCGGAAAGTGGGCGAAGCTTACCAATTGCTCAACAGATACCGCACTACGAGACGTCAATGAGCTTGTTGATCTAGGCGTACTTTTGAAGGCTGGTGAATCAAAGCGCAGCGCACATTACGTTTTGGATAAGTTTTAAAAACGATTAAAGAAAGATTAAATAAAGACTAAAAGATTAGGGACAAAAAAACACCTATTTTTTTCTATTAAAACAAATAGTTAAAAACATAACCCGTCACCTATTTAACCCGATTCAGCGTGTTTTTTCCTGACCCGTCACCTATTTAACCCGAAAAAAACATGACCCGTCACCTATTTAACCTAACGTTTTTTTGAATTTGATTAAATATTAAGCAAGTTTTTGCTTGAAATGACCTTACTGTCACCTATTTAACCCGACTGTAAGATGGTTTTATACAGGTTAAATGGCTACCGTCACCTATTCAACCCGAATACCGTCACCTATTCAACCCGAAATAGGCCGTGACTCGTCACCTATTTAACCCGACTTGTTTCGTCTGTGGATAACTTTACATCGTGACGCGTCACCTATTTAACCCGATTTGTTGGTTTTTCTGGTTGCCCTTGCATTGGCCGCCATCACTTCTGCAATAAAAGCGCCCGTGGGAGAAATGGAGTAAATTACGTCTAAAATTTTGCCCCTTGAGCCAGTTTTTACTTCGCGTTTTATTTCGCAGGCTATTTGTTGTGTTTTAAGTTCTTGCATTGAAAAGTCACAAGCAGCAATAGCTTGGCGCTCAACTTTATATCCATTAAGCATAGCACTGTCGCGTTTAATTGTGCTGTAGTACATCACAAATGGTCTTAAGCGACTTGCCATAGTATTTTTAGTAGCAAATTGCTTATGCAGCCACCGTGCAAGTTGGGTGCTGTGGCGCATAAGCTGCTGATAATTGTATTGCCTATAATTGACCTTATCAATTGAATCCGTCACCAGTGGATGAAATTGTACGTGCCACTTAGCATTAGGGTCTTCAGTTAAATCCACACGGGTTACAGACGTTACATTAGATAGGTAAGCATTGCTTTTAGTGTAAGCGTTTTGTTTTTTTTCGCTTTTCAGTTCTATAATACTTTTAGACAAGATGTTAAGACTTTTAACTATGTCAAAATAAGTTCTCGCATGTCCTCTCCCTCTTAGTTCTTCACGCAATTGGTAAAGGGTAAAAACTACGCCGCTACGTTTCATGGGTTCATGGAATCCAATTTCTTGAATCGTAGCGATCTTGCGTAAGGCTTCTTCGATTAGCTCTTCATTTGCGCTAGGGTAGTAAGAAACGGTATATTTAACACCGTTCTTTTCCTCCTGAATAAGCGCAGGCTGGATGATTGCTTTTAAGCTGGCCTGGCGGTAATTAAAAGGGATTTCAAGCAGATCTAAACGGCCTTTATCGTCACGCATTTTATTCATAGCTTGCTGTGAAATTGAATACCGAGGAATATTGTCCCAAAGCTCAATAGTGTTAGATAGTTTTTGCCTTTCGTCTTCAGTATTGCAAAGAAATTGCTGAAATAAATTAAGCTGACAATTTTTAAATAGATCCTCAGCTAGCATGGACGATGTCTGTTTCTTAGACACTTTCTTTTCCATACTCGAGTAAGTTGGGGCGAGTCGCATCACACTCTCCCCTGCTCTTTCAATCTTTCAGCTTTGGTTCGAGCTCCTTTTCTAACTTGTACAGGCAACTGTGAACGCTGCATCACAAAATCAGCCAACACGAAAATTGACACTACTCTTTTTGCACCAATTTTTAACGTGGGGATAGGAAACCTACCCTCAGTCAGCATATTTCGAGTAGTTCCTGGCGCCATGCCAATTTCTTTTCCTGCATTTACAGCACTAATATAAATAGTTTGGTAAGTTGCTCGAAGAATTTCAAGCACAGTTGTATCTGCTGTTGTTTTTGTCATTTTCGACATGAATGTATCCTCACGGTGAGCAGCGAAGACGATCCATCAGCACTTAGGCGAGATCTAGTCCCCGCCACAAAATCAATAAATTAAAGCTATTTGATTAGGCGGCGAGTTTAAAACGTGGGGGTGAGGTTGGGACTGGGAGGAAAACTGGTTTAAAAGTAGCAACATTTGGAAAATATATAGAGGAATATGGCGGTTGGGAAAACCTAGGCTGCAAAAAATTTAGCACAGCTTCAGTAAATACAACTGGAGCCACCGCAAAAGCGAATGCTAAAACGCTAAACAAAAAGCTAACAGCCGTTGCACTTAAAAGAGAAACACCAGGAATATAAAAATGAAAGAAAAGAATCAGTAAAAAAAATATCACAGCAGCTACTTGGCCAGCTGTATTTTTAAAAGATTTTTTTTCCTCATTGAAGTTTTTCTTGGCTCTCTCCCAAGAAAAATCCATTTTGATGCCAAAGAGTAAATAAAAAGCTGCGATAACAGAAAGAATCTGTCTAAAGATATTTTTTAAAGTTTCGCTAACATTCATCATGATTAGAAGAGTGACACATGACTAAAAAGGAGTCAATAGGAATTTCCCAACTTTCATTGGAAGAAAGCTCCAGAATTCATGGAAAATTCTGGAAAATTTAGCAGGATTTATTGGGATTTATCGTGATACTACAGGATACCCAAAAGGCTGCTAACCCTTGATATTACTTGGTGCGAAAGGAGAGACTCGAACTCTCACGCCTTACGGCGCTGGAACCTAAATCCAGTGCGTCTACCAATTCCGCCACTCTCGCAGGTAGTTAACGACCTATAAAGTACAGCCGTTTCAAGCAAGGCGCTATTGTAGCTTAACTAAGGCAGTTGAGAAAAGAGAAAATAACAAAAAACTAATATTTATTTAGAGAGGCGCCTTTATACAGATCCAATCAAAGCATAAATCATACTTTATGCATCAGAAAACGTATTGTAACCAAGCTGATGCAATACATGCGCACCATAAAATGGCGAATCAATATAAATCTTATGAATTTATACCATTGAATTTATAGCTGAATTAGCCACGATTGTGCGAGAATGCTGTTTAATTATCTAAAATATAAAGCTTAACAATATGCAAAACACCATTAATCAAAATGAAATCAATATGCTACGTACGGAATTGGAACTTTTAATGCGTGAGCGTGAATCTTTACTAAGAGTCACTGGCGCTGCAGCAGGCTTAATTGCAGAAATGGACAGCCATGACCTGCCGATTACAACCATAGAAGCGGCAGATTTATTAGCGACCACTATCAACGAGTTAAGTGAAGAATCACTGCAAGATGCGCTTAGTGCTGTGCATGCGGAAATAGTAGATTAACGTGAACCGCTTCGACTGATTGCTGTAATTTAATGACGACTAACTAATCCTTCACTGTTTTGATCAAGTGCACCAAAGCATTTTCTAAAAACGTATCATTTGCAGCTTTAACCGCCTGCCTGCCTTTATTAATTACGTCCTGCAGTTTTCAGAAATACACGCCAAAAACCATAGACCCAATTGCTAATGCCGTAAAATTTGATCAAAAAAATCCGGCAAGTGCGCCGTTTCAGCAATATTTAGTCAACAACGGCTACGCGGCTAACAGCTTACCCCTGCAACAATGGAATGTGGATGACCTGACTTACTGCGCGCTTTACTTTCATCCAAGTTTAGATGTTGCGCGTGCTCAATGGCGTTTAGCCGAGTCTGCTGAAGCAAGTTCGGCAGAAAAACCTGTGCCTATATTAAATGGGCATTTAGCCAACAGCAACCGCGCCAATCAAGACATTAGCCCTTTTGCATTTGGCTTGAGCATTGATATTCCAATCGAAACTGCAAATAAGCGAGATATACGCATTGAAAATGCGCGCCATTTATCGCAAGCGGCAAAACTTGATGTTGCTCAAACCGCATGGCAACTGCGTAATTTGGTCGCACAGTCATTCAATGAATATCAATTTAACCTGCAACAAATAAATTTACTCACCGATGAAGAATCACGTCGCCAAGAAATTGTTGCGATGTATCAAAATCGCGTGAATGTCGGCGCAGCTTCAAATATTGACTTAAGTATAGCCAAATTACAGTTACAAACGACTACATCAGAACTTAACACTAAAAAGCAGAATAAATTAGTTTTACTGGCTAAGCTGGCTAATAGCCTTGGCTTACCGTTAGCCAAGGTTGAAGCAATGCATTTTGTGGTGGACACTGACATACAAAAAGTAGCTAACTTACAAACTGATAACTTACAAACTGCCGCCCTACTTAATCGCTTGGATATTCGCATTGCGCTTGAACGATACGCAGCAGTTGAGGCTAAATTAAAACTTGAAATAGCCAAACAGTATCCAAACCTCGTAATTAGCCCAGGTTATGCTTATGAATTTGGCGATAAAATATGGTCACTAGGCTTATCCGGCCTATTGACCTTATTGAACAAAAATAAATTAGGAATTGCAGCGGCAACTCAATTGCGTGAAGTTGAAGTTGCGCAGTTTGAAGCCTTACAATCTAAGGTAATTGCAGAGGCAAGCATTGCCAATGCTGAACTTACACAGGCGCAACAAGTATTCATCAATCAACAAAAATTGCGTGAGAAACAGCAATCGAACGCACAGCGCATGGAAAGAAAGTTTTCAGCTGGAGAGATTGATAGATTGGAATTGTCATTTAATAAATTAGAAAAAATTGCCTCAGATAAAAATGTTGCTTTAGCGCAATTTCAACTACTAACAGCGCTCACCCAGCTCGAAAATGTATTGCAGAAACCACTCTTATCCATGAAAACTCAAACAAAAAACAACACTAGCATTGAAGATTTAAGCTTCAAAAAACCGGCTGACTAAACATGCAGCAATTCAAAGTGGGATTGGGATGAAATCAATAATGGACCGTAAATTAGCCCTTATCATTGGCTTACAGGCATTTTTAATCATCATGCTTTTTTGGGTATTGGTATTTTATGGTAAAGATGAATACGAAGCCTCGACCCATGCATCCAAAGATAAAATTGAAGCGCCCAATCGTGTGAGCACCAAGCAAGGTTTGGCTATCATCACGATAAGCCCTGCCACACAAGCACAGAGTGACATTAGAACCAACGCACTTAAAGCCAGCACACACCAAGGCAGTATCAGCAGCTATGGCAACGTCATTGGCATTGACAGCTTAATCGAGCTGCGTACGCGCTATCTTGCGGCTAAAGCAGATGCACAAGTATTAAGTGCCTCATTAGCACGCAATAAAAATGAATTTACACGCTTACGCGAACTCAACTTAGATGACAAAAACGTATCAGATAAAGTGTTAGCAGCGGCGCTGGCAGATACTAAGTCTGATGAAGCTAAAGTGTTTGCCGCTGAATCAAATGCTAAAAATATTGCAGACAGCATGCAGCAAGCTTGGGGTGATGTGCTGACAAAGCTGGCAACGGATAAAAACACAAGCGCCCTGTTACAAAACTTGATTGACTATAAAGATATGCTCATTCAAATTACGCTGCCGTTTGATGCCGCTGAACCTGCCGCTAATAGCCATGTGATGATTACACCGACAACAGCCTCATCATATACAGCAACAGCCATTTACCTTTCACACTCACCAATGAGCAATGCCACTGTTCAGGGTAAAACTTATTTTTATCATGCAAGCACCACTACTTTGCGGGCGGGCATGCAAGTTAAAGTACTTAGCTTAAGTGGCACCCACAATGCTACTGGCGTGGTGATACCTGCCACTGCGATTGTTTGGTATGGAGGGAAACCGTGGGTATATCGAAAAATTGGCGATAGTCAATTTAGCCGACTACCAGTCAATACAGATACTGAAGTAGAAAACGGCTGGTTTTATCAAAGTAAGCTAACAGGCGATTTAACCAGTGGCGACCAAATAGTCAGCAACGGCGCGCAATTATTACTTTCAGAAGAGTTCAAATCACAAATCACCAATGAGAATGAGGATTAAGCCCTTATGATGTCGGCGTTAGTCCGTTTTTCCATCCGCTTCAGTGGCGTGATTATTGGCTTAGCCACTCTGATGGTGCTGTATGGCATATATAGCCTCACGCACAGCAATTTAGATGTTTTTCCTGAGTTCTCCCCCACGCAGATTATCATTCAAACGGAATCGCCTGGCTTGTCAGCTGAACTGGTTGAAAGTCTTGTCAGCCAGCCGATTGAAACCAGCATTGCAGGCACTGTAGGCATTGAAAGCTTACGTTCGCAGTCCATCCCTGGCCTATCGATTGTAACGGTGATTTTTGATGAAAATACCGACATATATAGAAACAGACAAGTGGTAGCAGAGCGCCTAGCCACACTTAATAATCGATTACCACAAGGTATCTCGCCTAACATCACGCCTCTTACCTCTTCTGCAAGTACGGTACTCGGTGTAGGTTTAACCTCAAAAACGCGTAGCCTCACTGAGTTGCGGACCATTGTCGATTGGACCATAGTGCCACATTTGCTGGCTATTCCTGGCGTTGCAGACGTGAACGTGTTTGGCGGGAAAGTCAGGCAGTTTCAAGTGCAGGTAGATCCTGAAAAAATGATCCACTATGATATCTCGCTCACGCAAATTGAAGAGGCCGTTAAAAAGGCCACAGGCGTAAGGGGCAATGGTTTTATTGAAAACAAAAATCAACGCATCGTCATTAATACCGAAGGCCAATCGACGACGCCAGAAAAACTAGGACGTGCAACGCTACTTCGAAAAAACGGCCAGACTGTTAGATTAAGCGATATAGGCAAGGTTATTGAAGGCGCGGCACCGTCGATTAGCGCAGCATCAATCAATGAAGAAACAGGCGTATATTTATCAGTGCAAGGTCAGCTAGGCGCCAACACCCATGCAGTGACACAAGCCATTGAAGATGCGCTTGAAGAAATTAAACCCAGCTTAACTGCCGAACAAGTGGTCTTACATGACGGCTTATTCAGGCCAGACAACTTTATTGAAGTCGCCATTAAAGGCGTGCGTGCGGATATTTTAATCGGCTCGATACTGGTCATCACCGTACTATTTTTATTTTTATTCAACGCCCGCACAGCCTTCATTTCTGCCACAGCCATTCCACTCTCATTACTTACCGCCATTGTAGTGATGAGCTACTTTAAAATTGGCCTAAACATCATGGTGCTTGGCGGTTTAGCGATTGCGCTAGGCGAAGTGGTGGATGATGCGATTATCGATACTGAAAATATTTTCAGGCGCCTGAGGGAAAATCGCTTACAGGCCAGTCCATCACCGACACATCAAGTCGTGTTCAACGCCTCTATGGAAGTACGTAGTTCAGTAGTGTATGCCACCATAATCGTGGCACTAGTATTTATGCCATTGCTCACATTGGGCGGCGTAGCTGGTAAGCTATTCGCACCATTGGGTTTTGCTTATATTGCCGCCATTATGGCGTCACTCGTCGTCGCGCTAACGCTCACCCCTGCACTTTGTTATGTGCTTTTAGGCAATGCCAAGCTAGATGCAGAGGATCCACCGATGATACGCATCATCAAAAAATGGTATGTAAAGGTGTTGTATAAAATTGAGAAACAATACAAAGCCGTAATGGCGATTAGCTTTATATTCATCGCCCTTGGGCTAGGTGTTTTGCCTTTATTCAAAAGCCAATTTATTCCGGCACTGCATGAAGGCCACTACATTATGCACATGACAGCAGTACCCGGCACTTCTGAGCAAGAGTCATTGCGAATCGGTAAAAAAGCTTCTGCGATTATTCGAAAAATAAAAGGCGTAAAATCTGTTACTCAATGGGTAGGTCGCGCGCCAAATGCTGCAGATACCTTTGGCACACATTACAGCGAATTTGAAATTGAAGTGGGTGCAATTTCAGGTGATGAACAACATCGTATTATAAATAGCATACGTGAAGAATTAGCTGGTGAAAATGTAGACACGAATCATGACGGAAAAGCTGAGCCTGGCTTTGTCGGGGTTAATTTTGCCATCAACACGTTCTTAACCGAACGTATCGAAGAAACCATTTCAGGCTACGCCGCCTCTACCGTCATCAACATCTATGGTAATGATTTAGATGCGCTAGACCGCGATGCACAAGCGGTTGCAAGCGTAATTAGCAGCATTAAAGGCGCAACAGATATACTTGTGCAGTCACCTTCCGGCTCACCACAATTGGTAATACGCTTACGACCAGAAAAACTGGCATTTTGGGGTTTACAACCAACAGAAGTGTTAGACAACATTAGGGCCGCCTATGAAAGCGTGCCTATCACGCAGGTTTATCAAGGCAGTCATGTGATTGGCGTAAGTGTAGTGCTTGATTTAAAGTCACGCGATGACGTGCAAGATACAGGAAATTTGCCATTATTCAATCCTGAAGGTAAGTTACTACGGTTACGTGACGTGGCCGATATTGTGCAAGAGGACGGCCGTTCGAAAATACTGCATGCGGGTGCAAAACGCATTCAAACCGTGACTGCCAATGTCACTGGACGCGACATTGATGCATTTACTGATGAACTTAAAGCCAAAATAACAAGTAATGTTAATTTATCACAAGGCACCTATTTAGAATATACAGGTGCTGCCGAAGCTAATGCAAAATCACGAGAAGCCCTCATTTTGCAATCATTTCTAGCGGCAGCAGCCGTATTTTTAATGCTCTATATTGCGTTTGGGCGTTTACGTAACCTATTGCTTACCTTTGCAAATCTGCCATTTGCTTTAATTGGCGGCGTACTGGCGGTGTTATTTACTGGCGGCTGGATTTCACTAGGGTCATTAGTCGGTTTCGTCACGCTATTTGGTATCACACTACGCAACTCCATTATGATGGTATCGCACTATCAACACTTAATTGAAAAAGAACATTGCGTTTGGGGCTTGGAAACCTGCATCCGCGGCGCCTCAGAGCGCTTACCCTCCATTTTAATGACCGCTATAGTCACGGCGCTTGGGCTTCTACCATTAGCAGCTGGCAGTGGCCAACCAGGACGTGAGATCGAAGGACCGATGGCAACAATCATTGTCGGTGGCTTGGTCACCTCAACGATACTTAACTTATTGATTTTACCGACCATAATGTTGCACTTTGGGCGCTTTACTAAACAAGTAAAATTTTAGAACTCACAAGCAAACGATGCGCAAACAGTTTATTAAATATTGTACTGCTGGTGGATTTTCCACCCTTATTCATTACATGGTATTTCTGCTTGCCATAAAAATGATGTTCTGGTCACCGTGGCAAGCAACTTTAGCGGGCGCCACGATTGGCGCATTAACCGCATACATACTCAATTATCGCTACACTTTCTCAAGCAAAATAGCACATAGGAGAATCCTGCCTAAATTCTTAATCACGGCAGGCTTAGGCGTTATAATACAAACGTTGATTGTGGCTGGCCTTAGTCAACATTGGCATTTACACTATTTGCTTGCGCAAATAATAGCTACAGGCTTTGGACTTATATTGACCTTCATCATCAATCGCTTTTGGACATTTGCATGACAACCTCAACTACTGAAGCAAAAATTGAAGTCAGCATTATCGTACCGGCTTACAACGAGGAGGCTGTTCTACCAATTTTCCACCAAAAGATCATCGAAGTAATGAAGCCGCTGAACATTTCTTACGAAATTGTTTACGTTAACGATGGTAGCCGTGACAACACAGAAGCGATCATTCTTGAATTAAAAAAACAATGTCCAGAAATTGCTTACGCTAAATTTAGTCGTAACTTTGGTAAAGAAGCTGCGATGACCGCAGGCTTTAAATTATGCCGGGGTGAAGCAGCCATTATGATCGATGCAGATTTACAAGACTCCCCAACGCTAATACCAGCCATGCTCGATGCTTGGCGTAATGGCGCAGATATTGTAAATATGAAACGCTCTGAACGTTATGGCGAGCCTATGTGGAAGAAAACAACGGCCAGCATGTTCTATCACCTCATTGGTAAAATCAGTGAGGTAGCCATACCGCATAATGTGGGAGACTTCAGGCTATTTAGTCGCCGCGCCATCAATGCAATTAACCAGCTCAACGAGCGTGGACGTTTTATGAAAGGCTTGTATGCCTGGGTGGGCTACCCACAGGCCACCATTGAATATGAACGTGACCCACGGGCCGCTGGCGATACCAAATGGCCATTTTTCAAACTGGTTGGGCTTGCTTGGCAAGGCATTACCGCCTTTTCCACCGCACCGCTGCAAATGGCCACCTGGTTAGGCCTAGCCAGTGCAGGTAGTGCGTTCTTATACGCAAGCTATTTTCTGATTAAAAGTGTAGTGACTCCTGATACCGTTCGTGGCTTCCCTACCCTCATCATTGTTATTTTGTTTTTGGGTGGATTGCAATTATTCTGCATTGGCATTTTAGGCGAGTATCTCGCGCGTATTTATACCGAAGTCAAACAACGTCCAGTGTATTTAATCGAAACATTCTACCCAGCGGAATAAGGTTTTTAATTTAAATTTATGAATCAACTTTCACGTTTTTGGCTTGATGCTAAATACGCGCTTGGTAAGCGTACTGTTTTCATTTTCATTGCCCTTGTCATTTTGCGTCTTGTTTCACTTGGCCTTTACCCGCTAATGGATATGACCGAAGGCCGTTACGGTGAAATTGCACGAAAAATGGCAGAAATGAATGACTGGGTTACCCCTTGGTATGATGTCGGCGTTCCATTCTGGGGTAAGCCGCCATTATCTTTTTGGATGTCTGCACTAGGTATTAAGCTATTTGGCATCAATGAGTTCGCAGTTAGATTTCCACATTTTTTAGCCGCATTACTGGTGACAATCATTTGTTACGACTGGGCTAAGCGCAGCCTCATCAATCCTTTTTACGTCGTCATCATACTAAGCACCTCATTTATATTTTTGGTATCTTCAGGCGCAGTAATGACAGATATGGCGCTCTGTGTAGGCAGCACATTATCACTAAGAGCATTTTGGTTAAGTTTACGCGGCAAGGAATCTGACCAAAAACGTGAGCAATGCTTATTTTTTACAGGCTTAAGCATCATGCTACTAGCCAAGGGTCCGGTTGGCTGGGTTCTCGTACTTCTACCGATAGGCTTATGGGCGTTATTAACGAAATCCATCAAAGAAACTTGGCGAGGCTTAGCTTGGATAGTTGGTAGCATGCTCGCGATTTTAGTCGTTATCCCATGGTATTTCTTGGCAGAACAACATACCCCGGGATTTTTAAATTACTTTTTTATTGGTGAGCATTGGCATCGCTTTACAGTTTCAGGCTGGAAAGGTGACTTATATGGTTCAGCACACGCAACCCAACGCGGTACTATTTGGTTGCAATTTATTTATGCAACCTTACCATGGAGCCTGATTTTACCTATAGCGGCCTGGATTTATAAAAAGCAGTTCATCACCAAGAGTCCTGTTAAGCAACAACTCAGCCTATATTTATTGCTTGCGGCAATTGCACCCTGTATATTTTTTACTATGTCTGGCAATATTTTATGGACTTATGTATTACCTGGATTGCCAGCACTAGCCTTATTGTTAGCGCTTTGGCTAGGACGTATGGATCAAATACTGGCTAAAAAAATCATCCTTTTTGGTAGCGCTACCAGTGCACTTACCGTTATTAGTGTATTAAGTATATTAACCATAGGTCATGCGGCAGATTTAAAATCAGCCAAATCAATTACTCAGTTATATGCGGCTCAGAATGTGGCGCAAAAAAGTATGCCGCCACTGGTATTCCTAGGTGATCGCCCATACTCAGCCATGTTTTACAGTCACGGTCTAGCCTTAAAAATAAATACGCTAGAAGAAGTGAGTCTGTACGCAAAAGGAAATCCCACATTTATCGCAGTAAGAAAAAATCAATTAACTTCATTAAATGAACAGTTGAAAAACTTAAAAGCAGTTGGAGACACTGGTAACTACCGCTTATTTCTAATGCTTAATCATATTTAATATACTTAAATGACAAAATTCTAACGATGCTAAACTAACCCATGAGTATTTCAGTACAATTATTTAGATGTTGTTCAAGCGCCTTGCTACTAGCTAGCGCAATTCCCATGTCAATGGCGGGTGAATATCATCTTGGTCAAGGCTACTCTGTTGAAAATCTGAATGTTGCGGGTTATGTTAATGTGGTAGCGGATGCGCCACATGATGGTAAAGCAGAAATTATCGGCGATGACATAAGCCTGTTTGTTAGTGGGCGATTCAATAAGTATCTCAACCCTTTTATTGAAGCCGAGTTTACCAGTGCCACCCTTTGGCAACAAGGTAGCTCGCTATTGGCAGATAACAAACCGTCATTTGTGCTAGAGCGTCTGTATAACGACAGCAATCTTACCGATAATATAACATTGCGCGTTGGTAAGATGTTATCTCCAATCGGTGAATGGAACACCATACATGCTGCACCGTTAGTGTGGACAACTACCCGTCCTATGACGACCTATCGTAGCTTTCCTGAATACACTTCTGGACTCTCACTCAATTATGTACCGCAGAACGCCGAGTTGCCCGAGATGCAACTATTCTGGCAGCCTGATGGTGAAATCAAGGCTAAACCTAAGGCTTTGGTCACGCGTGAATATGTGCATACGGAAGGCATTCATCTCAACTGGCCTATCGGGTTGACTGATAAGGTCGGGGTTAGCTTACAGCACGCTAATGTCAAGATTACTAATGAAGATCAGACTCTGCTGGGATTTAATTTTAGAAAGACATTTGGCAAATTCCAGTTCGAAACCGAAGCGACACATACCCATATTAGCGGTATGAATGCTGCGCGAGTAAGGAACGATGAATGGGGGGCCTATGTGCTTGGCGGATATGCGATTAACGATAAGTGGTCGGCCATAGCGCGTTATGAGAATTTTGCTGATCGTGAAGCAAGCCAAGGTTCTCGTAACGCTTTATTGGGACTAGTTTGGCGGCCAGACCCAGCAATTGCGTGGAAGCTAGAGTATGTTAAGCAAGAAGGTGCGAGGTTGGATATTGGCACTGGGCTTTACGCTTCTTTCTCGGTGTTGTTTTAATCATGCGAACACCTTTTTTACTCATAGCCGCCTTGATGCTGTGTTGGGTTAGGGTCAGCAGTGCTGACGAGTTGTTGGTGAT
>Ga0209913_1001013_pt1 | contig 18194 bp, 13 predicted proteins | sample PersoiDNA2013203_FD_185805 | JGI IMG/M metagenome (GOLD analysis project Ga0209913, IMG submission 185805) | Permafrost soil microbial communities from the Arctic, to analyse light accelerated degradation of dissolved organic matter (DOM) -... | ecosystem: Environmental > Terrestrial > Soil >... | reverse complement strand
GAAGCCCTGTCTGCTGCGCCAGATGCGAACGCACACGGCCTAGCTCGGCCCACGCCGGATATAACGGCGGCATCAGGTGCAGCCAGTCGGCATTGGCGACAAGCGAAGAATAGGTCCCGCTCGCCGGTCGCCACAGATCCGTATGGCAGCCCAACGACGTGACTTCCCCTGCCGCCACGCCGCACAGACGCCAGGCCCAGTATTGCGGATACATCAACAGCTTGCGTGCGCGTCCGAAAGCCTCGGGATACCGCCGTTGTTGCCAGTAAAGTTGCCGTCCAAGATTGAGTCCCAGCCCCAATGCAGGAGAGAACGTTTGTGCAAAGGGTGGGCGCAGCTCGTCATATTCCCGACATGCAGAATAGTCCGACTGAACAACCGAGAAATCCTGCTCATAGTCCGCAATCGGCAAGACCAGGCCATCGTCATCCACAAGTGCCGCCGTCGCGCCATGCGTGATGGGAACGATGGCGCTGATGTGCGCCTGACGCGCCAGTTCGCCAAGCTTTTCCAACAGCCAGGATTCGATCGCGTCCACATCGTGGTGAGGATAAAGTCCGCCCTGCACAACCTCATTGGCACGCCGGTGCACGGCAAGTTCATGGCCCCGGTCATCCACCAGGCTAAGTTTGATATTGGTTTTACCGATATCGAAAACTGCGAGCGCGTCGATCATGAGGCAATATCCGGAAAAGGAACGGTCAGGTAAAAATCAAAGACTTCAAGGCAGATGAAACATCGGCAACAGCGCTTGCGACTGCGGCCGGTGCTGCGCATCGGTATCCATCAGATCGGACATATGCTCCCACCAGCGCTGCATCACCGGATGGTCAGGCAAGGCATCCATGCCGTGCGTCGGCAAGCGGCGCAAAACCGCAAACAGTTTTCCGCTACCGGGATCGAGAAAAATGCTGTAGTCGCGGATGCCCGCATCGTGCAACAAGCCGGCAAGTTCCGGCCACAAGGCGTCATGGCGGCGCTGGTATTCAGCGGCGCAACCCGCGCGCAATTGCATGGTGAATGCGATCTGTTCCATGGCTATCGGGTGGTCTTTCCACGCAGCAGACGCGGCACCGCAATCGTCGTCAGCAGCAATGCACCAACCACGATCGTCATGATGATGCCGGGGACATTTGCCAAGGCCAGACCGTACGTCACCATCCCGAGCGTCAGTATTGCCAGCAAGACGCCGCCGATGGTTCCAGCGCCACCTGCAATACTGACTCCGCCGAGAATAACCACCGTAATGATCTCCAGCTCCCAGCCTAATGCGATATTGGGACGTGTGCTACCGATGCGGCCTGTCAACAAGCAAGCCGCCAGACCTGCCATCGCTCCCGTGAGTACGAACAGCATCAAACGGTAACGATCTACCGCGATACCGGAAAAACGCGCCGTCACCGGGTTATTGCCGATCGCATAGATACGCCGTCCCCATGTGGTGCAATGTAAAAGCAGCGCAAACAACGCGGCTGCCACAATCAGCACCGCAAAAGGCCGTGGCAGGATGTCGAAGAAATAGCCCTGCCCCCAGTCGCTGAGCAGCTCGGGATAATTGGTAAAAGCCTGATCGCCGAGCACGACACTGGCGAGTCCTCGAAACAAGGACATCGATCCAATCGTCACGACAATGGAAGGCAAGGCAAAGCGCGTGACCAGAAAGCCGTTCAGCAGTCCGCACAGCGTGCCCGTTCCGATACCGACAACGAACAAGCCGGCTGCCGGCACGCCGTAGTGATTGGCGATTCCCATCATGACCGATGACAAAGCAATCACCGCCGACACGGAAATGTCGATTTCCCGGCAGATGATGAGCAAAGCCATCGGTAAAGCGATCAATGCCTTTTCGCTGAAATTGAATGTACTGTCCGCCAGGTTATAAAAGTCGAAGAAATGCGGAAGCAGCAGACAATTGATGCAAAAGACGGCGATCAACAGCAGGGCTAGCAAAAACTCCCAGTGTCGCAACAGGTCGGCGGCACGAAAAATGCCACGCTCGCTGATTTCGTAACGTGAAGTTTTAACCGGTGCGGTATCGGCCACAGTGTTCATGATGACGTCCTCGCGACATGCGCGGTATTGGCCTTCAATTCAGCGGAAGGCTCAGTGTGAAAATGCAGTGGCAGGATTTGTTTATTGCGCTTTTTTTCACCGCGCGCATTGATGATCACCGCGGAGAGAATAACCAGTCCGGTCAGCGCGCTTTGCCAGAAAGGCGATATCTGCACCATCGGCAATGCATTGTTGATGACCGCCAGGAATAAGGCGCCGAGCACAGCACCGCTGATGTTGCCAACGCCTCCGGCGATGCTGATTCCTCCGATGACGCAAGCGGCGATGACGGTCAGTTCAAAGCCATAGGCGATTTCCGTATAGGCCACGGCATAGCGTGCAACCCATAAATAGCCACACAACCCCGCCATCGCGCCGGACAGGCCGTATGTCCAGAACAGACGCTTCGGTGTGGCAATTCCCACATAACCGGCCGCAACCGGGTCATTGCCGATAGCGTACAGATCGCGGCCAAAGCGCGTATAGCGCGCCACGTACCACAGTGCCAGAACAGCACCCGCCGCCAGCCATACCAGATGCGTCAACCCCATCAGCCGTCCCAGCGGAAACGCGACGAAATCAGCCGGCATGTTGCGCGACGATACCCAGGCGCCGCCCGATAGCACGAATACCAGCCCGCGATATACGCTCATGCTGCCGAGAGTGACGACGATGGGAGGCAAAGACAGATAGCCGATCAACCAGCCGTTGATCAGACCCAGCACCAGTCCGATGCATAAGGCGGCCGCAATCACAACGCCGATCGGCAGTTCGGGGAAATGCATCGCCAGCAGCGCCGACATCATCCCCGACAGCGCCAGATTGGAGGCCACCGACAGATCGATGCCGCGCGTAACGATCACCAGCATTTGCGTCAACGCCAGCATGATCGGCAGTGCGCTATCGGTCAGCAGATTGTCCATGCTGCGTAGTGTCAGAAAGGCAGGCGCGCGCAAACCGACCAGCAGAATCAACAATACGATCAATGCCCCCAGTAAGGGCTCGCGAGGGCCGGAGGCCAAACCAGTCAGACGGGACAGACGAAAGAGAGAACCCGATCCGTGGCCAGGGCCTTGGTTTAATGACATGCCGCTACTCCTTTTTGCGCTACTTGTTGTGCTGGTTCTGCCTGCCCTGTTTGACCTGTTTGAACTGTTTGATGTGCGCTGCCCGATGCTGCCGCGACCAGCAATTCCGGCGTGGCCTCTTCCCGGTCAAAGATTTTCTGCACGGTTCCCTGATGCATGACGACGATGCGGTCCGACATGCCCATGACTTCGGGTAATTCGGAAGACACCAGGATCACCGACAGGCCCTGCCCTACCAATTCGCTGATGAAACGATGCACCGCGGCCTTGGAGCCGATATCGATGCCCTTGGTCGGCTCGTCCAGAATAATCACGCGCGGATCCGTGGCCAGCCATTTTGCCAGCACGACCTTTTGCTGGTTGCCTCCGGACAGTTGCGCGACATGCTGATGAAAATGGGATGCCTTGAGTTCGAGCAGCTCACTCAGGCGGCGTGCAATAGCAATTTCGCGCCGGCGATGGCGACGCAGAAAAAAACCGATTCCAGAAAGAATTGGCAGCGTGATGTTTTGAAAAATGGGCAACGACAACAACACACCCTGATGCTGCCGATCTTCCGGTACGTAGGCAATTCCTTGCGCAATGGCCTGTGCCGGTGACTGGATATCGACTGCGCGCCCGTCTATGCGTACCACGCCGCGTGCCCCCGGCGACAAACCGAACAGCGCCTGCATGAGCTCGGAACGACCTGCGCCAACCAGTCCATAGAACCCGATGATCTCACCGCGCCGCAGAGAAAAACTGACGTCGTGAAATTCCGTCGGATGACAGAATTTTTCCACTTGAAGGACGGTATCCGCCGATGCTGCAGTGGAAGTGTTCACATTCTCCGATTGTGTCTGATGCCGTGGAAAAACCTGTCCGACTTCACGTCCGACCATCAGCGCCACCAGTTGCGGCTCAGTGATGTCTGCCAGCGCACCCGCTGCGATGAAGCGGCCGTCGCGCAGGACCGTATAACGATCGGCGACGGCGAATATCTCGTCGAACTTGTGCGAGATAAAGATCACCGCTGTGCCCGCCGCGCGCAGCTGACCGATGATGCGATACAGCTCGCGTATCTCGCGCTGCGACAAGGCGGCGGTCGGCTCATCCATGATCACGACTTGCGCGTGCTGCGACAAGGCACGGGCGATTTCCACAAAATGGCGCTGAGCGACGCTCAGATCCTTGACGCGTGCACGTACCGGCAGATCGACTTCCAGCCGCGCAAACAATTGCTCGGCCTCTGCATCGATACGGCGCCAATCGATGCGCGGCGGCACGCCGCACATCGGTTGCCGTCCGATGCAGATATTCTCAGCTACGGTCAGTTCTTCGAACATGACGGTTTCCTGATGCACGGCAGTGATGCCGGCCTGCATCGCTGCCTGGGCAGTAGCGAACGATACCGGTTTGCCGTCGAGCGTAATCGTGCCTTCGTCGGGTTGATGAATCCCGGTCAGTATCTTGACCAACGTGGATTTGCCTGCGCCGTTCTCGCCGAGCAAGGCCATCACCTCGCCCGGACGTACGGCAAACCCGACATCCTTGAGCGCCACAATTCCCTGAAAGCGCTTGCCGACACCAGACAACTCAAGCACCGGCGCCGCCGCTTGTGCGGCGACAGGACGCAGCGCCGAGTCTGCCGGAATCGGCGACGAGTGAAACATAGTGCCTTGCGCAGGCAGAACAGAAGAAGACATGGCGACTCAGTCGTAAAAACTTGAAAAATAAAAACGGCAATATCTGCAGAAAAGAAACGATGCCGACAGAGAAAAAGGCTCACCGCAGCATCGCATCAGATCAAAGAAATCAGAAAATTTTTGCAAATTTGTCGACGTTGCTGGCGTCGTAGGTGAAAGGTGGCGCCAACGCGGCTTCACCTGCTGCATCCAGCTTGATCGAACCCATGCGACCAACGCTGATGCTTTCGCCATCCTTGCCTTGCGCCTTGCCCTTGACGAACTGGTACGCGGCATAGGTCGCGGCATAGCCAAGATCAATCGGATTCCAGATGGCGAAGCTCTTCACTGCGCCGCTCTTGACGTGACCAGCCATTTCGGATGGCAAGCCGAGTCCGGTGACATAGACCTTGCCGACCAGTTTTTCATCGACGACTGCCTTGCCGGCGGCATTAATGCCTACGGTGGTGGGCGCGATGATCGCCTTCAGGTTTGGATTGCTGCGCAACAGCCCGATGGCTTCCCGATAGCTCTTGTCGGACTGATCGTCGCCGTACACAGTCGCAATCAGTTTGATCTTGGAGAATTCCGGCTTTGCGAGCGCTTTCTTCATTTCGCCGATCCAGATGTTTTGATTGGTGGCCTGCGCCGTAGCCGACAGGATTGCGACTTCGCCTGCCCCACCGATGGCATCCGAAGCCATCTGAATCTGCTTGACGCCGATCAGCTCCGCATTGGAGGGGTTCAGTTGCATCAGGCGACCGCCCTTCGCAATGCCGCTGTCGAAAGACAAGACCTTGATACCGCGCTGCATGGCCTTCTTGGTGATAGGCACCAGGGCATTGGCGTCGTTGGCGGAAATCACGATGGCGTCCACCTTCTGGCTGATCAGCGAATTGACGATCTCGATCTGCCCTTCAGCAGTGGGAGTAGTCGGCCCGGTGTAAATGATGTCGACATCGCCCAACTGTTTGGCGGCTTCCTTCGCACCTTCGTGTGCGGCGTCGAAAAAGCCATTGCCCAGACTCTTGACGACCATGGCGATGCGTACCTTGTCGGCCGCCGCGGCCGGCAGCGCGAAACCGATCGTGGCACTCAATACCAGCGTCAGCGCCAATGCCGCCGAGCGTGTGCGCGAAGCGGCTGCGCCTGTTTTCTGCTTGATCATGCGGTGTCTCCTTGTTGTTGTAGCTTTATAGCTGTTGTTGTTGGGCCTGCGTGCGGGATGCGCGGTCGGCCTTTGCTGCTGTTGCGATACCGGGCTGTGCTGCGATTTTTTGCAGCCATGCTTCCCGGCAGACTTCATCAGTCAAACCCGGGCGGGGTGTCAATCTTCAAGAACCGGTTCCAGCTCCGATTCTGATTCCGGTTCAACGGCAGCCACCTTTACCCCGGCCTGCTCCATCATCTGCACGGCCGCATCGCTGACCCCGGTATCGGTAATCAGGCAACTGACGCGATTCAGGCCGCAAAGAATCAGTCCGGCTTTGCGCGAGAACTTCGAACTGTCGACCATGACAATCAATTGCTCGGCCTGGCTGAGCAAACGCTTTTCAGCCTGGATCAGCAGCGGATCAACTTCCATCAGACCCAGCATCGACAGGCCATAGACGCCCATAAACATCTTTCCGGCGTAGTGATGCTGCGTAATGTCATTGTCGAAGGGACTCAGAATCACGTTTTGCTCGCGATAGACCTGACCACCAGGGACGATGATCTGGTTCTCGCTCGTAGTCAGCAAACGCTCCGCCATCAGGAAGGAATTGGTCAGTATCTTGAGCTGCTTGTGCGCCAGAAATTCCGCCATCATGAAGGTGGTGGTACCGCCATTGATGATGATCGTTTCACCGTCTTCGCACATGCTTGCCGCGTGGCGCGCAATGGCGCGCTTTTCAGCGGGAAACCGGTCGAGGCTGTTTTGAAAGGTTTCGCCCGACAAGGCAAACGCATTGCGTTTTGGCGCCAGCCGTTCGGCCCCGCCGCGAATACGATTAAGCATATTGCGCTCGGCCAGCCAGGAAATATCGCGCCGCACCGTCGCGGCCGAGGCATTGAGCCATTGGCACAACTGCTCGACGCTGGCATTGGAATGTTCCGTCAACAGACCCAACATCCGCTTGCGGCGTTTGTGGTTGATCATGCTTGTCTCCATGATGTTGCACCGCGTGTCGCGATCATTGCCGCGCCATCGTATTCAGTGCTTTCGTTATGTGGCAAGACTAAGCCATGAGAGAAAAACAAGTCAATCAACAATCAATCAACTTGATGATTACTTCACAAACAATCAGAAAGTTGATTGGAGATCGATTGACTCTGATCGGCAGGTGTTTTCTACTTGAAAACATGCTGTAAAGGCGCGCAAGACATCAGGCTCTGAACCTGAGTCTGCTCTTGTTCGTTTTTTCCTTTACCTGTTTCAAGCTATACCCAAAATCAAAACCGGAGACCACATGACTACCGCCGTTCTTCCCGACGCCACTGCCAACAATGCCGACACATCGTTTGCGCAAAAAAGCAAACCACGTATCGCCTCCGCCTGGGACGACGCCCACGCCGCCACACTCGATGAAGCCCATCTGCTGCTTTACCGGTCAAATCTACTCGGTGCCGACAAGGCGATCACCAACTTCGGCGGCGGCAATACCTCGGCAAAAATCAGCATGCTGGATCCGCTCTCGGGTGAACAAGTCGAGGTACTTTGGGTAAAAGGTTCCGGTGGGGATCTCGGCAGCATCAAACTCGACGGTTTCTCGACGCTGTACATGGACAAGTTGCAAGCGCTGCGTACCCGCTACCGGGGACTGGAGAATGAGGATGAAATGGTCGGCTATCTGCCGCATTGCACCTTCAATCTGAATCCCCGCGCCGCCAGCATCGACACGCCGCTGCATGCCTACATCCCACGCCGCCATGTCGATCATATGCATCCCGACGCAGTGATCGCCATTGCAGCTTGCAAAAACAGCAAGGCATTGACGGCCAGCGTGTTCAACGGCGAACTCGGCTGGCTGCCGTGGCAACGTCCGGGTTATGACCTCGGCCTGAAGCTGGAAAAGATGGCGCTTGAACAACCTGCACTCAAAGGCATCGTACTTGAAGGCCACGGTCTGTTCACCTGGGGCGACACCGCCAAAGCCTGTTACGAGACCACGCTGGACATCATCCGACGCGCAGATGACTGGCTGAGCGATAACAGCAAGGCTGCGGCTTTCGGCGGCAAACGCCACAACGCCTTGCCGGCAAGTGATCGTGCCGCTCTGGCAGCACGCCTGATGCCACTGTTGCGCGGGAAAATCAGTCAACAGGAATTCAAACTGGGCCACTTCGACGACAGCGCAGCGGTACTGGAATTCGTCTGCAGCCGCGACCTTGCGCCACTGGCCGCGCTCGGCACATCCTGCCCTGATCACTTCCTGCGTACCAAGATTCGTCCTCTGGTGCTGGACTTCTCTCCCGACGCTCCGGATTTCGAGCGGCTGGTCGGCAGCCTCGATCAAGCGCTGGAAGACTACCGCCAGGACTACAGCGCTTACTATCAGCGCTGCCGCCGCGCCAACAGTCCCGCCATGCGCGATGCTAATCCCATCATCTATCTGATCCCCGGCGTCGGCATGCTGTCCTTCGCCAAAGACAAGGCAACGGCGCGCATCGCGGGTGAGTTTTATATCAACGCCATCAACGTCATGCGCGGCGCCAATAGCGTCGACAGCTACGTCGGCTTGCCAGAACAGGAAGCCTTCGACATCGAATACTGGTTGCTGGAAGAAGCCAAGCTGCAACGCATGCCCAAGCCGAAAAGTCTGGCCGGCCGCATCGCGCTGGTCACCGGCGGCGGCGGCGGCATCGGACAAGCTGTCGCGCGCCAGTTGCTGGCCGAAGGTGCTTGCGTCATGCTGACCGATATCGATCAATCTGCCATCGACAGTGCCTACCAAAGCCTGCTCAAGCAAGCCGGGCCGGACGCTATCGGCGTGGTGCGCGCCGACATCACCAACGAGCAAGACGTTGAAAATATCATCAACAACGTCGCCCTGCGCTTCGGCGGCATCGATTTACTGGTGTCAAACGCCGGCATCGCCTCCGCCTCACCGCTGGAAGACACCAGCCTGGAAGTCTGGCAGCGCAACATGTCAGTGCTGGCGACCGGTTATTTTCTTGTCAGCCGGGCGGCCTTCCGTAGCATGACGGCCCAAGCCATGGGCGGCAGCATTGTCTACGTGGCGAGCAAAAATGGCCTGGTCGCGTCGGCAGGCGCATCGGCATATTGCACCGCCAAGGCAGCGGAAATCCATCTGGCGCGCTGCATTGCGCTCGAAGGTGCGCCGCACGGCATCCGCGTGAACGTGGTCAATCCCGATGCGGTGATTCGAGGATCCCGCATCTGGGATGGCAAATGGAAAGAAGAACGCGCCGCCTCAAACAAGATCGACTCCGATAACATCGAGGAATTCTATCGCCAGCGCAGCCTTCTCAAACGCAGCGTGCTTCCGGAAGACATCGCCGAAGCAGTGTATTTTTTCGTCAGCGAGAAGTCTGCCAAGAGCACGGGCAATATTCTCAACGTCGATGCCGGGAACGCGGCGGCCTTTACGCGTTGATCATGCGAATGCCGATTGACAGCAACAGCTGCAACTGCAACCGCAGCAACGCATCACGGTCATAACAATAAAGCGCGGCGCACACTGAATGCGCCGCACCATTTATACGGAGACATCATGACTTACCTCATTTCCGACGATTTCGTCGGTCAGCAAAACGCCCGCTCGCTCGCCCAACTGCAAGCCGATTACGATGCCCTGGCAGGTGTACTGCAACGACGCGGCCGCGATATCGAAACGCTCACCGCACAAGCCGCCGGCTTTGCTGTGGCCTTGCCCAGCTGGGGTGTGGGCACCGGCGGCACGCGCTTTGCGCGCTTTCCCGGCATCGGTGAACCGCGCAACGTGTTTGAAAAAATTGACGATTGCGCCACCATCAACCAACTGACGCGCGCAACACCGGGCGTGTCGCTGCATTTCCCTTGGGACCGCACCACCGATCCGCGCGCGCTCAAAGAAATCGCAAACAAACATGGCTTGTACTTCGACAGCGTTAACTCCAACACTTTCCAGAATGCGGCCGGACAAGCGCTCAGCTACAAGTACGGCAGCCTGACGGCGCAAGACCCGGCGGTACGTGCTCAAGCAGTCGCACACAATATCGATTGCGTCGAACTAGGTAACACGCTGGGATCGAAGGGCCTCACCGTCTGGCTCGGAGACGGTGCCAACTTCCCCGGCCAGCATAATTTGCGCGGCGCGCTGGAGCGCTATCTGGAAAGCATGCGCGCTATTTATGCCGCGCTGCCTTCAGACTGGCTGATGTATATCGAACACAAATTGTTCGAACCGGCCTTCTACGCGACCACCATCGCCGACTGGGGCACCAGCTTTGCCTGCGCCACCGAACTCGGCCCGAAGGCAAAATGCCTGGTCGACCTCGGTCACCACGCACCAAACACGAACATCGAAATGATCGTGGCGCGGCTGACTCAGTTCGGCAAACTCGGTGGCTTCCATTTCAACGACAGCAAATACGGCGATGACGATCTGGATTCCGGCAGCATCAATCCGTTCCAACTTTTCCTGATCTTCAATGAATTGCGCGACGGCGCGGTGCGCGAGGGCGAAAATTTCAAACCTGCTTACATGCTGGATCAATCGCATAACGTCACCGATCCCATAGAAAGCCTGATGAGCAGCGCGGTGGAAGTGCAGCGTGCGTACATCCAGGCGGCGCTGATCGACGCCGAGGCGTTGAATCATCATCAGAAAAACAACGACGCCCTGATGGCAGCGCAGACGCTCAAGCAAGCGTTCAGAACCGACGTCAGCTCCATCCTGGCCATGGCCCGGGTACGTGCAGGCGGCGCCGCCGATCCGGTAGCCTGCTATCGTGCCAGCGGCTATCGGGACCATAAGCGCGAAGAGCGTCCACCGGTTGCCGGAGCCAGCGGTAGCGGCATCGTCTGATGCAGACTGAACATCATCGCATATTCCATCAAACTGGATTCACGCACAGTAGGCACAAAATCGTTGCTTATTCAGGCGCAACCTGAACGTGGCAGCAAATAGTCGCATCGATGAACAAGCGTGAGCCAAAGACAATTGGATCAAGATAAAGGTCTTTTTAAAAAACTAAAAAATGAAACTGTTCGGAGCCGCGGTCGCCACCATCGCGTGGGTTAAGTCGTCACGAACGACCTGAATCAAGATTCTGATCATGCCGTGCAACAGGTATGTAGCAGCTCGAACAGTTTCACATCGAACTCAAAAAGACCCGCAGTATCGAGAAAAAGTCCGCCTGTAAATCGGACAAACCATATATCGCATCAAGCATGGCCTACTCGATAACCAAGGCCTGCTAAAACTCATTTCATCAATAGGCGTGAGTGCGAGCTTGCCCTGTTTGGGATGAAGTGCAAGGCGCGAATCGGGGCCAAGACTTGGCGTCTTGACCACGATTCGTAACACAGCAATTCACCCAAACAGGCCTCTCCCTCCGGGTTCGCCCCAGAAAGGGCGCTGGCTGCGTTGCGCTCCTTGCGCGTGGCCCGCGACGCGTCGCACGCCTTGCCAGAGCCCTTTCTGGGGTGAACGTATCTCACGCCTATTGATGAAATGAGTTCTAACAACCAATCTGCGAATTGCGTCGTTACCGCTCCGAGGGATTACAACTTCGTTAGCACCACGACGACGTGTCATCGCACCTGGACAATCAGTACCAGCCGCGCGTTCACAATCGAAAAATTCGACAAATGATTGTGAACAACCCCATGGTGCAATTAAAAATCTTCTAAGCTGACGAACTCAAAATTCGCATTTTCAGATCGCAAAGCGTCCGCCAGAATTTACCAAACAAGAAAAGATTCCTACAGCACTCGAATAACTTCTAATGCACAGCCATTTTTTCGTACGGCGATGCGTTGCGCTGTGAAATCCCATTAGCATGGCGAACATTCAATGACGCCATCATGGAGACGATTCACATGCCTGACTCGATACAAGAAATCGCGAGAACAACACGACTGCTCAAGTCCATCACCGGCCAGCAGCAATACCATGTAAAAGTCCCTGGCACCGCCTCTGCGGCGGCGCTGTCGGTGGTGTCGTTTGAAGCAGTCGAGACACTTGGTGAACCATATCGCATCGTCGTGCAGCTCACTCATCCGCTGGAGTTAAGTCGTGCGGACTACCTCGGTAAAGAGGCCAGTTTCAACATCACGCCGTCGACCATCGATGCACTTGCGGGACACGTCGATAGCCCGCAGGAGGGACGCACTTTCTCCGGTTGCATCACCCATTTCAACAAGAGCAAACAGACTCACGATTTCCACAGCTACGAAATCGTTATCGAACCGCTGGTCGCTCGCCTGCGCCTGACACAATCCAGTCGCGTGTTCCAGAAGAAGACCGCGCCACAAATCATCGAAGCCATCCTGCGCCGCCACGACTTCAACGGCAACCAGTTTCTCTTCAAGACCCGTCGCATCTATCCCGAGCATGCCTTCCGTCTGCAATACCAACTGAGCGATTGGGACTACATCCATCTGCTGATGCAGCAGGAAGGTCTCTACAGCTATTTCACCCCCGGCAAGTTCGGCGACATCATCGTCTTCGGCGACGACATCGACCACTACATCTACAAGCCCGAACTCAAGGTGCCGTATCGTGAAACGGCGGGACTGGAGTCGGGTCAGGAAACGGTATTCAGTTTGCAAACACGGTCGCAAACCGTACCGGCATCGTACCGCGTCGCCGACTACCACCCAGCCAATGCCTGGGAGCGCTTCAAGGAAGACGCCAACATCGCCCGTGCCGACAAGACGACCTATGGTCAACCCTACGTCTACGGCAGTCATCATCTGGATCAGGCCAGCGCCAAGTGGGAAGCGCAATTGCGGCATGAGGCAGCGATCTCCAGTCAGATTACCTATACCGGGCAGAGCAACATTCTTGAGTTGCGTCCGGCGCGCATCCTGCGTATGGACCGATCCTTGCCGGACGCACCCAACGGCCAAGTCATCGTCAGCGTCACCCACAGCGGCGCACGCGATGCCGCCTACAAGAACAGCTATACCGCCATTCCCTCTGACCGGCGTTTCCGCATCCCGCTTGACGAAGCTAACTGGCCGAAGATCGCCGGAACACTGTCGGCACGCGTGACCTCAACCGGCAAGTACCCGCATGCTTACATCACTAAACACGGCCACTACACCGTGCGCTTCGATCTTGATTTTGATGAGTGGCATCCCGGTGGTGAAAGCGTGCCGCTGCGTCTGGCCAAACCTTTTGCGGGTGCCAACCAAACCGGCTTCCACTTCCCTATCATCGATGGCACCGAAGCGGCGATTGCCTTCATGGACGGCAACCCCAACAAGCCCTACATCGCCCACCTGCATCACAACAGCCGCCAGCCCGACCACATCACCACAGAGAACCGCTGGCTGTCCCGCAACGTCATCCGCACCCAGAGCAACAACAAACTGCGCATGGAAGACTGGAAGGGGCAAGAGCATATCAAGCTGGCCACCGAGCACGGCAAGAGTCAACTGAACCTCGGCCATCTGGTCGACAACAAGCGCCAGTTGCGTGGTCAGGGGCTGGAACTGCGCACTGACGATCATGCGGCGATCCGGGGTGGCAAGGGTATATTCATCAGTGCCGACCTGCAAACCAAGGCTGGCGGCAAGCAGCTTGATATGCAGGCTGCGCAAACCATGCTCAATCAATTGCAGGCCCAGGCACAAGGACTGGCGCAAGCCGCTGCTGTAGCCAAAGCCGAAGTCGCCGACCTGCAACAGCAAAACGACTGGCTGCGCAACAGCGTGGCCGAACTGAAAGAAGCCGTCTTGCTGCTGTCCTCACCGGCAGGCATTGCCGCGGCCACACCCAGGCACATCAATCTGTCTGCCGGACAGGACATCATGCAGCGCAGCGGTGACGATCACAGCATCAGCGTCGGCAAACGCTTTTTACTTGCGGCCAGCCAAGGGCTCTCGATGTTTGCTCACAAGATGGGCATCAAACTGTTTGCCGCCCGGGGCAAGATCCAGATTCAGGCCCAAAGCGACAATCTGGAAATGATCGGCCAGCAAGACGTGCAAATCACCAGCGCCGCCGGCAAGACTGTCGTCAATGCCGCCAATGGCGTCATCCTTCACGGCGGCGGCAGCGCCTACATCAAGGTCCTCGGCGACAACGTCGAGATCGGCGGAGCAGGAAAACTCAACCTCAAAATCGGCAGCGTCGCCAAGGATGGTCCGGGGGCCATGTCGTTGCCATTGCCGGCGTTCCAGCAAAAGACTATTCCGCAGACAGAGCGCTATGTGCTCATGGATGAACATACGCAACGTCCTCTTACTAACCACGATTACCGTATCCGTCTGGCTGACGGCAGCGTCGCCACCGGCACTACCGACGATCAAGGCCGCACCATCCTTACTCAAAGCCAGGTTGCGCGTGGCATCACCTTATTGACCGAACGTTTCAAGGATAGCTGACATGCGCATGAATCTCCTTCTCAAGACCAAGACAATGAAAGCAAACGACATGACGACTGCATTAAAAATAATCGGCGCGGCCTTGCTGGCGGTCGGCATGACCGCATGCGCGCAAAACGACGCGCCCCCAACTTCTTCACACGGCACGATATTAAGACCCAGCCCCGACATGCCGCCCCAGGTCATCTACCGGATTGACGACCATCGCTATATCTCTCTGGAGAACTATGACAAGTGCTTTGGCGACAACTACTACGTCGATACAAAGGCGGGCTTGCATACCCGACTTGAGCCGGGTGCTTTCAGCGACTATAAAGGCCGCCTGATTATCGACGACGCTAGCGGAATGAATATTGTCGTTCCCCAGGCGCCCGCATCAACGTGCGGAGATAGAGGCTGCAACGTCTATCTTCAATATTCCACTGACGGCGGAAGAACATTCAAATCCAAGAAATACATGCAGAGTGCTTATGCCCCAAAAGATTCTGAAAACTACTCCATCCTCGTCGCCAAGGATGGGTTTTATGTGGCAGAGAAAAGAAGTCAGACCAATGGAGCTACCTATGTCACTAAGTATCCGCTGGTTCCCAACATCGATTTAGATAAACCCTATCCAGAAGGCGTAAGAGGCGAAGGATTTCCGACCTCAAAAAAACCTCTTCCCAATTTGCGAACGCCCTCCGGCCAAGACCGTTTTACCTGCGATGCCAGCATCCGTCCCAGCAACCTACCCAAGAACAAATAGGTTTTTGCACCCTGCTAATGATGGCAAGCACCGTCTTGTCCACACAGACTAAACGCGACCGAAGTGTTCCGCAGTCTGTATGTACAGATCGAAATAGTGAAAGGAAACTGATATGGCAATTGTGAACTACCCCATTAAAACAAATTGCTTCGATGGCAAGCCAGCAAAGTCAGGCTACCAACATCCCGACGCAATGAATCCATGTGAACGCACCTTGGATACCTTCGGCAACTTCAACTGGAAATCCTTCGAAACGCCCGAGAGCTATCAGGTATGGGCGCGTGCCGATCTGCCTATTAGCATGCCCGGCATTGTGATTTTCGTGCATGGCGTCAATTCCGAAGGAGAGTGGTACGACGTGGCGGAAAAAGCTCTGTGTGATGGACTGAATGAGCGGCTCAATCGGGATGATCTGAAGCCTAACAAATACCTTTCCGTAGACGAAGAGAGTGGGCAGCCTATTCGTCGTCAGTTAGCGCCAGAAAACGACGGCCGCTCCCCCGTCATCCGCTTCTACTGGGGCTACCGCGCCCAAAAGGGTTCCGAAAGCAAATGGCGCATCCCGCTTAAAATCCTGACCAGCTCGACCACGCCACCTACGACCCCGTTAAAAACAAGGATGCCGAAAACCTCTGGTACTGGGGCGGCGGTCCTTTCCAGAACGGCACCAACAGCCTGCAACAGCTCTGGAATGAAAAAGGTTTTAGTCGTCACGTGCTGGGCTTCGACATGCAGCATCTGAACACCGAGGTCGAGCGGCAACTGAACGATGCGCCACCACGCGAGTATTTCGCCCATGCTGCGCAACGATTGGCCAATCTGATCGACACCATCCGCGAACAATCCCTCAATAGCGTGACGCTGCTCTCGCACAGCCAGGGCACCATGATCGCATTGGCGGCGACCCTGCTATGCAAGAAGCGCCCGCCGGACGCCGTCATGCTCATGAACTCGCCCTATGCCCTGACCGACAAGATCACCGATGCCCTGACGGTCGGCGGCGATCGCCCCACCGACGGTGCGCGCTTGCGCACCTTGCAGGCCGTCGTCGACAAGCTGCGGCCCAATCAGCAGTTCTTCAATCAGAAGCGGCTCGACTGCCTGCGTGTCGGCGCCACCAAGTGCGGCCAAATGCATTTCTGGAAACCCGACATCGTCCACCCCTGCGGCACGCCCGAGCGCGACAACCACGGGCGGCTGTATAACTATTTCAACCCGCATGACCGCGTCATGGGATCCACGCCATTGCAAAGCATAGGCTGGCAAGGCATCCCCGGCGGCGTGCTGTTCGGTATGCAGGATGTGGTCAAGCAGCGCATGCTCGCGCGCGGCACGTCCTGCGGTGACGAACCGGCATTGACGCCGTTTGGCACCCTGCCCCGTATTCCCGATCCGGAACCGGGTGTGATGCCCACCGACTTTTGGAACAAGAACAAGCCCATCATCAAGTTCGGCAAGCTGTGGTCAGAACCGCCGCAGGATCAGATGGTGTCAATCAATGGCGAGAAAGTGCCCAATCCCTTGACGGCCGAGGAGATGAGCAAGCCTCGAAAGAAAAGAGTAATCAAGGTGATCAACGGCAAGATGGTCACAGAGGAAGTCGAAGTCTATTTTGATGAGGCGCTTCGCACAGCGGATGCATGGGGCGCGACGACTGAAGAAGGTAAGTTCAAGGAGCCTAGCTACGCCAATTTTGCTTCTATTTATGAGCGCAGCGAATATGTTGAGCGCGAGGATATCTACGCGCCTGGCGGGAAGAAGCACGAGCTGGAAACACAAGAAGAGATGCAACAACGCATCACCAATTGGTACCCCATGCCCACCAACCACAGCACCATGCCCATGCACGTCGAGTTCATGAAGCGCGTGGTTGCCTACGACCTGCCAATCGGCTATGCCGAAAGCTACCGCCGGGATGATTGGTACCGGCTAATGGTGCTCGCCGATTGGACCAGCTTTCAGGATGACTACTTCGCCGAAGGAAAACTCGACGTACCAGCCAAGCCACCTGGCCTTGACCCCGAGACAGTCAGCGAACAGCAACGTCGTGCTGATGAAGCACGTATCCACAACGGAGCATAAGCCCCCTTTGTCACAACAGCAGAACGAAAGAAAATAACATGATGAATACAGTGAAGATAATCGGTGCGGTCTTGCTGGCGCTTAGCACGACAGCATGCGTCAATCATGATGACTACTACCGTTCCGATCAATACAGGAAGCCGGCTCCGCCGCCAACATATGACGTGCCACCACAGGTCATCTACCGTATTGACGATCATCGCTACATTTCTCTGGAAAATTACGATCTGTGCGACGGCGATACCTATTACAACAACACCAAAGAAAATATCCGAACCAAACTCGGCACCGGCGGTATTGAATATTATCGCGGTCGTTTGGTCATTGATGACCCCAGCGGGGCTAACGTCGTCATTCCTTCGGCAAGGCCCGGCCCATGTGGGAATCGCGGCTGCGACTCCTCGTTGATTTATTCGACTGATGGCGGGCGCACCTTCAAAGGAAAGGTATATATGAACGGCGGAACCCCTTCCAAAGCCTCCGAAAACTACTCCATCCTCGTCGCCAAGGATGGGTTTTATGTGGTGGAGACACACGAGTATGCGAAGGGGAAGTTTGATAACAGAGTCATCAAATATCCTCTTTATCCCGGCCTTGATTTCGATGATCGCAAACCATATCCGCCGGGAGTGCATGACGAATATCTATCGAACAAGCCTTTGCCCCCCTTGCGCACTCCCTCCGGCCAAGACCGCTTCACCTGCGACGCTAGCATCCGTCCCAGCCACCTGCCCAAGGCAGCAAAGTAACCTAACCTCTTGCCGCATCAGGATGATCGCGGCTTGATTTTTGACATGAGTAAAGTATGAATAGAGACATTGCCTGTTTAGGCGACGCCATCAGCAGTGGCGGCAAGATCATCACGGCGTCGTCCAGCTTCATCCTGCATGGCCGACGTGCCGCCCTGGTGGGCGACGAGGTGTCTTGCCCCAAGCATGGCAACAACAAGATTGTCGAAGGCATTGAAGGCTTTGCCGAAGGCGGTCGCTTGCTGGTCGCCAACGGATGCCGTTGCGCCTGCG
>Ga0209913_1001011_pt1 | contig 18227 bp, 13 predicted proteins | sample PersoiDNA2013203_FD_185805 | JGI IMG/M metagenome (GOLD analysis project Ga0209913, IMG submission 185805) | Permafrost soil microbial communities from the Arctic, to analyse light accelerated degradation of dissolved organic matter (DOM) -... | ecosystem: Environmental > Terrestrial > Soil >... | reverse complement strand
CATTTGCGGGAACTGTCGGCAGAAAAAAATAAATGCTATTAGTGGCATAATGTGGCTCGGGGTCATGTACCCCAGAGTGCAACCCTATCCCGGTTTGCCTCCGTCGTTTGCTATCTGCATAGGCATCAACATGAGTACGCTTGAATCCGGATCCAAAACCACATCGACTAGCTGCACTGTCTACTTTGACGGTGCATGCCCCATCTGCTCCAAAGAAATCAGTACGTACCAAAAATTAAAAGGGGGAGATCACATCCAGTGGGTTGATGCAAGTGTCTGTCAGGATCAGGAACTAGGCGACGAACTCAATCGACAATCAGCACTTGCTCGCCTACACGTGCGCGATGCACAAGGAAAACTGGTCCATGGTGCAGCGGCGTTTGTCGAAATGTGGAAGCACTTACCTGCCCTGTCTTGGGTGACGCCGTTACTCTCGAACCGCATTGCGATTGGTCTACTTGATCTCGCGTACAACCTGTTTTTGCGCCTACGTCCGCTATGGCGTAAAGCTTAAAACATGTCCTATTTTTCTAAAAACCTCATTCGTCTGCCGATAAGGCATAAGAAATATTTCCGATAATATCGTCCATCGAATGGGTGGATTGTCACGCCTATGTAACTTTACTCCAATAGCATCGCAGGGTTAAAACCAGCATCGTTAGTAATGACTGTTTTCCCTTCAATGCCAGGAGCACACTTACATGAAATATCCTTTAACTATGATTGCTACGCTAACTGCCAGTTTGATACTGGTCGGTTGCGGTAGTTCATCATCAGGCAATCCAGCAGCGCCAGCACCCATCGCTGCAACCCGCACCATCATTATGGTATGGGATGGCTTACGACCAGACTCGATCAATGCAACAGACACGCCAAACTTATATGCTTTGCGTCAATCTGGTGCCAATTTCACTGACAACCATTCAACGTATCCAACCTTCACGATGATGAACGGTTCGTCGTTTGCGACGGGTTCTTTCCCTAAGACCAGTGGCTTTTACGGCAATACATTCTGGACGCCGCCACAAGGAACGGGTAACACGATTCCAGCTGGCAATAGTGCAGGTGGTACAGCGCAAGATTACGTTGATCCCGTCTTCACAGAAGACTACCAAGTGCTGACAACGCTCAATAACTACTACAGCGGTCAGTTGTTACTCGTGAAGAGTCTGTTCGCGACAGCACAATCTGGCGGTCTGGTCACGGCAACAGTAGGTAAAAGTGGTGCTGCTTACATCCAGGATTTGGGTAAAGGTGGCTATTTCATCGATGAAAATACCGTCTCTCCGCGCAGCCTCGTTACTGAACTGCAAACTGCAGGCTATGCGTTACCAAAAAATGTGACCAATGCGTATTCAGGTACAGATGCCGTCACACTCGCATCGACCAACGGCAATCCAACAGCGCGTGCTGGTTACATTACGTTCAATACGACTGCATTTGATCCAAACGGCGCATTAGCAATTGCTTCTCGTGATCCAAGTGACACCACACAAGGTGCACCGGAAGATGCGGCGAACAAATACATGATGTCTGTCTTTACATCGTATATTTTGCCAACAAAAAAACCGATGCTGTCATTGATCTGGTTCCGTACACCAGACAACGTCGAACATGGTTATGGCCCTGGATCGGCGAACGCTAAAGCGGGTCTGCGTTCACAAGATACACGTCTGGGTGAGTTGATTACCGCATTGCGCAGCAATGGTATGGATAGTTCAACAAATATTGTTGTCGTCTCAGATCATGGTCATTCCAGCGTTTCTGGCCCATTGAATCTTTACCCATTGCGTAACATTAATGCGTCGACAACACTGCCAAACGGTGGCTTAGTCAATGGTTCAACCAATGGCACCAATACCGCTAGTATCGGTGCTGTCACGACGGCTGGTGGCTATTCATTCTCTGGTGATGTCCGCTCTGCCGATTTGCTGACCTACCGTGGGTTCAACGCCTATGATGGTACAAAATGTGCCGTATCGCCAATGTACGGTTTGAGTGCGACAGGTGTGCCAACCTTACCAGTGAAACTCGATACGACGGGTGCGCTTTGTGGTGCAGCTAATACGAAATATCAAGCGATCAGCGCTACGCTGGCTAATCCTGTTGCGGCCTTTGCAGTACCTGCTCCGGGTTCTTTACCAGCAAACGGCATTGTCGTCGCAGCCAATGGTGGTTCAGATTACTTCTACGTTCCTGGTCACGACGCAACAACAGTCAAAAATCTGGTGAAATTTTTGCAGCAACGTCAAGAATACGGCGCCATTTTTGTTGATAGTCGTTATGGCAACATTCCGGGCACATTGACGATGGCACAAGTGAATCTGGAAAACGCCAGCCGTCAGAACAATGGACAGCCAGACGTCGTTGTCAGCTTTAGCTGGGACAGCGCCGTATCTATCCAAGGTATGCCGGGGATTGAATTTGAAAGTTTCAGCGCGGGTCAACATGGTATGCACGGCAGCTTTGGTGTGAGTGACGTTCACAATACACTGATCGCATCTGGTCCTTCTTTCAGTACAACAACGGTTGCTAATCCTTCAGGTAACGTTGACGTCGCTCCAACCGTTGCTTACTTGTTGGGCTTATCCATGCCACAGGCTGATGGTCGCGTCTTGAATGAAGCGTTGGTAACGCCAGCGAGCAAATCAACAGCTGCTGTTGTTGCGAGCACGGTCACGCCAACAAGTCCAGCGACAGGTCTGCGTTTTGAGTTGCCGACAGATCCAACAGGTGCAACCGCTGATACAACGCTGACCTCTGGTAGCTACAACATCAACCTCGGTGTCAAAGATCTCACCGTTGATGGCAAGACTTATCGTTACTTTGATTACGCAAAGGCAATTCGGCAATAATGATATTTTCTATCCCTCGTAACGCGATGGGATTCAGATCACTGCTCGCGATATGCTCTATCGCGGGCTTTTTTCCTCTGAATGCCCACGCAGACACTCTCAGCTTCAACCAAGTTTTTAGTGATAAAAACGAAGGCAAACGCTTGCATTATCAAGCGACGTTCACGGCTAAAGGCGAAGATCATCAGCTCGAAGTATGGCGCGACGGCGAACGCCGTTTAAAACGTCGTACAGATGATCGTGTTGAAATTTACGCCAGTCGTAAGCCAGGTGATGCTGAATACAGTATGTCTATTTTGGATTTGAAGAAGCATATTCACACCAGAATTGACCGCACCAACCTGTACCGGATTGGCAATTTTACCGACTGGTTTGATCTCGCGCATGGGTTAAAACATCCTAAGGGTGACTATCGCCTGACGATAGCCACCGCACCAACCAGCGCACCGGCGGCATTGGATGCTTGCAAATGGTACGACTTGACGCAGGCTGACCATACGACCCACATTTGCTGGAGTCAACGTTATCGTGTACCGATGTTGATCATGACGTCCGACACACAAGTAGCATGGCGGATCACGGCATTAGATCAAAAGGCAATCCCTGCAAATACGTATGTAATTCGGGACGAAGGTTACATCCACAATGATGCTAACCAAGATATCGAAAAAGACTAACTCACAAGCTGGTCAGTAGTTCGTTATTGAGCATAAAAAAACCGGCGCTATGAAACGTCGGTTTTTTTATATCTCACTTACCACTGTTTCAATGACCAGTCGGAGCAATTAAATCATATCAAACGTATGCAATACCAACCAGGCATTCGCGCCTGAGATCAGTATGAATAAAATCCATGCTGTCACTTGCACCAGCAATGAACTCTTGAATTGCCCCATCAATTTTGCATTCCCTGCCATCTTAATCATGGGGTACATCACGAACGGTAATTGCAAACTCAGCACCACCTGACTCAGAATTAAAAGTCGACCAACCGAATGTTCACCCCCTATTGTGACCCCGATCAAAGCGGGAATTAAAGCGAGTCCCCGCGTCACAATGCGCCGCTGCCAGCACGGAATTTTCATTTGCAAAAAGCCGTCCAGAATCACTTGTCCTGCGATGGTACCCGTAAAGGTTGAACTCTGACCCGAAGCCAGCAAGCCGATGCCAAAAATCAATCCAGCGAATGCACTTCCTGTGACTGGATCAAGCAGATGGTAAGCATCATCTAATTCCATGACTACCGATTTTCCATGAAAAGCTGCTGCTGCCAGTATCAGAATGGCGGCATTAATGAGCAATGCAAAAAATAAAGAAATGATGGAATCAAGATTGGCAAAGCGGATTGCTTCGCGACGACTGGCAACGCTAGGCCCGATTTTTCTGGTCTGTACCACGGAAGAATGCAAGTAGAGATTGTGTGGCATGACAGTGGCGCCAAGGATACCGATTGCGAGATACAAACCATCGGCATTCTGTAGCGCTTGCAGAGAAGGAAGCACGCCTTGCGCTGCACATTCCCAACACGGACGCAAAAGAACCAATTCAACCAGCAGACAAATACTGATGGTAGCTATCAGTCCCAGAATGATCGCCTCTACCTTACGAAATCCTGCTCCTTTTAAGCCCAACACAAAAATAGTATCGAGAGCGGTGATACCGATCGCCACAGGTAACGAGACACCCAGAATCAACTTAAACGCAAGCGCACATCCAAGCACTTCAGCGATATCACAAGCGATTATAGATAGTTCTGCACATACCCACATCACCATGGCAGTCGGGCGTTTGTACTGTTCGCTACAGAGTTTAGCAAGATCTTTGCCAGTGACGATACCTAATCGGAGACTGATACTTTGCAATAACATCGCTGCCAGACTGGATAAGACAACGACAAACAACAATGCATAACCAAACGAAGAACCAGCAGAAATCGCTGTCGCCCAATTCCCCGGGTCCATATATCCAATCGAGATTAACAAGCCCGGTCCAGCAAAACGAAGAATTTTCTTCCAGACCGGATCAGTGGCGACAACGGTGATAGTCCCCGTCACTTCGGATGGGCAGAAGGGTGCTGTGGCAACGGTGGGCAACTTAAACACTAACGATCCTTTTCCGATAATACGTGCTATGGATCCTTGACGTCATACCAGGTCATGTCAAACGAGAGCTACTCAACACAGCTGTACGACCATTCACATGCTGTAAGCGCCACAGGATACAAAAAGCGATAATTGATGTGCCGATCACAACATAACCCAGCGTATCGTAATGCTGGAGTTTTCCGGACGCATCAAAGCTGACGAGATGCCCTGCTATCACCGAGGCGACACCGCCCGACAACTGCTGAATCGACGCGCTGATAGCACTGAAAGAACCACGCTGTACTGGTGTCGGAACGGATGCCATCATTGCCTGAAATGGAATCATACGCGAGAAGATTCCCACGAACAACAGTACATTCACAACAACCAGTAACGGAAATGGTACAGATTCCATGTGGGTATAAATCACAACCATCAGCATCGACATCAGTGTGCCGAAAATGAAGACTTTAAATTTACCCACCCCATCAGAAATTTTACCAATCATCGGTCCAAAAAAGATCGTACATACACCGGTGATCATGTACAGGGTAGGTAATTGGTGAATACTAATACCCAGATTATTCACCACAAAAGTACTGCTAAATGGCATCAGCATAAAGCCACCGGTCTGCAAAAATGACACCGCAGCAAAAGCCAGTAAATAACGTGGTTCCGTCACGGTATGGAACAAATGCTTCCAAGGGCTATGCTCTTGCGGAATCGCCAGATGCGCCGCGACAGGTTTCATTTTCCACAGCACAAACAGACCACCAATGAAACCTATAAATGCCATCGCAAAAAACGGCACATGCCAGTCCCAGCGATTAGATAAATACAAGCCAAACGGAATCCCTAGCACCTGACTGGCAGCAAACGCTGTTTGTATCATCCCCATCACTCGACCACGCATTTGCGGTGCAAACAGATCGGTGGCAATGGCTAATACAATGGAACCAATCACCCCGCCAAACAAACCAGTGACAATCCGCGCCACTAGCAGCACCTCATAGGTTTGCGCCAGTCCGCACCAGACGGTACCGAGAATGAACCCAGTGTAGAAAAACAAGAGTAATTTTTTTCTATCGTAACGATCAGCAAAACCGGCAGTCAGTAAGCCAGATAAACCTGCACTAAACGCATACGCAGAAACGACGAGACCGAACTGTTTAGCGCTAATCGCCAACGACGGCATAATCGTCGCCCCCAGCGGCGACATCAGCATGAAATCAAGAATCACCGCAAACTGTAAAAATGCCAGCATGCCGACGACCATTTTTTGATACGCAGAAAATACGGTTGCTGTGGCTTCTGATGCTGCAGGTGATGTAGTTGTTGAATTAGTTGTCATTCGTTATTTCTTCTAAGAGTAATCGCTCGTTCCGGGCAGGCAGTGACGTACAGACCGCAGGCACGATAGGCATCTACATGAATTGTATCTGCGACTCGCATCCCGTGCACACGGCGCTTGAGTTTTTGTCAATTGGAGGACAAATGCTCTGCCATGCTTATCTCTCCCGCGAGCCGAATGGACGACGACGCTGCTGGAAGAACTGCTCACGCTCTTCTGGCGTCATGTCCTGTAATTTCTGCCATTTCTGCCAGTGACGCTCTCCATGCCAGCCACCATGCCCTCGGAATCCGCCAAATAGAATCCGGCACAACACTAGTAGACCCAGTGCGTGCCAGTAATCAATCACCTGCACGCTCTGAAACAATGCTGGCATGACCCAGTTCCATAACCACATGACTACCGCAGCCACCAACGCCACGACAACCAGCGCTACCCCCTTAAACCATCGTATCCATGTGTATTTCATGTTGTTTTCCTCAGTTGTCCAATTCTTCGTAAATTACCTGCAAACGCTGACGCAGCGCTAATACTGCATACCGTTTGCGGGCCAGTAAGGTATTGATTGCAATACCTGTTTGTAATGCCATCTCTTTAAAGCTTTGCCCCTCTAACTCGTGCGCAATAAATACCTCGCGCTGACTCTCAGGCAAGTCATCGATAGCGAGTTGCAATTCTTTGAGTAATAGTTTCCTTGCCAATGCCGCATCAGGTCCTTCATATGGCGATGGGAGCATGAGGTCGAGGCGGTAATCCTCATCGGCTTCAGACGCATCCGCTTCATCAACCTGAACATGAAGTGATAGCTCTTTCTTTTTACGAAAGCGGTCAATAATCCGGAACCGTGCTACCTGATACAACCAGGCACTGACTTGCTCGACCGTTTCACCAAACTGATAGACCTCAACGAGTTCGTAAAAGACGTCCTGCAATATATCCTCGGCCTCCGTCGGATCACCGACCCGACGCGAGATAAAACCGCCTAAGGTTTGACGAAAATGCAGGACTGCCTCAGTCACCGCACGATGGGCACTGTGTTGGTGATGAGGTATGGTCGGCTTTTTCTGAGAGGTCATACCTAAGAAGACGTTTGAAAAACAAAAATATTGTACGTAGAAAAAAATATTTTTTTATTTGAGACCTTGTCGTAAGACTGTGGAGGAGACAGATGTCTGCATCAATACTTGCGCCACATCAATACTCATGATTGATGTCATCAACTTGCCATCCGCAAAGACTATGCTCTTTGTCGAAGACACTGGCAACCCACACGCCAACCTCCCACAACCAATGAGAAGCGTTTGTCAGAGCACAGACAATAGGTAAAAAACCATTCATCGTTAGCAGCGGGGATTCAAATTAAAACGCATTATTCGCTGTTCAACAGACTTCAGAGAAAGACCGCATGGATCAAAATCTCACGTTATTGCTGAGAAATGGCTGGAAACAACGCATTCCTGGCTGGCGTGATTTGTTTGCCATCGTTCTAGTACTGACCGTCATCCTCCTGCTTGGTGGTGGCGCACGGCAAATGCTCATGCCGTTTACCGTCACTCACCAACCAGAGATATCGCTGTCGATTGCCGCTCTACCAAATTATGCCTTACGGACTGTCATGCGTATGCTCGCCGCTATGGTGGCCTCTTTAGTCTTTACTTTTATCTATGCCACGCTTGCTGCCAAGAGTAAACGGGCAGAAATGGTCCTCATTCCGTTACTGGACGTCTTGCAATCCGTTCCTGTTCTAGGCTATTTGTCGTTCACGACCGTTTTTTTTATCTCGCTGTTTCCTCATAATGCGCTGGGTCCCGAACTGGCGGCTATCTTTGCTATTTTTACGAGTCAGGCATGGAATATGGCATTCAGCTTTTATGAATCCTTGCGGATGGTGCCGGCGGATCTCGATGAAGCAAGTCGTAGTTTCCGATTTTCTGGTTGGCAGCGCTTCTGGCGGCTTGAGGTACCTTTTGCGATGCCAGGTCTGATCTGGAACATGATGATGTCGATGTCCGGCGGCTGGTTTTTTGTTGTCGCCTCTGAAGCAATTACGGTTGGTGCCTTACAGATCAGTCTGCCAGGGATTGGCTCTTATGTCGCAACGGCGATTGCGCAGCGCAATTTGAGCGCGATTGTATGGGCTATTATTGCGATGACGATCACGATCGTCGCTTATGATCAATTACTCTTCCGGCCGTTGGTTGCCTGGGCTGAAAAATTTAGGTTTGAACAAACTGCCGCTGAGGTCAGTTCACAAAGCTGGCTCATCTCATCGCTGCGACGTGCCCATTTTTTGTATCCTGTCGGTAGGATGATCAGCCGCACGATGCAACAAATTGGACGCGCACGCATGACATGGCTAGCACCCATTCCGGGGATAACATTCTCGCCACTTGCTTCTAAGATCGCTGACCGCGTATGGCTGATGATCGTCGTTATGGGGTTGGGGTTCTGCCTCTGGACACTAGGACATTTTTTAAACCATGAGGTATCAATCATCGATGTAAAAATCGTGATGCAGGCAGGCTTATTAACCTTTTTGCGGGTGATTGTGCTCATTATTCTGGCCAGCCTGATCTGGGTACCAATCGGTGTTGTCGTCGGTCTACGTCCGCGATGGGCGCAGGTCGTCCAGCCGTTTGCGCAATTTCTGGCGGCGTTTCCTGCGAATTTGATGTTTCCGATGGCGGTTTTTCTGATTGTTCGTTTCAATGCCAATCCACGCATCTGGCTGACACCATTGATGATCCTTGGTACGCAGTGGTATATCTTATTTAATGTTATTGCTGGCGTCACAGCGTTCCCGAGTGACTTGCTTGAATCCGCCCGAAGTTTCCGGATTAAAGGGTGGCGCTGGTGGAGAGATGTCATGCTGCCCGGTATCCTTCCGTATTACGTCACAGGTGCCATTACCGCTTCAGGCGGTGCCTGGAACGCCAGTATCGTCTCGGAAGTCGTCAGCTGGGGACCAACTCGATTAAATGGGGGCGGACTCGGCGCCTATATCGCAACGATGACGGATGCAGGTAATTTCCCACAAATCGCCTTGGGCATCACCTTTATGTCGGTCTGTGTGATTGCCATGAATCGCTTGTTGTGGCGACCGCTGTATGCCTTTGCAGAACGTCGGACCCGACTTGATTAATTATTTCCTAAAAAGGCAACTGATCTCATGGAGCAGACAAATAACGACGCCATCGTTGCATTACAGCATATCGGCAAAACGTTTTCTAAGCCTGAAGGCGGTAATTTACCTGTACTGGCTGACATTAATATCACCGCCCGCTCTGGCGAAATTCTGGGGCTACTAGGGCGATCCGGATCAGGAAAATCGACCATATTGCGCATTGCAGCTGGGCTCATCCAACCAAGTACAGGTCAGGTATTGTATAACGGTACAGAGTTAGTTGGCCCCGCAGAAGGCATCTCCGTCGTGTTTCAAACCTTCGCTTTATTCCCTTGGCTAACCGTCCTGGAGAACGTTGAAGCAGGGTTGGATGCCTTGGGCTTGCCCGCTGAGGTGACACGCCAGCGTGCACTGGCCGCCATTGATCTGATCGGTCTCGATGGCTTTGAATCAGCCTATCCACGAGAACTCTCAGGCGGTATGCGCCAGCGTGTAGGGTTTGCGCGGGCACTGGTCGTGCAACCGACGATTTTACTCATGGATGAACCCTTCTCTGCATTGGATGTACTGACATCGGAAATTCTGCGCAGTGACTTACTTGATCTGTGGCATGACCATCAATTGCCGATGAAATCGATATTGATGGTGACCCATAATATTGAAGAAGCCGTACTGATGTGTGACCGGATTCTGATTCTGGCATCGAATCCTGGTCGCATAGCAGCAGAAATTCAGGTTCCTTTGCCACAGCCCCGTAATCGCTTAGCCGCTGATTTTCATGACATTGTCGATCAGGTCTATTCCATCCTGACTTCAAGGGCGATTGAATCGATTGATGCACAACATGCGGTTCAAGCCAGTTTCTCGCAACTACTACCGATTGCCTCAAGTATCCGGATTTGCGGTCTGATTGAGACGCTGGGTTCGACTTATTTTAACGCTCAGGCGGAACTAGCCAAACTGGCGAGACCATTTGTGCTTGGGGTTGACGTCTTACTTCCCGTGGCAGAAGCGCTGCATCAACTCGAGTTTGCTGAACTCAAAGCAGGAACAATACGACTCACAGCGGCAGGAAAGATTTTTGCGCAAGCGGGGATCGATGAACGCAAGCAACTGTTCCGAAAGCACTTGCTACAATTCATTCCGCTGGCGGCACATATACGACATGTCTTAGATGAAAGGGGTGAACATCAGGCACCAAGACTCCGGTTCATGTCAGAACTGGAGGATCACCTCAATACAGCGGATGCAAACCGCACGCTGCGCATCGTGACTGACTGGGGGCGTTATGCTGAGTTATTTGAGTACGACGCAAAAACACTCAAATTTTCCATTAATGCTGCAACATAATCTGCTGAACAAACATAAAAAATACCCCGCGTCTTGCTAAAAACGCGGGGCATTTACTATCTGTAGAACGACGATCAGAACTTGGCTGACAAGCTCATGCCGATTGTTCGTGGTGTCATGCGATAGACTTCATTCGCTGTACCTTGAACTTGTGGACGCTGAATCACCATTTGGTTATTCGTGAGATTTTTGACATACAGTGTCACTTCCCAGATATCACGCGTCAAACCAACACTGGCATCATAGGTAGAATAAGATGGACGCTGGAAATCAAGATTAGTTGAATCCAGTGCGCCATTGCTAGCACCAGTCCAGTGCCCAGCAGCACGTGCAAAGCCGTACACATCATCATTGATAAAGAAGTTGTATTGCGCTGTCAGTGCCAAATTGTATTTCGGCACACCTGGGACTCTCGCACCTTTAACCGCACCAATCACACCTGCATTGGCACCTGCACTATCAGACAATGTGGCATCTGTGTAACCAGCGGCCAGATCAAGAATCAAGCTCTTTGTTGGTTTAAATTTGATTTCAATCTCTGCACCAGAGCTTGTTGCGTTACCGACGTTCGTGTTGAAGGCGTAGCCGCAAGCAGGGATGTTGATGGCTTGTTGCAGATTTTTCCAGTTAATGTAGAACACATCAGCATTGACGGACAATGTGTTATTGAGGAAGCGCGATTTATTACCGACTTCGTAACTCCATAAACTATCAGGTGCATAACTGGTTGGATTTGGTGTCGTCAACGAACAGTAGCCTTGAGGCAAAGGGAAATTTGAACCACCAACACGGAAGCCTTCAGTAGCTGATGCGTATAAGGTATTGTTCTTATCCACTTCCCACGTCAGGCTCACTTTTGGTGTCAACTTACTGCCACTGGATGACTGGGTTGAGTGTGCCACGCCATCGTTAGTTGTATCGTTAGCAAAGTAGTACAAGCCATCACGTGTGAAGGTTTGATTTGCTTTTAAGTAGCGTGCTCCAACCGTTGCATGCAATGCCGGACTAAAGTAGTAGTTGCCTTCACCAAACACCGCTTGTTGCGTGTCATGGTAGGTGCGACTTGCGTAGTAAGAATTATCGTTTGGAAAGCCAGCGCTGACTGGGTTAGCAAGCACGTTAGGATCGGTGATGCTCACGCCTGCATTTTTAAATGCAGCGTTGATACCAAAAATAGGTTCATTGTCTAATACCGTTGTATGTTGATTGGACGCATAAGCCCCCACCAACCAAGTATAAGGAGCGACTGCTGGATCGTACGGTTTAGATAATAAGCGTACTTCTTGGGAGAACTGCGTCACACTATTGTTCAGATAAACAGCGGACGGCAGATTACCGACGATCGCTGCTAATGCTGGATAGTTTGTTGCATTAACTTGTGTACCAAGATAAGAGCTATTGACCGTTGTACCATCCTGAGTACGATCAAAGTTACGTTTAAAGTAACTCGTTACCGATGTCAGATCACCAAAGCCTGTGTCATAGTTCACGGTCAATGATGGTACTGTCAGAACATCCTTCCCTGGCTCGCGCACTGTCTTACTTGTCGTATAAGACGGCAAGCTGATGCCGCTCAATGTCTGTGTATAGCCGACATCGATGTCACCTGCTTTCACTTTTTGATAGAAGATAGATGGGGTCAGCGTCAAGTCCTTCGTGACGTTCCACTTCAATGCCATTCTGACGACCATATCATTTTCATCATTGATGCCAGTGGCGATAGTTGTCGCCTTTACTGGATCAACGAGGTTCACAAAACCGCTATTGTGCGCGGTCTGAATACCGACACGTAATGCCAACTCATCCGCTTTCAAGACTCTGTTAAAAACGACATTACCAAGGTAATTTGTGCCGCCACCTGAGGTTGAAGAAACTTCAGTATAGATATCGGTCGAGTTAACTTTAGTATTCGGCTGATTGGAGATAAATTTAATCGTGCCGCCCATGGAGCTGGCACCATACAGCGTTCCTTGTGGTCCACGTAATACTTCAATGTGGTCCAGATCGAAAAATTTCGGTTCAGCACTACCCTGACTGTACAAGTTACCGGAAGTCATCGACACATCATCGAGGTAAATACCCACTGTCGCAGAACCAGCTGCAGAGCTGATGCCACGCATTTCCACATTCGACAAACCAGGACCGTTACCCGCATTGCCGCCACCACCGCCGCCAGAAAAAGAAATATTCGGGATAGAACGGGTCGCATCCGCAAAATCGGTAATGTGTTGTGCCGTTAATTCATCGCCACCAATCACGGAGACACTCAAAGGTACTTTGCTGGCGTCTTCTTTACGTTTAGTTGCAGTGATGTTGATCGATTGAATCTGATCAGACAGTGCCCCAGGTTTTGCAGCTGGCGCCGCTGTATCCGTTGTCTGTTGCGCCAGGACTGGTGCTGACAGCAGCATTGAGCTTGCAGCAATGGCGCAGACGACCGTACCCGTATGTTGTTTAGCACCCTGATAGTTTGAATACAGTGATGCCAATGATAGGTGTAGTTTTGTTTTTCTGAGATTCATGTTCGTCCTTTGTGTATGTCTCACTTCTTATTTGCACCTGATACTTATTAATGTTGTATCAGTTCTCTCCGCTGAAGGTCAGGCAAGTCCAGATCCCAACAATAAACAGTGTAAATCGGCTTCTACCAATTTAAATTTTGAATAGTCTGAAATTTCAATCAGTATGACCGCGCATTTCGTCTTATTGTTTTAAGCAAGTTTAATGCCTGTACTACTTGCACCAACAACATGCAGGTGGCTGCCCCAACCGTTCATAACCGCCTGAAAAGGTGATGAACACATAATCGCAAGAAGCAAAAACAAAGTAAATCGTTAATAGCATTCCGATATATTGACATCGGCTTTAGTACGACGTTAATAATGCTCATTTGGACGGGCTCATTTTTGCGCTACCGACAGACAGCTGACTTAAATAAATATATTTATAATAACAATGTGAAAAATGTTAACAATTCAAAATTGTGTCATGTGCCCGTTGTACAAAGTCAACATGACAAAATAACATGCACCAAACACCGTTATTTACATCCGCTTTTTATTGCCTGTCAGCAAGTCGAAAATACCCGCAAAATAACTTCCCTGAAAACACGCTACCGATTTTTTTTCAGAGGCAAAAAATAATGCAACTATTTCATCAAATTTGAGCAAGATAGGGTGACAAACGACACAGAATAGGCGATGCTTGCGCTTTTTCCCGAAAGAGCTGCATGGAATTCTTTTACATACTCATTCTTGCTATGGTTCAGGGTATCGCCGAGCTATTACCAGTCTCCAGTTCTGCGCACGTCATCGTGGCAGAAAAATTAATGGGACTAGACCCGACTTCGCCACAAATGACCATGATTTTAGTCATGCTGCACACCGGAACGATGTTTGCAGTGATTGCGTACTTCTGGAAATCTTGGCGTGAAACGTATTTCGCGTCCGCTCAACAATTCCGTGCCAACGGCGCTAACTTAGTCATCGCTACGATCGCAACAGGCGTTGTCGGTTTTGGTTTGCAAATGATAATCAAGCATTTCTTTGCTGAAAATGCTGATAAATTTGAAATCGAACACTTGTTTGGTAACGCTAAATTGATGGCAGCAGCGCTGGCATCTGCTGGTGTGCTGATTATTCTTTCGTCACGGATGAAAGAAAAAGGCAATCACGACGTCAACACCCGTAGTGCATTGTGGATCGGTGCAGTACAAGGTTTGTGCTTGCCATTCCGTGGCTTTTCCCGCTCTGGTGCGACCATCTCTATAGGTCTGGCATTAGGTGTTAATCGTCGTCGCGCAGAACAATTCAGCTTCGCGCTGGCGGTGGTCTTAACCCCAGCGGTCATTGTCAAAGAAGCGGTTCGCCTGTTTAAGGTGGAGAGTGCATCGACAGTGAATGATACAGCGGTGTTATTACATGCCTTGCTCCCTGGTTTGCTCGGTATGGTATTGAGCTTCCTGACAGGACTGATCGCTTTACGCTGGTTATCTCGCTGGTTGGAACAAGGTCGTTGGCACTTCTTTGGTGCTTATTGCCTGTTCGCCTCGCTCGTCGTTCTGTGGGTCGGCTAAGCCTCATCTGACGTCAATGGTGGTACTGAGAACGTACCACCAGTTCTTACCTTCCCGCTTTCACATCTGCCAGGTTATTTTTCCGCTGCGTGCTTACCTACAAATAAGCGCGAAAAACTTGCTAAGCTGGCGGTTGCAGCAAAGCATGCCCCCATCCCCAACGCGTAATGCGTCGCTTTATCCGCAAAAAAACTAAAACAGAATGCCACTAAGGCAGCGCCTGAGGTTTGTCCCATCAGACGCGATGTCGCCACCACACCACTCGCACTACCTGCACGGGTCAGCGGTGCCGACCCCATGATGGCTTTCAGATTCGGTGCCTGAAAGAAACCAAAACCAATACCGCACAATGCCATGCGCCAGCAGATATCAATGACCGTTGGATGTGCGCTAATCCCCAGCAAGGACAGCATGCCTCCCGATAAAATCGCCAACCCGATACCACCTAAGATGCCCGGAGAATATTGGTCACTCAATCTGCCTGCGACAGGCGCCATCATAGCGACCAAGACGGCCCAAGGTGTCATCAAAAAGCCTGTTTCTACAGGCGATCGTCCGAGCACAGTTTCAAAATAAAAGGGCAATGAGACAAACGCCAGGCTCTGCGTCGCAAAGGTACAAATCGATGTCACGACAGATAAAAAGAACATAGGGCGACGGAATAAATCCACTGGCAACATCGGTGCCTGATGCCCAGACTGCCGGCGCAAGAGTAACGCAAAAAAGAATCCCGTCACGACCAGTTCAACGAGCAGCGTCTTCTGATCGACAAGATGGGCTGCATCACCCAACAATAAAATCAGCATACTGAACGCACCAACATTAAAGAATGCCGTCAGGCCGTCAATTTTATGGGTGGCACGTGCGGTGATTGGTAAGACTTTTTGCCCCAGAAAAAAGGCAAAAATACCTAAGGGTAGATTGATGGCAAAAAGCCATGGCCACGTCCATACCGACAAAATCAAGGAGGCTGTGGTGGGACCCACCGCAAATGCGACCGCCACCACCAGTGAATTGAGACCGAAGCCGCGGCCCTGCAAATGTGCTGGGAAAATCGCCCGCAGCATCGCCGTGTTGACGCCCATAATGGCACTGGCGCCGACGCCTTGAAACAAGCGAGCAATCACTAACGATGTTAGTGACCAAGAACACGCGCACCCAAGCGACGCGAGCGTAAACACCACCAAACCCGCAATCGATACCCGGCGATAACCAATCACCTCACCGAGTGCAGCTAGGGGCAATAAAGTCGCAACCATTGCCAATTGATATACATTAATAATCCACACCGAGTCAGCCGGTGTCGTATGCAACTGATCTGCAATTGCGGGTAATGCGGTATTTGCGATGGCCGTATCGAGTGACGCCATACCGACGCCGATGGCCAGTGAGAGCATTGCCAGATTGCGCTCACGCGTCGGCAAACCATCCCGGTCAACCACACTCAATTTATCGTTCACTGTTGTTTGGTCGGGCATGGCTCGCTACTGTAGGAAAAAGAGGTGTTGATCAGAACCGGTATTCGGCAACGATGTTTTTTGTCAGGCCATGCTTGCTCCCGCCTGGCAACACGTCACCAAGACGGCGCATGTTCGCGGCAGGAATAAACATTTCGGCCATTTGGTCAGTACATCGGAATTTCATGGCTGGGCTGAGGATTTCGCGTGCTCGGATTTTTAAGTGCAGGAACACTTTACTGCTGTCACGGTTCAGAATGATATGGATATCGCTCTTAAAACTAGCGAGAGGAATCTTGAGCCACCAGCCTTCGTCGCCACCGTAGCGGCCGCAAGCAGACCAAAATGTATTATTTTCGTGCAACATCACCGAGCCAAGGCGACCATTGATTCTTTGCATGGCTTCAATTTTGGTCATTCTATTTCTTTGCTTTGAGTTTCTTAATCAAGGCGGAATTATAGACGTGATTCGGATATTACTTCGGACATCGCACATGTGCATGCCCAATTAGCAATAAAACTCAATAGGAAACTAAGCGCAAAATGGAATGTGGAGCAAAAATCAGTTATTAATGCTTGAGTTGCTGCAAAAAGCCTGTCGTAAAGCCTAACAATCCTGCTTTGCCGTAGGTATTGCACTCCGGTGATGCAGGTCCCGGCGCGCAGTCAGCATCACGGTCAATCGACCAGAAATGCACACCAGCTAAATGATACTGCCGAGCAAAATCCGTTATCGTCTTGATGTCTTCTAAGGTAAATACTTCATCGACCGTATCATTGCCACCAATCATCGGTGTGAGTTCGATATGACTCAAAGGCACCTTCCAGAAGGTATGTAGATTCAGCGCTGCCTGGACTGCCGATGCGCCCATGTCACAGCGACCGTCACGGCCCACCACACATGCTTCTACAGAGCTGACGCCGTAGTCCATCGTCATTAAATTCACATAATAATCGTGCAAGTGCGCGGCACGGATCGCCTTCATGACTGTCACACCAATGGCTCCTAGGGCAGACTTATCCTTGATCGCCAGCGTTGGTAAGGTGAATGAAAACCGCAGGCCAGGATAGTGTCTCTGCGCCGTCTTGATACGTTCGACCAATTGCTGGATTTGTTGCGGTGACTGGCTCGACTCAATATCAAAATCAAAGCCGATGAGATGGCTGCTTTGGTAGCGTTCGATAAATTGTGTCAATCCGGCATCGGTAGCACACGTGAACGCACCCGCCTGCCCTCCGGTTGAAATGATGTACCATTTACCAGCCTGCGCTAACTTGTTGATATTTGCTTTAGCAAACACTTCCCCTTCGAGACCATCCCAATTCTCGTCACCGCACTCACCGGTCGCAAAGGCCAAGGTGATGGCGCGCAAATCAGAGGGCATGACGTCGAGCAAGGGTTTTACCTCACTACTCACAGCGGTTGTTAATTGCTGGTGATTCCAGTCCATGTTGTTACGGACGTATTTATAGGGACTCAATAACGTCATGGATGAGGGTAAGCCCTTTACTGATGCAGGCTGTAGCGTCTTGGTCGTCTGTTGCGCCATCGTGCCGTGGCTGCACAGCATACCAACGATACCAGTTAAAAAAATAGCGACTAGCTTATGCAGACCAACTGACTTCATTACGTTCCCCCTCATTCAAATACCGATGTTTATTCGACGTTATTGTTAACGTTAACTCTTCGTTTATCTATGAAATGGGAAGTTAATACGTGCGTCAATCAACATTTTTGGTTCAGGACCTTTTTTAATGAAATGTATTCAATTTACGCTTACCGACTCAAAAAAGCAGGCAAAAAGCAGTTGACATGCATGCCGAGCGGCCAGAGTGAGCAACAATCACTTGATCGGACCAATAACAAAGCCAACGCAACGAAACGACGAAACCCTTTAATACCACTGTATAAAAAAAAGCACCCAGATTAT
>Ga0209913_1001010_pt1 | contig 18237 bp, 13 predicted proteins | sample PersoiDNA2013203_FD_185805 | JGI IMG/M metagenome (GOLD analysis project Ga0209913, IMG submission 185805) | Permafrost soil microbial communities from the Arctic, to analyse light accelerated degradation of dissolved organic matter (DOM) -... | ecosystem: Environmental > Terrestrial > Soil >... | reverse complement strand
AGAGCGAATTTTTCGCCGGGTTCGACCTTGAAGCTGACGTCGTCGACCACGGTTGCGTTACCGAATCTCACCGACAGATTGCGGAGTTCAAGCAGACTCATGCCTTCCTCCGCACATCGAGAGCATTGCGCAAGGCATCGCCGATATTGGTCAGCAACAACAGCGTCACGGTCAGCACGATGAAGGTCGACAAGGCGATCCACCAGGCGTCGAGGTTGTTCTTTCCCTGCGCCAGCAACTCACCGAGACTCGGCGTCGAAGGCGGTACGCCGAGGCCGAGAAAATCGAGGCTGGTCAGCGCAAGAATCGATGCACTCATGCGGAACGGCAAAAAGGTCACCACCGGCGTCAGGCTGTTGGGCAACACGTGGCGCCAGATGATTTGCAGGTTCGACAAACCCAGTGCGCGCGCCGCCTGTACGTATTCCAGATTGCGATTGCGCAAGAAGTCTGCGCGTACATAGTCCGACAAACCCATCCAGCCGAACAGCGACAACAGCACCAGCAGCAAGCCGATGCTGGGCTCGAAGATGGAAGAAAAAATGATCAGCAGATACAGTTCAGGCATGGAGCCCCAGATTTCCAGACTGCGTTGCATGAACAAGTCGGTCCGTCCGGCGAAGTAACCCTGCACCGCGCCTGCCAGCAAACCCAGCACCACGCCCGTCGCTGTCAATGCGAGGCCGAACAGGATGGAAATGCGGAAGCCGTACAGCAAACGCGCAAACACATCACGCCCGCGGTCATCGGTGCCGAGCCAGTTCTCCGAAGATGGCGGCGCCGGATTGGGTTGTGTGGCGAAGTAATTGAGCGTGTCGAAGCGATAGCGATTCAGCGGATAGATGGCCCAGTTGCCGTCTCTCTTGAACTGATCCTGAATGAAGGGATCGAGATAATCCGCCGGCGAAGCGAAATCACCACCGAACTCTTTTTCCGAATAGTCATGCGCAATCGGAAACAGAATCTTGCCCTGATAGCTGGCCACCAACGGCTTGTCGTTGGAAACCAGTTCGGCGCCGAGACTGATGACGAATAGCACCAGAAAAATAATCAGGCTCCAATAACCGTTGCGGTTCTGGCGGAAGCGCAGCCAGATACGGCGGCCCGGAGAAATCGAAGGCGAAGGCAATGGAGAAGAAGGAGAAGCAGTCAAGGTCGTCGCGCTCATTTGGCCAGACTTTCAAACTGGACGCGCGGATCCGCCCAGACATAGCAAAGATCGCCCAGCAGTTTCACCACAAGACCGATCAACGTGAACAGATACAGGGTGCCCATAACGACAGGATAGTCGCGGCGAATCACCGACTCATACGACAGCAGTCCGAGACCGTCGAGCGAGAACAGCGTCTCGATCAGCAAGCTGCCGGCAAAGAAGGCGCCGATGAAGGCTGCCGGAAATCCTGTCACCAGCGGGATCAGGGCATTGCGGAACACGTGCTTGTAGAGCACCTTGTTTTCGGAGAGGCCTTTGGCCCGCGCGGTCAGCACATACTGCTTGCGGATCTCGTCGAGAAAGGTGTTTTTGGTCAGCATGGTCATGACCGCAAATGATCCGGCCACCGACGCCAGCACCGGCAAGGTGATGTGCCACAGGTAATCCTTGATCTTGCCGAACAGCGACAGCGTGGCCCAGTCGTCCGAGGTCAGTCCGCGCAGCGGGAACCATTGCAGGAAGCTGCCGCCGCCGAACACCACCAGCAGGAACACGCCCAACACAAATCCGGGAATCGAATAGCCGACCAGCACTACCGCGCTCGACAGCGAATCGAAACGGCTGCCCTCGCGCACAGCCTTGGCGATACCCAGCGGCACCGAGATGAGATAGGTCAGGAAGAACGTCCACAAACCGATCGTGATCGATACCGGCATCTTGGATTTGACCAGTTGCCAGACATCGCTGTGGTGATAAAAGCTCTTGCCCAGATCGAAGCTGAGGAAACCCTTGAGCATCTGCCAGAATCGCTCTGCCGGTGGTTTGTCGAAACCATAGAGCGCCTTGATCTCGTTGACGCGATCAATGTCGACGCCCTGCCGTCCGCGATACTGTGAAGCGCCGCCGCCGGATGCTTCACCGCCGCTGTTGAGTCCCTTCATTTCGATCAGCGCCTGCTCGACCGGGCCACCCGGCACGAACTGGATCACGGCGAAGGTAATCGCGATGACGCCGAACAGTGTCGGCAGCATCAGCAAAATGCGTTTGAGGATATAGGACCAGATATTCATCGTGTCGCTGTCAGATTAAAAAGGTAGCAAAAATAAAAACTGGAATAGAACTGAAGTACCGGACTTACTTGCACATCCACGCACATTCACGCGATTCACGCACTTCCCTGCGAGCCTGAGCGATCATCGCGGCGTCTTTTCCCACCATGTCGAAATCACGTAGGGATCCGCCTGGTAGTACAAAGGCGCGGTCGCCGGAATACCGAAACGATTGCGATAAGCCACACGGTGGGTTGACGAATACCACTGCGGCACCACAATGTATTTGTGCAGCAGCACGCGATCCAGTCCGCGCGCAGCGGCGACCAGATCCTTGCGGGTATCGGCGGCGACCAATGCTTCGACCAGTTTGTCGACGGCTTTGTCTTTGAGCCCCCAGACATTGCTCGAACCTTTTTCATCAGCGGCCTTGGAGCCAAACATATCGAACATCTCATTGCCCGGGCTACTGACATCAGGAAAACGGATGCTCGTCATGTCGTAGTCAAAATCATCCATGCGCTTGGCGACCAAGGCAAAATCCGCCGTGCGCTGCGTGACCTGGATGCCGAGTTTTTGCAGGTTGCGCACGTAGACACTGATCACGCGCGACAACGCCGGCTGGTCGTCGAGGATCTCGAACGAGAACACGTCGCCCTTGGCATTGCGCAAGGCGCCGTCGCGGTATTCCCAACCGGCCTGACGCAGCAGTTCACGCGCCTGCAAGAGGTTGGCGCGCAAGGAGCCGGGAGGATTGGTATTGGGCGGCACCGGCGCAGGACCGAACACGGCCGGATCGATCTTCGCGCCGCCGGCCTTGATCGACTCCAACAGCTTCAGCTCGTCGCCCGTCGGTGTACCGGTGGCGGCGAGTTCGCTGTTGTTGAAGAAGGAATAGATGCGCTTGTACTGGCCGTAGAACAACTGGCGGTTCATCCACTCATAGTCGAGCGCCAGGCCCAGCGCCTGACGCACGCGCGCATCCTTGAACTGGTCGCGGCGCAGGTTCATGACGAAGCCTTGCATGCCGGCGCCGTTGGAATGCGTCAGCTCGCGCTTGACGATTTCGCCGCTGGTGAACTTGGGACCTTTGTAGCTGCGTACCCAGTTCTTCGCGCTGTACTCCACCACGACGTCGAACTCCCCGGCCTTGAAGGCTTCCAGCCGCGCAACATCGTCTTTGTAAAAACGATAGGCGATGCGCTCAAAATTGAAGGTACCTTTGCGCGACGGGATAGTCGATCCCCAGTAATCCGGATTGCGTTTGTAAGTGATGCTGCGGCCGACGTCATAGGTGTCGATGACGTAGGGGCCGCTGGTGATCGGCGGCACTAGTTGGATATTGTCGAACGCAACGCCTGCTGCCCATTTTTTGGAGAATACCGGCACACCGCCGACGATCAGCGGCAGCTCATGATTCTTGGTCTTGAACTCGAAACGCACGGTTTGTCCGTCGACCACAACGCATTGCTTGACGTCGGCGAAGAGCGATTTGAATTGCGGCGCGCCTTTGGCGACCAGCGTGTCGTAGGAATATTTCACATCGGCAGCCGTCACCGGATCGCCGTTGTTGAAGCGCGCCTTCGGGTTCAGATGAAAAGTCATCGCCATGCGATCCGGCGCCAGCGTCATGTCGTCAGCCAGCAAACCGTACATGGTGGCGACTTCATCGGATGAGCCTATCGCCAGCGTCTCGAACATCAGCGTCGACACGCCTGCGGCCGCCACGCCTTTGAGCGAGAACGGATTGAATTTATCGAAGCTGCTGCGCCGGTCCGGATTGGCCAGATAGAGAGTACCGCGCTTGGGCGCGTCGGGATTGACGTAGTCGAAATGGGTAAAACCGGCTGGATATTTGGGAGTGTCGTACAGCGAGAAAGCGTGTTCCGCGTTGGCGATGCTCAGATGACTGAGCGCGCCCAGCAGCAAGGAAGAAAGAATGAATTTACGCATGCGTCCTGTCGAAGTCGGATTCCCGTGAAATGCCTGCAGAGTTGTCCAGATGCAAAATTGATGCCTATTCTACCCAATGGCACTCAGAAGCAAGGCTTCCGATGACAAAATGCCAAGCCGGCATCCGGTGCGACCGCCATCCAAAGACCGCGAAAAATCGCCCCATTGGTTGCTCCCATCGCTGCAAGCCCCTACAATCTTGCCCAGTTCAGACGCAAATATACTGCATCGAATAGAAATCCCCTTATTTCGTCCTGGCCGATGCCGCTTTTGGCGTCGTCATGGCGATCACTCGGAGTCAACATGGCATTTTTGCAAGGCAAGAAAATCCTGATCACAGGTCTGTTATCCAATCGTTCCATCGCTTATGGCATCGCCACGGCGTGCAAGCGCGAAGGCGCGGAACTGGCGTTCACCTATGTCGGCGAGCGTTTCAAGGACCGTATCACCAAGTTCGCCGAAGAATTCGACAGCAAGCTGATTTTCGATTGCGACGTCGGCAGCGACGAGCAAATCAATGCCCTGTTCGCCGATCTGGGCAAGTCCTGGGATCAGCTGGACGGCCTGGTGCACGCTATCGGCTTCGCGCCGAATGAAGCGATTGCAGGCGACTTCCTGGAAGGTTTCTCGCGCGAAGGCTTCAAGATCGCGCACGACATCTCGGCCTATAGCTTCCCGGCAATGGCCAAGGCCGCGCTGCCGATGCTGCGTCCCAACTCTGCGCTGCTGACATTGACCTATCTCGGTTCCGAACGCGTGGTTCCGAACTACAACACCATGGGTCTGGCCAAGGCATCGCTGGAAGCCAGCGTGCGTTACCTGGCGGAATCTCTGGGCCCCAAGGGCGTGCGCGTCAACGGCGTGTCCGCCGGCCCGATCAAGACACTGGCGGCAAGCGGCATCAAGGGCTTCGGCAAGATCCTCGGTTTTGTGTCAGACAACGCCCCGCTGCGCCGCAACGTAACGATTGAAGATGTTGGCAATGCTTCGGCCTTCCTGTTGTCGGACCTGGCAGGCGGCATCACCGGTGAGATCACCTATGTGGACGGCGGCTTCTCGCGCGTCGTCGGCGGTATCTCTGAGTAATACGAACTGGGACTAAAGAAGACCTAAGGCTTGTTCGAAGGAAATCTCCGAGCAAACCTTAGTGCTAACTTCGACATTTTCCTGTATGATTCGGTTTGTGCGTTGCAATACGACGTACAAACCGTAGTCCGGCTCACTGGATTACTCAGCAGCTTCGCAAGCCCTAATTGTCGCGCTAGACAGTCGACAGTACGTAGTAAAAGCCCTCCCGCCTTGAGTGTCCTTAGTCTTTAAGCGACACCGTCCCGGCGCAAAGCTTTTGTGCCGAAATTTCTTTGTTTTTCATAGTCATTTCGTTGGTTGGCGTTGCTTTTTTGCGTTCACCGCATTTGTTGTGCGCTCGTTGCGTCCGTTCACTCTGACGCAAGCGTTGCGCTGCATTGCATTTGTCTGGCGCTCATACACAAAACGAAAGAAAACATGACTTTTGAAACACTAGGCCTGCACCCATCGATTATCAAAGCCTTGACCGATTCCGGCTATACCGCGCCGACTCCGGTTCAGGAACAAGCTATCCCTGCCGCCATCGCCGGCAAGGATCTGCTGGTATCGTCGCAGACAGGCTCCGGCAAGACTGCAGCATTCATGCTGCCGTCGCTGCACAAGTTTGCCTCCATGCCACCTGCTGCTCCTGGCGCGAAGACACCAAACCAGGAAGCGCAAGCCGCCAAGGCACGCGGCGACCGTCCACGTTTCCGTCCTGCACAGCCAAAGATGCTGGTGCTGACGCCAACACGCGAACTGGCCCTGCAAGTTACTACCGCAACCGACAAGTATTGCGCTCACATGCGTCGTCTGAAGGCTGTGTCCATCCTGGGTGGCATGCCTTATCCGAAGCAAATGCAATTGCTGTCGCGCAATCCTGAAATCCTGGTGGCAACACCTGGCCGTCTGATCGACCATATGGATTCGGGCAAGATCGATTTCTCCGAACTGGAAATTCTGGTGCTGGACGAAGCTGACCGCATGCTGGACATGGGCTTCATCGAAGACATCGAAAAGATCGTCGCTGCCACACCGGCGACTCGCCAAACCATGCTGTTCTCAGCAACGCTGGACGGCGTCGTCGGCAACATGGCAAAGCGCATCACCAATGCACCGCAGATCATCCAGATCGCCGGTTCCGCCACCAAGCATGAAAACATCGCTCAGCGCGTGCACTTCGTCGACGATCTGTCGCACAAGAATCGCCTGCTGGACTTCCTGCTGCGCGACGTGACCATGGATCAGGCTGTTGTCTTCACTGCGACCAAGCGTGACGCCGACACCATCGCTGATCGTCTGAACATCGCTGGTTTCGCTGCTGCTGCTTTGCATGGCGACATGCATCAAGGCGCACGTAACCGCACTCTGGACGGCATGCGTCGCGGCCAGGTTCGCGTGCTGGTCGCTACCGACGTCGCCGCTCGCGGTATCGACGTGCCGGGCATCACCCACGTGTTCAACTACGATCTGCCGAAATTCCCGGAAGATTACGTTCACCGTATCGGCCGTACCGGTCGTGCCGGCCGCAACGGCGTTGCCGTGTCGCTGGTCAATCATGCTGAAGGCATGCACGTCAAACGTATCGAGCGCTTCACCAAGCAACCGATTCCGGTTGATGTCGTTGAAGGCTACGAGCCAAAGAAAACAGCAGCACCTGCACGCACAGCACGCAAGCCAGGCGGCTGGCGTCCAGGCGACAACCGCAGCAGCCCACCACGTTCGGCGGGTAACGGTGCTGGCAATGGCGGTGGTCGCAGCTTCGGCGGCAAGCCGGCAGGCAGCGGCGGCCCACGTAAAGAAGGCGGCGGTGGCGGTGGCGGTTACAAGGGCGGTGGCGCTCGTTCCGACGGCGGCGCACGTCGCTCTTACGGCGATCGTTAATCTGTCCTGACGCGACATACTGAAACAGCGATCATCGTTCAGCGATGATCACTGCAGCAAGTACGCAAGCTACAAAACAAAAGGCCGCTTCATTGAAGCGGCCTTTGTCATTGGCGGGAGGACTTTTCAGTCGTTCTTCAACTGCTGCAAACGCCGCCCTTCCCCGCCCGCAACGCTGTCACGTCCGCCGAGATCGCATCGGCCACGTTGGCTACCGCTCGTTGCATGCCCTGCACTACGCCATCAATTCCGGCGCCGCTGACAGGCTCCACCACCGCCAGGCGGCATACGCTGCTCGCACTATTGTCGCTGCGCGTAATCGTCCATCCGAAGGATGCATCCACCTTGCCGCCCTTGACGGCATCAAGCTGACGCAACTCAACAATGATCCGATAAACCGGTTGATTGACCGGACGACCGCCACGTGTCACGTCGACTGCCCCGAGACGATTGGCGACGCCGCTGGCCAATGCATCACGCAGTTCGTTGTTGAACGGCGCCGACCAGCGATCCTGCTCCAGAATATCGACACGCGTATCGTCAGTACGCACCACAATCTGCGGACGCGCCAGACGCTCCGGCACACTGACCGGCAAGACCTCGATAAATGTCTGCCCAACTGCGGCGGCGGGCATTGCGGCTGTTGCCGGCGAAGGGCTTGCCCCTCCAGTTGCAGCCAGCGTATAGAACCGCGTCGGCGTGCTGGAACATGCCGTCAACGCCAGCATCAGCGCCGCCATCGAGAAAAGTGTGAATCGACCCTGCATTATTTATCCTCCTGCTTGCCGCGAATCAGCGATTCCGGATGTTGCTGCAAATAATCGGTGAGCACCTTGATGGATGCCGCCGCACGCGACAGCTCCTGCATGGTCTGGCGCACGTCCTGTTGCAACGGCGCGTCCTCGGACAAGGTGCGTTCGGCGGCGTTGAGCGTCTTGCGGGCATCGCGCATGGCGGCGGTGATTTCCGGTGCGACGTCGTTGTTGAGCTTGTTCATGGTCTGCTCGGCACTGCTCAGCGTGCGGTTAAGCGTAGCCAGCGTCTTGCGCAGATCTTCGCCGATCTTGTCGAACGGCACCTTGCTCAGTTTGCGCGTGACGTCGGCAATCTGATTCTGGATCTCGTCGAGACTGTTCGGTATCGTCGGGAAGATCAACGGTGTCCGCTCGATGTCGATCTGTGCCGGTTCCGCATTCGGGAAGAAGTCCAGCGCGACATAGACCTGGCCGGTCAGCAAGCTGCCGCTGCGCAATTGAGCACGCAGGCCATGCGCAACAAGGTAACGCAGACGCTGGCGCGGCGTGTAACGCGATTCCTGCTGCTCGTTGAACTTGCGGCCGAGACGATCCGGATACAACGTCACCACCACCGGCATCAGGAACTGACGCGTCTTGTCGTCGTATTCGATACCAATCGATTTGACCTCGCCCAGCACCACGCCACGGAAGTCCACCGCCGCGCCCGGCTCAAGACCGCGTAGCGACTGGTTAAAATAAAGCAGCACGGTTTGCGAGCGTCCGTCAGGCTCCTTCATGGCGGCGGCCTCATCTTCGGCCAGGCGGAAGCTGGTGTTTTCCTTGGCTGCCGTGTTGGTGTCGAACTCATCTATCGATTTGAAAGCGATACCGCCCAACACCACTGTTGCCAGTGATTGGGTATGCAGCTTGAAGCCGCTGGCATTGATCTGCATGTCGAAACCGCTGGCATGCCAGAAGCGCGAATTGATACCGACGAATTTGTCGTAAGGCGCATTCACGAAAATGCGCAGTGTCACGCCCTTGCCGTCCTGATCGAGATCATAGGCGGCAACCTGGCCGACCTTGATGCGGCGATAAAACACGGGCGAGCCGATATCCACCGAGCCGAGATCGGCGGCATGCAGCACGAACTGCTTGCCGGAGGTGTCGCGCGTAATGATCGGCGGCTGTTCAAGGCCGGCGAATTCCTTTTTGGTTTCCTCCGACTTGCCGGCATCGGCACCAATATAGGCCCCCGACAGCAAGGTGTTCAGGCCGGAGATGCCGGATGCCGCGACACGCGGACGTACCACCCAGAAACGCGTATCGTCGGCGGTGAAGCTCTCGGCTTCCTTGGTCAGTTGCACGGTGGTCAAGACATGCGAGCGGTCTCTACTCAGCGTAATCGACTGCACCAGACCGATATCGACGTCCTTGTATTTCACCTTGGTCTTGCCGGCCTCCAGCCCTTCGGCGGAGGAGAAGCTGATCGTGATCACCGGGCCGCGTTCGATCAGTATCTTGGCAACCAGCGTCAGGCCGACCACCGCGGCAACGATGGGAATCAGCCACACCAGCGAAGGCAGCCAGTTGCGCTGGCGGGCGCGTTTCGGCTCCGGCAACTGATGTGAGGGTGTCGTTTGTTCAGTCATTCACTATCCTTTTTTTATTGCTCTTGCAGGTCGACATGTGGCGACGGCACGGCGTTCTCATTGGAAACCGGCTCATCCTGATCCCAGATCAGGCGCGGATCAAAACTCAGCGACGCCAGCATGGTCAGCACCACTACCGATCCGAAGGCTGCGACGCCGACTCCCGCCGTGATCTTGGCAAAGCCTTCTATTTGTACAAGCCCGGTCAACAAGGACACCACAAATACATCCAGCATTGACCAGCGCCCTATCGACTCGACCACACGATACAGTTTGGCGCGTTGCAGACGCTGCCAGCTGCTGCGCCGGCGCGCGCTCACCGTCAGTATGATCAGCGACACCAGCTTGAAGAGCGGTACCAGAAAGCTGGCAATGAACACCACAATCGCCAGTTCCCACGATCCATCGACCCAGAAGTAGATGATGCCGCTCATGATCGTGTCCTGCTGCTCATCCAGTAGCGTCGTCGTGGTCATCACCGGCATCAGGTTGGCCGGGATGTACATGATGCAGGCCGCGATCAGAAAAGCCCAGGTGCGATTAAGGCTGTCGATTTTGCGCACATGCAGCGGACTGTGGCAGACCTCGCAATGCGCATCGTCCTGTGCATCTTCCCAGACGGTACCGCAATGATGGCAGGGGCGGAGGTTGGAAGCGATGGCGCTGCTCATCACAGGATCGGCAGCCTGTGGAGCCTTTGCCACAGCCTCATCAGCACAAGAGGGATCAGACGATGCGTCCGACGCGGAATAAGTATCAGCGCTCATCGGACCGGCTCCCCGTCTTTGACCGGGTCGGCGTCTTCAATGCGTGCGATCACCAGCGAGCGCCACAGATAGCGCGGGTTAAACGACACGACTGCGGTCAAAACGATCGTCAGCGCGCCAAACGCCCACAGGGCAACACCGGGAATCACCGTCGCCATATTGGACAACTTGACCACTGCCACCAGCACGCCGAGCAGGAAGACCTCCACCATCCCCCAGGGACGTACCATCTGCATGATCCGCAGCAGGGTCTTGACGCCGGGACGGTTCACGCCGTGTGCCGTCGGCAGCAATAAATAGAACAGCACCAGCAATTGCACCAGCGGGAACAAAATGGTCGTTGCCATCACCAGCATGGCTACCAGCGACATGCCTTCCATGCCCAGCACTTTGACGGCGCCGATCAGCGTGGTCTCGCTGGATAATCCTTGCAGCTCGATTTCCACGATTGGAAAGCTGTTGGCGATCACAAACATGATCAGGCTGGCAACCGTCAGCGGCAGCAAGCGTTGCTGGCGACTGCCGGTGTCGCGCTCCATTTCTGCACCGCAACGCTGGCATTGCGCAATTTCAGCGCGTCTGAGTACCGGCCTGCGATGCACTGCATCACACTCTTCGCAAACGATCAGGTCCGGACGTCTATGCATGAATTGAATAAATAATTGATTAACTACTAATTGGTTAAGTGATGGAGTGATGGAGTAATGGAGATAAACATCTAACCAGGATCAAATAATGACCGAATAAAAATCAGATGCAGCCAAACTACCAACGACTTGTCGTCTCATCATTATGAGAGGAACTTGGATTCTAACAACAAAAGGCACCGGTTCCACCCCGCTTTAAGCTCGCTTTTGATAGGATCAGGCAGATAATGCTTGACAATCCAAACAGCAATCTTCTAAAGTGGGCAGATGAACTCCGCAACACAATTCTCCCTATCACTATCGCACTTCGCTGGCGCCCTGCTAGCGTTGCTACTAGTGACGCTACTACCAGCTTCGCGCTAATCCAAGTTTCTCCCCAGTTTTTGCAGTTTCCTCGCTGGCGTACCGATCTGAAAGCATCCGAAAAGGGTCATCAGAATCACTTCGCAGCACAAACTAAAAAGTTGTAAATTTTTACTGAAAAGCCAGTTATGCCGCTCTTGCATACCAAGTCCATCGCTGCAACTCTGACTTCCGGCGCATTGATCGCCGCGATGATCTTTGCACGTGCCTTGAAGCTACTACCGCTACCGATCGGTTGCCTGGCCTCGCGTTAGTGGCAGTCAGGCGGCCCTTCAGCCACATCGGATGATTTACTCCACTCACTGTAGTGACAAATTAAAGAGGTTTTACCATGATGTTAAGCAACCCGGCAGCAAAGTACCGTGCATTCCCAACGATTCCGTTGTCTGATCGTACCTGGCCCAATCAGTTCATTTCCAAGCCGCCGATCTGGATGAGTACCGACCTGCGCGACGGTAATCAGGCGCTGATCGAGCCGATGAGCCCGGAACGCAAACTGCGCTTCTTTGAAATGCTCCTGCAAATCGGCCTGAAGGAAATCGAAGTCGGCTTCCCCTCCGCATCGCAAACCGACTTCGACTTCGTTCGCAAACTGATTGAGGAAAACCGTATCCCGGATGATGTCACCATCATCGTGCTGACGCAGTCGCGCGAAGAACTGATCCGTCGCACCATCGACTCGCTGGCAGGCGCCAAGCAAGCCATCGTCCATCTGTACAACTCGGTGGCACCGGCTTTCCGCAAGATCGTCTTCAACATGTCCCGCGACGAAATCAAGAACATCGCCGTTACCGGCACTCAACTCGTCAAGGAACTGACCGACGCCCGTCCGGAAACCCAATGGCGCTATGAATATTCGCCGGAGTCCTTCAGCACCACTGAACTCGACTTCTCCAAGGAAATCTGCGACGCCGTCTGTGAAACCTGGGGCGCCACACCAGAACGCAAAGTCATCCTGAACCTGCCCTCGACCGTCGAATGCAGCACGCCGAATGTCTACGCCGACCAGATCGAATGGATGTGCCGCAACCTGAAACATCGCGCCTCCACCATCATCTCGGTGCACCCGCACAATGACCGCGGCACCGCCGTCGCTTCCGCTGAACTGGCTGTGATGGCCGGCGCTGATCGCGTCGAAGGCTGTCTGTTCGGTAACGGCGAACGCACCGGCAACGTCGATCTGGTCACGCTCGCACTGAACCTGTACACGCAAGGCGTGAACCCAGGCCTGGATTTCTCTGATATCGACACCGTGCGTCAGTGCGTTGAAGAGTGCAACCAGATCCCGGTTCACCCACGTCATCCGTATGTCGGCGATCTGGTCTTCACGGCCTTCTCCGGCTCGCACCAGGATGCCATCAAGAAGGGTTTCGCCAAGCAGCAAGCGGACGCCATCTGGGAAGTGCCTTATCTGCCAATCGACCCGGCCGATCTGGGCCGCAGCTACGACGCCGTGATCCGCGTCAACAGCCAATCCGGCAAGGGCGGCATGGCCTACCTGCTGGAACAGGAATACGGCCTGTCGATGCCGCGCCGCCTGCAGATCGAATTCAGCCGCGCCATCCAGCGCGAAGCCGATGCTACCGGCAAGGAAATCGTCGCCGGCGACATCTACACAATCTTCAAGAGCGAATATCTGGATCGCACTACGCCATACGTCTACCGCGCGCACCGCATGTCGGAAGATTCCTCGCACAAGGAATCGATCAAGATTGAAATCGATATCGAGCGCAATGGTGAAAAGGCGACGCTGCGCGGCACCGGCAACGGCCCTATCGACGCCTTCGTCAACGCACTGGGTCTGGACATCAAACTGATGGACTTCCATGAGCACGCCATCGGCGCAGGCGCCAACGCGCAAGCCGCCAGCTACATCGAGCTGCGTCTGAACGAAGCGCCGACCGGCTTCGGTGTCGGTATCGACGCCAACATCGTGACAGCATCGTTCAAAGCCGTACTCAGCGCCATCAATCGCCAGATCGCGATCGATCAAAGCGCCAATCAGCCTTCATCGCCAAAAGCGAAAGCCGCCTGATCAGCCTGACAAACCCACGTCAGGCACCATGAGAAAAGCCGCCGGTTTATCCAACCGGCGGCTTTTTTGTTTTGTACTTCAGATGTACCGTGAATCGTTACAGCGACCGCGCCAGGCGAATGCCGCTGTATTGCCAGCAAGCCGTCGCGGGGAAAAAATTGCGATAGCTGGCGCGCGAATGCCCGAGCGGCGTTGCACCCGACGAACCGCGCAAGACATATTGATTGACCATGAACTTACCGTTGTACTCGCCGACAGCGCCGTCAGGAATCGCATAGCCCGGATAAGGCGCATAGCTGCTCGACGTCCACTGCCATGCCGTGCCGAAAAACTGTCTGCCCTCGTTACCGAGCGCACCGGCTGCGTATTCCCACTCCGCCTCGGTCGGCAAACGCGCACCCGCCCAGCGTGCATAAGCATCAGCCTCGTAGTAGGACAAATGCAGCACCGCCGCATGCGGATCCAGCGGCAACATGCCGTGCAAGGTGAACTCCTGCCACGCGCCATCGTCCTGGCGATGCCAGTAGAGCGGATGTTTGATGCCGTTACTGCTGCGCCAGTCCCACCCTGCCGACAACCAGTAGGCTGGATTGTCATAGCCGCCCTGCTCCACGAACATCAGGTATTCGATGTTGCTGACCAGGCGCGAACCGATGGCAAATGCTTCAACAAATTGGCGATGCGACGGCAGCTCATTGTCGAAACAAAATCCTCCATTGCGATAGCCTATTTCCACGACACCGGCATCGAAGGTATTCCACTCCAGTTCCGTCTGCACCGGCATGGCCTGCAAGGCGCGCGGCAGATAGGCCGGTTTGAGCGGGTTGAGCGACAGCAGATGCTTGACGTCCGTCAGCATCAGCTCCTGATGCTGCTGCTCATGCTGCATGCCCAGCTCCAGCAAGCGCAGACAATTCTCATCGCAAACATCGGATAACAGCAACGCTTGCATGCGCAGATCGATGTTGGAACGATAGGCGCGAATCTCGGCCAGCGACGGACGTGTCAGCATGCCGCGCTGCGGACGTGGATGCTTGTCGCCAACACCTTCATAGTAAGAATTGAACAAGACCCGGAACGCCGGATGAAACGGCGAAAAATCGGGTTCGTAGCTTTCGAGAATGAAGGTCTCAAAGAACCAGCTGGTATGCGCCAGATGCCATTTGACCGGACTGGCATCAGGCATCGACTGCGCGCTGCAATCTTCATCGGACAACGGCGTGGCGAGGATCATCGAGTATTCGCGCGTACGCAAAAAATCATCGACGATGGCTGCGTTCGTTGCGGCCAGTACGGCCGTTTCGTTATGCATGCTGCTTATCTCCCTGTGCAGATGTTATGCATCGTCTGCCGCTCACACGGGCCGCGCGTAACAGAGCATGAACCACTTCTGCGGATCGAACCACATCTTGGCCTGGCCGAACCCGGCTTGGCGCAACAAATCGTTGAAGCCATCGGGCGTGAATTTATAACTGTTCTCGGTATGGATGCGTTCGCCTTGACGAAATTTTCTCTCGCCTCCGCACCATGTCACGGTGACATCGCGGCGTGCTTCCAGATGCATTTCAATACGCGACAACTCGGGATTGAAGAAGCCACGATGCTGCCAGTCGTCGACCTCGAAATCGCTGCCCAGCAAGCGATTGACGTGCAACAGTGCATTGCGGTTGAATGCCGCAGTCACGCCCAGTGCGTCGTCGTAGGCCGCATCCAAAACGGCCTTTTCCTTGACCAGATCGATGCCGAGAAAAACACCCCCGGCCTCGCCCAGTTGCAGGCCATGGCGCATGCGGCGCAGGAATTGCAGTGCTTCTTCGGGAGCAAAGTTACCAAGCGACGATCCAGGATAAAAGAACAGACGATTCTCACGTCCGACCGTCGAAGGCAATTGCAGCGAGGTCGAAAAGTCCATCGCGATTTCTTGCATCGGGATCGCCGGAAATTTTTGCCGCAAGCCGTTCACCGCTTCGCGCAAGAATTCCGTCGAGATGTCGATGGGCACATATTGACGCGGCTGCAAGGAAGGAAACAGGCGCGCCGCCTTGGCGCAGTTGCCGGCCCCCAGGTCGATCATGGTCACGCCCTTACCGACGGTGGCGGCAATATCCTCAGCATGCTGATCGAAGATCTGCGCTTCGGTGCGGGTCGGGTAGTATTCCGGCAGCGCGCAAATTGCTTCGAACAACGTGGAACCGAGCGCGTCGTAAAAGTATTTGGGAGAAATGCTGGCAGTTTCAGCCGTCAGTCCGTCATGCAATTCACCTCGTATCGGGCAATTCTCAGCCCAATCGCCCTGCATGTCCTGCGACAATCGTTGAGCCAATTTTGCTCTCCTTGTTGTAACCGCATGATGTAACGGCACAATGTAACCGCACAATATAACAACTGCATGAACGCAATCGGCGCGGTATGCAAGCATGCAATACACTAGACCGCGTTTAGAAAGTACAAGAACCGCATATTGAGCGCGCGCGGCGCATTTCAAGAGCGCATCTGTTGTCAGATTGAATATGTGATGAATGCATATACTTATGCATTCTATCGACTTGCGATCACCAATGTGGTTCACCATCTGATAAAAATTCTGACATTCAGCCTATAAAGTTGCTTCATCAACATTACTAATATTGCCAATATGTCATCAAGCGTCAAACCTGAACCAGCCAAAGGCAGCATCAAAACCCTGATCGGCCTGCTCCCCTTCCTGCAACCTTACAAGCGTCAATTCATGCTGGCCGGTCTGGCGCTCATCGTCGCCGCAGCAGCGACACTGGCGATTCCGTACGCCTTCCGGCAAATGATCGATCTTGGCTTCGGCAAAAGCGGGCTTGGTGGCGCTGATGCCGCTGCAAGCACGCTGCATATCGATCTGTATTTTCTTGCTCTGTTTGGTGTGGCCTGCATCCTCGGCGTAGCGACGGCAGCGCGGTTTTATATGGTGTCGTGGCTAGGCGAACGCGTGACGGCGGATCTGCGTAGTGCCGTTTATGCGCATGTGGTCACGCAGAGCCCGCAGTTTTTTGAAACCACCAAGACCGGTGAAGTACTGTCGCGCCTGACCACCGACACCACGCTGATCCAGACGCTGGTCGGCACCAGCATCTCGATGGCGCTGCGCAATGGATTGCTATTTATGGGCGGCATGGTCATGCTGTTCATCACCAGCGTCAAGCTGTCGTCCATCATCATCGTGATGCTGGCGGCCGTGGTGCTGCCGATCGTGTTTTACGGTCGCCGCGTGCGCAAGCTCTCGCGCGAATCGCAGGATCGCGTTGCCGATGCCTCCGCGCTGGCCGGCGAGATTCTCAATGCCATGCCGACGGTACAAGCCTTCACGCATGAAGAGATCGAAGCCAAACGTTTCGGCACATCGGTTGAGCGCGCTTTTCATACCGCCATGCAGCGCATTCGCGCGCGTTCCGTGCTGACGATGATGGCGATCCTTCTGGTCTTCGGTGCGATCGTGTTCGTGCTGTGGTTGGGTGCGCATGCCGTCGTGCAAGGCAGCATGAGCGGCGGCCAGCTTGGCCAGTTCATCCTGTACGCGTCGCTGGTGGCCGGCTCCATCGGCGCCTTGTCGGAAGTGCTGGGCGACACGCAACGCGCAGCAGGCGCCACCGAGCGCCTGCTCGATCTGCTGACCGCAAAATCACCGGTGCAATCGGTGTTGCTGCCTGAAACACTGCCGCCGCGCACCGCGAATGGCGCGGCGCTGCAAATGGAAGACGTCGTCTTCCACTATCCTTCTCGCCCCGACAGCAGCGCATTGATGCATCTGTCTCTGGATATCAAACCGGGTGAAACCATCGCCATCGTCGGCCCGTCCGGCGCCGGCAAGACCACGCTGTTCCAATTGCTGTTGCGCTTCTACGATCCGCAGCAAGGCACGATCAAACTGGATGGCGTCGATATCAAGTTTCTTTCCCTGCAAACCCTGCGCGGCGCCATTGGCATCGTGCCGCAGGACACCATCGTTTTTTCCGAGAATGCCTTGGAGAACATCCGCTTTGGCCGCGCCGACGCCAGCGATGAGGAAGTCATTGCTGCAGCGAAGATGGCGGCGGCGCATGAGTTCATCGAGCGCCTGCCACAAGGCTACCAATCCTTCCTGGGTGAACGCGGTGTGCGTCTGTCCGGCGGTCAGCGCCAGCGCATCGCGATTGCGCGCGCGCTGCTGAAGAATCCCCCGCTGCTGCTACTCGACGAAGCCACCAGTGCGCTCGACGCCGAATCCGAACGTCTGGTGCAGTCCGCGCTGGAAGCGGCCATGATCGGCCGCACCACGCTGGTCATCGCACATCGTCTGGCGACCGTGCAACGCGCCGACCGCATCATCGTGCTGGAACACGGCCGCATCGTGGAAACTGGTACACATGCTTCGCTGATTGCTCAGAACGGTCTTTACGCCAGTCTGGCTGCACTGCAGTTCAATACCGACTAAATGCTGAAATGATGCGCCGTCTGGAAGACACGTGAAGAATCCGGCGGCGCCAAACGCGATTTCAAAAAATAAAATAGACTTCTGGTTTCACCGAACAACCACTTCCCTCTACTTCCCACTTGCGAGCGCGCCATCTATCTCACGTGCGCAGCAAACAAACAGGAGCTTCCTATGAGCAGCAAATTATTCTCCCCGCTGAAGTTGCGCGAACTGACTCTGCCGAACCGCATTGCCGTCTCCCCGATGTGCCAATACTCGGCACAGGACGGTTTCGTCAATGACTGGCATCTGGTTCATCTGGGCAGCCGCGCCGTGGGCGGCGCCGGTCTGGTGATCGTGGAAGCGGCCGGCATTCTGGCCGAAGGCCGCATCACACCGGAAGACGTCGGCATCTGGAAAGACGACCACATCGAACCGCTGCGCCGCATTACCCGCTTTATCGAAGCGCAGGGTTCTTTCGCCGGCATCCAGCTGGCGCACGCAGGCCG
>Ga0209913_1001009_pt1 | contig 18239 bp, 20 predicted proteins | sample PersoiDNA2013203_FD_185805 | JGI IMG/M metagenome (GOLD analysis project Ga0209913, IMG submission 185805) | Permafrost soil microbial communities from the Arctic, to analyse light accelerated degradation of dissolved organic matter (DOM) -... | ecosystem: Environmental > Terrestrial > Soil >... | reverse complement strand
CTGAACAACTCTTTTGCTGGCGGTAATACTTGGACTTATCATGTTCAGGTGGTAGGATTAGATACCATATTTAAAGACGATACATCAGTGATTAGTGCTAGCTATACAGAAGGTCCGACTAGTCAAATGCACTCATTACTTTTCAGTAATGTGATGGTGCCACGCGAAAAATGGCGTTTAGATAGTTCGCTTAAGTTATTGCGCTTAGGCCAAGATGCTTCGATTAATACCATACCTATGGTGCAATATATAGTGTCACCAACTATAAGGGCTAGCTACCGCTTGCGTGAAAAGGCTACCATTGAGGCGGAAGTTGGTATCGAGGTAACTAATGGGAATAGTAGTGATCCAACAAACCCTGGACATCTTCGTACACTTCGTGATTTCAGCTTTATCGGCTACCGCCTGGATCTTTAAGGATGTTAATGGCGCAAGGCTTATCTTGCTTACGTGGAGATCGCTTGCTATTTAAAAACGTTGGATTCGAGCTTAAAACAGGCGGTTTGTTGTATGTTTTAGGCGAGAATGGCAGCGGGAAAAGTAGCTTGTTGCGGTTGTTATGCGGGCTTTTAACACCAGAAGATGGTGAGATTCTTTGGGGCGGCAAGAAAATCAAGCAAGACGCAGAAAATTATCTGTCTAATTTGACTTATATCGGACATTTAAACGGCCTTAAGGATGATCTTACTGCGCTAGAGAATTTGCAAATGAGCGCACGTTTGTCAGGAAGTAGTGTGATTGAATCAAAAGCATTGGCTGCACTTGCAGCAATTGGCATAGAGCGTTGTGCAAACTTGCCTGTGCGTGTGCTCTCGCAAGGGCAAAAAAGAAGGGTGGCGCTTGCTAGATTATGGCTTACAGAAAGTCGATTGTGGATACTGGACGAGCCTTTTGCCGCACTAGATACCGCATCTGTTAATGTATTAGCTTCACAATTAAGTGAGCATATGTCTAACGGCGGAATGACTATTATCACAACACATCAGGATGTTTCCATTAGCGCTCAATCTACTCAAACCTTAAGGCTTAGTTCTTGAATAATGCTTGGGTGACCGTGCTGAGGCGTGACCTCTTGCTGGCTTTGCGTAGACGCTCAGATGTTGCAACAACGCTGTTCTTCTTCCTTATTGTCTCTAGTCTTTTTCCGTTAGGCATAGGCCCGGAAGCCGCGGTATTAAGTAGCATTGCACCGGGGGTATTGTGGGTAGCTGCACTGCTAGCCGGTATGATTTCGCTTTCCCGTTTATTTGCAGCAGATTTTGCTGATGGAAGCTTGGAACAGATGCTACTTGCCCCGCAGCCTTTAGCTTTATTGGTATTGGCTAAAATTCTTGCGCATTGGATTGTGTGCGGCCTACCCGTGGTATTGTTGGCGCCGTTGATTGGTTTGCAATATGCGTTGCCTAACGATGCGTTATTGGTATTGGTACTGTCTTTATTGTTGGGAACGCCAGCTTTAAGTCTTATTGGCGCAATTGGTGCAGCATTGACACTTGGTGTGCGTGGTAGTGGTTTATTGGTAGCGTTGTTGGTGCTACCACTGTATATTCCAGTTCTTATTTTTGGCGCGGGCGCAGTGGCCGCAAGTCAGCATGGTATGAGTGCTCAGGCGCATCTTTCACTATTGGCTGCGTGTTCATTACTTTCTTTGGTGTTGGCACCTTTAGCAACTGCCGCTGCCTTACGTATCTCTGTGGAATAAATGCGGCTTGAATAAAGGTCACTTTGAACTAAATATTAAGTACGAATTTAAGTACGCTCTGAGTAAAATATATCTATATGAAAATTAATTGGTTTAAATATTCTTCACCACAAACTTTTTATCCATTAGCTGGGAAAATGATACCGTGGTTTGCATTGTTAGCAGCTGGCTTTATGGTGGCCGGGCTATATATCAGTTTTGCAATTGCACCAACGGACTTTCAGCAGGGTGAGGCGTATCGTATTATTTTTGTTCATGTGCCTGCTGCATGGATGTCTATGGTGATCTATGTCGTTATGGCCGCTTGGGCAGGGCTCGGACTCGCGCTTAACGCAAGGTTATCAGCCATGATGGCGCAGGCTTTAGCTCCTACAGGTGCAATATTTACCTTACTTGCGCTAGTAACCGGTTCGCTATGGGGTAAGCCCATGTGGGGTGCATGGTGGGTATGGGATGCACGTTTAACTTCGGAACTTATCTTGTTGTTTCTCTATCTAGGGTTTATGGCGTTGCAGTCGTCCATTGATGATCCCCGCAGAGCCGATCGCGCTGGCGCATTATTGGCTTTAGTTGGAGTAGTGAATGTACCAATTATTTATTTTTCAGTAAAGTGGTGGAATACTCTACATCAGGGTTCTAGCATTAACATGGGTGCAGCACCAAAAATGGCGGCTACTATGCTGCTCGGTATGTTGCTCATGGCACTGGCTTTTTGGATGTATACCATTGCAGTTGCGTTGATGCGAGTACGCTGCATTATGTTAGAACGTGAACGTACTGCAGACTGGGTAAAAGAGTTGTCGGTAAAAGAACCATCAGGAGTTAGATAATAATGCAATGGGCTAGTTGGTCAGCGTTTTTTAATATGGGTGGCTACGCATTTTACGTGTGGTTTTCTTTTGGACTCACTTTACTTTGCATGGCTTGGGAAGTGTTAGCGCTACGCAAGCGCAGTACACAAGCACTGCGCTTATCTAGATTGTTGGCTCAGGAATAATAGAGGTTCTAATATGGTGATTAAAGCACGGCATAAACGTTTGATACTGATAGGTATAGGTTTAGCATTGGTTGGTTTGGCGGCCATGCTAATCTTGAATGCGTTTAAAAGTAATATGGTGTTCTTCTACACGCCTACACAAGTTGAAAAAGGCGAGGTGCCTCATGGGACAGGTTTTCGTGTTGGCGGCTTGGTTGTACCTGGTAGCTTAAAGCGTGGTGACGATGGTTTAAGCGTACGTTTTGTTATTACTGATACAGCTAAAACCGTGCCAGTCGTTTACAAAGGCGTTCTTCCAGACCTTTTTAAAGAAGGTAAAGGTGTCGTTGCACAAGGTAAAGTGGGGTCTGATGGTATATTTGTAGCGAGCGAAGTCCTTGCAAAGCATGATGAAAATTATATGCCGCCAGAAGCCGCAGAAGCATTGAAGCGGGCAAAGCAACAGAGTACCAGTAGCCTAGTCATGCCCAAATAGGCGTGCTGCTGAAATAGAATATGTTTGAGTTAATTCTATAGAAATTCCACAAATTAGTAATTTAGAAACAAAACCACAGAATAAATATTAAAAGGATGTTGACGTGATTCCTGAAATTGGCCATTTTTCCCTAATTCTAGCCTTGCTGGTTGCGCTGGCATTGGGCACCTTTCCTATCATAGGTGCTGCGCGCGGTAATGCTGTTTGGATGGGTTTGGCTAGACCACTTGCCCGCGCGCAGTTCTTACTTATTGCGGCTGCCTTTATTTGTCTAGCTTATGCTTTTGCGACAATGGATTATTCCGTGACTTATGTCGCTACTAACTCAAACTCCAAATTGCCATTGCAATATCGCATTGCTGCTGTGTGGGGCGGGCATGAAGGTTCGTTGTTACTGTGGGCCATGATACTAAGTGTTTGGACTGTAGCAGTAAGCTTATTCTCAAAGCACTTGCCAGATGATATGCGTGCGCGAATACTTGGCGTAATGGGCTTGATTAGTGTTGGGTTTTTATTGTTCATGCTAATGGTCTCAAATCCTTTTGAACGCTTGATTCCAGCTGCTTTGGATGGTCGTGATTTAAACCCTTTACTTCAAGATCCCGGCATGATTTTTCATCCACCTATGCTTTATATGGGTTATGTTGGATTTTCCGTGGCTTTTGCGTTCGCAATTGCTGCGCTACTAGGCGGTCAGCTAGATGCCGCTTGGGCGCGCTGGTCACGTCCTTGGACTACGATGGCATGGGTATTTCTGACGCTAGGTATTATGGGAGGCAGTAATTGGGCCTATTATGAATTGGGTTGGGGCGGTTGGTGGTTTTGGGATGCTGTAGAAAATGCTTCTTTCATGCCGTGGCTCGCTGGAACTGCGCTTATTCACTCGCTGGCTGTGACGGAAAAACGAGGTAGCTTCAAGGCTTGGACCGTGTTGTTAGCAATATGTGCGTTCTCATTAAGCTTACTAGGCACCTTTCTTGTACGTTCTGGCGTGCTCACTTCAGTACATGCTTTTGCGACAGATCCACGGCGCGGTTTGTTTATATTGGTATTTCTGGTTGCGGTCATCGGTGGTTCGCTGACACTATTTGCCTGGCGCGCACCAACGGTAGGGCGTGGTGGTAAGTTTGATGTGGTTTCACGCGAGAGTTTTCTGTTGGCAAATAATGTGCTATTGGCTGTGGCTGCTTTTTCTGTCCTACTTGGCACCTTATATCCGTTATTTTTAGATGCACTTGGTCTTGGTAAAATATCTGTTGGTCCTCCGTATTTTGACACGGTTTTTGCACCACTAATGACGCCAGCATTGTTTCTTATGGGGATCGGACCTATTGCACGCTGGAAGCAAGCTTCCTTGCCTGAGTTAGCTTTGCGCTTACGTTGGGCATTTGGCGTGAGTGTTGCTACGGCCGTAGTACTGCCCGTATTACTAGGTCATTGGACGCCAATGATTGGCCTAGGACTATTCTTAGCCTTCTGGATTTTCGCAACAAGTGCAAATCTGGTTTATCAACGGCTGCACGGTAAGGAACAACCGCTGATTATCCGGGTAAAAGCAATACCGCGCTCATGGTGGGGCATGGTCATCGCCCACTTAGGCATTGCTGTGTTTACCTTAGGCGTAACGATTGTGAAGGGGTTTGAGTCTGAGATTGCCGTGCGCATGCTTCCTGGTGATGTTGCCCATTTGGCGGGATATGACTTCACCTTTGATGGTGTGAAAGATAGCCAGGGCCCTAATTACACTGCAAGCGTAGGTCAGTTGCACGTGACTAAGAACGGTGTTGAAAGAACTGTACTTTCACCAGCAAAAAGACTTTATACCGTGCAGAACATGCCGATGACCGAGGCGGGCATTAGTCCAGCGCTTATTCATGATTTGTATGCCTCATTAGGCGAGCCGTTGGATGATGGTGCTTGGAGTGTGCGGATTTACCATAAGCCTATGGTCGAATGGATTTGGGCCGGTTGTGCCATGATGGCATTAGGTGGCTTGCTGGCCTTGTCAGATAGGCGCTATCGTATGCAAAAACGTCGTAAAAAAGAGCGTGATTTAAAACCGAATGAGGCACTGGCATGAAACGTTTTTTATTACCGTTGGTGATATTTTTAGTGGTGGTTGGTTTCCTTTTCAAAGGCCTAAATCTAGACCCGCGTGAAGTGCCCTCACCGTTGGTGAATAAGCTGGCACCGATGTTTAGCTTGCCGCGTCTGGACAACCCAGAACAAGTATTTTCACCCAAAGATATGCTGGGTAAGGTGTGGCTTTTTAATGTGTGGGCTTCTTGGTGCGGCGCGTGTAGAGATGAGCATCCCGTGTTGCTTGAGCTTTCCAAAACTGGAATTGTGCCTATATATGGTATGGATTATAAAGATACTCGTCAGGACGCACAGCAATGGCTGGATCAAGGCGGTAATCCTTACATTGCCACTGCCATGGATATTGATGGTCGTGTCGGTATTAACTATGGCGTTTATGGTGTGCCGGAGACTTATGTTATCGATAAAACAGGTGTCATTGCCTACAAGCAGATTGGGCCAGTGACCGACGAAGTTTTACGTAACAAGATTTTACCTTTAGTAAAAAGGCTACAGGCACAATGAAGTCACATTTAATGTATCACTTAATAGCGCTATGTCTCTTTGTACATTCTGGTAGTACATGGGCGGAAGAAGCACGCCCTCTGGCAACTAATGCTGTGGTTGAGGTGCAGGTTCAGCGACTTTCTGAGGAGCTGCGCTGTTTGGTTTGTCAAAATCAAACGCTTGCAGATTCTCATGCTGAGCTCGCGCAAGATTTGAAGCAGGAAATTCGTGAAATGGCGGCTAAAGGTATGACTGACCAAGCTATTATTGATTATTTAGTAGCACGCTATGGTGATTTTGTCCGATATCGCCCACCTCTTAAATCAACCACGGTATTGCTATGGCTCGGGCCATTTGCATTGTTGCTGGCAGGTGGTTTCGGCTTATTCTTGACGTTAAGGCGGCGTGAAAAAGTAGCACTAGAGCCGCCTCTCAATGCAGATGAAGCGCGTAAAGTTAGTGAATTATTAGAAATTGATAAGGAATCATGATGGTAGTATTTGGGGTGGTTGCGATTGTGTTATTGGCGGGCGTGCTAGCCTTGATTTTACCCGCTTTAATGCGACCTAGTGGGACTGTGAAAACGGATGCTAGCGCTGAAAAGCGTGAGATTTTCCGTCAGCAATTTGACGAGATAGAGCAAGATAAAATCAATGGCGTGTTGGATGCCAGTCAATACGATATTGCCAAAAGTGAGATGGAACGTCGATTGCTGGATGAAGTTGGTCAGGCCGGCGTTACGGAAGTCAAAGCGATTCAGCCAGATCGTCGTTTAGCCCTCATTTTGATCGTGTTGCTGCCTTTGTTTTCTGTGTTGCTATACCTCAAGATTGGTAGCCCAACTTCAATTCTGATACCAGCAACAACACCAGATGTTGCTGCGGCGCAACCTCAAGCTGGACATAACGCCATGGCTGGGGATATTGAACCATTACTCAATTCACTAAAAAGCAAGCTCGAAAAGAATCCTGGCGATGGTACCGGCTGGGCCTTGCTAGCAAGGTCTTATGTAGAACTTAGGCGCCATGCTGATGCGGTTTCTGCTTATGAGAAAGCCGTTAAGGCTATTCCTGATGACCCGCAATTGCTCGCAGATTATGCGGATGCTTTAGCAGTTGTAAATGGACATAAGCTCGCTGGCAAGCCCGAAGAGCTTGTTAACAAAGCGCTTAAACTTGATCCTAATCATACCAAGTCATTAATGCTCGCTGCAACTGCAGCATTTGACCGTAAAGATTATAAACAGGCCATAGGTTTGTGGGAGCGCTTGCAAAAAAATCTGCCAGCTGACTCAGATATTCTGCCTGAGGTAAAAGCTGCGCTCAATGAGGCCTATGCATTGTCAGGGGAAAAACCGTCCTCATCACCCGTACAAAAGGCAGTTTCAGCCGCTGGTGTTAGTGGCACGGTGCATATTGCGCCTGCATTGGCGAGCAAGATTGATCCTGCTTCTACGGTGTTCATCTTTGCCCGTGCCACGCAAGGCATGCCAATGCCACTTGCTATTGTACGTACCAGTGCGAAAGATCTGCCTTACACTTATCATTTAGACGATAGCACTGCACTGATGCCAGATCACAAACTTTCGCAAGCCAGTGAAGTGGTATTAGTTGCGCGCATTTCAAAAACTGGTGACGCTAAACTTCAAGCAGGCGATTTGCAAGGAGTGAGTGCGGCAGTCAAACCTAATGGTGGAATAGTAGATATTGAGATTAATCAGATAGTACCGTAGATTTTTGCCAGCTGCGCAAGCTTACCACTTAAAGGCCTGTCTTCTCTATAGTCAACAATAGAGCGAGCGTCAGTTTGAGCTCGTTTAATATCTCTTACATGACCGCATAAAGTTACCCACTTTGTCGCGCATCCGTCGCTTGTTGCGTAATTACTCTATCTTGATGCCAGACTTGGGCTATTGTATAAAAGTGCATAGATTTTATCCAATAAACGCTGTTCAACGTACAGCTACCTCCGTCACCATTGCCTCTGGGGCTATGAACGGTGCAGCCGATTGTTAGCTTATGCAGAAGCAATGTTGTGTCAGGCTGCTCAATTATTCTTGTTAATTATATGTAAATAATCACAAATTATTAATTGTTATTCAAATGCTTTGGTAAAGTAAGTAATTAATTGCTTAATGAAAGGTACTCTCATGACAAAATGGTTTGATGATAATGCTCAATCTATAGGCCACACGCCGCTGGTTAGACTTAACCGAGTAGCCGATGGTGCGCATGCAACAATCTTGGCAAAGATTGAGGGGCGAAATCCAGCTTACTCAGTCAAGTGCCGTATCGGTGCTGCCATGGTCTGGGATGCCGAACAGCGTGGTTTGTTAGGTCCTGGTAAAGAGCTGGTTGAACCAACCAGCGGTAATACAGGAATAGCCCTTGCATTCGTTACAGCGGCAAAAGGCATTCCACTTACGCTGACTATGCCAGAGACCATGAGTATAGAGCGGCGTAAATTGCTATTAGCTTATGGTGCAAAGCTAGTACTCACCGAGGGTGCAAAAGGCATGAGCGGTGCGATAGCTAAAGCCGAAGCAATAGCCGCGTCTGACCCTGGCCGTTATGTATTGCTACAGCAATTTAAAAATCCGGCTAATCCTGCTATCCATGAAAAAACGACAGGACCAGAAATCTGGGATGATACCGAAGGCAACGTCGATATTTTCGTGTCTGGCGTAGGTACAGGCGGCACTATTACCGGCGTCTCGCGGTATATCAAGAAAATCAAAGGCAAGAATCTCGTCACGGTTGCCGTTGAGCCTGCCGCTAGCCCGGTGCTGACTCAAAAGCGCGCAGGAGCAGAATTGAAGCCAGGTCCCCATAAGATACAGGGAATTGGCGCTGGATTCGTACCAGAAGTACTTGATCTGTCACTGGTCGATGAAATCGAACAGGTCAGCAATGACGAGGCTATCCTTTACGCGCAACGCTTGGCTCGTGAGGAGGGTATACTAGCTGGAATTTCCTGCGGTGCAGCGGTTGCCGTTGCTGTGCGCTATGCGAAGCGCCCAGAGAATGCCGGTAAAACGATAGTTGTTATCTTGCCTGACTCAGGAGAGCGCTATTTGAGCTCAATTCTTTTTGAAGGTTTATTTGATAGCCAAGGTCTTGCTGTGTAGCGGAAGCTGCTAAATTTTATACGGATAGGCTCTGCTTCTATTTAAAACTGCATTAACGCTTTTCTAATTTCCAACTCATCTAAGCCTTTGCCTATAATCACAATGAGCGAAGTCGGCTCTTCTTCATGCCAGCCTTCAAGTAAGGTTGGAGGATAGGGCGTAAAGTGCACCGCATGAATCGCCAGCGGCGCTGCTTGGTCTGCCGCATGGATGATGCCTTTGAGGCGCAATAGGTTTTTACCGTAAGTTTGGCAAAACCATAATAAATGCGGTTTTAGTTGTGCCCAGTTAAGCGGACTTGGCATGACAACTGTGAAGCTCACGATGTCGTCAGCGTGGACCTTATGAGGTGTGCTTGATGGTAAAGTGCCTTTGGACAGCTTGCTTTTTAACGGCGCACGTAACCAGCGTTGCGGCTCTGGCTGTTTAGTTTTAATATCAAATAACCCTACATCAATCACATAGGTAGGGTCTAGTTCGCCATTGGTGATATTGTGCTGAGCCGCACCAGCGTTAATAGTGATGAGTTTTTCTTGCAAAGCGCTGATTTGCTCTGCACTTGCCAGATCTGTTTTGGTGAGTACTAATACATCAGCCACTGCCGCCTGTTTTAATGCCTCACTATTAGCTTCAAGTTGTTGTAAACCATAAACACTGTCTATCGTCACCACCACAGCATCTAAACGGTATACAGATTCAATCACGGGTTCGTTCATCAGGTTGGCGAGTATTGGGCCTGGGTCAGCCATGCCTGTAGTTTCGATGACTAATCGTTTGAACTGAGGAATGGCTTGTAGCGCACGTTTGAAAAACAAATCGCGCATGGTATCAGCCAGCTCGTTTTTTAAGGTGCAGCACAAGCAGCCTGAGCTTAGCAATACGGTGTTATCGGCAGTATGCTCGTTTTCAATATTTTGTGCCAAGTTGCTATTGGCAAATACTTGGTCTAGCCCTGCATCACCTAGCTCATTGATAATAATAGCTGTGTCGCGCATAGCCGGGTGATGCAGCAGTTTGTTGAGTAGCGTGGTTTTACCGCTGCCCAAAAAACCAGTGAGTAGCGTGACAGGAATGCGTTTATCCATGAGTATTTTATTGGCGATATTTTAATTGGCCACTATTTTATATTGCATTAAAGCGAATCTGCTAATACAAGGTAAAATAGACGCAATTTAGTTATTAAAATAAGCATGAAAAGCACCGCATGAACGTATTTTTTGAAGAAGATGGCAGCTTTAAAGTTGCCTCCATCATGACCGAAGCGCAGGGTTCTTTGCAAATAGAATCTGCCACGGGCAAACGCAGCAAGGTTAAAGCCAGTAATGTATTAATGCGTTTTGAAACGCCATTAGCTGGTTTTATGGATGCGGCTAATGCCGAAGCCAATACGCTGGACGTTGATTTTTTGTGGGAGTGTTGTACAGAGCTTGAGTTTGGCTTTGAAGCGTTCGCCCAAGATTATTATGGGCGTAAACCCACACCGATAGAAGCTGCAGCGGTTGCCATTAAACTGCATAGTGCTCCCGTATATTTTAATCGTAAAGGTAAAGGCCGTTATAAAGCGGCGCCTGCTGAAATATTAAAAGCTGCGTTAGCCGGTCTTGAGAAAAAACGATTATTAGCTGAAAAAATGGCTGGCTATGTGTTGCAACTTAAAGCGCGTGTAATGCCCGATGAGTTGATGCAAAAACTAGACATGCTGCTATACGACCCTGATAAGAACGCTTTTGAATACAAAACCTTAGAAGCCGCCGCGGCTGATATGCATTTAAGCCACCTCAAGCTATTGCAATCTTGCGGAGGCATTCCTTCTGCCCAAGATTTTCATCTAGGCGCTTTTTTGCGTGAGCACTTTACTAAAGGCACTGATTTTAAAGATTATGAAGTTGCGCCCATTCCTGCTGATTTGCCTATGGCAGATGCAGAGGCTTTCAGTATAGATGACAGCACCACTACTGAGATTGATGATGCCTTTTCAATCAAACAATTAGCGGATGGCATTACACGCGTTGGTATTCATATTGCTGCGCCTGCGCTTGGTATTGCGCCAGATAGCCCGCTGGATAAAGAAGTCATGCAGCGTTTATCTACCGTTTACATGCCTGGAAATAAAATCACCATGCTGCCAGAGTCAGCAATCAGGCCATTTAGCTTAGATGCCGGGCATACAAAGCCAGTGTTATCTTTATATTTACATGTAAATGCAGACCTTGTCATTACGCAACGTGACACCAAAGTCGAGCTGATTAACATTGCGGATAATCTGCGTCATGATACATTAGAACCATTCTTTAATGAGTCGACACTAGAAGCCGATAGTGGTCACCCATATTGGGCCAAGCTTCTGTATTTGTTTAATTTAGCCGAATCCTTAGAAAAAGCTCGCGGTAAATATGATCCGACCAAATCCCCACAAATCGACTACAATTTTTATGTGAACGACGGCAAGGTCAGCATTGTTGGACGCCATCGCGGGTCACCCATGGATAAGCTGGTGGCAGAACTGATGATAGAAGCTAATAATCAGTGGGGCGCGCTCTTGGCAACTCATGTGGTGCCTGGGCTTTATCGTGCACAATCAGGTGGCAAGGTCTATATGACGACTAAAGCTGAGCCGCATCAAGGGCTAGGCGTGGCACAGTATGCATGGAGTACATCGCCGCTACGTAGAGCGGTTGATTTAATCAATCAACGTCAAATTATCAGCGTAGTGCAAAATATTGAACCAGCCTATCCACAAAACAGCGAAGCACTCACAACGCATATGCGTAATTTTGAACTCACCTATCAAGCATATAGTGAGTTTCAATTGCGGATGGAACGCTATTGTTGTTTACAATATTTGATTCAAGAAAATATTGTAACGATACATGCAACCGTATGGCGCGAGAATTTAGTGCGGCTAGATAATTTGCCTTATATGACCAAAGTATATGGTTTGCCAGAGCTGAAACCCGGCACGCGGGTGAGTTTGCAAGTGCAAGAAGCTGATACTTTGTTAATTGAGCTGCGCACAAAATTTATCGGTGTGCTGGAAGATGAACCGGTTGCGACTGTAGATGAAGATACGGTGGGCGATGAAAACCAAGAGGTCGCCGCTTAATGTTTCGCATGGCTAAACACTTAATGCGTGGACGGACTAATACAAGTGACGACTCAGTTGATGTGAGCGAGACTGATGGGGTGCGTTCACTGCATCTAGGCTCAGCAACCATACAGAGCGCGATGCGTATTCGTGACCCGTTTGCGCTGGAGCTTACTTATACACGCGGCATTATGTGTTTTTTATTATTTAATCATCAAATTAAAAATATGCTGACGATAGGCTTGGGTGGCGGTTCTATTACTAAGTATGTTCATGCTTATTGCCCTGAAATCGTAAGTAAAGTGATTGAGCTTAACCCTAAGATCATCCAAGTGGCGCGTAGCCAGTTTTACGTACCAGAGAATGATGAGCGTTTAGAAGTTATTGAGGGTGATGGCTTGGTGTATTTGGCTGAGCATGAAGACGTGGCTGAAGTGCTGTTGATTGATGCCTTTGATAGTAATGGCATTCCACCTAATTTCTGTAGTCAGGATTTTTTTGACCAGTGTACAAATACGCTCACAAGTGATGGCATTCTGGTGATTAACTTATGGGGCAGCGACAAAAATTTTGATGTTTATTTGCAACGTATAGAACAAAGTTTTGATGGTAAGGTTTTAACGTTACCAACTGGAAAACCAGGCAACATCGCAGTTTTTGGCTTCAAGCGCGAACCTGCTGATCTACGTTTAAACAGTTTACGTGAACGTGCTAAAGCACTTGAAAAAACACATAAAATTGAGTTTTTGCAATTTATTGATAATTTAGCGGAACATAATCCAAGTAGTAATAATCGACTTTTTATGAATAAAAATCTAACAAATACAATTTAGCAAATACAGCAGCATAGTAAAACCAGAAATTTAACGAATAGTGATACTTAACACCATGATACCAAACCGATATTTTGCAACCTGCCCGCGCGGCTTAGAACAATTACTTGCGGATGAACTGCAACAGGTAGGCGCTAAATCAATCAAGCCCACCGATGGCGGCGTGAGTTTTGATGGTGATTGGGCAATATGTTACGCTGCAAATCTGCATTCGCGCATTGCCACCCGTATTTTATGGCAAGTGGCGCGCGGTAAATATCTTAATGAAGAAGACTTATTTGATGCGGCCTACAAGCTCAATTGGCCGCAATGGTTTGATGTGAAACATGATTTTATGGTCAAAGTAACGGGCGTTAAATGCCCACTTAAAAGCCTTGAATTTGCGACACTAAAAATTAAAGATGCCGTGTGTGATAAATTCAGGCTGGTCGTTGGCGCCCGTCCGTACATTGATACTAAAACCCCTGCAGTGCGTATTCACGCTTATTTAGCCGCTGAAGAGTACCAGTTTTACTTGGATACGTCAGGCGCTGCTCTGTATCAACGCGGTAATCGCGGTGCCAGTATTGAAGCACCTTTACGGGAGAATTTGGCTGCAGGTATTTTGAAGCTATCTGGCTGGCAAGTAGGGCAGCCCTTGTTAGATCCAATGTGCGGTAGTGGTACATTTTTGTTAGAAGCGGCTATGGTGGCGTTAGATATGGCACCTGGCTATAAAAGAAGTTTTGGCTTCGAAACGCTGAAAAACTTTGAATCACATGTGTGGAATAAGCTCAAAGCCCAGGCAGCAGCTAAAGTTAAGCCCGTTACGTTTCAAAAAATATATGGGTCAGACGTCGATTTGCGAGCAGTGCGAATCAGTAAGCAAAACCTTGAAGATGCCGGTTTATTAACCGCGGTACAGCTTTCACATGTAGATATTGTCAACGTGATACCGCCAGCCGGTAGTGGCGTTTTAGTCGCAAATCCACCTTATGGCGTGCGTATTGGCGATGATGATACGCTGCAATTACTGTATCCTAAAATCGGTGAGGCTTTAAAGCGTAAGTTTGCTGGATGGAACACTTACTTCTTAACCAATGACTTGACCATGCCTAAGCTAATGCGACTAACACCAAGTAAGCGTACGCCGCTCTATAACGGCCCATTAGAGTGCCGGCTGTTTGAAATTAAAATGGTGGCTGGTAGTAACCGTAAATAAATATTATTCATACGTGCTAAATTGAACAGAATATGACTGATTCATTAAATGAACTAAAACAGAAGCTAGAAGCGTTTGTGGAGGCCCGTGATTGGGCGCAGTTTCACTCACCTAAAAATCTAGCGATGGCGATGATTGTTGAAGCTGCAGAGTTAGTCGAGCATTTTCAATGGAATACTGAGGAGGAAAGTCATGAGCTATCGGCTGAAAAGCGCGAGCAGGTAGGGCATGAGCTTGCAGATACATTTGTATATTTACTTAGAATTTCACAAGTGCTAGATATTGACTTAATTGAAGCAGCGAATAAAAAAATAGCACTCAATGCAGTTAAATATCCTGTCGAAAAAGCGCGAGGCAAAAATAATAAATATACCGATTATTTATAGCTGCAGCTTCGGCAGGGCTGTTAAAGGGCTGGTAAATACGGCCCTTCAACAAGCTCATGGCGCTAACGTTAGCTATAACTTAAGCTAAAGCAGCTAAAGCTGCATCATAATTAGGTTCAGTCGTAATTTCGGCTACCAACTCACTGTGTAAAACCTTATTGTTTTCATCCAGCACAATCACTGCGCGACTTGTAAGCCCGGCTAAGCTGCTAGAATTAATTGCCACGCCATAACTTTGTGCAAAAGTAGCCGTATTCCGAAAACTAGAGAGTGTGACCACATTTTCAATACCTTCTGCAGCGCAAAAACGGTTTTGTGCGAAAGGTAAATCTGCTGAAATGCATAGCACTACGCTGTTATTCAAGCTGCTGGCTTGTTTGTTAAAAGTACGAACGGAAGTTGCGCAGGTTGGTGTGTCAATACTTGGGAAAATGTTCAATACTTTGCGTTTCCCAGCGAAATTCGCTAATGAAACATCGGTTCTGGCTTTGTCGGCAAGGTTGAAATCAGGAGCCATCTGACCTTTTTGCGGAAATTTTCCGCCAATTTCGACGGGACTACCTTTTAATGTAACTGTATTTGTCATAATCTTTCCTCTGGGTCGTTGGTAATAAAACAGCCATCTTAAAACAAAAACGCCCAGTTTGCACTGAGCGTTTAGTGAATTACAATATATTATATCCCCTTGTTTTAGTAGGGTCTTTTGTGCCTAAACCAGTAAATCCTCGCTCAAATAACCAATTGTCATGGTTTGGTTGTGTAGCACGCTATCACTCGTTTCCGGACGCGGCGAAAATTCACCATAAGAATAAAAGCCAGTAATTGCAGTTTGCGAGCCCAAAATTTGCTGAACTAATTTAACCTCATCTGCAACTAGCTCTGCCATCACGCCTTTGCGACCCACGCAACTCACACAAATTGCAAGCCCCGTTTGATTGGTATTAGTGTTATCTGTAATAAGATGAGCCGCATCGCCAGCACCTTCAACTAACCTATCATGCGTGGCCTGGCAGAATCGAACAGTTTCACCTTCATCCACATTCCCTGCAAAAGTGAGGCTATTTTTAACATTATCGACAGATAGTATGGTTCTAATTTTTTCAATATCACGTCTACCTTCTTCGATTATTGCAAACGGGAAATTCAAGCCGCTACCTGGTAAGCCTTTTGCCGAGTGTTCACCAATGTACATTTTATATAAGGGTAGTGCTGGTTTCCCATCAAGTTCAAGCAACACGTTCTTTTCTGACTTGGTAACTTTTCGCGGAGGACCGTAAGGCTTCCAACCACGTCCAACACCAGTAGCAGCCACTAAATTACTACCGTATAAACCAACGGCAATCACTAAGCCATCTGAAATGACATCGTTAAAAAGCTGCAGAGTTTTACTAAAGTTAAAACCATCACCAGCCATACCTCCCATGATAGGGGTTTCTCCGAGTACGCTTTTGAAGCCTTCTAATAACTCTGAGCCATTTACATTCAATCCGTCGGAATAGACCAATACGGCTTTCAGGTTATCAGACACTAATTGGCGTGCTAAACCCGCAGCCGTTTCATAGGAGTTTTGCATGCCAGTCATTTTGGTGTGTGTAACACGTTGTATGGTCTTTTCCCATAAAACGGCTGTAATTTGTAAGCTATCATCAAACACTCCTGCGGCGGTAATTTCACCGGAGGTCGAGCAGCCAATAATTTGTGCGGTAGGGTAGCGTGCTTTTAGTATGCTTTGTATTTTACTTTCTCCAAAGCGTTTTACAGAGCCAAACACAAGTACTAAATTAGCTGCTGGTAGGGGAGATGCTGCTGGTAAATCTTTTAATGTCATTTTTGCTGTTAAAGATTCTTGTTTTACGATCATGCAAACTCCTCTAGTCCAGACTTCAATTGATTTTTTTGTATGCTATTACAATTGTTAACAATTTGTAACAAGTCATAATAATTAATAACAATTTTTTACAAAATGTGAGTTTTTATTATAGACTATCCTTATGGATGGTTGCCAAGTAGAATTTACATTCTATTATTAATAATAAACAAGGGTCTTGCTTATTAAGTGATTCTGTATATAAAATGAGCCATAATCCACGCATTACATGAGCGTCATGTTTTATGCGTATTAATAATAAGGGAGCTTGCTGGTGAGCGAACAAAAGCCAAGTCAAGAAAAATTAACAATAGAACAATTGTCATCAATTAAAGTGATGGTGATTGACGACAGTAATACCATTCGTCGAAGTGCTGAAATATTTCTGAAAGCCTCCGGTTGTAAAGTGATCTTAGCTGAAGATGGCTTTGATGCTTTAGCCAAAATATCAAACGAACACCCTGATTTAATTTTTGTTGATATCATGATGCCTAGACTCGATGGTTATCAAACTTGCTCGCTCATTAAACGAAATGCCCGATATAAATCCACACCAGTGATTATGCTCTCAAGTAAAGATGGCCTTTTTGACCGCGCTCGTGGTCGTATGGTGGGTTCAGATCAATATCTTACCAAACCATTCACACAGGAAACGTTATTGAATGCAGTACAAACTTATGGGCTGATCAGCAAAGCCAATCAACAAGAGGCGGAATGAATATGGCAATACAAACGATTCTAGTGGTAGATGACTCAGCAACTGATAGGTTCTTTTTAACCGAGTTGCTAGAGACGGCAGGCTTTAAAGTAATAGGCGCTGAAAGTGGTGAGGAATGCCTGACTAAAGTGGCAGCTAGTCCGCCAGATTTGATTCTGTGTGATGTTGTAATGCCAGGTTTGTCCGGGTTTCAGGTCACGCGTATGCTCACAAAAGATGCAGTTACAGCACATATTCCCGTAATATTATGTACTGGTAAATCACAGGCAACTGACTTAGCATGGGCCATGAAAATGGGAGCTAAAGCTTGTATTACAAAGCCCGTTATCAGTGCAGATTTGCTGTCTTTGATTAAAACTTTAGGTTAGTTCTCCCTCAGAGATATTCTTAAACAAAATACTTCACTTTAATAATGACTGAGTAAACGTGGCCAAGACCTCAAATTTACGCGAATTTCAAGAAGCGATACTTTTAAAGTTAAAACATGCTGCGATACAGGGTAGCGCTGTATCTACCTCGCGTTTGGGGGTAACAGTAGGTTCAAAGAATCTATTGATTAATCTCAAAGATGTCACTGAGGTTTTACCTATGCCTCCAATACAAACAGTTCCATTAACGCAACCATGGTTTTTGGGCGTCGCAAATGTTCGTGGCAACTTATATAACGTCACAGATGTTGCGCAATTTATCGGTATGCCGCCAACACCCAAGTCTGCAAATAACCGGATTATGTTGCTAAACTCAGACGCTACTACTCAAGCGGCTATTGTGGTTGAAAGTCTGATAGGATTGCGCAGCATTGATATTATGCAAGTAAAGCCACTGGCTAATGTAGTCGACTTATTTTTTAGCAGGCATGCTTACGAAGATGCCGATAAAAATGAATGGTTTGAATTTGATGTTGAGGCGCTGGTTCAGGATAAAGCATTTATCCAGCCGACTTCTTAGCCTACATAAGAAAAATAAGAAAAAATAGCCAATTAGCAATAATTGGTAATTAATACCTGAAGCATGACTACGATTTTTATAAAGCATAATAATTCTGTGAATTGGGGTTTTAAATGGCATTAAATCTAGCAACCATAAAAAGTTTGCCACTACAAATAAGTAGTTTTTTGAATAGCCTTAGAAGTAATAGTAGCGGTTCTCGCGCCTCAAGTTCGGATAGTTTGACAGCGGGTTATCGCCAGCTTTTTCTGCAAATTATTTCGTTTATATTATTTGCGATGTTGAGTTTTTGGGTAATTAGCCAAGTGCGTGTG
>Ga0209913_1001008_pt1 | contig 18269 bp, 17 predicted proteins | sample PersoiDNA2013203_FD_185805 | JGI IMG/M metagenome (GOLD analysis project Ga0209913, IMG submission 185805) | Permafrost soil microbial communities from the Arctic, to analyse light accelerated degradation of dissolved organic matter (DOM) -... | ecosystem: Environmental > Terrestrial > Soil >... | reverse complement strand
GCCACCAGGAGCAAGCTCCCGTGCTGCCGTTCGACTTGCATGTGTAAGGCATGCCGCCAGCGTTCAATCTGAGCCAGGATCAAACTCTTCAGTTCAATCTCTGTTTTGCCATTGCTGGCTGATTCTTGCGAATCGGTCACTCACTCAAAATACTGACAGATAATTTCTTACCTATATTTCTTTGTGAGCGTTTAAATATTTAAAGTTTCCAGACCCGAAAGTCTGTCGCACTTCATTAAACGCCCACGCTTATCGACTGTTAATTTTTAAAGAACCTTGACTGCTTTGCCGCGGTATTTACTACCGCTTGCATCGCTAACAAATCGTTTTGTTTGTTAGCAGCAGATCCCCACCTAGCTCGCTGCGTCTTGCTTTTTGCTGCGTCGCTTCGTCAGCGGGGAGGCGAACTATAGCAAAGGTTTTCAGATCCGTGCAACTATTTTTGCCAAATTATTTAAACTTTTTACGCGACCTTGCCGCAAACCCGCACCAACAGTGAATTTCGACCGTAAAAAATTTTTTAAACTTCAAATGCATTCAGCCCACCCCTGACGGGGCGGGCTGAATTTTTGTTTCAATGCAGCAATTAATTCATCGTAAGCGCTGCAACAAATCGCTCAAATTAGCTTGCCTTGACGGTCAGAGCACTCTTTACGTCCTTCACGCCGTCGATGGCAGCGGCAACTTGCAAGGCATGTTGACCGGCTTCGGCATTAGGTACGGCACCCGCCAGGGTCACAATACCCTTCTTGGTGGTGACCTTGATCTTCAGGGCCGAGACCTGGCTATCCTCCACAAAGGCGGCCTTCACCTTTGCAGTAATGACGGAGTCGTCGACATAGGCACCGGCTTTTTGCGCGGTAGGCGACGAAGAAGTCTCAGATGCATCGGCGGCGTAGACGGCAGGCGCGGCAACAGCGGTCAGGAAAGCGGCAGTAACCAGCGTCGAGATCGTTTTAGTGGTTTGCATGATGATGTCCTTATAGAGAGAAAAGAAAGACAACGCTTTAAGCGCTACCTACCCTCTCCTTCGCAAAGGCCATGCCAGATCAGAAAACCTCAATGAATTCAGTGACTTATAAAAATTCGTCGCTACCGACCGGCAATAAACCCGCCAAAAAACCCGATTTTCGTCGCCTGAGAGCGACACCATTCGGCTCGAATCAACTAAGTCATTGATTTTTAAAGGCTTATTCTTGTCGCTCTGCGGCGACACCCTCATCATCTCCGCGGAAAACACTGGGATCGAGGCCGTTTTTCTGCAGCAGGCGATAGAACTCGGTCCGGTTTCTATCTGCCAGGCGGGCGGCATCGGTGACGTTGCCGTCAGTCAATTTCAGCAGCTGAATCAGATAATCCCGCTCAAACCGCTGCTTGGCGTCGGCATAGCGCAATACTTCCAGCGCGGGCACACGCAGGGCGCGTTGCACCAGGGCAGCCGAGATCAAGGGCGCCGTCGACAATGCGCATACCTGCTCAACCACGTTATATAGCTGCCGCACATTGCCGGGCCAGGAAGCCATCATCAGCACTTCCAGCGCATCGGGGGCAAAGCCATTGAGTTTCTTCTGATACTTTGCGGCAATCAACTGCAGGAAATGATTTGCCAGCAGAGCGATATCTTCTCGGCGCTCGGCCAATACCGGCAGCACCAGCGTCACGACATTCAGACGGTAATAGAGATCTTCGCGAAACGAACCGTCCGCCATGGCGACATCCAGATCGCGATGCGTCGCCGACAGTATCCGCACATCCACCGGCACGGCGTCGTTGGCGCCCACCTGGCGCACCGTGCGTTCTTGCAGGACGCGCAGCAGCTTTACCTGCAGCGGCAGCGGCATGTCGCCGATCTCGTCGAGAAACAAGGTGCCGCCATTCGCTGCCTGGAACAAACCCTTGCGATGCTCCACCGCACCGGTGAACGCGCCTTTGACGTGGCCGAACAGTTCCGACTCAAGCAACTGCTCCGGAATCGCCGCGCAATTGACCGCGATGAACGGCGCCTTGGCGCGGCGACTGGCCCGATGAATGGCGCGCGCCAGCAGTTCCTTGCCGGTGCCGCTTTCACCGCGAATCAAAATGCTGGCGTCCGACACGGCGACCAGGCGCGCTTCCGACAAGACCTCTGCCATACGCGGACTGCGACTGATCAATTCTTCGCGCCAGGCGTCGTCGCCGACACCGGCTGCGTCGCCCGCAACCTCGTCGCACGCAGTCAGGCTCAGCGCCTGCGCAATCTTGGCGAGCAGAATCTTTGCGTCGTAAGGTTTGGTGAGATACGCAAACGCACCGCGTGTGGTGGCATCGACTGCATCGGGAATGGTGCCGTGCGCCGTCAACAGAATCACCGGCAAGGCCGGATACTGCGCGCGGATTTCATCGAACAGCGCCAGGCCGTCCTTGTCCGGCAAGCGGATATCGCTGATCACCAGCGCCGGCAGCTCGATCGCCATTTGCGCCTGTGCCGCTTCGGCGCTGCCCACGGCCGTCACCCGATAGCCATTGGCCGTCAGGCGCAACGACAACAGCCGCAGCAGATCGGGATCGTCATCGACCAGCAGCAAATGGCGCGGGCTGCTCACGGGCTTGTCCATCTATTTGGGTTGACCGGGCAAGGTGCGCTCAATGTTCTTGAGCGCTTCCAGCTTTTCATTCAGCTGGTCCATGCGGCGCTGGCTCTCTTTGGCCTGCTGCCCCGCCTTTTCGGCGTTGTCGCTCAAGCGGCGCATCTCTGCATAGTTGCTCACCAGCAGTTGTGCCAGCGGCTTCAAGGCCACCGCGTCGGAATCCGTGGCGTTCAACACCGACCCCAGTTGCACCTGTGCGCGCGCCAGATCATTGGCGTCATGCGTCAGGCCGAGCACCATGGCCTTTTGCATCGCCAGCATGGCACCGCCCTGGCGCGCATTGAGCGCCTGCAATTCGCGACCCAGCTCTTGCTGCGACAAGCGACGCAAAGTCTGGTGATAGATCAGCAAATCGTCCATGCCGCCCACCGTCGTGACCAGTTTGACGGTCGTGGTCGGCGCTTCCGGTGGTGGCGGCGTCGCACACGCCGCCAGCAGCAAGCTCAAGAGACTCAGAAGTAAGGGAAGTATTTTTGTTTTCATGGAAGTGACTCTAGCTTTCATCCGGCAGCTCAATGCGGAAATGCGCCCCGCCGCCGTCTCGCGACACCAGCTGAACATCGCCGTTATGCGCCAGTACATACTCACGCACGATCGACAAACCGATGCCGTTGCCATGACGTGCGCCTTGCGGTTGATTCAGGCCCTGATAGAAAGGATCGAAGATCCGGTGTGCATCGGTTGCCGCCACGCCCGGTCCCTGATCAACGCAATCGATACGTACGCGGCCTTCGCTGCCCGACAGCACAAACCGTATCGTCCCGCCTTGCGGACTAAAACGCACCGCGTTCGACAGCAGATTGGCCAGCACGATCGCAAACTTGTCCGGATCAAGCACCGCCGTCCTGGCGGCGCCTTCAACCTCGACTTTCAGACCGCGCGCCACCCATTGCAGCCGCTGGTCGTCAATCACCTTATATATGAGCGCGCGCAGATCTACCGGCAGACGGTTGATACGCTGAGCGTCAAAAGCCACTTCGTTGTAGCGCAGCAGATCCTCGATCTGGTTCTGCAATGACAGCGTGTTCTGACGCAGGATCCGCGAAATCTCACGCTGGCTGTCGGTCAGTTTGCCGGCCACTTCGTCGTCCAGCAACGCAGCGCCTTCGCACAAGGCCGCCAACGGTGTCTTCAACTCATGCGAAACATGGCGCAGGAAGCGCGACTTCTCCGCCTCCAGATCCGCCAGCCGTTGGCGCAGCCAGTCAAGCTGCTGACCGAGCCTGCGCAAGTCGGCCGGTCCCTTGACCACAATCGGCTGATCGAAACGATTGTCGCCGAGCCGCCCGATCGCCGTCTCCATGCGCGCCAGCGGCCGCGACAGCCACATGCCGAACCAGAACGCCAGCAGCACCGCCAACACGATGGCGCCGATGACCTGGAAAGTCAGCATCTTGCGTTGCTGCTCCAGATCGTTGGACAAGGCATTATTGCGGCGCTCTACCTCGCGCTTGCTCTCCAGCGCCAGTTGCTCATTGAGCGCCGGAAGATGGGCGAAAGCTTCGAACAAGGCACGCTGATCGAGCTTGCGCTGGTTTTGGGCCGCATTTTGTGCCGCGTTCTGCGCTGCGTTTCGTGCCGAATTCCTGGGGGCGGGCGACGCCGGCTGGATTGGCCCCTGATCCGACTGCAGCACCGCCCAGGCCGCCTCGCCATAGGTGTTCCAAGAGGCAAAGACATCGGCAGGCGCCTGCGGCAGCGCTTGCTGCAATTCGGCCAGCGACGACTTGGCCTGCTGCCATGACTCCGCATAGCGATCGCGGAAAGTAGAATCCTCAAGCACCAGAAATTGCCGTGCGCTGCGTTCCATGGCGACAGTGCGCTCCGCCAGACGCTGCGCCTGCTCGGTCAATCGCACGGCCTGCCCTGCCGTCTCGCGGCTGTGCGCCGACATCCGTTCAAGGGTAAACAAAGCGTGCACGGACGTGCCGCTCAGCAGTGCGGCAATCAGCAGGAATGCCGCCAGCAACAGCTGACGAAACGACAACCCCGGCAAGACGCCGGTCGGTCGGGAAGCGGGAGAATGAGATACCGGTTGTTGCAAAACAGCCTGCTTTAACATGAAATCGTTCTCGCTAGGATAGGACGCCATTGTAAACAACGATGCCATCAAATCAGAAAGCTATCTTATATTCTTTAGAAAATACTTGAAATCAATATCGCTATACAACTAGTGCTGCAAACGGATTAAGAGGTGCTGCGCAGCGCCTCAACTTAGCCCTCGCCTGCAGCGTTGGCGGTTCCCGTATATCATGGCCGAGGCTTTTGTCCGGGCGGTTCGACCTGAGGGGGCTCAAACTTTCAGCGCTGTTTTTGCGCTTTTTTGGACTTTCATACCCGCTCGCACCACCTTCTTCCTCACCCGTTACCCGACTACCGCTCCAATGGAACCTTCGAAGTCCACGGCTACCGCCTCCCATCATCACATCGTCATTGCCGGAGAAGGACTGCCGGACGACAAACGCACCCTCGCCATCATCACGCTGCTGATTGCCGTCGGCCTGGCCACGCTGGACACGGCCATCGCCAACACGGCACTGCCGGTCATGGCCAAGGATCTCAACACCACGCCTGCCGCCTCGGTCTGGATCGTCACGGCGTATCAGCTGGCGATGATGGTGTCGCTGTTGCCGCTGGCCGCACTGGGTGAAATCGTCGGCTACCGCCGCATTTACATCGCCGGACTGGCACTGTTTACCGCAGCGTCGCTGTTATGCGCCGTGGCGTGGTCGCTGCCTTCGCTAACGGTCGCGCGCTTCCTGCAAGGGCTGGGTGGCGCCGGCATCATGAGCGTCAACACGGCGCTGATCCGCTACATCTACCCGACCCGTTCGCTCGGACGTGGCGTCGGCATCAACACACTGATCGTCGCCATCGCTTTTACCGTCGGCCCCAGCGTCGCTTCGGGGATTCTGGCGATTGCACCGTGGCCGTGGTTGTTCGCGGTCAATGTGCCGCTTGGCATCATCGGCTTGTTGATGGCGATCCCTGCGCTGCCGCACACGCCCAAATCGACCCATCACTTTGATATCAAGAGCGCCTTGCTCAACGCCGCCGCCTTCGGCTTGCTCATCCTCGCCATCGGCGAAGGCGCGCATCAGGCAGAAACCAGCGTGGTCGTTGCAGAATTCATCGCGGCGCTGGTCTGCGGTTATCTGCTGATGCGCCGCGAAGCTTCGCATCCGGCGCCGATGCTGCCGGTCGATCTGTTCCGCCGGCCGATGTTCGCGCTGTCAGCGGTCACCGCAGTGTGTTCGTTCGCTGCGCAAGGCCTGGCGTTCGTCTCGCTGCCATTCTTCTTCCATCATGATCTCGGCCGCAGCCAGGTCGACATCGGCCTGCTGATGACACCATGGCCGGTTGCCGTCGCCATCATGGCGCCGATCGCCGGCCGTTTGTCTGACCGTTATCCGGCCGGCATGCTGGGCGGCTTCGGTCTGGCGCTGTTATGTATCGGCCTGGTGCTGATGACCCTGATGCCGGCCAACCCGAGCGTGTTCGATATCTCGTGGCGCATGCTGGTCTGCGGCATGGGCTTCGGCTTCTTCCAGTCGCCTAATCTGAAAGCGCTGATGACCAGCGCGCCACCGGAACGCAGCGGCGGCGCCAGCGGCATCGTCGCCACCGCGCGTCTGTTCGGTCAAAGCATTGGTGCGGCGCTGGTGGCCCTGTGCTTCAGCATGTCGGCACTGCATGGTTCGCGACTGGCGCTGGGTCTCGGTGCGGGCTTTGCCGGCGCTGCCTGTCTGGCCAGTTTCCTGCGCTTGTTGACCACCAACCCCGCAGCATCCTACGCCAAAAAATAGCCGACGCGAGTCGTGCCGTTTCGTCGCCGCAGCCGCCGCCGCGAACCAGTCGCAAATCTGATTGCAACTGATTCGCGGTTCGCATTTTTGCGCGCCGTTTTTTCTCCGCGGCCATAAAAAACCGCAACAAAATACTGTCACAAACAGCAGCCACATTCCAAGCAGGTTCTGCTACGATAAGGCCATGCAATCGCTGTGCAGCGTCGTCTGAAACCCACGACTCATGCACCTTTCACAGCAGCAACCTTACTAACGCCTCCAATGGAGACCGGCAGTGTTGAAGCGTATTGCACCCGATCAACTTCGTCTTGGCATGTATGTCCAGGAGATCCCAGGCCCGTGGATGAATCATCCATTCTGGCGGGGTTCTTTCAAGCTGGAAAAATACGAAGATCTGAAGACGCTGCGTTCTGCCAAGATCGATGAAATCCTGATCGATACGACCAAGGGCCGCGACATCATTGTCGAAGATGCGCCCATGCCTGCTGTTGACACGGTTGAAACCTCAACTGCGGCGACACCCTCACCGGCCCCTGAAGCCGTCAAACCGCGGCAGGCAAAAATCTCTGTGCAGGTCGGCGCCGAACAAGAACGCGTACAGGCTGCACGCGTCTTGACCGGCTCCAAAAAAGCCATCATGACCATGTTCAACGAAACCCGTATGGGCAAAGCGTTGGACGTCAGACAGGCGATGCCGGTGGTGCAGGAAATCACTGCCTCGGTATCGCGCAACCGCGGCGCACTGATCAGCCTCGCACGGCTGAAGACTTCCGACGATTACACCTATATGCACTCGGTCGCCGTGTGTGCACTGATGATCGCGCTCGGACACCAGCTCGGCCTGTCGCCGGAAGAAACCCGGCAAGCGGGTCTGGCAGGTTTGCTGCACGACATCGGCAAGATGGCCGTACCCGCGGACATTCTCAACAAACCCGGCAAGCTGACCGACGACGAATTCACTTCCATCAAAAAGCATGCGCAAGCCGGCCACGCCATCCTGCGCGGCGTTGATGGCATCGGCGACGCGGCACTCGACGTCTCGTTGCATCATCACGAAAAAATCGACGGCAGCGGCTATCCCTTCAACCTCAAGGGCAGCCAGATTTCATTGATGGCGAAGATGGGTGCGGTCTGCGACGTGTATGACGCGATTACCTCGAACCGGCCCTACAAGCCAGGCTGGGAACCGGGCCACTCGATCAAGCGCATGGCCAACAACCAGGGCCACTTCGAAGAAAGTGTCCTTGAGGCCTTCATCAAGAGCGTGGGAATTTTTCCGACCGGATCCTGCGTGCTGATGCACTCGGGGAAAGTAGGCATCGTCATTGACCAGCATCCCGGTTCGCTGCTGACGCCCAAAGTGAAAGTGTTTTTCTCGGCGACGACCATGTCGATGCTGCCGATCGAGATCATCGACCTTGCCACCACGCGCAGCGGCGACAAGATCGCCTCGTATGCAGATCCGTCCAAGATGCCGAACCTGCCGAACCTGGAAACCATCTGGGCTTCCAGCGGACTCAATTAAGCGTCCTTATTTATCCATGGTTAATCGCGCACGGCAAACGCACCCGCCGCCGCCAACTCTTCCAGTAATGCCACCGTCGCACAGCCCGAGACATCATAGGGGTTGAGCACGCCGGTGCTCGAATACTTCAGCAGCAGCGAACGATTGACCTTGTCCAGGCGCACCTTGCCCATGGTCCAGGACGAGTACTGACGCACGCCGATTTCCTCGTAGCACAGCATCACCACGTCCTTGTGACGCACGTCCTGCAGCAGGCGTGCGTACAGTTGATTAATCTGATCGCGACCGCCTTCCAGCGCCTGGACGAATACATCCTCGCTATGGCACAACACGCCGGTAATCCCGTTGGAGGGATTGTGACGGCGCGCCGTGGCCAGGATACCGTCGACCAGCTCCTGGCTGATGGGCTCACAGGCACGGCTTGCGTAGATCATACGAACCAGCATGATGCTTCCTTTCGGCTTGCTTATTACGAAAAAATTGACCTGCTTACTTCCTGATCAAAGCCAGAAACTCACGGCGCAAATTGGCATCGCGCAGGAACGAGCCGCGCATGACGCTGTTGATCATTTTCGACTCAGTGTCCTTGACGCCGCGCCAGTGCATGCAGAAATGATCGGCTTCCATCACGATGGCCAGACCATCCGGCTGCAGTTTTTGCATGAGCAGATCGGCAACCTGGGAGACGGCTTCTTCCTGGATCTGCGGACGCCCCATGATCCATTCGATCAGACGCGCATACTTGGACAAGCCGATCAGGTTGGAATGTTCGTTGGGCATCACGCCGACCCAGACTTTGCCCATAATCGGGCAAAGGTGATGCGAGCAAGCGCTGCGCACTGTGATCGGACCGACGATCATCAGTTCATTCAGACGTTCGATATTCGGAAATTCGGTCACCGGCGGCGGCGCCTGATAGCGACCGCGGAATACCTCCTGCACATACATCTTGGCTACGCGCTTGGCGGTGTCTTGCGTGTTGTGGTCGCTCTCGACATCGATCACCAGGCTCTCAAGCACGCCCGCCAGCTTGGACTGTACTTCGGCCTGCAAGGCCTCCAGCTCACCTTCGCGGATGAATTCGGCAATGTTGTCGTTGGCGTGAAAACGTACGCCGGCGGCCTTGATGCGCGCACGGATGCGCGCCGATACCAGTTCGTCGTGCACGCTTGGTCGTGGTTGGTCTGTTGCCATTATGGAATAGTGCGCGGCAGCGCAGTGCGAATGAAATTGACCACATTATGCCCGGAAACCGCGCTTTTATTTGCGAGCCGAGATAATGCTGCATCCGCGATAGAAATCCGCCGCATATCGACATGCGGAAACAGTCGTTAATTTTGCGTCGCGCCAGTGCTATCGTCAGTGATCGTACTATCACTCTCCGCTGGAAACCCCATGTCCGTCCTCATTTTCAAGCGTGCCCTCGGCGTGCTGCTGGCGCTCACCCTGAGCCTGTCAGCCACCGTATCTGTCTCCCATGCCGCTGCGCCTGCCGCTTCCTACCCCAAGGAATTCCGCATCGGCTATCAGAAAGGCAATAGCCTGGTCATCCTCAAAGCCAGCGGTGAGCTGGAAAAAGCCCTTGCGCCCAACGGCGTCATCGTCAGATGGTTCGAATTCCCCTTCGGCCCGCCGATGGTGGAAGCGCTCAACGCCGGCGACATCGATCTCGGCTTCGTCGGTTCTACACCCCCGGTTTTTGCCCAGGCCGGCGGTGCGCCCGAGATTCGCTATGTCGGCTACGCCGCCGCCTATAAAGACAATTACGCGGTCGTGGTGCCGAAAGAGTCCAGTGCACGCCGCATGAAAGACCTGCAAGGCAAGAAGATCGCCGTCGCCAAAGGATCAGCCGGACAATACCTGTTGCTCAAGGCGCTGGAACAGGACGGCATGAAACCGGACGACATCGTCTTCGCCTATTTGCAATACAGCGAAGCGCGCTCCGCCTTTGAGCGCGGCGACGTCGCCGCCTGGGTGGTGCCCGATCCGCGTCTGGCAGATATCGAACAGAACATCGGCGCCCGCCCCCTGGTGACGGCGTCCAAACTGACGCCGCAATACAGCTTCTACGTCGCGCCGGCAAAGTTTGCGGCAAGCTATCCGGCCATCCTGCGCACCACACTCGACAAACTCAACGACACCGAGCAATACGCCAAAGAGCACGCCGACGAGACCGCACGCTTCCTCGAAAAGGACACGCGCGTACCGCTGAAAATCTGGCAGCTCGCCCTGACACGTCAGGCCTGGGGTGTCGCCTACCCGCTGCCGCCCAACATCGTCGAAGCGCAGCAGGAAGTCGCCAACACCTTCTTCCGCTACAAGCTGATTCCCAAGGCGGTGCAGATCAAGGACGCCTCGGTCTCCGTCAAATAATTCGCTGGATAAATCTTCATGTCTACCTCCCCATCCAAACAGATGCACCTCGGCGCCTTCCTCATGTCCGTCGGCCACCATGCGGCCGGCTGGCGCTTTCCCGGGGTCGATCCGGCCAACACCATGAACTTCGCCTATTACAAGAAGCTGGCGCAGACGGCTGAGGCGGGCAAGTTCGATCTGATTTTCTTTGCCGATCGGCTGGCGATTTCCGACCGCTTCGACAATCGCTTCGACACCACCGTGCGCTACCTCGCACAAGCACGCCCTGAACCGATTTCGCTGCTCGGCGCACTCGGTGCAATTACAGAAAAGATCGGTCTGGCCGCCACCGCCTCCACGACCTACAACGAGCCGTTTTTCCTGGCGCGCGCTTTCGCCACACTGGACCACCTCACTGGCGGGCGCATCGCGTGGAATATCGTCACCTCGACCAACGACGGCGAAGCGCTCAACTTCAGCAAGCAGGAACATCTGGAACACGAAACCCGCTATAGCCGCGCGCACGAATTCCTCGATGTCGTGACCAAGTTATGGGATAGCTGGGAAGACGATGCGCTGGTGCTCGACAAGGAGAATGGCATCTACGCCGATCCCTCCAAGGTGCACTACCTGCATCACAAGGGCGATTGGTTCGGCGTACGTGGTCCGCTCAACGTGACACGTCCACCACAAGGGCATCCGGTATTGATTCAGGCGGGTTCGTCGGACACGGGACGAGACTTTGCTGCGCAGACGGCAGAGGTGATTTTTTCATCGCAGCCGCAGATCGCGGCAGCGCGTGAATTCCGCAACGACATCCATGCCCGCGTCCTCAAATACGGCCGCACGCCCGACAGCATCAAGATCCTGCCCGGCGTCATGCCGATCATCGGGGCCACGCAGGCCGAAGCCGAAGAAAAACTGCGCCATCTGGAAGATCTGGTGCATCCGCTGGGCGGACTGGCGCTGCTGTCCGACAGCATGAACCACGACCTGTCAGTGTATTCGCTGGACGAACCGCTGCCCGAGCTGAAAGAGATTCGCGGCAATCAAAGCCGCTACAAGCTGGTGCAGGAAATGTCGAAGCGCGACAACCTGACCTTGCGCCAGCTCGGCAAACGCTTCGGCGGCAGCCGCTCGCACCGCGTGGTGGCCGGCACTGCCGAACAGATCGCCGACAACTTCGCCGAATGGTTCGGCAGCGGTGCCTGTGACGGCTTCAACCTGATGCCGGCTTACCTGCCCGAATCGCTGACCGATTTTGTCGAACAGGTCGTGCCGATTTTGCAGGAACGCGGCCTGTTCCGCCGCGAGTATGAAGGCGATACGCTGCGCCAGCATCTGGGGCTGGCGCGTCCGCAGAATCGTTTTACCTGAGCGCTTTGCTTAGGCCTTAGAACGTTTCCCAGTCACCGTCGCCGGCCGGTACGCCGGAAGTGCTCGCCAATGCAGCCGTCCGCACTGGTGCAGATGCGGGCGCTCGCCCAAGCTTGCGCACCTCCGTCGGCGCGATGCGTGGAGCAGAAGCAACTGCCGACGTCACCGGTTTCGCCAAGCGCGGCGCATCGTGCGCGAAATCTTGAGAACCAAGACGGAACACGCCCACCACCTGCGCCAGATTGGCCGACTGATCCTGCAAGGATTGTGCAGCGGCCGCCGCTTGTTCGACCAGTGCAGCGTTTTGCTGGGTCACCTCATCCATATGCGTAATGGCTTGATTGACCTGCTCGATGCCTGAGCTTTGCTCCTGGCTGGCGAAGCTGATTTCACCGACGATGTCGCTCACGCGCTTGACGCTGGCAACGACCTCGTCCATGGTACTGCCGGCCTGTTCGACCAGCTTGCTGCCCATGTCGACCTTTTCCACCGAGTCGTCAATCAGCGCCTTGATCTCTTTCGCCGCGCCGGCCGAACGCTGCGCCAGACTGCGTACTTCGCTGGCGACGACGGCAAAACCGCGACCCTGCTCGCCGGCACGCGCCGCCTCCACTGCGGCATTGAGCGCGAGAATATTGGTCTGGAAAGCGATGCCGTCAATCACGCTGATGATGTCGACGATCTTGCGCGACGATTCGCTGATCGAACCCATGGTTGTCACCACTTGCGCCACCACCGAGCCGCTGTGCGTCGCGACATCGGAGGCGGTCGCCGCCAGTTGATTGGCCTGGCGCGCATTCTCGGCATTCTGCTTGACGGTGGAGGTCAGCTGTTCCATCGTCGCGGCAGTCTCCTCCAGCGAACCGGCCTGCTGTTCGGTGCGGCTCGACAGGTCGAGGTTGCCGGTGGCGATTTCACTCGACGCGGTGGCGATGGTATCGGCGCCGGTGCGCACTTCCGATACGATGTTGGTGAGGCTGCCGTTCATCTCTTTCAACGCCATCAGTAACTGGCCGATCTCGTCCTGCGAGGTCACTTCGACGTGGCTGCTGAGATCACCGGCGGCGACACTCTGTGCCACCTGCACCGCGTGATTGACGGGACGCGTGATCGAACGCGTGATCCAGTACGCAAAACCGCAAGCCAGCAACACGGCCACGGCTGCCATGCTCAGCATGATGACGGTCTTGCTGTGATAGAGATCGCTGGCCTCGACGCTGCTCTTGGCCATCACGATGGAACCGCCCTTGATGAAGCCTTTGACGCGGTTGATGTAATTCTGCTGATCCGTGCGCAAGGATGTCAGCAGCAGCTGCGACGCATCCATGGTGGCGCCGGTGGAAGCCAGCTTGAGGAACTCCTTCTGGCCTTTTTCATACGTCTCGCGCAGTGCGGAGATCTCGCCGAAAGACTTGCGCCCCATATCGCTCGACAGCATTTGCTGGAGCGTGGCGAGATTGGCGTTGATGCCCTTTTCACCGTCTTCGATGCGCTGAATTTCCTTGAGCAAGGTATCGTGATCGTCGATTAGCAGGATGTTGCGCATGGCAATGGCGTTGTCGCTGATCTGCAGCACGATGTCGTTGGCCACCACTACCTGCGGATAGCGGTTTTTCACGATCAGTTGCGTGCCGTCATGCAGCGCGCCCAGACTCTGGATGCCGAGGCCTGTAATGCCGATCAGCAGCAATACCACCAGGCCAAACGCCAGGCCGAGTCGCGTGCCGAGTTTCAGTTTAGTCATCTTTTTATGCTCCCCAAAAGCAGACCGGCGCCGGGATGTCGGTCGGCGCCGGTTTGCGTTGCTACATTGACTGCGACTTAAAACGAATGGTGCATACCAAAAGTCGTCACCATTTGGCCGGAACCACCGGACACGCCGGTTGCACCGCCTGCCCCCGTACCGTTCATGACGGCAAACTTCGCATCGCCGCCTGCACGTTGGTACGCCACTTGCGCGTACAGCTCAGTGCGCTTGGACAAGGCATGCACGTTGCTCAGGCTGACCGTGTTCCAGCGTGCGCCTTCCAGCTTGGACAAGCTGTAGCCGACGTTCAGTGTGTCAGCCGTTGCGTAGCGCCATGCCGCACCCAGATCGAAGTTCTTCTGTTTCGGTGTCTGGCCGCTAGGCAAGGCGATCTTGACTTGCGTGTAGTCGGTGTTCAGACGCACGTTGCCAATGGTGTAGCCGATACCGCCGGCCGTTGTCGTCAGGCTGTTGAAGACGGTCGCGGCAGTACCCAGGCCGACGCTCGACAGGAAAGCACCTGCATAGCCGGCGGCGCGGTTGTTCAACTTGGAATACGCGAACGCTGCGCGCAACGGACCATTGGTGTAAGTAGCGCCGGTGCTGATGTTGCGGCCGTTGCCGCTGTCGCCTGCCACTTCGCCGAAGCCGTACATCGCGCTTGCCTGAAAGCCCGACCAGGTCGGCGTGGTGTAGCGCACGGCATTGTCGGACTGGTAGGTGTTGGCCAGGCTGTCCAGGTTACCCGGGTGGAACAGGTACCAGTTGGTCAGTTGATAGCCGTTGGACAGCTTGCCGACGTATTCGAACACGATATCAGGCATGTGGCCCATCACCACCGCGCCGAAGTCGCCGGACAGGCCGACGGTGCTGTAGCGGTTGAACAATTTGCCGGCTGTCGGCTGACCGCCGGTGTCGGTGTAGAAGCCGGTTTCCAATTGGAAGTTGGCCTTCAGGTTGCCGCCCAGATCTTCACTGCCGCGGAAACCGATACGGTCTGGCTGCATGGTGCCCTGGTCCAGGCGAGTAACGGAACCGCCGCCGAGGTTATTGATGTATGCCACGCCTGCGTCCAGACTACCGTAGATCGTCACGTTGCTCTGGGCAAATGCGCTTGCCGCGAAGCCAGTGGCGGCGACGGCAAAGAGTACCTTCTTCATGAAAAACTCCCCTTCAATTAAGCACGGCTGACGCCGCGTTCACTGCTCTCATCTGCCCCGCGCCGATGAAAGGTGAATCCTTTAAACCTGCCCAACGTCCTACTGCGAGGCCATGATCTGGCGTCGTCCGGTGCTCAAAATCCTCGTGTACCCAAGTACACTCCGGTTTTTGCGCTCCGGGCGCCACCAGCTGATGGCCTCTCGCTACGGACCTTGAACAGGTTCGCCGAGCGTCGAATCAGGCCTTTGTTTCACCCATGAATCAACGTTCCACAAAAATGTTCGGGCTCAAAAAAATGCCCGACGCTTGTGGGCATTTTTGAGAAAACTACTCAGAGGTTTCGAGAAAGCACCGATAGCAAGGCGCGCCGACGCAGACAGTGCGAATGCACGGCAAGTTGGCGCAACGCGGCTAGCGATGCTTTATCGGAAGCTCCTTATAAATCGAGTACCAGGCGGCGTCCTTTGCATCCTGAGACGCACACCATCATCATCTTGTTCGAGGCTTTTTCTGCCTTGCTCAATACACCATCGCGATGTTCAGGTTCGCCTTCGAGCACCTTGGTTTCGCAGGCACCGCAGACGCCTTCGCGGCAGCTGTGGTCGACGTCAAGACCGGCGTCGAGCAGCGCATCCAGCAAGGATTTTCCGGCCGGCACCGTGACCGACTTTTTGCTGCGCGCCAGTTCGGCGACGTATTCATCGCCTTGCACGGCTTCGACGTTTTCGGCTGCAGCGAAACGCTCGATATGCACGTTGGGCAGATCGAGTTCGGCGCAGATCGCTTCGAAGGCGTTGAGCATCGGCGTCGGGCCGCAGCAGTAGAAATGCGCGTCCTTCGGCTTGCTGGCGAGGAAGGCGCGCAGGTCCGGCGGCGCGCCTTTCTCGGCGTCGAAGTGGCTGCTCACATCCGGCTGTTGCAGCAGCTCGTTGGCGAACGCGGCCTCCGCACGTGAGCGCGCGCAATACAGCAACTCGGCCGACTTGCCCTTGTCACGCAGGTAATTGAGCATGCAAGAGATCGGCGTGATGCCAATACCGCCGGCCACCAGCACCGAATGCGCGGCGCTCTCGTCAACCGGGAAGTTGTTGCGCGGCGCTGAAATTGTCAGCGTCGCTCCGACACGCAATTGCTCGTGGACATAGCGCGAACCGCCGCGGCTGTTGCGATCGTTAAGAACGCCAACCACATAGCGATGACGTTCGGACGGTGCGTTCAGCAGCGAATAGCTGCGCACGATGCCATTGGCCAGATGCAGGTCGATGTGCGAACCGGCTTCGAAGGCAGGCAACTCTGCGCCTTCGGGCGACATCAGCTCGACGCTGACGATGCCCTGCGCTTCGAAACGCATGGTCTGGACACGGACGGAAAGAAGAGAGCTGCTCATACTGAACCTATCGAATTTATTAATTCACTGCTTGCTGCAAATCGATGTCGAGCCGCGCGAATGCATCGATCTCGACCGTCAATTCTGGAAACACCAGGCCGCTGACTTCCACCAGCGTCGAACATGGGTACGGCGCGGTGAAGAAATCGCGACGTGCACGACCGACTTCGTCCTTGTCCGCGATGTTCTTCACGTAAATCACCAGCTTGTAGATGCTGCCCAATGTGCCGCCGGCCGCTTCCACCAGATCGCGCACCTTGCCCAGCACCACCAGCGTCTGCTCATAAGTCGATAGAACGCTGTTGCGCGAAGCCGGATGCGCGGTCATGCCCGACATGGAAATCTCATTCCCAATCATCAGGCAATTCGACCACGTCGCAGTGGCCAGCTCGGCCACCTTGTCGGTCTTGATATGCTTCACGGTCTGCATCTGGACTGTGGTCATCGGCTTATGCTGCCTTTGCCGATTTGCTTTCCTGCGCGGCCTCTTCCTTCGCCAGTTGTTCCTTGGCGAGGTTGCGCATATGACGGCGCAGGCGAACGATGCCCATGTCGTGCTGGTACAGCATTTCGCGCTGGTTGGCGTCCGGTTCCATTACTTCGAGCACGGCGCGGTCTTGCTCCAGCACGTTCCAGTGACGCGCTTCCAGGCGGTTGCGATAGAGGAAGCGCCAGGTGTCTTTTTGCCAGCCGGTCAGCTTGCGGCAGCGCCAGTGGAAGACGGCTGCGATGTTGTCGACGATCGGTGTATAACTGCCGACGATGACGAAGCTGCCGCCCGGGCCGCCGGTCTTCGGATACGGAATCGCCAGACGCATCCAGTGCAGGTCGGTGTCAGCCCATTCGGTCCAGTCGAAGTTAACGTCGCGCTGGCCTTCTTTTTCGAACACAAAACCGATATCGGTTTCGCGGATGCCGAACGACGCGGTGTTGTCGCCTTCGGCCATTGAGTGCGATTGCTTGTGCAGGAAGGTGCCGTGCATCGGATCCATGACGTTGTCCAGCACATAGCGGTAGTCGCCCTTCCATTCGGTGTAGCAGAGGAAGTTGGAATACTCGGGGCTGGTCAGCTCTTCCGGCAATTGCAGCGGCGGCGGTTCGGCAATATCGCTGCTGGAATTGAACAGGAAGATTGCGCCACAGGCTTCGGTGACGTGGTACGAACGGGTGGCTTTTGCGCCCTCCAGTTTGCAGCCCGGGCTGCCGGGAACGCTCATGACGACGCCGTCAAAACGCACTTGCACGCCGTGGTAGCCGCAAGCGATGCGGTCGCCCATGGCGATGCCCATGGACAATGGCGCGCCGCGGTGCGGACAGTGATCTTCCAGCGCGTGCAAGGTGCCGTTGGCTTCACGCCAGAGGACGAACTTCTTGCCCAGACGGCGCAGCGACACAGGGCGCTCGGCGACGAATTCGGATGGGCAAATCGGGTACCACAAATCTTTCAATCCAACGGCGAGGACCGCATCGACTGGATCATTGGCTGTCGTTCTCATTGACTATTCTCCTGAGGGTAAGCGGACTGTCGGCTTAGGCAGCCAGACGCGCGATTTCCTGTTGATAATTTTCTTCAGTCCACACGCCGTTGTTGTACGGGCAGCCGGGGCCGGTGCGGTTCAGATGCGCCACCAGCGCGGCCAGTTCGGTGATACCCGAGCCATAGGCACGCTCGATGGAATCGCCCAGCAGATCTTCGTACTGGGTCGGCGCACGACGACGCGCCTGATGGGGATTGAGATAAACCTCTGTGACTGTTGCAACCATTATTGGCCTCCATTCTTGACGCGCTCGCGGATACGCTCACGCACAGGTACAAAATCGTAAGTCGGGTAGCATTCCGTGCGGAACACACCCCAGGCGGAGCGTTCCAGCTCCACGTTCACCAGCGGCAGCAAGGCCGGCGGCAGTTCCAGCGTGACAATCTGACCCAGGCCCATGGCCACGGTCCAGGACACCACGCGCGTGCCTTCGACGGGAAAGCGATCCCACCAGCCAACCTTCTTCATGTGCGCCTGGATGTCTTCCAGATTCTTTGACTGGTCGTGCTTGAGCAGCACGGTCAGCAGCATCAGGTCAGACTTCTTGTCGGTGTCGCTCATCATTCAGACCCTCAGACCGTTTCCGCGTCAGTTTCCACCTCAAGCGGAACCGACCAGGCGTCGTAGCCGTACACCCAATCCGCATTGCCGCCTTCGCGCAGCCAGTTGTTGCCGCGCGAACCGATCTGGATCTTGCTGGTACGTTCCAGGCGCAGTTCCTGATAAATTTGCAGCGCCTCATCGAT
>Ga0209913_1001006_pt1 | contig 18355 bp, 14 predicted proteins | sample PersoiDNA2013203_FD_185805 | JGI IMG/M metagenome (GOLD analysis project Ga0209913, IMG submission 185805) | Permafrost soil microbial communities from the Arctic, to analyse light accelerated degradation of dissolved organic matter (DOM) -... | ecosystem: Environmental > Terrestrial > Soil >... | reverse complement strand
GCGGGCGCGAAGAACGTGCCCCCCGGAGTATGGAAGCGCGTCCGCGCCGCCCGGAAGGCGAGGCCGGCCCCCGCAGCAGCGAGCGGCCCGTGCGCGCGCCTGGCGCCATGCCGCGGCGGGACAAGGTGGATCCGTGGTTCTTGAAGCCGTATGAGCCGAGTGGGACGGTGCCAGTGCGCGCTGAAACGCCGGCTGCGGGCAGCAACAAATCCAAGCCGAAGGTTGCGTTTTTGCTGGGCGGATCGCCCAAGTCCTGAACCATTGGCGAACCATGCGCCGGCCGCGGAACCTGCGGCCGGCAGTTGGCGTCAAATCGTCCATCTGGTATCATCCGGCGTCCAAAGAATCAACAATAACCAAATGACAACAAGCCTCCCTTTCGAAGCCGCGCTGCGCGGAAAAAAGATTTTCGTTACCGGCACCACGGGATTCACGGGCGGCTGGGCAGGCCTGTGGCTCAAGGCGATCGGCGCCCAAGTGCAGGGCTATTCGCTGGCGCCTGAAACGACCCCGTCAATGTTCAGCGCCGTCGGCCTGGACCAGGAATTCGACACCACCATCGGCGACATCTGCGACGCCGGCAAGCTGCACAAGGCCATCACCGCATTCGAACCCGAGCTGATCCTCCACCTGGCGGCCCAGCCGCTGGTGCGCCGCTCCTACCGCGAACCCCTGTCGACCTTCCTCGTCAACGCCCAAGGCACGGCCAATGTGCTCGAAGCGGCCCGCCACACGAAGAGCGTGCGCGGTGTGGTCTGCATCACCACTGACAAGGTCTACAAGAACAACGAGTGGGAATGGCCCTACCGCGAAAATGATCCGCTGGGCGGCAAAGACCCCTACAGCGCCTCCAAGGCCGCCGCCGAGATGGTGATCCAGAGCTATGCCGCGTCCTATCCCTTCGCCAAAGGTGAAGGCCCGGCCATCGCAATTGCGCGGGGCGGCAACATCATTGGCGGGGGCGACTGGTCGGAAGACCGCCTGATTCCCGACTTCGTGCGTTCGGTCGTCAATGGCAGCCCCATGACACTGCGCTATCCGGACGCCACCCGGCCATGGCAGCACGTGCTGGCCCTGGTGCACGGTTACCTGATGCTGATGGCCGGCCTGATTTCCGAACAGCCAGGCCGCTATGCGCGCGCCTGGAACCTGGGCCCGCAGGACCCGGAGCAGCATTCGGTGCGCACCGTGCTTGAAATGATGAGCTCGCACTGGCAGCGTCCGGCCCTGGAATTCATGGACAATCCCCTGCCGGAAGCGGGCGCCCTGGCGCTCGACAGTTCGCTGGCGCGCAACCAGCTGGGCTGGGTTCCCGTCTGGGACACGCCGCAGGTGGTGGAGCATACCGCGGCATGGTACCGCGATTACTACCGCGATCCCGCTGCCGCTGGCGAGATCACCCGTCGCCAGATCGATACTTGGCGCGCGGGCCTCAAATAATGAACTTCATTGTTGGAGCACGCGGCCGCCTGGGACGGGCGCTGGCCGATCAGTTTGGCGCGGACCATGCCTATTGCCTTGCGCGCGGCGATTACGAGAGCTGGAGCGAAGCGGGCGGCGCCGATGCTGCCGCCAGGTTTCTCGAGGTCCACGCCGAAACCGGCGACACGGTAATGGTTGCTTCCGGTCTGCTCGATCCGGCCCTGCCGGCGTCCGACCACGCCAAGGTCAACGTCGACCTGCCGGCCCATATCATTGCCGCCGCCGCCGGTCGCGGCGTTACCGTGGTCACCTTCGGCACCGTGATGGAGAGCCTGCAGGCCAATCCCAATCCCTATGTGCGCAGCAAGGTCGCCCTGTCCCACATCGTCGACCTGGCCGCGGCCAGCCAGCCGCTGGCGCACGTTCGCGTGCACACCCTGTACGGCGTGGGCGAGCCCAGTCCCTTCATGTTTCTCGGCCAGATGCTCACCAGTCTGCGCAGCCGCACGCGCTTCGAGATGACCTCGGGCCGCCAGTTGCGCGAGTACCACCACGTGCAGGACGAGGCGCGCGCCGTCGCCTCCCTCTGCGCGGCCGGCGCCCGCGGCGTGTTCGATCTCAGCTCCGGCCAGCCCATCAGCCTGCGCGATCTCGCTATCGGCGTGTTCGATGCCTTCGGCGTGCCCGAGCTGCTGCGCCTGGGCGCGCGGCCCGAGCCGGTCGAGGAAAACTACGGCAATGTGTTCCAGCCCCATCCGGACCTCGCCGCTGGCAGCTTCCGGCCCGCCATCCCCTCCGTCGTCAACTATCTCCAAGCTTATGTCTAGCAGCCTCTCTTCGTCTGTAAACGCTGCTGTGGACGCGCCTGCGCAGGTGGCGCCGATGCGTCGTCCCCTCATTTCGATCACCATCCCGGTGCTCAACGAATCCGGCAACATCGCGGCCCTGTACGCCCGCCTGCACGCACTGGGCGAAAAAATGCGGCCCAAGTGCGATCTCGAATTTGTGTTTTCGGACAACCATTCCGACGACGATACCTGGGACTTGCTGGCCGCCCTGGCCAAGCAGGACCCGCGCGTGCGCGCCATCCGCTTTTCGAAGAACGTGGGCTTCCAGCGCTCCATCCTGGCCAACTACTTGCATACGCGGGGCGAGGCCGTCATGCAGATCGACGCCGACCTGCAGGATCCGCCAGAAATGCTCGACGAATTCTTCGACCTGTGGCAGCAGGGCTACCACGTCATCTACGGAATCCGTCGCAAGCGCCCCGAGTCCTGGGGCCTGCGCACTTTCCGCCGGCTGGGCTACTGGTTCATCGACAAGATCAGCGAGCACCCGATTCCCCGCGACGTGGGCGACTTCCGCCTGATCGACCGCAAGGTGATCGATGCGGTGGCCAAGATGCGCACCTCGAATCCTTATTTGCGCGGCATGATTGCCGGCCTCGGCTTCAACCAGACGGGTGTGGCCTACGACCGCGATGCGCGGGTCGCCGGCGAGAGCAAGTTCAACGTCAAGCGCCTGGTCCAGCTGGGCTTGACCGCGGTGCTGAACCATTCCGTGGTGCCCCTGCGGGCAGCGTCCTTCCTTGGCCTGGGCATTCTTGCCGTCAGCGTGATCGGCGCGCTGTACTATCTGGTGCTGCGCCTGTTCCATCCGGAACTGCCGCGCGGTTTGGCGAGCATCCACATTCTCGTGCTGTTTGGTATTGGTTTGAATTCCTTTTTCCTTGGCATCATCGGTGAATATCTCTTGCGCATTTACCTGGTCGTACGGGCCGAGCCCGTCGCGATCGTCCAGCAAAACCTGAACTTCCACCCATCCGAACTCAAACTCTAACCAGGGACCTACCATGAAAGCAGTCATCCTCGCCGGCGGCCTCGGCACACGTATTTCCGAAGAGTCCGACACCAAACCGAAACCGATGGTGGAAGTGGGCGGCAAGCCTTTGCTGTGGCACATCATGCAGACCTATGCCCATCACGGCATCAACGACTTCGTCGTCTGCCTCGGCTACAAGGGCTATGTCATCAAGGAATTCTTCTTCAACTACTACCGCCACTTGTCCGACATGCGCATCGACCTGCGCACGGGCGAGCACACGATTCTGAACAGCCAGTCCGAAGACTGGCGCATCACCCTGGTCGACACAGGCCCGGAGACGATGACGGGCGGCCGCCTCAAGCGCGTCGCGCCCTACCTCGACAATGAAACATTTTGCATGACTTACGGCGACGGCCTGTCGAACATTGACATCACCGCCGAGCTGGCCCAGCACCGCGCGCATGGCAAGCTGGCCACCGTGGCCGCCGTGCAGCCGCCCGGCCGTTTTGGCGTACTCAACATCGATGGCGGCAACCGGGTCACCAGCTTCGAAGAAAAGCCCAGCGACGAGATCGGCTGGATCAACGGTGGCTTCTTCGTGCTCGAACCCAAAGCCATCGGCTACATCGAAGACGACAGCACCTCCTGGGAACGGGCGCCGCTGGCCAACCTGGCCCGCGACGGCCAGCTGTCGGCCTTCCACCACACCGGTTTCTGGCAGCCTTGCGACACCCTGCGCGACAAGCGCGAGCTGGAAACACTGTGGTCGGCCGGCAAGGCGCCATGGCGCGTCTGGGCTGATCGATGAGCGAACCGGCAGCACGCCGCGAGCGGGGCTGGCTCAAGCACGCCATCGGCGCGGCGATCACGATCCTGTGCATCGTTGTGATCGCCAGCAAGGTTAACCTTGCTGACGTGCTCGCTGCGCTGCGCCAGTTCCAGTGGCCCTACCTGGTGGCAGCGATCGCCTTCCTGGCGGCAGGCTACGGCTTACGCATCCTGCGCTGGTCGATCCTGCTGGGCACGGCCGGCGCACCGGTCAGCTTCGGCAATTGCGCCGCGCCGTTCCTGGGCTCGATCGCCCTTAATAATGTGTTGCCCCTGCGCCTGGGCGACGTGGTGCGCGCCTTCGTGTTCCCCGTCGCCATGGGCGTGGGCAAGGCCACCGCGGCCAGCAGCCTGGTGATGGAACGCCTGATCGATCTGATGACCCTGCTGTGCTGTCTGGCGATCGGCCTGTTTGCGATCCGCACCGCCGCAGTGCCGCCGATGATCACGGAATCGGCGCTGACCATGGCCGTGGCTGGCGGCGTGGCGCTGGCCGCCTGCTTCCTGTTCAGCGGCGCGGTGGCGCGCCTGCTGCGAGGCTGGTCCCAGCGCGGCAGCAGCAGCGGCCGCACCCAGTCCGCCCTGGGCGCCATCGCCGACCTGTTCACTGGTTTCCAGGGCATGTCGCGCCCCCGCATCCTCTTGCTGACCCTCCTGATCTCGATGCTGGTGTGGGTCGGCGAGTCCGGCCTGTTTTATTTTGTCCTGCTCGGCTTCGGCCTGCCCGCTACACCTTCGATGGCGCTGCTGGTAATGTCGATTGCCACCCTGTCGACCCTGGTGCCTTCGTCGCCCGGCTACGTGGGACCGTTTCACCTGGCAGCGTTCACCGCCATTTCCCTGATCGGCGGCACCACCGCCCAGGCCGGCAGCTTCGCCGTGCTGGCCCACCTGGCCCTGTGGGTGCCGACCAGCCTGGCGGGCGCGTTGGCCATCCTGTCGCGCCCTGGCCTGTTTCGCTCGGCCCGGCAGGCCGCAGCTGTTCCCCCAATACATAACCAAGTTAGCAAACCATGAATAAATATGATGTAGTGATCGTCGGCGGCGGTTTCACCGGCCTGACAGCGGCGTACGCTCTCGCCAAGCAAGGCAAGAGCGTGTGCGTGCTTGAAGCCGATCACACCCCCGGCGGCCTGGCCGGAACCTTTGAATTCGGCGACGGCGTCACCCTGGAAAAGTTCTACCACCACTGGTTCAACAACGATGTCTACGTCCCTGATCTGGTCAAGGAACTGGGCATGGAAGGCGACGTCATCCTGCTGCCCACCCGCACCGGCATGTACTTCAACGGCCGCATGTGGAAGCTGTCGACGCCGATGGACCTGCTGCGCTTCAAGGCGCTCTCGCTGGTCGACCGCGTGCGCCTGGGCCTGCTGGTATTCCAGGTGCGCCGCATCAAGGACTGGAAGACCATCGAGCACCTCAGCATCCGCGAGTGGCTCGAACAGCTGTCCGGCAAGAAGGTCTACAAGATCGTCTGGGAACCCCTGATCAACTCGAAGTTTTCCGTGTTCGCCGAAGCCGTCAACGCGGTCTGGATGTGGAAAAAGCTGGTGCTGCGGGGCGGTACCCGCAACGACAAGGGCGGCGAAGAGCTGGCCTACTTCAAGGGCGGTTTCGGCCGCCTGGCCGAAGCGCTGGCCGAAGGCGTGTGCAAGCACGGCGGTGAAGTGCGCTACGGCGCCCGTGTGACGGGCATAGAAACGGCGGGACGCAACATCACTGCCCTCAACACCACCCATGGCGCGGTCGAGGGCAGCAAGTTCCTGTTCACGCCCGCCCTCCCGATCATTGCCGACATGTTCCAGGGCCACGCCAGCGAAGAGTGGCTGGCCAAGCTGCGCCGCGTGCGCTACCTGGGCAATATGTGCCTGGTGCTGCGCCTCAAGAACAGCCTGTCCGAAACCTACTGGCTAAATGTCAACGACCCGGGCTTTCCCTTTGTCGGCGTAATCGAGCACACCAACTTCGACAAGCCGGAAAACTACAAGGGCTCGCACATCGCCTACCTGTCGCGCTACCTGGCGGTGGAAGATCCGGTCTGGGCCTACACGGACGAGCAGTATTTCGAGTTCGCCCTCGAGCACCTCAAGCGCATGTTCCCCAAGATGGACAAATCCTGGGTCATCGAATACGCTGTGTGGCGCTCCGAATATGCCCAGCCCGTTACCGAGCGCAACTACTCGAAATACGTGCCGGGCCAGGACACCCCGTACGACAACGCCATGATTTCCACGATGGCGCAAATCTATCCGGAAGACCGCGGCACCAACTACGCCATCCGCGAAGGGCGCAGCGCCGCGAAAGCCCTGGCGTGACCCCGATCGCTGCCCGCCGCGGCAGCATCAACTGGCGCCGCGCGTATTTCCTCGCCCTGCTGGTGGTCATTGGCGTCATCGTCGTGATGCGCATGGATTCGATGGGCAGCGGGTCGGTCGACGTGGCCCACCATTACGCCCTGGCGTTCCGGATTGCCGAGCAGTGGCAACTGCTGCCGGGCGATCCCACGCTGGGCGAGATGAACGTCTATCCCCGTCTCAGCCACATCCTGGCGGCCATCATTGGCGCTCTGTTTCAATCGACCTTTCTCGGCATCCAGCTGGTGGTGCTGGTCGCGCTGGCCCTGATCTGGTACGGGGTGGTGCGTCTGCTGGGCGCCGTCGGCGGTGCCACCGCCGCGGTCGCGGTTTCCGTGCTGGCCGCGCTGGCGTTGCTCAACGCTGTCACCCTGGGCTTGCAGATGCATGGCGCCGAGTTGATCGGCAACTTCTTCTATGCCCAGCTGGTGGGGCAGGCCGGCATGATGCTGGCGCTGGTGGCTGCGGTCGCCGTCGAACCCCGCTACGGCCGCCTGCCGTCCTACCTGGTGCTGGTGGCCGCCGTGGCCGTGCTCACCTCGGTCCACCTGCTGGGCGCACTGATCTTGCTGGCCTGCCTGTGTGTGCTGTGCGCGCTCGACGTGCTGACGCAGCAGGGCAGCGCCCGCTGGCGCCAGCTGGCGCCAGCGGTGCTGTGCGTGGGCACAGCGCTAGCGAGCGTGCTGTTCAATCCCTCGTTCGCGGCCATGCGCTCCATCGCCGAAAACAATGGCGACCTATTCATGCCCTTCCTGCCCAACCGCGCCGCCATGCTGGGACTGTGCGCGCTGGTGCTGGCCGGCGCCGTCCTGACCTTGCGCCATTGGCAGCGCCGCCGCGGGCAGGCCGGCAGCACGGCCCTGAAATATCTGGGCGCGCTGGGCGCCGCCACCGCGCTGCTGTGCCTGGTCCAAGTGGCGGTGCTCTACCTCAAACTGGGTTCCGACTACGCCGTCAAGAAATACGCGTTTGGGCTGATGACCCTGCTGTTTACCTACGTCGCGCTGGGCATCGGCTTGCTGGCGGCCCGCTGGCGGCTGGCGCCCACGCCGCCGGTGGCGCTGCAGTACTGCCTTGAGCTGGCGGCGCTGGCCATCCTGTTCCTCACGGTCAGCAGTTGGCCGACCGCGCTCGACACTTCCAACGTGGTGGCGGCGGAGCGGCAGATCATCGCCTTACGCAACGTCGCCATGGCCCAGCCGGCGGACGGCAAGGCCAATCTCATCATCGACCTGCATGGCCAGACGCGGATGGTGAACTACATGTTCTCCATCGCGATTGCCCACACGCCGCGCGACATTGCCGGCACCGACCTGTTGCTGGCCGACGATATCGTCGATTTCAACCGCTATACCAACATCATCGCATCGAGCCAGGCGAGCCGCTTCAGCCGGGCCAAGTGCGCGGCCAATCCGGGAGCCTCGATGTTGGTGCTTGACGCCGGATGCCTCAAGGAGGCGGTTCAGCACGCCCGCACCTGCAGCGGCACCTTCGATTTTTCCGCCGCAGCCCGGCTCGATCCCGCCATGATGAGGGGCTTTGGCGACGCCGAGCCGACCGCGCGCTGGACTGCCGGCAAGCGTGCCGTGTTTACCTGTGCGGCGGGCGGCACGGCGATGGCGCATCTGTATCTGACGCCCTTTCTGCACGAATTGCACAAGCAGCAGCGACTGGGCGTGCTGGTCGATGGCAAGCCCGTCGCAATCGCCGATTTCAAGCTGGGGGACAGCGGCCGCGCGATCGACTTCTCCTTGCCGCGCGTGGCGCCCGGTAGCAAGCTCGAGATTGCGCTCGACATTCCAGATGCGATCGCGCCCAAGGCGCTCGGCTTGTCGGGCGACGAGCGCCTGCTGGGTTTTGCCGTCAAGTCGATCAGCTTTGATTAGACCCGCGAGGGTCATTTCCCGCCGGCGCAGCGCAAGCGCGCCGGCATTTTTGCGGCTCAGCCGTGTTGCAGGAACTTCATCATGTCCTTTGTCCCAATTTTGCAAAAAAACCGTCCCCTGCTGTTGCTGCTGGCGGCAGCGCTGCTGCTGTTTCTCGTGGTGGGCCGGGTGGTCCACCCGGTGCGGGTGGGCGACGGCTCGGAGTACTACGCCATGGTGCAAGCCTGGCAGGCCGGCCACCGCCCGTGGATGACGGCGGCGGCCTATGACGCTTACCAGGCCCTGTTCGACACCAACAAGATTCTCGGCCTGGTCACGCGCGACCAGTTGGCCAACGCCTTCCCCGCGCTGCACCTGGGCGCCACGTCCGACTTCAACCATTTCTGGTTCTACAGTTTCCTCGCCTTCCTGTGCGTCAAGGTCCTGAGCCTGGTCGGCCTGCACCTGAGCGCGCACCAGGGTTTTCTGGCCCTGCACTTCCTGGTGTTTTCGCTTACGGTGACGGTGGCCTACCGCTATTTCCGCTGGCGGGGCGTGATTGCCGTGGCGCTGATGCTGCTGGTGTCGCCCGTGTTCTGGTTCATTGACAAGGCGCACACGGAATTCTTCACCGTCTGCCTGCTGCTGTCGGCCATGGTGCTGATGCGCGCCGAGCGCTTCCTGGGCGCTACCGCTTGCATCGCGCTCGCCTCCACCCAGAACCCCAGTTTTGCCCTGGTGGCCTGCATTCCCCTGTTTTATCGCGTCGTACTGCAGCGCAAGCAGGCTTACTCCCTGGCCGAAGTGGTGCTGCTCGTCATCACCGTGCTGGGCGTGCTGGCCCATCCCGTGTACTACTTCCTGCGCTTCGGCGTGCCGACCCCCCAGCTGCTGGCGGGTGGCGCCGTGCTGGGCGCCAATCTGTCTACCTTCTACGTGTGGATCGTCGACCCCGACCTGGGCCTGCTGCCCAATTGGCCGCTGGGATTGCTGGTGCTGCTGGTGTGCCTGTTTGCGGTCAATCGCCGCGCCGACAGCGCCGACAGCGCCGACAGCGCCGTGCCGCGCAAGCTCGATCTGCGCTGGGGCGCTTTCGCACTGCTGTATTTACTAATCAATTTCTACGCCCATTCCTCGACCACCAACCTCAATTCGGGCGCCACCCCAGGGCTGGCCCGCTACGCCCTGTGGTATCTACCGCTGGGCTTCCCCCTGTTCCTGCGGGCCGTCGGCCTGTTCGCCGCGCCCGGCATGCGCCGCTGGGCCGCGCTGGCGGTGGTGCTGGTGCTGACCGTGTCTTCGCTGCGCATCAATGATCCCCGCAAGTTCGAACAATATACCCATCCATCGGTGTCCTCGGCTTTCCTGCAGCGCCGCATCCCCGATCTCTACAATCCGCCCGCCGAGATCTTCTTCGAGCGGTATTCAGGCCAGGGCGAGAATGTCTACGCCAAGCCGCCACGCTTTATTGTCGGTCCCGACTGCAGCAAGATGCTGGTCGATCCGGCGCCCGGCCGCCAGGACGCGATCGCGCCCGCCGCCTGCATGTTCGACCAGGCCGCGCTCAACGCCTACGCCAATGATGCCCGCTTCGCCGGCGACGCCGGCCTCACCAGGCACGATGCGCCTTACTACAGCAAGCTGGGCGAGGAGGTGGGCAAGCGCCTGCGCGTGGTGCTCAAGCCCGGTGTCCATCTGGTCAACACGGACGGCGACGGCGCCGGCATCCTGGGCGACGGCTGGAGCATGCGCGAAGCATGGGGGGTGTGGAGCGACGGCCACCGCGCCAACCTGCTGATCCCCTGCAACGACGGCCAGTATTTTGCGGCGAAACCCAGCTTCCTGCTGCGCCTGAAACTGCGTCCCTTCAACAAGCAGACCATCGCCGTTTCGGCGGCGACGGGCGAACTGTGGCACGGTCCCATCACCACCGCCGACCAGTTGGTGGAACTGAAGGTGCCCGCGGCCGCCTGCCAGGATGGCCGCCAGCGCATCGTGCTGGACTTGCCCGATGCAATTTCGCCGATGAAGCTGATGGGCGCGGCGGACGGCCGCGATCTGGGCGTCGGCCTGTCCTCGTGGGAAATCGTTAATTGAGCGCAGCTGCGCATGCCATGCATGTGGTGCACACGCCGCCAGCCACGGCAGGCCGCGCGGCGGTGGCGGCGCCTTGGATTGCCGACGACGGCGCGCGCGACGGGCGCTGGTTCGGCGCCGGCCTGCTGTATCTGCTGGCGCCAGCGGCGCTGGTGCTGGTGATGTTTTCTCCCCCCTTGGTGGGCGCGGTGGCGCTGCTGGCCACGCTGTTTTGCATCTGGTGCCTGCGCGGCGAAGGGCGGGGTGCGTCCGCGGGGCCGGCCGTGCCGTTGCGCCCCACCTGACCCCTGCTGCTGTTGGCCGCCGGCGCGGCCTGGCTCAGCGGGGTGCTGCCGCCGTTCGCGGAAAATCTCGACTGGTACAAGCACTACGGCCTGTTCAACGATCTGATCAAGAACAGCTGGCCGCCCCTGATTCCCCTCGACGACCGCTTGGCGACGCTGCGCTATTCGCTGGCGTATTACGTGGTGCCGGCCGGCGTGGCGCGCTGCTTCGGAACGGCGCTGTTGCCTTGGGCGATATTCGCCTGGACCACGGCGGGCCTTTATGGCACTTTGCTGCTTGCTTTCGGCCCGGCCCATACCGCATCGAGGCAATGGTCGATGGCGCAGACAGCGCTAGCCAGCCGGACAGCCATGCTGCCCACCTGTCGATCCATGTGCGCACGCTGGCGATCGCCTTGCCGGCCGGGCACTGTGCCGACAGCCACGTCAACTATTATATCCAGTCCGACGGCCGGCTTATGCAACTGGCGTTCGGCCTGGACGGCTGGACACGGGGCCAGGGCAGCATCAGCCTGAAGCAATTGACTGTCAGCCGGATCAGTCGCCGCTGGTACTGGTAGCGGCGCTGGCAGGCGCCAGAGTGCGGTAGACCTTCTTGCCGATGATGACGTCCACCAGCTGTTCGGCGCTTTGCCTCCAGGTCAGCCAGGGCATGGCGCCGGAAGTGGGAACGTTGCCGGCCGATAGCAGCGCCAGCCATTCCTTCAGGCGGCCCGCCATTTCCTCGGCGCTGATTCCATCGAAATAAAAGGCATGGTCGCCGGCCACTTCCTTGAACACGGGCAGTGAACGGGCAATCAAGGGCAAGCCATGCTGGGCGGCCTCGATCAGGGGCAGGCCGAAGCCTTCGCCTTCCGACGCGGCCAGCAGTGCGCTGCTGCCACGGTAAAGCTTGAGAAGCATTTCATCGGACACGCCTTGCAACCAGAACAGGCGCGTGCCCTGCTCGGGGTGGGCGTTCAGGCGGTCCGTTAGCTCATCGACCATCCAGCCATGCTTGCCGACGATAATGAGATTGGCTTCCACGCCCTCGGCCCACAGGCGGTCGAAGGCGGACAGGGTGAAGGCGTGGCCCTTACGTGGTTCGACCGTGCCTACCATCAGGAAACTGGGGCGCGCCGCCAGCCGTTCCAGCACCATGTCGGCGCCGTCCGGCAAGCCGCGGCTGGGAACGCTGGCGCCAATATCGGCGCCCAGATGGAAATAGCTCAGGTTCAAGGGACGCTGGCGCGCGGGCGGATGCGCCAGGAGCCAAGCGCTGGCTTCATCGGCGACCGCCCTGGAAATGCCCACCAGGCCGGTGGAGACGGTGGCGATGGTGTCCATCCAGTCGGCGAACCCTGCTTCCGAGCCGAAGGGGAAGAATTCCGGATGCAGCAAAGGCAGCAGGTCGAAGACGACGAAATAAATCTCGGCGCCCCGGTCGCGGAAGCCTTCCAGCATGGCACGGTTCTGGTGCACGCCGTGCATCATTAAATCGAGTCCGAGGAAAATATCGCCCGAGCGCATTTCGATGGGGGCGTCGTCCAGGTCGTGCACAGGCACCAGCAGGCCATTCTGCATATGGGCGCGCGCATAGCGGTAAGGCCGCATATTGCCCGGGCTGTAGACAGGTTCTACCCGGTAGCCATGGGGCGACTCCAGCAACAGCGCCGTCAGAATGCTGCGCACCACCCGCTGGATGCCGGTTTTCAGGTCCGACTGCACCATAGCGGAAATGTCGATCAGCAGCTGGCGCGGCCCGTGCTCGGGCTGGTTCGCGGCGATCGCCAGGGCGACCCGGTCCAGCTCCTCTTCGCCGGGCACGCCGTCGATCGCAGCCACCCGGTCGAGCAGGCGCTGGTAGTGGGCATGCGCGCTGTGGCGGGCGAAATGGAGGAGGGCGCGGTGATATTCCTCGCCCACGGGTTCCGGCGCATGCACAGTGTGCACATAAGCGCTGCTGGCCTGGCGCAACCGCGCGCGCTCGTCCGGTTCATTCTTGAGTTGCATAACCGCCGCCGTCAGGGCCGCAGTTTCGAAGCGGTCCTCCAGCATGCACACCACTTCGGGTGGCAATTCGCGGTTGGCGCCGTGGGCGTTGACGATGGTGGGCAGGCCGAACAGCAGGCAATCCAGCACGGAAGCGGAGGTCTCGCCGCGGCTTTCGCTGCGCAGTTGGACTGCCACGTCGGCCGCCGCCAGGTAGGCATGGTACTGGGCCTGGCTGGCGAAACCGGTGATGCGGATGCGCTTTTTGGCGCGGCTGCGGGCGATCCGTTCGAGCAGGTCGCGGCCGTAGTTGCCGCTGGACAGCTCGCCGACGAAGATCAGGTGAGCCTGTCGGTCCTGCGCCAGCGGAGAAGCAAGCCAGGCATCGAGTAGGCGTTCGTTCAGCTTGGTCTTTCCGAGCATGCCGAAGGAGCAGATGACGAAGTCGCTTTCAGCAATGCCCAGACTGCTGCGCGCCTGCGCGCGGCTGAGCAGCGTTTCCTGCGGCATGCCCCGCAACAGGGGCACGATCTGCCAACCAGTGGCGGCGTCTTCCCCGTACCACAGCCGTGCCAGCTGGCTGGGATAGCGGGAATGGACGATGACCCCGGTGGCGTTGTCGAGCACCGCCTTGTTGCACGGATACTTCCAGACGGCCGCATTCTCGCCCGATTGCTCGCTGTCGATGACGGCGCCGAAGCCGTGCGAGTGGTACAGGGCCTGCGGGAAGGCATCCGGGCCGTAGCCCGAGTGGTGCATATAGTGCAGCAGATTGGCCAGGTAAAAATCGTGCAGCACCACCACGCCGGGATGGCGCTCAAGCAGCCCAAACATATGCCGGTGCATCGCCGAATTGCCGAAGTGGTAGAGGATGTGCTGGTAGCTGGCGGCATGCGCCTCGAAGTACTCGATGTTGCGGATCGGCAGGTGGGCTTCGATCCAGGCATTGGCGACGCGCTCCTGGTCGACGATGACGTCGATGTCGAAAAACCGCGCCAGCTGAGGTAGCAATTCGGCGCTGTAATCGGCAATGCCCGATTTCTCCGGCGGCAGCGGTGAAATATACGCCAGCCTTGAGTGGGGCAGCGATCCTTCAGCCACCGCTTCGGGCGCGCGCGGCGGCAGCGCCAGCAGGCGTTGCCACAGCATGGCGGGCGTTTCGCCATCGCTGTGCACCGTGACAAGGCGGGCGCCGCTGCGCTCGCCATCGAGCTTGATGTCGTCCTCAAAACCGACAATCACGTCGGCGCGGCGCGCCTCGAACCAGGCTGCTCGCAACGCCTCGCTGGCCTGGTTCAGCCAGCCGTTGCCACTGTCGCTGGGGGCGGCAGCAAAGTCGGCCAGGGCGATGCGCCCGGCGGGCAGCTGCGGCGCCAGGGCTGCGCGGATGGCTTCCGCGCTGTCGCCCGGCATCGCCATGAGCACGGCTTCGATCTGGTGGGACGGGTCTTGCGCCAGGAAGTCTTTGATCCACGCCAGCATGGTGTGGCGTTCGGCTAGTTGGGCGCGTTGGCAGGCCGCCAGGTCGATGACGATGTGCATAGGGTTCCGGGCTTACTTTACAGAGAGGCGATGCTTAAGATCGAAGAACACCTTGCGCGCCGAGGCGGGCAAGTGGGCCACGCGGGGATCGACCAACGCATGGCGCGCGTGCGGGGCGGTGGCCATCGGCACCCGCTTCACCTGCGCGACCAGTCCCGTCACTCTGGCCGCCAGCTTGGGATAGCGGGCTAGCCGGGGCAGGATCAGCCGGCGTATGCTTTCACGCGAAGCCAGCCAGGTGACGGCGCGGCGCGCGGCGCCCCGGCTCACCCTTGCCAATTCCTTGATGGGCGAGCGGGCCAAGCGCAGGGCGCGCCCGCCGATCTGCCGGTAGCGCGAGCCGAGGCGGGCGCTGAGCGCTGCTTCCATCGATTTGGCCCAGGCGTCGCTTGCGATCAGTTGGGCATGCAGCTGGCTGAGTTCCGCAGAGGCGGTATCGAGAGCGGCCTGCTGCTGTGCGCAATGCTCGTCCAGCCAGCACTTGTCGCGCACGGCGGACAGCCCGGCCTCGCGGCTGGCGGCATGGGCTTCGTACTCCTGCTGCAGCGCTTTTTGGGTGAGGGCATGGGCTTCGTATTCCTGCTCGAGGGCCTTGCGCGAAAGCGCGTGGGCGCTATATTCCTGCTCCAGCGCCTGGCGGGAAAGCGCGTGGGCGCTATATTCCTGCTCCAGCGCCTGGCGGGAAAGCGCGTGGGCGCTATATTCCTGCTCCAGCGCCTTGCGGGTGCTGCTGTGCGCTTCGTACTCCTGGGTCAGGGCATCGTGCGTCACGGTGTTGGCGGCATAGGCCTGGCCCAGCGCCTGGCGGGTGGCGACATGGGCATCGTACTCGGCCGTCAGGGTGCGCGCCAGCGCGTCGTGCAGTTGCTGAACCTGAATCGCGCGGGCCTCGACGGCGCCCAGTTGCGCCCGGGTTTGCTGGTGCGCCTCATGCTCGGCCTCGCGGGCGTCATATTCGGCCTGGCGGGCCGCCTCCTGGGCGAGGGCGCCCTCTGCGGCGCGCGCCAGTTGCCAGGGTACGAAGGCGTCGAACACATTCGGCTGGATAGCGATGGTCTCAGCCAGTCCGGCGTGCTCTTCCGCCACGTAGTAGCGGTTCAGGCCATCGAAATAGGCAAAGCGGTAGCGGTGGCTGGTGACCAGCTGCTCCCAAATCTGGTAGTTGGTGACCCGGCTGTTGGGAACGGTGGCCTCGATGACGAGGATCCAGGGACGCCAGCGTTCCAGGTCGATGCCGCGCAAGACGGCTTCCTCGAAGCCTTCCACGTCGATCTTGAGAAAGTGGATCTCGCCGTGCACGTACTCGCTGCAAATGCTGTCGAGCGTGCGCTGTGGCACGCGCAGTTCGGCGACCGTGTGGCCGCTGGCCTGGTGCGCCGCCGCGACGGCGGCCTCGGGCGAGGCCCAGCCGTGGATGTCGGGCACGTCGAACAGCACCAGCTCGCCGTTTTCAGGACCGGCGGCGACGGCCAGGTTGATGTCGCGCGGCCGCTGATTGGCGAAAGCGCCACGGTAGGCCGGCAGCGGTTCGACATTGATGCCATGCCAGCCTGCGTCGTAGAACGCCTTGGTGACCGAGTGCTCAACCGGGTCGTTGGCGCCCACGTCGATGTAGAAACCGTTGCCAAGGTGGCCGAGCGCGCGCCACAAGATCACGTCTTCGAAATTCTGCGCGTAAGTGATGAAGCTCATGGTTGTTTGATTTCAATAACGGGGTCGAGGAAGGCGGACCCTTCGAAATGGGGACGGCGCATGTTCACGACCGTGAAGACAAGCGCCAGGTCGCGCCATTCGTAGTTGTTGACCAGGTGGGTGTCGGTGCTGACGATGGCGGTGGCGACGGAATAGCTGCCGGCGCCCAGATTAAGCGGGAAGGCGAAGCGGTAGACCACACGCTGGCCTGCCTGCACGTCACCGAGCGCGAGGTCTTTCAGGTGGGTGTTTGTGCCGTACATGGTCTGTCCCACCCGGTCCTTGATCATGTAGCCCAGCACCATGCGCGGGATGGGCGCATGGGCGGCGACTGTCACCTGCAAGGTTACGTGCGCCCCCACGTCGACCACTTCGACCGGCTGCTCGTTGGCATCGAGCAGGACGATGTCGGCCACAGTCGCCTCAAGGGTGCCGGAAATGGTCTGCACCTTGCCATCGAGTTCCCGCGTTTGCAGGGACTGGTTCTCGCGCTCGGCAATCAGGGCGTTGTAGTAGTCCATGATTTCTTCCGGCGGTCCCTCGCGGCGCAGGCGCCCGCCATCGAGCAGGATGGCGCGGTTACAGACCGACTGGATGGCTTGCTTGTCGTGCGACACCAGCAACAGGGTGGTACCCTGGTTGCGGTACTGGCGAATGCGCTCAAAGCTCTTGTGCTGGAAATAGGCGTCGCCGACCGACAGCGCTTCGTCGACAATCAGCACGTCCGGCCGGCGGGCCGTGGCGACGCTGAAGGCCAGCCGCATCTGCATGCCGCTCGAATAGACCCGCACGGGCTGGTCGATATAGTCGCCGATCTCGGCAAAGGCCTCGATCTGGGGCATCAGAGAGACGATCTCGTCGACGCTCAGCCCGATGAGCTGGCCCGCCATCATGGCATTTTGACGGCCCGTGAAATCGGGATGGAAGCCCATCCCCAACTCCAGCAGGGCGGCTACGCGCCCGCTGATTTCCACCCCGCCTGTGGTGGGCTGGGTGGTGCCAGTGATCAGTTTGAGCAGGGTGCTTTTGCCGGCGCCATTGATGCCGATGAGGCCGACCGCCTCGCCAGGCGCGACATTGAAATGAATGCCTTCCAGCACCCACTTGAGCGCGTGGCGCTTGCCCAGTTGGGGGAACATCCACTCGGCCAGGCGCGACCAGCGGGTGGGATAGAGTTTATAGGCCTTGCCCAGCCCGGAAACCTGGATGTGGCCGTTCATAATTCATCCACCATTTCTCCCGCGCGCTTGCGGAACAGGCGCAGGCCCAGGATGCACAGCAGCAGGGTCAGGATCGCCGGAATGATCAAGCTGTACCAGTCAGGATTGCGGCCGTACACCAGGATCTCCTGATAAGCGCCGATGATGGGCGCCATGGGATTCCACGCCAGCAGGAAGTGCACCCCGTCCGGCAGCACGCTGGATGGATACACGATGGGCGTGAACCAAAACCAGAACTGGATGAAAATGCTGAAGAACTGGCCGATGTCACGGAAGAACACATTGAGCACGCCCAGCACGATGCCCAGCCCAATTGCCAGCAGGATTTGCAGCAACAGGATAGGGATGGTCGCAATGAAGACCCAACCGGGAAAACTTCCCGATAGCACCAGAAAAGCGGTGAACAGCGAAAATATAATCAGGAAATTGATACTAGCGCTGCAGACCACGATAATCGGCAGGCAAATGCGGGGGAAACTGATTTTCTTGATCAGATTGGCGTTTTCCAGAAACATGGTCTGGCTGCGCGCCGTGATTTCCGCAAACAGGCCCCAGGTCAGAATACCGGCGCACAAATAAATACTGTAAGCGAATTTGGACGTTCCGCCGGGCAGACGGCTATGCATCACCTCTGAAAAAATCAGAGTGTAGACCAAGATCATGGCCAGCGGATTGAGGATAGTCCACGCCGCGCCCAGCATGGCGTTGCGGTATTTGGCCTGGAACTCGCGCTTGACGCTGCCGAGGATAAAGCCGCGGTAGGTAACGATACTGCTTAATAAAGCCCGGGAGATCACGCCGGCATTCCATTATCGATGCAGCAGAACATGGGGTGCATGGGTACGCGGATTGGTTTAATAGCCGTAAACAATTGTTGCCTATATCGCCGCAAGGGCCCGGATGGAAAACAGAGATTATACCGCAGGGACGTGAGAAATTTGACACGATTGCCGCACCGCGCCCCAAGCTATCGCAGGGCAAATCGCGCGGGCAGATGCTGTTTCCAGCAGCCGGGCCACGCCAGGGTTTCAGCCGGGCTGATGGCATTGGGGACACGACACCTCATATACATAGCGCGGATCCAGCTGCTGCCTTGGCGTCACCACCGCCCGGCACGCAAAGCACTGCACCGTCGTGCTCGGCTGGAGCTGGGGATTGAGGGCCGTGCGGTAGTCGAACACGAAGCAGTCGCCCGTGTAGTGGGCGCCGCCCACTTCTTCAAAATATTTCAGGATGCCGCCCTCTAACTGATA
>Ga0209913_1001004_pt1 | contig 18384 bp, 17 predicted proteins | sample PersoiDNA2013203_FD_185805 | JGI IMG/M metagenome (GOLD analysis project Ga0209913, IMG submission 185805) | Permafrost soil microbial communities from the Arctic, to analyse light accelerated degradation of dissolved organic matter (DOM) -... | ecosystem: Environmental > Terrestrial > Soil >... | reverse complement strand
CAGCCGCACCCGCGAAGAACTGGCCGCGATGGCCACGCGTTAAGGAGATACACCATGGAAAGTGCCTACGACTACGAAGCCCCGGTGATCCAGGGTTTGCTCGACACCGATGCTTACACCCGTGACAAGACCGTAAAATGGACATAATTAATGTATTAGAATCAAAGAGTTATTGAAATTGATATTTGTCCATCTTTTTCAGCAAAAATGGACGTTGCTAGAGCGATGATTGGGGAGAGTGTTGCAGTGGCATGGGTCAAGGGCAGGATCAGTCTTGCATTACTGCCCCGACGAGCTCAGCGGTAATGCGAAAACAATGGCATTACCTGCATCCGAGTTTTGCTAGAGCGCGCATAACACGCAAAAATTCGACAAAAATGCACCTCCAACGCACTTGGGGTCGCAGCAGTAAAACTCAGACATCGACGTAGCTTTCTAAGCCTCCACATTCCTTCGCTAATCTAATTCCCCGCGCTCAGTCGTTGCCGACCATGCCTGCACATCAAGCCTTTATCGAATCTCACCCTGTCCCCGGTGCCATTGCCTTTCTTCGGGCTGCATCCGTCTACTTTCCCGAATCTAGATCAAGCCGATTGCCTTAATCACTAGGCTTTAAAGGGGCAGCGAGAGCTTTATTCAGTTGGTGGGATTGATGGTGCATCTTTGTGCCAGAGCCGTCGTACGGTCGCTTCCGGAAGTTCAAGCTGCTTGCGAGCTTCCGCCTGGCTCAAGCCCTTAGCTTTCAACTTCTGCACTGCTAACCACTTGTCTCTTGCTTCGACCATGGCCGGCGTCATCCCCTGTTGCGGTTCACTCGGCAAAAGAGTGTCCGCCAAATCCAAGTCCTCAAGTTCAGCCAGACAAGTTAGAAGGACTTCTCGTGCAGTCCGCTTTTCATGCGCTGCGAGCGTCAGCGTGAAGAGCGACGAGGGATGAATTTTCAGGGCAGCAGCGAGCTCACAGCTCACGTCGAGCGTTGCAGTAGTTATTGCTGCTTCGAGCTGACTCACGTGAGATTGAGCGACTGTCTTTGCTATTCCGACCTGAGACAAGCCACGTTTCGTTCGAAGCAGCTTAAGCACTGCTGCATAGGGTTTGCGCAGCGACATTTTCCATATCCATAAAAGGAGACGGTATGCCGTGTTTGCCTGCCGCCACACAAATCTATATATTGATATTTGTGGCGATCTGGTGAGGCTGGTGCGTCTCTCAGGCAGCAATGGCAGTGATGTTTATCGCTGAGAGCGGTGTCAATTCATCTGAATGGAAGGTGTGCATGGTTAGTCCCATCGAGGGTGGTCTGTTGGGAGAACAAGGCATCGAGTTGATTGGCTCAGAGCTATCCCTAGACGATACCCTTAAAGCAGCTCGAAAGCGCTACAAGTGGATGCCGCTCTGCGCCGTAGAAGAATGGACAATCCTAGACGCCATCGTCACCGACGAAGAGCGAGCCAAAGTAGCCGCTGCTGGCTGCCAGCCAATGTTTATGTTTGCCCACAAGGTCGTGGACGACGAGCAGAGGCGTTTTGAACCTGGCCAGTGGGTCAGATCGAGTATGGGCACTGCGCTCAACGACGGCTTTCTGTTCGAAACGCGGAATACCATTTACGTCCTTCTCGGGCCGGGTCATCGCAAGTCAGCAACCGTCAAAGAGATTTTCTCTCTATTTTGAATTACCAACCGGGCAGCTTTGCGTCCGCAGAAAATTGAGGCACCTGATGTTCAGAACACAAGACTCAGACCTAATCGGCGTTCCCGGCATTTTTGGTGAAGGCGTTGCGCATTGGCATAGCGTGTCACGGATTCTCAGAACTCACTGGTATCACCTTACTGTTCGCTTGACTGACCAAGGTCGCAGCACTGAATTCGTTGACATGATTGAGGGGGAGCACAGGTTGCAAAGCATGCTCGTAACCCAGAGCGCTGAACGAGAGATAACTGATGTTCAGGTCATGACCCCCCCATGGATGAACAAGGGCGTCAGATGGGACATGGAACGCGTAACTAAAGTAACTCTAGGTTACGACAGTGATTTTGAGGTTTGCCTGATAGAGGTTGAGGGAGGAGCTGTCTACCACAGCTCACACCGACCAGGCTTTGAAATCGATTCGCTAACAGACCTTCGCCCAATCTTTCTTTCGGGCATGATTCGATCAGTCTGAAAATTACCAACAATCTTGCACGATACCAACGCGTCTGGTTCCGTGCGGAATTCCTGATAACGCCTTGCGGAATAGCACCGGAGCGCAGTGATGCTCGACACCATAGATGTAAATTTTCACGGAAAGCGCCATACAGATTTCGATCTCAAGCGAATCTTAAAAGCTCAGGAGCAAGGTTTTGATATGCCTGTCACCGCCTACCTTTGTGGAGTTTCCATCAGGTCGCGTGCAGGTATCGGTGTTGTTTTTGGCCACAAGCGGAAAGACCAGTATGGGCGGTTCGGCGACGGCCATTTGATCCGCACTTCTGATGTGGTCAAAGTCGAGCGTGAAGGCAGGTTTTGGGTGATGACGACCGTAAATTCGCGGTACGTACTGGCAACGTTCCAGAGCGAGAATGGACGTGCGAGTCTTCGCCAGTTTTTGCGGTTTTCTAGGGAGCAGCACCATTTTTCCCCTCACGTACTGCAGTAGGCCTGTGGGTCTACTGGTTCCGAGATCTATGACGCTCGAAGGTTATCTGGGCGCCAAGCTCCAGTGAGGAGTGGTCGAAAATCGGTGACAGCGCACTAAGCGACTGGATCATGTGCCCCTATCCTGGTGTTTAGATAATTACAGCGCCCTAGCCGAAGCAACATGCTTGAATGTTTACAGGATCGTATCCAATCAACGTCTGGTATCTCACCATGCATACCCAACTGATGATCTACGCTTCGATCTATAACCACCATATCTACTGAATAGATACTCTACCGATTACATATGGCTAATGACCAAGATTACGGTTGTTGCCTTAGAACACGATTACAGTAAGTTCGAGGAACTCCTGATGAACCTCTGCTAGGAAAGGTAAGTATGCCGATGATATTTTAACGTATTCCAACCTGAACCCCCTGGGGAAGTGAAAAGTGTTTTGGGCGCGGTCAATGGTAGATGGGGTAGGGAGACGATGCGTCTTCCAATTGTGGGGGCAGATATGGAATGGAGGATGCGCATGAAGATGATGAATCAGGGCGTAATGATGCGGTTTGATCAGCCCTGGACTGTTTTTATAAATATTTACAGCGGTTGTGATTCAATTAATAGCAGCCTTCTCTAATGCGGGCAATAGAGAAGGCCTTACTCAGACAAAACTATGGTTACTGATTTTTCTTCATGGAATATTGCGTTCCGTTATGAAATGCACGACGAACCTCAGGTAAGGAACTCTCTTCACCTACTTTGCGCCATAAGTCTATATTAGGATGCTTTTTTAACAATCCTTTGTTTTTATACATCCAATAATAAATGGCGCCGCTTAAAGTGGCGATTACTGTTTGTAAGTCTGGTTTTAAGTCGGCGCGGATGCCAAAAAATGCATTAGTTGATTTTAAGTCAGTCGCATACGCCCAATCCGCTAGGCTGTCACATATTGATGTTATGTCGCTCGCGACTATTGAGCTAGGGTTTTGGATTAGCAGGTATGTAAGCTGCTCAATAACTTCAAGCGCTGCCGTTTCTGATCTGAGAGTTACCCTCTGTATAAAGCAAGTTAGCAGATTTTTGTTAATCGAATATGATTTTTGGTGAGAAATCGCGTACAACGCTTGGGTTGTATTTGCAGCGGCGATCACCCTATTTGTTTCGCTGCTGCACAAGTCCGCCATAAGAATTTCTTCAATTTTCGACTGTTTGTCTGGAAGGGTGAAGTAAAAAACAGATAGCGCCGAGCTAGCAAAAATATTGTAATCTCTCAGGTCAATTATCCAGTCGTAAACCTTTTTGGTGAACTCTAGCGGTAATTGTGTTGAGCCCATAAGACGCGAAATCAAGCTCCCAAACCAACGGCCACCGGGTTTTTGTATGCTATCGAATTTTAGACTGCCTTTTTTAATTGTGTTCCACCAGGAGAAAAGTTCTTCGAGTATATCGATTACTTCGTCAGGCTCCCATGTAACTAAGCCAACCATCTCTCCAGGCAATTGTACAACTGGTTTAGATGACATCGCGATTGTTATTAGTCTTGCTGAAGGGAACTCGTAGCGTGAGCTTAGAGTGAACTTACCTTCATTAAGTGAAAGGTTGCTTTCAAATGGCTGGTTCAGCAAGTGCTTTTTAAATAAATCAAAAAATATACGTTCGTTACGCTTGGGCAAATGGAGGTAATTGAATGCGTGTAAATCTGTAGGTAGGGCGTTTTTTTCTACTCCCGCCCATAGAAGCTCCTTGAATAATTTGAGGTGAACCTTATTCAATAAGTTGGCTGAATGTAGAGTAGTTAAGCGCCAAATTGCAGAACTTTTCGATTCGCCATTAAGACTATGGATTTTTGAAAAAAGCCAGGATATGGAGTCATTAATTTCCTGTGAGACGGTTGGGATGTTTCTTAAAGATACTCTATTCGGAAAGCTGCTCATAGGATCAATCCAGCCATCTCTATGACGGGCAGAGTTGTTATCTGTTTCACGGAACGGAACCCTCAACAACTCAGGAAGCCACTCAAGCAGCTGTTCGTCAGTAGCAGCGTGATAAATTCTATTCAACCAAGTGTTGAATGTGGTTGTCATGCCGGGAGCAGATACACTTGAAAGTGCGGCGTACATCCTTAGTACAACGTTGAAGCTGTATGTGAGCTGGGTTGCGGATAGTTTGAAAGAGAGTCTAGATAGTAATTCTGGTATTCCAACGACTAATTTGTCACGCAGAATTTTTTGATGTGTTGATTGGTAGTATCTATTCACTTGGCACTCAAATATTTCCATGGCCCAGGCATGTATGCGCTTGGCCATATTATCGTCCATTTCTGCAATTTGCGTTCGGCCTAGAATTTCAAAATTATCAGTAAGCTGTTTTAATTGTCTTGCCCTTACCATTAGCGCAGGGCTCCAAAAGCCCATGAAAGGTAGGATAATTTGCAGTGCTTTATCTAGTCGCTTACCAGTAATATTTAAAAACGACATGTATAAGGGGATGCCTGCCTGCTCAAAATGTCTTATGTACGAGAATGCAGGTTTTACGGCTTCAAGGTTTACTGGGAACGTTTGAATGATATGGGAAGTTCTGGGGTCAAATTTTTTGACTGTGGTTTTTGTCTCGGCGAAAGGAAGGGGTGGCAAACTATCTAGAGCCTGCTCTAATCCTTTTCGAATTTCCCAGGGGTTGCAGTCCCATAGTTTTAGCTCTTGCCATCTCTGGCTAAAGTCAGACATCTCATTTTTTGGGTTATTAATGCATCTTTCTACGTGGGAGATTAAAAAGGTGCACCAGCCTTCAAGTGAGAGTAACTCAATATTGTTGCTTTTATTTTTGGCGCTATTCCTGATACTGTTCAACGTGATAAGAAGCTGCGCACGCGACTCTTCGAACTTACCAACCTCTGCCAGCAAGCTCGACTTCCACAATTGGGCGATTGGAACATTATGCGAGGGCTGCCAAGCTGATAGCTCTGGACTTGCTGGTGTTAGTTTAACATTCCATGCTAATCTAAGGATTGTTTCATAGGTATAACGGTCAGACTTTGTCTGGTGTCCAGATAGCACAGCCGCTACCATTTCAGAAATTTCGTTCCAAAGTATATCTTCATACATTTCACGCGCTTCGCGCATGGTTTCAATGCAAAGGTCAATCCAAGTATTAAGAATTCGTCCAGCTGTAACTGTGCCAAATATATCGCTGGCTACTCCTTGACTTTTAAAGTTGCTTTGAATTTGCTTATGGTAAAAGTCTCTGATGTCGTCTAGAAAGATTTCGATAAGGTCATGATTTAGGGGCATCATCGAAATGTTCAGTCGCCATGTAAGCTCCGTCGAACATAACATTCGGTCTGTGGGTGATAACTCAGCAAGGCTTTTTTGTAATGGTCGCAACCATTGGCTGGTTTTTTGCCATAAAGAGTGTCTTTTGTTTTCAGGCGCTATGACCCATCCTGGATACGAAGCTCTTTCGTAAGTCCAGTTCCTCATCAATTCCGGAATTATATCTAGTGGCAATTTTGAATCTGAGGTTCGAAACTCAGGTAGTTCAGGGGGTGAGTTCTGGAAATCACCAACCAAAGTTTGGCTGGATAGGAATAATTTTTTAGGGGGTTTGTTTAGCCAGTTCTCGGGGCGTTGCGGTGATGCAATGGCTAATGACTCCAGGAACCATAGAATTGACTCGTAATGTTCATGGCGCTCAAACATTGGATGTAAATCAATTGGTGTTACACCACGTTTTTTTAATAACAATCTGTCAGTAGTTGATAGGCCTAATGGGCCAACGAGGTAGATAGACGAGTGCCTATCCTGCAATTCATCTCTAATCCAGCCCGTCCACGCGAGAAAGTTAGGGTCGTCGCCGGAGAAACCTACTAGCACAAAGCTATTTTCTAACAGAGACTGTTGAACGGTATTTACAAAAGGAGCTGAATCCCTTGGGTATGTTCTGTAGTGCTCTTCCGCTATAACTAATCTATGCGTACTTGTGAAGGAACCATGTAGCTTTACGATTCGCGGTGCTAAAGCGCCGGGTAATTCACTGGGATGCGCCACTGTGTGATAGGTACGATCTAATATCTTTGTTCGCTCAAGCAGCGTATCGTAGTTTGTTGTGAAGACGTCGTTCCAAGGGAGCTCTAGAAGTTTCTCATGGAGTAAGCCTGGGAGGTGATCGTTATCAGGGTTTAGATTTCTTATAAGGGTATCTAAACGAGCGTAGCCGAAAGCCGCTTCATATTTACTTGCTAGACGAAGGTAGTTTTCACTTTGGAATTTCTCATCTCTATACTTTCGTTCCTGCTCGGTTACGCTCGGCTCTAATGGGTAGAGTTCATCGAACATTTTTCGGACAAGCCTGTTCCACGTAGGAAAAGAGGATGTGACTCCCGGGAGTGGTTTCGAGTTGAGGCTGAAGCCCGCACCTACCATCACCGCCGACCTAGATTTTGGCCATCTCCAAAGATCCTTTTGAAGCTGCAAAATGTGGTTCAAGTCATTTGTAATCATCCACGCTTCCTTGGTTACGGACTGGAAAAGTCTATGGTAGCCCCATGCCATATAACCTGTCGAAGGGATTGATTTTTTGGCTCTTGAAGCGGGATGCCTGCCCAAATCAGGAAGTGAATGCAAAGCGACGCTGCTCGCTTTGTTGGCGAATGCCCCATCAGCTGCAAAAACATTGTTGACCCGACAGGGCACCGACAATGGATAAGGCTCTGCTGAGATTGCGATGAATTGAAACCGGTTGCTAGCTTGCACACTCTCTGGCCAGCGTAGCCGTGATAAGCTCGTCTGAGCGAGTGCTGTAAGTGCAGACTGGGCAATCAAAATCATGTATGGGGCGACTAAATGGACGTTCGGTTCTTCCTTGAGCAGCGGCTAGCTTTTATTAAGCAGCTCTATCTAAATGGGGCCAACCCGTTTGAAGAACGGAAGTGGAAAATTGAGAACGAAGAAGCCCCCTTTATCCCGCCATATAGTGAAGATGGCGAGCCTGCATATTTGACCGAATGGCTAGAAGCTGACTCTTCAACGCAGGTTCTAGGTAGCGCTTGCCTATCAATGATTGCTGCATCCCTACACTTATACTTCAAAGAATGGGAGCGTCAGCTGGGGCCTGCTCCTGGGCCTTCGCTCAAATCAGCATTTAAAAATGGCGGATGGCCAAATGGCTACAGGGCATTCTACCTGGCCCATGGTTCAGATCAGTTTGAGAATGGCCCATTCGATTTTGCTTTGATTGAAGAGCTCGTGCTGGCGAGAAATAGCATCCAACACCCCGACTCACTGATTTTCGAAACGTCTCGATATTCTGACGACGCGCTTCAGAAGATGCCGAGCCCCTTTTTCGTAAGTGATCGAGAGAAAAGCTTGATCGAGGAGGCAGATGGAGAGAGCCGACAATGGCTATCTCGGCCCCATATTCACATTTCTACCGAGAAATTTTTACACGCTGTTTCTCAGGTATCTGCATTCGTGAGGTGGCTAGAAGATCAAGGGGAAACCCTCATGCATAAGCGTTATCTTGAGCGAAAACGTCAACGCGAGATAGACGCTGGCTTCAATCCTCTTTAGCCCCCGCCAGAGGCTTATTTCCCCATTTGAATCTGAAGCAATGGTTGGTCAGAACGAATCCGAATGACCAGCAAGGCCGAATAAATACTAAATGCGAGGTGGTTGGCGTCAACCAGTCGTGATTAATTGGCCAGCGGTCAGAAGATATAGTAGCCGAAAGAGTTCAGGCAGATATTCGCCGCCAAGCCGATAAGCGAATGTTTTCGGCCAGAAGCGCGGTTAGGCCTCTGCTTATGCCGGCCCTCTACCTAGGGCCATCCGCTTAGCTTGTCCCAGCTCGAAGCTTTGCCGTTTGTAGAAGACGAAGCCTTCCATCCAATAAAACCTAATTCAGGCCGGGATGAAGACATGCAGGTCTCATGGCTTAAATCGGGGGCATCACTCCACGTCTCAGTGCAACTTGCCAATAATCAGGAAGCCCTGCCGGCTATGTACTCCTGCGGCTATCCGAAACCACTCGGGTCGAATCTGGATGTCGCTAGCATCGGGCGCACTGCAGAAGTGCAACGCTGCATGATTGATCATGGTTTTGAGCCCAAAAACAAAATTATGCTGGTTTGCCAGACTTACCCCCAAGTGACGGGCTGTTCGTTGACAACGCCACCGAGTTGACGCAGATAGAGAGCAGAGCCAAGAGGGGTTTGCTCGTTAGAGATAAGAGAGCTCCCTAGGCGCACGACGTTTCAACTCATCGGCCCAGCTGCGTTTTCTACATTGATTTAACCGATACCAATTCCACGTACTTGTACTTCTTCTTGGCAGCCTTCACAGCCTCCTGCTCAGCAAGCAACGAGCTCAACGTATCAGCCTCGTGAATCAACTCGATCATTTTTCCCTCAAACTCGTTCCCAACGCGTAACGTGACCCTCAGCCTAGGCGTAAATGCTTTCGCCACTTTCTTCTTGGCTGCTGGAGCGACCACCGGTTTCGCGAGCACAATTTCTTCCACAGGCTCCTTTACTAGAGGAGCGGGCTCCTCCTCTTCGGGCTGAGGCGTACCGAATAGAGCACGACGCATTTCTTCTTCAGTTAATTCAGAGCTCATAGAACATCTCAAAGGGGGCGGTAATCAGCTCGACGAATTCTACTAGGATGGCTGCTCCAGCGTGTCCTCTGGAAGCATGTATGATCACTGTGAATTCGGGGTATGCGTCCGACCAAGTCATCTAGTCGCGCTTATTCACTGATCATTGCGCCGTGGAGAGATCAACAGCTTTTTCTAGGACTGCCTGCAACATCTTCTCCGATGATTGTCCCTTGCTGAAGCTTTTCTCTAAATACTCCTCGGTCGATTTATTGATGAGAACGAGCGATCCCGATTGCTCTATCTGTTCTTGATAAAGACTTTCGATACTATTCCTGAAGCCATCAGGGTAGGCCGACCTTTCAACAGCAGGCAGGTCATCGAAATAGTCCATGATCCCTTTGAATACTTCACTGTTGTCGCCTCCATTCGTTATTTTGGCGTACAACTTTGAGAAGTATGCTTCGTCCTGCTTGCTAAGCTCCCCATAAGCGGCATAGCGCTCGGCATCGGTATAGGTTCCCGTGTCATCATAAACAATCGCGCTTAGGCCGTTTCGCGCCATGCCCTCAAACGGATTAGGAAGATTTTTAGGTGGAACTTGAGAGAGGCCAATGGAGTAATCCAGTGACTTCTGGCCTAACGCCAAACGATCAGGGTCATCCGTTTTGGGGAGCATGTCTTCCTTGTTGTAATTCCCGCCAGCAATGCGCTGCCCGAAATTATAAATATCCTTTTGCCCTTTCGCATACATTCCTTTCAACTCGCTTTCTGACATAGATACTTGTCGCTCGCTAGAGCTGCTTAGAATATAAAGTGCCCGTGCAGAGCTGGATATTGAAACGGTTTCCGCTGTACCCGAGGAGAGGTTATCCGAAGAAGAATCAGCAGAAGTCTCCGAGCGAACGATCTCTTGCGCAGAGATCTTTGCGGGAGTGCCCGCCTGATAAGTTTTAATCGAGATATCCATTATAATATTCCAGAAGTTGGATAATAAAGCATAGCTATTTCCCGCTAGGATGCCTAGGAATCTCCAGACAAGCCCTCAAATGCGCTGAAATACGCCTGACTACCTGCCCCCTGCCCATGAGCCAGCTCGCACATCTGACGTTGAGCGCACCCTCCGGGGGCCTTCGAGCATCCATTGGTAGGTCTACAATTGGTCAAAGGCGGTGTCGAACCAGGTGAGTCAACCGACTTGGCTTATGTGCGAGAGTTGATAGAAGAAGCTGGGATTCAATCCATGTTAAGGCGAGATTTGGGTAACCGTCCGGTGCATCTCACATTGCATGGAGATATCTACGTTTTTTACTCATCTTAGCGATCTGATGAATTCCATGGTTCCTGCAAAAAAGACGATTTCTTTTCCGCTATTGCGATGGGCCTATGCTAAGTTCAGATCAGTTGTGAATGGATTTTTCAGTTATGGAGAACGCATCATGCTCGCAGTAGGCATCTCGCTACTTGCCGTAGGCTTAGGCACCGGCAATCCTGGCTTTTGGATACCAGGCTGCGTCTTCGCGGCTATAGGGTGTTCCCAAAGAGTTAGACTTCGAGACTGACTATAAGCAGTCAGTCTACGCATGGCTCACATCGCGCAGATCAAGTTGGCATCCACTTATGTGGCAGTAACTGTTCGATTTCACTCGCCCGCTGCGTCGGCAGGCGCGTGAGAACATCCTTCAAATAGGCGTACGGGTCATATCCATTAAGTCGCGCCGACTGGATCAGACTCATGATTGCAGCCGCCCGTTTTCCGCTGCGTAGCGAGCCTGCGAAGAGCCAGTTTTTACGTCCAAGAGCCCATGGTCGGATCTGGTTCTCGGCCCAATTGTTGTCTATGGGTACAGCCCCGTCATCAAGGTAGCGCGACAGCGCTGCCCAGCGTTTCAGGCTGTAATCAAGTGCTTTGCTGATGGCCGAGCCTTCGGGCACAAGATCGCGCTGGGCGATCATCCAGGCATGCAGCATCTCCATTATCGGCGCGGCTTTTTCTTGCCGTATTCGGCGCCGTAAATCCGGCTCCAGGTCGCGGACTTCTCTTTCGATTTCGTACAACAACTGGATGTAGCGCAGGGCTTGCTCGGCGAGCGTGCTTTTATTCGTAGCGTGCAGTTCGAAGAACTTGCGCCGTGCATGGGCCATGCACCCAATCTCGGTCACGCCGAGTTCAAAGCTGGCCTTGTAGCCGCCAAAATCGTCGCAGACCAACTTGCCCCTCCAGTCTTGCAGGAAGTTGCGAGCATGCTCACCGGCGCGGCTCGGGCTGAAGTCATAAACAACAGCTGCTGTTTCGCAGAACTGGCTGGTGGCGTAGGCCCAGACATAGGAGCGGTGAGTTTTCTTTGTTCCGGGCATCAGCATTTGCACAGGTGTTTCATCGGCATGAATAACATGCTGCCCGAGTACCACGTCGCGCAACGCATCGACCAGAGGCTGCAACTGCACGCCCGTTATGCCAACCCATTGAGCCAAGGTTGAGCGTGGAATCGCCAGGCCCGCTCGACCGAAGATCGATTCCTGACGGTAAAGAGGCAGGTGGTCGGCAAACTTGGCGATCATGACGTGGGCAAGTAGGCCCGCAGTCGGAATGCCCTTATCAATAACCTGCGCCGGAACGGGTGCTTGGATCAGCGTTTCGCAGTCATCGCAGACCCATTTGCCACGCACATGGCGTTCGACAGTAAATACGCCGGGCGTGTAGTCCAGTTTCTCGCTGACGTCCTCGCCGATGCGCTTGGGCACACTCTTGAATGACCTGGGCCTTGAAGGACTTGGAATAGGAACGGCGTGTTGGCTGCATGAAATTCCCGCTTAAAAGGCTAGAACTGGTGCCCACTTAAATTTAAGTGCACACCATGTCTTGGCTTTGCGGGGCTGGGTAGATTACTTGGCCGGACGCATACGACTAACGGAAGATCTTGGGTTCTATATGGATTCAGATTTTGTTGAGCTTGCACGCACCCCAGAAGACGTCATAGCGCAAATCCGCAGCCAGTCCGAGAGAGCGCTGGTCAGCTCTCTGGCAACAAAATTCACTCACTTTATCTTGCTGGGTTCGGATGCCATCTGGTGTGACCGTCGTGCGACCTCTATCCAAGTAGAACCGCTGGTGCGCTTGCCGGAGAGCACTGCAACCATTTCATATCTCGGTTTGTTCAACTCAATTTGACTGCCCGAAAGAGCGTGTCTGCGTTCGTATACGACTGTGCGCTTTCGACCCATTGCGGCCGCTGACCACAGGTAGATAGAGCGGTAAATGCGAATAACACCGCTTATGTTCAAAAGCCCCCTACACTTTAGCCCGGAGTGGGGGCCTTTTTCTGTGGCCATGGAAACCAACACTCCATAGCCTGATCTACCAGAAGCCCATATAGTGGTTTTGCGTATCTACTGCCGCCAGCACGCCTTCATTTCTTACAACGCAAAGTGGATCAGGCCTGCGTACTGAACCGCTGCGCTGCACGCCGCTCATACATCGCCACTTCCGTTTCTTGCGTCGCCCGCTCGCTTTTGTAGGCCAGTTGATTGATAAAAGTCCGGTCTTTGGCCCCCTTGATATCCGACGGGTCGAAATCCCTGAGTAGAGGCGCCAGATCAATGGTCTTGGCGAAATTTTCGTTGGTCAGGCTGTAATAGCCCAGGCCCGACCAGACCGAATCGGCGTCCACCGTGTCGATGGAGGCATTGCGGTAGACAACGGCTGTGGTTTTCAGGCCAAGGGATTGATTGAGCAAATCCGTCAGCCGCTGGGTATCCGAGCTGCTGAGCTGGCTGGCCGAATCCAGCACTTTCAGGCTGCCATCGGCCTCGACGGTGAAGCCGTATTTTTTGCCGGCCAAGTCGGGAGCGGTGGCCGACAGTGCTGACTCGAATGCCTTGAAGGAGGCCTTCAGCGAATTGAACGCGCCGGTGAAAATTTCGGCGAGTCGAGGGAAGTCTCGCGACTGGGGCCGACCGACCCAGGTGTCGACCGCCTCCAGCGGTTCTAACGTAGTGCTTGCTGATCCACTGGGATGGTAGACGGCCGCCGGGGCGGCATTGACCAGCGCGTCTTTCGCGGCATCTGTCAGTGGTTGGGCCACGAGCTTCTGGTCGGAAGGTGTAAGGCTGGTGTTGGCCGGCGGGAGATAGGCAGCGCTGACGGAAAGAGCCATTTTATCGATCCTTGATTGGCGAGTTCATACAAGTTATCGACGGCAATGGGCCGAGCTTTAGGCGGCCGACGTGCAGGATCCTACAAGCCAGGCGCTTCGATGCCTCGATAGTCTGGCACTCTTACCTACCTGAGGATGGATCATGACTACGTCACAGCACTCGGCACAACCGGTAAACCTAGCGCAAAAGGTGTTCGTCGTTGCTTGATTGATTCAAGTGGAGTTGCTTATGGAAGGCAGGTCTAAGCGTCCTCTTTCGGCCGATTCTGTTGAAAAAGTCGGCTTGCCCAAAACGCTCGAATATTGATGGATGAAAACACCTCTTTTGCACGAGGCTACGTGAAATCCGACTCCTGAATCTTCTGCCCAAAACTCAGATTTCAATCTCAGGCGCGTACTTTTCTGCCGTGGAATTCGAAGCCGACTTTTTCAACAGAATCGGCCGATAGCTGTCCATCGTTCCAAAAGGCTGCACGCCATCGAGAACTGTTCGGGAGCGCGTCTGAGGCCGGTGCTTTCTTCCTTGTTCTGCTAATTATTGAGCTGGCAGTATTGGCCCGAGTAGGGGTGGATAAAGTTTTATCCAAACGCGGCCATCTGCATGTAAAACCAGCCGGATCATTCATAGAATTCCCGTCGTCTATTCGTACTTTCCGCCTTCAATCGTCGATAGTCTGAGCTCGATCCGGGATGTGCTTCACCACCGTTGGCGCGGGTGAACTGCCGACGCTTGGAACGACCCGCTATGCCTGTAAGTCTACCTGTACCTACTGATTGTTAAGGTACAACGCAATGGATAAGACAATCATCGTCGATCAACTGGCTACCACCGACCTTAGGTCAATCAACGAGATATGGCTCGGCGGGACTCATACCCAGCTATGCCCATGGCTTGGCGAACAAGTCTTCACCCACGAGATGATGAGTGAGGGCACCCACGATCAGAATGTTCGACGACTGTCCTTGCAGTTGGTCAACCCTGACGATCAGCCGTAGTGGCCAGCGCTGAGCTGATCGTGCGCGAACGGCTGGAAAAGGTGGGGAAGGAGGGCGAATTTTATCCGGCTGAGCAGGCGGACACTCATCGATAGCACCCAGCAGCTCTGATAAAAGAAAAAGGGTATCGGCTAGTCAAGAGGTGCCTCAGTACGTCACGTGAGGATGTGTTGCGATTTCGGCTTTATGGGCTAATTGCACTAATGCAGCGCTTTGGCGCTCTTGTACTGCTCGTTCCACCAGATGACAAGTTCAGCATGTTGCTCGTGAGTGATCCATGCGAAATTTGTTTTGTCTGTTGGGTCGCCCCCAAAGACTAAGGGCTTCATATGCCACTTGATCTTGCCAGCGAAACGCTCGTCCGGTTCAAGGGAAATCTGCTGGGGAAGTGCAAACGGCGCGGCATAGGACGCACCGAGTGGCAGCGTCGGCACGGTAAACATTACTCCGGAAGAGTTGATGACGATAAAGTCGTCCCATCCTCTTAGACCTAATAGCGTGTAACCCGGCAGATGATGATCAAATCTGTAGGCTTTCACGGCAGCTAAGCTCTCATCCTCCGTGAAGACGATGAGATAGTCGTCGTTTTGCCAACCTTCGTTCATAAGGCGATGACTCATTTTTTGGTAGAGAGGGAAGGCACGCGGTTTGCTATCACCAGCTTGTGGCCGACAGAAATCAATGGGCGCTTACAGTCGAAAGATTGCCTGATCACCGAAGGGCTGCGTTGTTTTGGCACAGGCGCAAATCACAGGGAGCGTAGACGTTGCCATTCATTCCAACAGTCCTCAGCGATGAGGTCTGGATAACCACGCTCTTCTTCCATTGCCAACGCCGCGCTGAAAGGTAAAGCGATACAGGTGGATCTGTCTCGGATTTCACACACCTCAACCTCGGTAAGCGGCTGACCCTTTTTATCCTCGGCGGCTCGCAGCACTGCCGCCAGAGCCGGCACGAAGACTAGGCATAGCGGATCTGTAGTCATCAGTCTCTTCCCTGAATTTATTAGAAAAGTGCATTGTAGGCCCATTACATGTCCTTATAGAGGACGCATGCTCGAGGGGCGATAGGTCGGCAAGACAGCGGGCCAGGAGTCCGTTCAGGTGGGGCCTTGTGTTGGTTATCACCGAAAGAAGGCTCCGTACTTACTCATAAAACTTACCCGCTAGCAAAATGGCTGCGCAACGCTGCCATGTGTTTGATCCGACGAGACTCGACGGAGAGCACCTCTTACTGGCGGTTCCCCAAACGGAGGCTGCTTCGAGAAACGAATCGATGGTGGCATTTTCCCAGCCATATGTTCCAGCTCCGCAGGGGGATGATGACGTCGTCAACACACGCTCACTGGCAAAGTCAGTACCGAGGGCTTCAATAAAGACGATAAACGATTGTTCGTCGTGAACACGTTCCAACAGCTCATCAAGGTCTACAGGCATCAACATTACCTCGGAGGGCGAACGTCAAAGTGTGCGTCGCATGCTGCTATGTGACGGCAGGGGAGTCAAACCAAGTCCTGTTGTCGATTGGAAGCGGATTGTTGCTTTTAGAAGCGCCGGGCCCTGTGGGCCCTAATGAAGATGCTGCTCCACAATAGGTACTGAAAGTGTACTGTGGGGCATACCAAGGAGTTTCATCGGAGGATGGGTGCATGAATGTTTTTATCAGCTCGGTAATACGAGGTTTTGAGGAATATCGCGCAGCAGCAAAAAAAGCGGTAATGCTGTTAGGGCACACACCCAAAATGAGTGAAGAATTTGGTGCCAGACCTTACTCCTCGCAAACGGCGTGCATGCTGGAGGTGGATCAGGCCGACGTAGTCGTTCTGGTGCTGGGTGCGGATTTTGGCTTTGAAACCCAAACAGGTGAGTCGGTTACTCAGCAGGAGTTCCGACGCGCTAAAGCTTCAAACAAACGCATCCTCGCTTTTTTGGAAACTACACCAACCACCGAAAAGCAGGAAGCGTTTAGGCGTGAGGTTTCTGATTACGTCTATGGACTTTTTCGAGCAACATTTTCATCTGCGAACGAACTGTCAGATGGAATTGTGCAGGCTCTCAGTCTTTTGAGGCAGAACCAAACGGCGATTAACGAAACGGAATTCGAGCAGAGGCTGGCCCGCCGACCTAATGAATCCAGATCGAGCGGATACAGCCACGACGCTACTATCGAGTTCGCATTTCTTCCGCAGCCGGCGCTGAGTGGTTCGCTAAGAGTGTCTGATGCTCAGCGAGACGATATCTTCTTGAAGGTGTGCCAGGAGGGGCTGAGCGCCGTTAGAGACGGCTATAAGCCTCACGATCAACCGGATACGTTAGGTCTAGATACCAACGTACTCAAGTGGCGAATGCAGGACGATGGTCTGCAGTGGGTTTCCGTCAGTCTTTCCAATGGAAATGCAGGGAGTCGGAACGACATGTTTTCGTCCTATTACGTTTCTCCGTCGAAAACGCGCTCCGCCGCGCTTGCTGCTTTTAGGCTGATTACGCAAGGCCGGAGTGGCTGGTTTCAGATAGCTTTGCATGGCATGGACAATAAAGTCTTTTCGGAGCCGCCAGCTTCCACAGCTTCGAGCATTTCGATTCCGCACCGTTCCGAACGCTTGCTTCAAGAGAGGCAGCTCATTTTGCCGGCAACCCAAAGTGCGTTTGAGCATTGGCTGGACGACGCACTCTATCGAATGGGTCGCAAGCTGAACTTGTAGAGATGTTTAGAGCACGGTTAAGCCAAGCCCCGATAGCAGCGTTGAAGCCTGAGCTCTAGAGATAATGGCGCCCTTGAATAATTTTGCGTCGACCAAGCGCAGGCCATCTAGGCTAGCTTCACGTAAGTCGGCTTGGTCAAAACGGGCGTCGTTTACCCTTGCCAATGAAAGGATGCCGCCGTTGATAAATATTGCTTTGCGAAAGTCGCAGTAGCTCAAATCCGCTTCAGCGAAGTCCAGATTGTTGAGCTCGGTTTTGTAAAACGAAATACCAGAGAGACATGCACTACGCAGCATGCAGTCATTGAAATTGAGACCTAGGCTGGAGACGTCGGCGAAATTAGCCCCTGTGAGCTTACAGCCTTCAAAGTTGGCATGGGCCAGTTTCCTACGGCTCCATTTACTGTTATTGAGATCGCAGCGCAGAAACTTCGCGTCGGTCAGTGTGGCCGATACAAATACCGCCTGAGCTGCTCGGCAGTTGAGCCATTGGGTCGCTTCCAGCTTGGCGGCGGTGAAATCACAGTTGGCAAAAAGGCAACGCTCGAAACGTGCGCTGCGTAGGTTAATCCGCGCCAGATTCTGTCCGGAGAAATTTACGCCGTTGAATAAAAAAAGGCCCGGCTTGAGAAGCGACTAGATCCGCCAGGTCTCGGCCCTCGATGTCGTCTTGCTCCACGGTGAAGAAATCTAGATTGCTCTGAATTGATGCTCCTTGAATCGAACACTTGGGTGTGCCCGCGCACTATAGTCCTTCCAAGAAACTCAGGATTCGCCTCCTTCTGTTACTCGGTATTGCTGGGAGAGCCAGGCATCCACCTTTTCAGCCTGCCCATCGTATGGAGCTTTGGTTTGGCAACATCCAAGGTTTCTAGAAAGCGTCGCTTGTCCGCCTGAGAAGGAAACTACTCATCAATTTCGACGTTGCAGTACCTAGCGCTCCGAGCAATAACGAACCTCCTCCCAGCAGCGTGCCCATTTCTTCCTCCAGTGATTAAAACTCCGTTATTACGGTTACACCTGTCGTTTCGAACCGATCCATGTTCATCAGCGCGTCGATGGACTGCTCCAGGCTGATGGTTCTCCCCACGAGTTTTTCTGGCGCCAGCTTGCCGGAGGTGATCATCTCGATCATGGCGTCATAGCGATGCGCTTGCATACCGTGGCTACCGTAAATCTCAAGTTCGTGCGCTATGACCTTGCTCATTGGTATCGGCGGCGTGGCATGATCGGCGAGCATCAGACCCACCTGGACATGTTTGCCGCGACGGCGCAGGTTGTTGATGGAGTTGAAACAAGTGGTTGGATGACCCAA
>Ga0209913_1001003_pt1 | contig 18405 bp, 19 predicted proteins | sample PersoiDNA2013203_FD_185805 | JGI IMG/M metagenome (GOLD analysis project Ga0209913, IMG submission 185805) | Permafrost soil microbial communities from the Arctic, to analyse light accelerated degradation of dissolved organic matter (DOM) -... | ecosystem: Environmental > Terrestrial > Soil >... | reverse complement strand
ACCACGCGTTCTTTGATGGAAACAAACGCATCGGGGCTGCACTGTTTCTGTGGTTCCTCGATAAGAACAATGCCCTCTACGATGCATCTGGCGAACGCCGGTTCTCGGACGCCGCCCTCGTGGCTACGACACTGTTGATCGCAGAAAGCAAGCCGGATGAAAAGGACGTCATCGTCCGCATCGTGACAAACCTGCTCACCGAACGGCCAAAGGGGACAGTCTCATGACAAGTGACGCAAGGAAGATATCTAGACGTCCTCTGGCCAGAAGTTTTGGATGTCTACCTGTCAGAAATTGAACACTCATGTTGGCAATTGAATCCCGAAATCGCTGATTGCTCCCAGAGTTTATGCGGGAGGACGACGGGCGTGCTGGGTTCCGTCCTTCCCCCCGAGCCCTTTTGTCTAAGGCGAGGGGTGCTCTCGGCGCAGGCGGGAATCCATTCTTTGTCCTTCTCGACGTACCACTCTGACCTATTGAGCAGCACATCACAAAGACGAGCCTGATCAAAAAATGACAAATGGCTTTGTCATTTTTATCATAAATATGCCAACTGGACTTGTCATAATTATCATATTGTCCTATACTGGATTCTAAATTCTGGAGGTAGATATGGATACGAGTGTCTTCTCCATAAGGAACCCTTGGCGTTCTGGGCTCCTGCCCAAGGAACCAGACCGGATTCCACGGCATGAACTGCAGACTGCACTGTCATGGATGGATAGCAGGCACGTCATCACCATCGTCGGGCCACGACAGGCAGGAAAATCGACCCTGATGAACATGCTCATTCGTCATCTGCTCAGCAGTGGCGCAGTGCCGGCCGCCAACATCTTCTACTTCACGACGGACGATGCCGAGACGGTCACCCTTCTTGCCAATATCGGCGACTTACTGGCGTTTCTACGGGGCAACTCGACAGGCAATGGACGGCTTTATCTCTTCATCGACGAGATCCAGCATCTGGAGAGTCCAGGGCTCTTCCTGAAAACACTGTACGACTTGGACCTTAACCTTAAGATCGTTGCCTCGGGATCATCCTCACTCGAGATCCGCAGTGCGTCAAAGGAACACCTGGTCGGAAGAGGCCGCGAACTGGTTCTGTACCCGTTGTCATTTGGCGATATTGCAGCAAGCAGGATCAAAGGAGTGGCGACGAGCGGGGGCGACATTGCCCAGATTCAACGCCTGTATGGTACTGACCTCTTGCGCACGTTTGAGGAGTGTGCCGTGTGGGGCACCTATCCTGCCGTTGTCACTGCCCCAACTATAGCACAACGACACGATGAGCTGCAGCAACTATACCAGAGCTACGTGCTCCGAGACGTATCGCAGTTCTTTCGCATCCAGCACATCGGAGTCTTCAACAATTTGACCACCTTGCTGGCAGGCAGCGTCGGCAGCCAAGTACAATGGGAAACGTTAGCCAGAACCACGAAATCAAGCGCTCAAACGATCCATAGCTATGTCGATCTTCTGGAGGGAACCTTTGTCTGCCGTCAGGTTCTGCCGTATACGGGCAACGTCGTGGGATCCATCCGCAGAATGCCAAAAATCTACTTCATAGACTGCGGATTGCGCAACAGTGTCCTCTCCGACTTTTCGGCGCTGTCATCGCGCTCCGATCGCGGGCATCTCGTCGAACAGGTCGTGTTTCAGGAGCTTTGCAAGATCCTTGAGCCAACAGACAGACTCTACTACTGGCGCATGTACGCTGGCTCACACGAGGTCGATTTTGTCGTCGTCCGAGGGGAGTCGCTTGTTTCCATTGAGATAAAAGACTCAAGCATGAGGAGCCCTGAGGTTCCCGATGGTATCAGCGATTTCTCCAAAGCCTTCACGCCCCGGAGTGCCATTGTCATGAACCGTGATTTCGCCGGGGAAGCAATGAGCGGAACCACCACGGTCACGTTCCTTCCCACTGCCGCAACCCTCGCTCGGCCAGACCTTTTCAGGGAACTGCTGAGGAATGCACTCCACTAACCCAACATCCGTCATTCTCGCTGAACTCCGTCATTCCCCCCGAGTATGTTAGTCCAATACCCCCGAACATGTTTTCTCAATGCGAGGGGTGTACTGAGGGATGCGTCTGAGGAGTGCTTTCCCCCGAGTATGTTAGTCCAATACGAGGGGTGTTCTGCCGCGAAGGCGGGAATCCATCCTTTGTCCTCGTCAATGTACCACTGGGTGCCTATTGAGCAGCTGACCCCAACTCATTAACTAAACGCGGAGGGTCAGCATGAGTGCCTGTGAAACTTGGGCACTGTACCGCCAAGCGTCGGATACCTCGATGGATGACATGGTCCTGCTGGATTTCGCTGGCCGTCAGGTCTACACCAGTGCAGCACACCTCACCACCCTCCGTGGCTTTCGCCGCGCCGAGGACCTGATCAGGCAGTCCTGGCGCATCTTGTATGATGAACAACTGTACATCATCAACGAGCAGGTCTTCCCCGTCCCGCGCAGTCAGGGCAGATGGCAAGGTCGGGCAATCGGCGACAAGACGATGCGCCAGACCGACGGGCTGATCATCTGAAGCGTTACCTGGGGATCTATTGACCGAGCCCGATGCTGCTCATGTCGTCGGTCCTGAGAGCGATCGACAGCTGAGCCATCTTGGCATCATCCACAATGTCGATCGAGGCACCCTGAGGGCTTCGGCCAAAGCCGGTGATCGGTGCGGTGATGAACACAATGTCCTTGCCGCGCAGATCTCTCATCGCCAGTGCCTGCGAGTAGATATCGGTGACAGAGAACGCATTGTCCAAGGTAAGATTTCGAGCTATGGCGTTCACAAGGGCCGCAAAGCGTATCGGGTTGATCAGAGTCTGCTTGCTCAGTGCTTTGAGCATTAGCGCCTTGACGAACGCCTGCTGGCGGCGCCCCCGGGAGATGTCGCCCTTGCTGAGCTGGTACCGCTCGCGGACAAACCCTAGTGCGGCCTCACCGTCAAGGTGGTTCATGCCCACATGAAACACATAGCCAAACTCGTTGCTAGCCTCCTCGGCGTAGACGTCCACCCCGCCAACCGCATCGGTCATGGCCTTGAAACCTTCGAACCCAATGACGGCCGCGTGATCAATAGGCACATCGACGAGATTTCGCAGCGTGCGAATGAGCAGCTGCGCCCCGCCATACGCATAGGCGGCATTGATCTTGTCCTTGCCGTGCCCCGGCACGTCGACGTACATGTCACGCGGGAAATGCACAAGATAGACCTTCTGGCGGTCAGCAGAGACGTGCACTAGAATGATGACGTCTGATCGACCATCAGCCACACTGGTCTGGCCATCAGAGCCGGTCAGGAGGACGTTCAGCGCTCCCTTGGCAAGAGGACTCTCAACTGGCTGGCTGTCGGCCGAGGAGATGTCTGGAGGAGTCGTCTCGTCTGCACTTGGCGTCGGCAGCAGCGCCTCATGCTTGACGTTTGTCGTGACGGTGTGGTTCAGCAACGCCCAGTAGACCACGCCGGTCCCGACCGTGAGCACCAGCAGGATCAAGACAACGCTCACAATAATCCGACGGGTGCGGTGCATCTTGGGAGTAGCAGCGTTTGGGGACGATAACGGTCCAGACTCTTCTTGTGTTCGTTTCACGGGTCTTGGGGTCAAACTACTGGGCATGCTACTTGATCCTCGTCGGCAAGCCAATCAGGATCAGAGTCCCTGCACTGGCGTCGAGTAGCCGCAACAAAGTAACTCGCGACAACCATCCATGTCCAAACGGTATGTGCTTTCATCTTGACCCCTTATTCAGTCATGGACTGATGATAGATCCATCCAGCAACGTGCGCAACGCTCTCTCCCAAGCAGCGGCAAAGGCCTTGAACGCCTTCTTGCAGCTCTCGTCGAATTCTGCCCACGTCTAAATTATGATAGCACTCTCTCGAGGAATCCCCATGCATCGACAGTGACGAACCTCCGGGCTCTGTCATTCCCCCCCGAGCATTTCTTTCCAATGCCCCCGAGCCTTTCAGTGTAAGGCGAGGGGTGCTTCTGAGGGGCGTTCTCGACGAAGGCGGGAATCCAATCCTTGGTCCTTGTCTACGGGATATTGATCGACGGGTCGATGGTGTGCAGTGCGGCCCGCATGGCATTCGCGTCATGACTGCGCGTGGCGTTCAGCAGGGCATCGACGGCTTGGCGGAGCACGGCTAGCGCGGGGAGCGCGGGACACTCGACACGCATGATGCTCTCGTTGCTGGTCGGCACGACATGCTCCGTGGACGACCACAGCTCCTCGGTCATCTTCTCGTTACCACGGTTGCCGGTGATAACGATGCTGGCGTCGCGCCCGACCTCCAGACCAGCCAGCTTGATATAACTGCGCGCCAAGTCAAGGATCCGGATGGGCTCACCCATACGCAGGACAAAGATGTCCCTCCCCTGTGCCAGCGCGCCGGCCTGCAGCACCAGCTGCACTGCCTCGGGAATGAGCATGAAGAAGCGTTCCATGTCGGGGTCGGTCACCCGCAGGGTGCGAGACTCCTGCAACTGCTTCTGGAAGACCTCTGTCACACTGCCCTTGCTGCCCAACACGTTCCCGAATCGGACACTGGTCGCCCGCAGGCGCTCGCGACCGTCGTTCACCTGGACCACGAGTTCCACGACGCGCTTGCTGGCACCCATGAAGTTGACCGGGTTGACTGCTTTGTCGGTGGAGATGTTGACAAACCGCTCGGCCCCATGCGACGCGGCCAGTCGCAGCAGGGTGCGTGTCCCTCCGACGTTGTTGAGGATAGCCTCCTCTGGGTTCTTCTCCATCAGGGGCACGTGCTTGTGCGCTGCAGCATGGAAGATGATGTCGGGACGATACGTATCGAACAGCCAGGCCATGCGGGCCTCATCACGCATGTCCCCGATGACGGGCACGGCACAGGTCACGCCCTCGAGCTCTTGCAGTTCGCGGTCGATGCGAAAGATGCGGTTCTCCCCCCTGCCCAGCATGATCACCTGTGACGGGTTGAGCTCAGCGACCTGCCGCACGATCTCGGACCCGATGGAACCGCCTGCGCCTGTCACGAGGATACGTTTGCCCTCCACATAGGCCCTCACCGGCCCCAGGTCCGTGGATACCGGCGTTCTGGTCAGCAGGTCCTCCAGCCGGATCCGCCGTAGGTCGTCCACGTGGATGGATCCGTTCACCAGCTCCCACATGCCCGGCAGGGTCCGTACCTGCACATCCGTGTCGGCCAGGTTGGACAACACAGCCCGCGTCACAGCCGCAGCATGCGACGGAATGGCAATGACGGCCTGCGTAGCCCGGGTACGTCGTGCCGTGTCGGCAATAGTGGCGACAGGACCCCGCACGCGCACGCCCCGGATTGTACACCCACGCTTGACGGGATCGTCATCGATCAGTCCAACCACCTTACCCAGCTCGGGGTGAGCCTCGAACTCGCGCAGGACTTTGTCCCCTGCATCGCCCGCCCCCACAATCAGCACGCGTGTCCCAGACAGCGTCTTCTGCACCGGCACCTCGACCCTCTCCTGCCGTGCGGTATGCTCGTACCGCCACCGTGCTATGGCGCGCACGCCTGCCATGAACAAGAAGGCCAGTACCGCAGATGCGGCAAATGCCCCCCGCGACCATTGCACTTCTCCACTCATGGCTAGCAGGAGAGACAGAGCCAGAACCTTCGTGACTGCGACAACGATGGCCACACGCTCCATGTCTCGCAGGCTGGCGTACGACCACAGCGCCAGTGGCGTCTGAAGTAACACCGACACTGCCACGAACACCAGGTTCTCCACAAGCCCTGGGAATCTCAGTGTGTACACGAGTGACCACGGAGCCACACGAAAGTCGAGTCGTGCTAGGGCTGCGACAACCGTGGCGAGGTTAAGCATGACCAGATCGACGAGAAGCTTCGCGATCGGCCGGCTCCAGTTTGGGCGCCCAGTCTTGCTCACGACCGGATGCATCACGGCGCCACACGGAAGTCGAACCGTGCTAGGGACGCGACGACCGTGGCCAAGTTGAACAAGGCTAAGTCCACAGTCAGCCGTCCCACAGCACTCATCCACCCATTCTGTCGGTTCCATCGCTGTGCCATCATGCCCTCCTGCTCACTCTACCTCGCCCGAAGACGGTCTCCAAGATAACCACGAAGTCACTGATGATGGTGGCTCGTTTGGCATACTGCATGTTGATACGGATCTTGTCTGGCATGACCGTCTTCACATAGTACTCGTGCGGGTCCGCCTGCAATGCCAGTACATCGCTTTCGTCGGCGTACTTGATGGAAGCAGGGTCAGTGATGCCAGGCACCAGCTCCAAGACACGACGCTGGTCCGCGTTGTATCTCTGAACGAACTCTGGAACCTCTGGTCGCGGACCCACCAAGGACATGTCTCCATGCACCACATTGAGAAGTTGTGGAAGTTCATCCAGCTTCGTTCTCCTGAGCCCCCGTCCAACGCGTGTGACACGTCTGTCATTCCCGACGGTCAGGTGACCGCCAGTACGGTCAGCAGCCCGTCGCATGGAGCGAAACTTCAGGAGCTTGAACAACCGACCATGCAGTCCCACCCGCTCCTGAGCGTACAGGGGCGGCCATCCATCGTCGATGACCACAGCAGCAGCGATGGCCAGCCCGGGTACCAGTAGCAACGCAATCCCTGGCAGTGTCCAGAACAGATCGAAGATACGCTTGCCCTGGTTCACCGCTTGTGTTCTTTGACGATTTCCAGGACCGCCTCGATGACATCATCGATGTCCTGATCCGTATGTTTGGCTGACATCGGCAGGCTGATGATGCGCTGGTAGTTCTCATAGGCGACCGGGTAGTCAGACGGTTTGTAGCCGTACTTGTCCCGGTAATAGGGATGAACGTGAATAGGGATAAAGTGGACGGACGATCCAATATTGCGGGCTTTGAGCTCGTCGATGAATTGTGCCCTGTCGATCGTCAGTGTATTGAGGTTCAGTCGGAGGACGTATAGATACCATGAATGAAGGACATCGGCGTGCTCCGTGGGGCACTGCAGAGCCTCGCAGTCTGCAAAGGCGGCAGTATACCTGGCGCTTATCGCCCGGCGCCTGGCTTGCATGCTTTCCAGTTTCTCCAGTTGCACCAGCCCAATCGCTGCCGTGATGTCCGTCATGTTGTACTTGAACCCGGGGGCTACGATTTCGTAATACCAGTTTCCCTCCTTGGAGTATCGGTTCCAGGCGTCATGGCTCATGCCGTGCAAGCTCAGCACCCGCGCACGTTCGAGGAACTCAGGAGTCCCGGTCAGCATCCCTCCTTCGCCAGTAGTCATGTTCTTGGTCGCATAGAAGCTGAAAGCGACAGGGTTGTTGCCAGAGCCGATCCACCGACCCTTGTATTTGGCTGCCACCGCATGCGCTGCATCCTCGACCACCGTGAGACGATGCGACGATGCGATCTCGCCGATGGCATCAAGGTCGGCAGGGTGACCAGCATAGTGAACAGGCATGATGGCCTTGGTTTTCGACGTCACCTTCCTGGCTATCTCCGAAGGGGCGATGTTCAACGTGTCTGGCTCCACGTCCGCCAGGACCGGGGTAGCTCCTACCAACTCAATGACATTGACAGTAGACACGAATGTCATAGGTGTCGTGATGACCTCGTCGCCGGGCCCTATGCCCAAGGTCGCTAGCGCAATGTGCATCGCCGCCGTGCATGAATTGACACCAAGCGCGGCAGAACTCCCGAACCGTGTGGCGAACGCTGTCTCAAACTCCCTGCACAGCGGGCCGGTCGTTATCCAACCGGATGCGAGTGCCTTGGTCACCGCCTCTGCTTCCCGTTCACCCAAGTATGGCGGCTGAAACGACAAGAACTCACTCCTAGACATGTTCATCCATCCTTTCCCGTGGCTTTCATGAGGCCACGGCCTATGATCCCCTTCTTGGACCAAGATCGAGCTCGTATTCATTCAGCAGGCGCCCGTATGGCCGCCGTATGACCCGCGTGAGCGCGAACCCGGCTCGCCCGTAGAAACGGTTTGTGGCATCATTGCCAACAGCGTCCGTGGTCAACATGATCTTGGCAGCACCTGATCTCCTTGCCGCCTCAACGAATTCCACCAACAGCTGCTGGCCTGTTCCCGTGCCCTGACTGTCGGGCCCAACTGCAATTGAACTCAGTTCAGCCACTTGAGCTACTGCGGGGTCAGTCTCGCGTGACTCCTCCTGAGTCAGTCTATAGTTCCAAACGGCCCGTGCAAGGTTGGCAGGGTGTGTAATAAGCCACGGCAATGCTGCAAGACCCAGGTACATCCGCTTCTTGCCAAGCGCAGTGTAGAACCCGGGCGGGTCAATGAAGCCAGCGGCAAACCCAACGACTGACTTGTCTCGGATTGCTACGAGCAGGATGCCGCCGGGATACTCAAGAACGGTTCTGTAGTAGCCACGAAGAAAGGCCGGCCCGAGCTGAGTTAGGAAGAAGCCCTTGAAGGCTGCTTTATGGGTACTCGCAATATCTGGGAGATCAACAACTGCTGCCTTCCTGATAAGCATGGCATTACCCACCTCTCCAGTCATGGTGCTCTCCCTTCACTACTCCCAGCACGCGTCTGCCATACGTGAGTCACTTGTGCTCCGCGACGAGACTTGCATAGAGTCCCATGTATGCATCAACCATCTTGCGCTCCGTGTACTTCTCTTCGAAGACGGCATGCGCTGACTCACCGAGTTGCTCTGCATAGGCTGGTCGGTCAGCAAGATCCTTGATCGCCGCTGCCAGCGCTGCAGGATCTTTCCGGGGCACGATGATCCCACTGACCCCATTCTCGATGACTTCCAGATTACTCCCAATATCGGTCGTGACAATTGGCTTGGCCGCAGCCATCGCTTCCAGTACAGAGATCGAAAGACCTTCCCACAGGCTCGGAAGTACTACGATGTCGCTAGCCTGGTCCAAGACTCGCACATCATCCCGAAATCCCAAGAAAGAGACCATATCCGATATTCCCAGATCTCGGCCGAGCTCTCTGAGCCCTTTTTCAAGGAGCCCAGTACCTGCGATGCAAAGATGATAACGATGTCTCGTTTCGGATTCGGACAGGAGTGGCAGACTTTGTAGCAGGTACTCCAGACCCTTCTGTGGCGCAAGTCGGCCTGCCGTGAACAGCAGCACAGTGTCCCGGTCGACACCCAGATCAAGGCGGAGCCGTTGCCGTCGCTCGGCAGTGATCAGAATCTGTTCACCTATGCCATTCGGGATCGCGACTATCTTCGCTGCAGGAGCTATACCAAGTGCCAATGCCCATCGCCGGTGGAATTCGCTCACCGTGACGATGCGATCACACCAGTGAGCGGCCAAGCGTTCGGCCAGAGCGACGAGCCAGATGGTCAACTTCGATGAGTCCTCATGGAAGGCAAAACCGTGAACGGTGTGCACTATGCAGGGAGAATCGGCCATAGTGGCAGCCAGACGACCAACAAACCCTCCTTTGGACGTATGCGTATGCACAATCGTGTAGGGATTTCGCTTCAGCCAACGACACAAACGCAAGAGGCCCACGACATCGCGCACCGGCCTGATGCTCCTCCAGATCACCGGCAAATCAACTACACCAATACTGTTGCTCTCCAACACCTCCTTGAACGTGGGATCAGTCGTAAGCACGTCAGTCTGATAGCCCTCCTGCTGGGCTGCTAGGCACAGTTGCAGGATAACCAGCGCTCCTCCCCCGAAACGAGAACCCCCAACAATATGCAAGATACGTCCCGCCCGACCTTCACTCACCATTGTCTATGACCTCCTTGCACCACTCTATCGTCCGTGCAAGTCCCGCCTCGAGCGACACCGAGGGGTTCCAGCCCAATTCGTGTCGCGCCTTTTCTGCATTCAGGGCAATCCTCTGCACCTCGCCCGCGCGTGCCGGCGCATACTGCCGAGCAATAGGATGACCAACAACATGCTCGAAGGCGGCCAAGAGTTGGTTCAGTGATGTCTCAACCCCCATACCGATGTTGAACGTGCCCAGCGGCCCCTGCATCGCAAGCATGTTGGCGTGGGCGACGTCGTCGACAAAGACAAAGTCACGTGTCTGTTCTCCGTCGCCATACACGATACACGGCTGGTCTAGCAGGGTGCGCCGCGCGAAGATGCTGACGACCCCCGCCTCTCCGTTGGGGTCCTGCCTCGGTCCGTAGACGTTGGCGTACCGCAGGATCACTGTTTCCAGCCCACAGGCGCGGTGGAAGTACCCGATGTACTGCTCCGCGCAGTACTTGGACACGCCGTAGGGGGACAGAGGCCGAATGGCAGACTGTTCGGTTGCCGGCAACGTTGAGGGTTCTCCGTACAGCGCCCCGCCCGTCGAGGACACGACAAACCTTCGTGCATGCGCCTCAACACATGCCTTGAGCACGTTGATCGTGCCGCCGACATTGACCTGCGCGTCAAGCCACGAGTCCTCGACTGCCCTGCGAATGTCGATCTGTGCAGCCAGGTGGAAGACGCAGTCTACGCCGCCGGACACGGCTGCAGCTACAGCCGACTTGTCACGCACGTCACCGACCTTCAATATTGTCTTCTCGCCCAGATTCCTAGCCTTCCCGGAACACAAGTTGTCCAATACAGTCACGTCTAAGCCGTCTGCTTCAAGCAAGTCCACAATGTGCGAGCCAATGAATCCTGCCCCGCCGGTGATGAGAATACTCACGACCGCTCCTCTCCGAGTTCCTTCCGGTTGACTGTCTGCATCTGCGTCAGCATGAGGCTGTTGGCCTTATTAGACTGGTGTATAGGCCAAGCCATTGATTGATCACAGACTCCAAAGAGAAGTCAGACTGAACCAACTGGCGCGCAGCACGTCCCCATGACAGTCGAGTTGCCCGTGGCATATTCAGCACTTCAATGGCCGCAGCAGCCAGCGCTTCGTCGTCATTAGGAGGAACAATGCGTCCAGATACACCATCATGCACTGCGGTAGCGTTGCCTCCAACGTTTGTGACAACTGCAGGTAGTCCGCTTGCGGCAGCTTCCAGCAGGACAATCGGTAGGCCTTCCCAGAGAGAAGACATGAGATAGAGGTCGCTGGCCCGCATGAGGTCCGGTATGTCACGGCGAATCCCGAGGAATCTGACAGAATCGCCAAGACGAAGAGTCTGTGCTAGTTCACGAGTCTCATCCAGTAGGGGTCCCTGGCCGGCCAGCAGGAGAAGAGCGTTGGGGTGGGTTTTCATGACACACACGAATGCACGCAACATTCCGGCATGGTTCTTGGCCTCCACAAACCGCCCGACCGCTAATACGGTCGGTTGATCACCTACGATGCCCAGTGCCTGCCGCGCTGCAGTTCGGCACTCATTATCAGGAGAAAAACGCAACGTGTCCACTCCGTTGGGCACATAGATAATGCGCCCTCGTGGAGCGGCTCCTACAGCGACGTAACGATCCACAGCAGCCTGGCTAACATTGGTTGTGATACTGGCCCAACGGTCAGTGACCCGGTATGCACACATGCGCAATCTGCCGCCTTCGTTGATACTGTGTGCCGTGCATACAAGCGGTATCTTCCACCATCCAACTGCCCGAGACACCCGCGCGAGCAAGCTAGCATGAATCTCATGGCTGTGTACGACATCAGGGTTGAACTGGCGCACGATACTAGCCAGACGCCAGACCATCCTGGGATCTGGCCACTTACGTTTCATGTCTAATGACCACAGATGAATCCCTGCGCTGGTCAGATCATCCTGGTAGGCTACTGGCAGCAACATGGAGACAACTCCGACCGACAGACCCCGGGCTTTGAACGCCAGCGCCACATCGCGTACCTGGGTCTCTGCCCCACCATAGTCCAACCCAGTAATGACAAGGAGGACACGGCGTATTCGACGCTGGACTGCTGGGTAAGTTCTCAAAGCCTCTCCCCGACGAGCTGTCACGCACTTACTGTCTTTGACCATAGTAGTCCATATACCATTTGACCAGTCGAGGAATCCCCACCTCTATCGGTATCGATGGCGAGAACCCTGTGTCATGTCTCAACGATTGCGTGTCTGCATGTGTGGAGACAATATCACCTGATTGTATCGGAGCCGATACTCGAATAGCCTTCTTGCCAAGACACTCTTCGATGAGATCAACACAGTCGCCGACTCGTACGGGAGAGCCGTGTCCGATGTTGTAGACTCTGAAGGGAGCTGTGCTCGATGAAGGAGAATCGAGCAGTGTCTGCTGAACCGACTGCTTTGGTGCAAGTGATATGAGTCTTGTGACGGCTTCGACGATATCATCGACGCAGGTGAAGTCGCGATACATCTCACCTCCATTGAACAGCGTCAGAGGCTTCCCTCTGAAAATGGCATCAGTAAGCAGGAACAGTGCCATGTCCGGCCTGCCCCACGGTCCATACACCGTGAAGAACCGCAGCCCCGTGGTAGGCAGGCTGAACAGATAGCTGTAGGCATGTGCTATCAACTCGTCTGCTCTCTTGGTGGCTGCATAGGGACTGATCGGATGATCTGCTGGGTCGTCAACGCTGAACGGCGAGTGCTCATTCGCTCCGTAGACGCTTGAACTGCTGGCATAGACGAAGTGAGGTACGTGGGCCATCCGGCACTCCTGAGCCAAGTTAGCAAAGCCGACAACATTCGACTGTATGTACACCTCGGGATGATCCAGGCTGTAGCGCACGCCGGCTTGAGCTGCCAGGTGTATGACAGCGTCAAACGAGTTGTGGGCGAACACTTCATGCAACCCCTTGGCATCTGCGGTATCAAGCAGATGAAAGGAGAACTCCCCAAGCTTCTGAAGTTGATCCAGACGGTCTCGCTTTAGTTGGACGTCATAATACGCGTTCATGTTGTCGACGCCCACAACAGAGTGGCCATCCTGCAACACGCGAAGACACAGGGGGTACCCAATGAAACCCGTGCATCCAGTCACGAGAAATGTACTGCGTGTAGCCGTGATGTCAGTCATGAGGACTCCGCAAACTCTCTTCCTCGTTGTGATCCAATAGTCCTATTCCCTCATATCGGAATCCGAGGCCAACGAGGCGACTACCATCTAACAGGTTTCGGCCATCAACCACCACATTGCCCTTCATGAGCTGCTTGATTCTAGCCCAGTCCAACCCTCTGTAATCAATCCATTCAGTTGCTATCACCACAGCGTCGCACCCAACAACTGCTTCATAGGGATCGGCAAAGTACGCGACCTCTGCCAATTCTCGACGAGCATTCTCGACGGTTCGATAGTCATGCGCACGCACCACTGCACCAGCCTCAAGAAGACCCGAGATCAATTTCAGAGAGACCGACTCGCGCGTATCGTCTGTATCTGATTTGAACGCAAGGCCAAGCACTGTAATGGTGGCGCCTCGCAGCTGGCCCACCAGCCGCACGAGTTTGTCTATCGCTACAACGTACTGCCGTGCGTTGACGCTGACTGCTGCCTTGATAACCTCTGGTTCGTACCCAAGACTGCGGCCGATACTCAGAAGGCCCACGGTATCTTTTGGGAAGCAACTACCGCCGTATCCCAGGCCTGCTCGTAGGAACTGCTGCCCTATGCGAGTATCCATGCTCATGCCACGCGCAACTTCGCTCACGTCGCCACCTGCCAGTTCACAGATCCGGGCCATCTCGTTGATGAACGAAATCTTCGTGGCCAAGAAACAGTTCGACGCGTACTTGACGAGCATCGCACTGACAGTATCCATAAGCACAATGGGTGAATCGAACGGCGCGTAGACATCTCTCAATGCCACGGCTGCCCGGTCAGAGTCAACTCCCACAACGATGCGCTCTGGAAACAAAGAATCCTTGACCGCTTGTCCTTCCCGCAAGAACTCGGGGTTGACCGCGACGTCGAAGTCGACTGGTGGCAGCTGCATCCGTGTGTGCTCGCGCTCGATGGTCAGTCTTACCCTGTGGTATGTGTTTGGTGGAACAGTGCTCTTGAGGACGATTACTTGACCAAGCTGCAATACACCCGCCATCTCTGTCGCCACTTGGTCCACATATGATAGATCGGGGCTGCCGTCAGATGCAGGCGGTGTGCCAACCGCCACGAAAACCACCTGGCTGTCCAGCAGAACTTCGGCCAATGACTGACATAGAGTGATGGACCCAGTTGCGACGCAACCACCGAAGAGCTCCTCGATCCCCGGCTCGAAGATCGGAACGTTGCCATCACGCATACGCCTCGCCTTCTCAGGATCACGTTCGTAACACTTGACATTTCGACCGTGTTGCGCCAATGCAACTGCCGTTGCTATGCCAACATACCCGAGGCCCACTACACCAACTGCTAGCTCTACTTTCAGACCGAATTCTCTTCCATCAATCACATCTGCCATTTTCTCCTCCATGATTGGAGCATCACAACCATCTACTGATCCTGTTGCCAATCATACTATTTCGAGACATGCTGCTTCTGCAGACCAAGGACGGCCTCACTGCGAGACAGTCCTGCTTCATTGTGACTTTTTGCGCGTATCACGTCCTCGATGCGATCCCCTGCTTGTCACAGCACTCTTCATGCGACGCGCTACTCTGACAATGTCGCCGCGCTCAATCTGCCCTGCATTCCATGTAGGCCAAGTATCTCTCATCTTGACGATATCCTCAAGAGAGACAAGGCATTCGCGACATGCCGACAACCGCCCAGCAAACGTGCGAATTTCGGTCGCTCCCCATCGATTCACATGCAGGCAAGCGGTCATGACACCGAAGTGAGGCCGACGGATTCTGCCCATCTGTTGCGGTATCCACAGTGAACCATAGGGTCCGTTTCGAGGGGCAACGAAGAGCCCGTCGCTAATGTAGTGAATGCCTACCCGCGAGAGAGCAGCTACCGTGGTCCAGTCAAACGACTGTCGCGGTGCCACCCAGACCGTTGGATGAATGCCATGACATTCCAACACTTCAACCCCACTGCGCAACAAGTCAAATTGCTCAGACTCTGGTAGCCCAACAAATTCGCTATCCGGGCAAATGCCAATAATACCCCCTCCGTCTTGTGCGAAGGTGTGGTGGTACCCGTGCAATGCCATGCCATATCCCAAGGTCTGCCAGCGGGAGAGATCCTCCCAATACGTTGGATTAGGCGGTTCTATGACAAGTTCATCATCCATGTTCTTGGGGACAATGGCAACAATTGGGCGAGCACCGTGTTCGGCCATGATGCACTCGAGCTGTCTGAGGACATGCCAGTTGCTTGTCTCGCAAATGTCATCAATGCGAATCAACAAACGAGCCACTCCATTACCAGTATTCATGTGACTCCCTTCATCGAGAGATGTAGTCGTACCAACCATGCAACGAGTCTTCCGATCAGACTGATGCCTGCAACCCAGCCAAACTCGACGGTCGGCGTACCGCCAAACCCTTCCTTGAATGCATTTATCCGAAGCTTCTCCGGGTCATTGTGTCCACTATACCAGCCACCCAAATCATATGTCACGACTCCTGCCTCCTTCAGTGTGCACATGTCGCACCAGTGCAGCCATCTGTTGGCACGCCCATCATATTCCGGTCACTAGGGCTAGCACAATTGCGAAACGGGGATACGGATTGCAGAAGCCTGGCACGATTGTCCGAAATCAGGTAACTATGCCGGACAAGTGTCGTGCCATTTTCTGCGCGAGCAACGCTTAGAGCAAACTTCCGCTGCCTCGAAAGTGCATCTATGCGCCTCAGGCCACTGATCGGTCGGCCCTTCTGTCGACAGAACTCGCGGTAGGACATGATAAACTCGGCGATCAGGATGTAGCACAAGCTCATACGTAAGGCCGTCACGTGTCTCTGCCCGTCGAACCTCGTAGCGAGTCTCCGACGAAAACGATGAGAAGACCTGCTCAGTTGGCCGAGTGGTATCAATACAGAGAGTCGTGAAGCGAACAGCTTCCATGCCCCTTGGCTGGCCAGCAATCTGGAAGTACCTCACAAGATCGCACGCCGTCGACTGTCCGGTCCGGAACCACAGCTCGGTTACTCTAAGAGGAACGATTCTATAGCGAGCAATCGTCTCGACGCTGTCCATTCAAGAATTGCTTAGGTCGACTGATGAACGGGGGGCAGAATGGCCTAGTGTCTCTTGCACGTTTTGATCCATTCCATCGTCAATCCTCATGTCTCTCCTTTCCCCATCTCAGAATCGCTTCTGGTACCACTCTATCGTCTGTGCCAAGCCTTCTTCAAGTGATACTGCCGGCTTCCATCCCAATTCGTGTTCTGCCTTGTCTGCACGCAGCGCTATTCTCTGTACCTCTCCCGCGCGTGCTGGTCGGTACTCGGGCTCGATGCGACGACCCACAACATGCTCAAAAGCATGCACCAGACCATTTACGCTCGTTTCAACCCCGGTCCCGATGTTGTATGTTCCTTGAGGCCCATTCATGGCCAGCAGATTGGCCTCAACGACGTCGCCAACGAACACGAAGTCTCGTGCTTCCCATCGCCGTAAATAACCGGTCTCTCGCCCGACAGAATCTTCCGTAGGAAGATACCGACAACTCCGGCTTCCCCTAGCGGGTCCTGACGTGGCCCATAGACGTTGGCGTACCGCAGAACGACTGTCTCCAGACCACGTACCCGGTGGTAGTAGGAGATGTATTGCTCAGCACAGTACTTTGCAACACCATAAGGGGACAACGGCAGAATCGGAGCCAACTCATCGGCCGGTAGGTGTTCCGGCTCTCCATACAACGCACCACCAGTGGACGAAAAGACTAGCCGACACACGGCATTATCTGAGGCTGCATCCAGAACGCCAATTGTACCAAGCACGTTCGTTGAAGCATCAGATCGGATATCCGCCACGGACTTCCTCACGTCAATCTGAGCTGCCAGATGAAAAACGACTTCGGGTCTCTCCTCCTGCATCACATCGCGAACAGCGGCGACATCGCCAACATCACATAAGCGCAGGACGGCACCGGCATCAATGTTCTCTCTCTTCCCTGTCGACAAGTTGTCCAGCACGACCACCTGGTGCGCATGCCCAACGATAACGTTCACAACGTTGGACCCAATGAACCCGGCTCCTCCGGTAACCATAACCTTCATAGTGTCTCCCTGTTCAATTCTGTCCCACGAATATTACTCATGAGCGACAAAACACTGCTTGAGTACCTGATGACCAGAGGTTGACAGATTATCTTCATGGCGTATTGGACTCCATGAGTCTCATGTACAAACCGAGCCAGTGGTCTGCCACAGACTCCAAGGAGAAGCTAGTCTGGACCAACTCGCGCGCAGCATGTCCCCATGAACGTCGAGCTGCCGGCGACATGTTGAGTACCTCGATAAGCGCGGCAGCTAACGCTTCATCATCATTCGGAGAAACAATGCGTCCGGATATGCCATCAAGCACTGCGGTGGGGTTGCCCCCAACATCCGTCGCAACCGCAGGCAGTCCGCTTGCAGCGGCTTCCAGCAAGACCATCGGTAGGCCCTCCCAGAGAGAAGACATAAGATACAGGTCACTGGCCCGCATAAGGTCGGGTATGTCATTTCGGATGCCGAGAAATCGAACAGAGTCTGCCACATGAAGGGTCGTGGCTAGCGTACGAGTGGCATTGAACAGCATTCCCTGACCAACGAGCAGCAGCGTAGCACTTGGGTGTGTTTCAAGAACTCGTTCAAACGTGCGCAGTATACCCGCATGGTTCTTCGCTTCCTCGAACCGGGCAACCGCCAGTATGACACATTCATCGGCCGCTAACCCCAACGAATGGCGAACCGCAGTGCGACGTTCCTCGTCAGGGCAGAACCGTGACATGTCTACTCCATTAGGCACGTAGGTGATGTGACCCGCCGGAGCGGCTCCTACAGCGACGTAACGGTCGACGGCAGCCTGGCTTACGTTGGTCGTGATGCTAGCCCAGCAGTCCGTGACCCGGTACGCATACATGCGCAGTCTTCCACCCTCGTTAACACTGTGAACGGTACACACAAGCGGTGCCTTGCGCCATCCGCCTGCCCGAGACGCTCGCGCAAGCAAGTTAGCATGAATCATGTGACTGTGGACTATGTCGGGTTTGAACTCTCGTACAATACGAGCTAGACGCCAGACCATCTTAGGATCTGGCCACTTACGTTTCATGTCTAATGACCACACACGAATCCCAGCGTGCGCCAAGTCATCTACATAAGCCACAGGAGACATCATGGATACAACTCCTACAGATAATCCTCGGCGAGCAAACACGATAGCCAAGTCCCGCAACTGCGTTTCCGCGCCACCATAGTCCAGTCCGGTGATGACAAAGAGGATGCGATGGACTTCAAGCTGGACTGAGTCACTTCTCAACAGAGTTCCCCGTCCAACTGCCACGGATCTACTGTCGTTTACCATAGTAGTCCATATACCATTTGACCAGTCGAGGAATCCCCACCTCTATCGGTATCGATGGCGAGAACCCTGTGTCATGTCTCAACGATTGCGTGTCTGCATGTGTGGAGACAATATCA
>Ga0209913_1001002_pt1 | contig 18410 bp, 12 predicted proteins | sample PersoiDNA2013203_FD_185805 | JGI IMG/M metagenome (GOLD analysis project Ga0209913, IMG submission 185805) | Permafrost soil microbial communities from the Arctic, to analyse light accelerated degradation of dissolved organic matter (DOM) -... | ecosystem: Environmental > Terrestrial > Soil >... | reverse complement strand
TGCAACGCTATTTAACGGCTCTTGCCCGTATTTTACTCGCACAAGTTTTTTTATTACAAATCGCCATGTTGCTTGTTGGATTGTTTAGTAATCCTGAAGGTTATCAACAATATCAAGCAAGTTTAGCTAATCTAGGCTTGCCAGGCATTTTCGCACCATTGATTATTTTAGTGCAGCTGGTCGGTGGTTTAGCCTTATTCTTCGGCTATAAAACTAAATTTTTTGCATTATTCATGGCGATTTACGCTGTAATTATTTCTTTTTTACTGCATTTGCCAGTATTGCAATATTTAGCTATTGCCGGTGGATTGCTCATGCTATATTTGAATCCAGTAACTGCATGCAGCATAGATAATCTTAAAAAATAGCCACTCGTTTTAATAAAAAAAGCAGGCTCAGCCGCAATTTCGCTTTGAACATTGTGAAGGGCCGTCCCGTGGAATATAGGTGCTGAAGCACCTTATTCACACGTGATAGCCGCTTTTTTATTCCCATTCCAACGCAGGATAAATCGTATTTACATTGCGTCTATTTGCAACTTCAAATAATAGCCATTTATCTTTTTCTGTGGCGGCTGCGGTGTTCATGGTGGACTCCATACTTTCCCCCTTTTTAATACTGGCACGTATATCCGATAACAAGGTGTTGAAGTAGCGTTGTTCGTTGTTCAGCGCGGTTAACCAGTCTTTAGTGACATAGCCGTGGCCTGGCACTACCTGTGTGGCATGGCTTGTTTTTAGCTGCTCAATCATATTGATAAAGCCTTTAATATCGCCTTCTAATACGGGTGTACGCTCAATAAACAACAAATCTCCTGTAAACAAAGTGCTTGTTTTTGAATCCATCACGGAGACATCCGTATTCGTGTGCGCGACGGGATGGGCTAATAGTGTAAGTGTTCTACCACCTATGTCTAAATTAAGGCTTGGTACTTGGTTTATTTTTACGCTGATAGTGGGTTTAACCAGTTCACTGCCCTTTGCATCATCGCCCAATAATCTCGCATTAAGTTTAGCGTATTGCTCTTTGCGTAATTCCATCGTGTTGGCTAGTTTCTCATGCCCAACAAATTCTGGCTTTGCTTCTTTTGGGTTACTTGGTAAAAAAGCGGCATTGCCGTAAATATGGTCTGGATGTACATGGGTGTTAATCACATATAACACCGGTAGCGGCGTCACTTTACGAATAGCTTCACGTAATTGATTGCCCACTTTAATGCTGCCGCCGGTATCAATCACCGCCACGCCTTTGCTTCCAACCACGAAACTGGCATTGCAAATATCACCGTGATAGCCTTCATCGATATCAAGATGTACGCCATGATGCACATAGATACCGTCACCTAGGTTTTCAATGGCGAAATTTTCGGCCTTTGCCTGATTGTGCGCACAGCCCATTAAGACCAAGAGACTAAGGCTTATCATTAAAAATCGCATGATTTTTTCCTGAAGTGATTGTTATTGGTTAGAATGATGTCTCTTTGTGCAATTATTTGCTGTGACACGAGTCACATAGACAGAAAGAAATTTAATACTACAGGAATATTACTATGATTCAAACATCTACACGCTACACCAAAACTGCGATCATATTACATTGGCTAATTGCGCTTTTCATTTTCGGTATGTTTGCATTGGGTTGGTACATGGCAGACTTGCCTAAAGATGCCCCGAAACAGATGGCTCATGATTTGTTTGACTTAGGGATCTATACTTGGCAATCTGCGGAAGCCATCAGCCCCCGTAATTTTTATTTCAATCTACATAAATCGTTAGGTGTCACCATCTTGGCGCTCATCGCGCTACGTGTTTTATGGCGCATCACGCACCGCCCACCTGCAATGTTAACTTCATATAAAGCATGGGAAAAGAAACTGGCTAACGGAACCCATCACCTACTATATTTACTGATGGTAGTAGTGCCTTTAACAGGCCTTATTATGTCAATGTACGGTAAATATGGTGTTAAATGGTTTGGCTTAAATTTCATTTCAGGCGTAGACAATAAACCAGTGCGTGATTTTTTTGAAGGCGCACATGAGGCTATCGGCATTATATTGTTAGTAGCCGTTGCAATCCATTTTGCTGGAGCCCTGAAACATAAGATCATTGATAAAGATGAGACGTCAAAGCGCATGTCATTGCGTTAATCGTTCTTAATTGAGGCCTTAGAGACGGCAATGCCGCAAGGGTATTCCTTCTTTCTTGTGGAAATAACCAGCTAAAGCTGGTTATTCACACTTGTAGGGCTTTTTTATTGATGATATTGTTTACTGTGCTCTCGCACTGCTGACAGCATAGCTGCTGCATTCTCTGGCGGCGTCCACTGTGTAATGCCGTGGCCAAGGTTAAACACATGACCATTTCCGTGACCATAGCTTTTTAGAACTTTTGCCACCTCTTTTTCAATTGCTTCTGGCGTAGAAAGCAAAATAGCCGGATCAAGATTACCTTGAAGCGCTACCTTATCGCCAACGCGTTTGCGTGCGCTACCAATATCTACCGCCCAATCTAAGCCTAATGCATCAGCACCAATTTCCGCTTGTGCCTCTAGCCACAATGCGCCGCCTTTAGTGAACACAATACTTGGGACTTTGCGGCCCTCATTGCTTTTGGTCAAGCCTGCAACTATTTTTTGCATGTAGTTAAGTGAAAACTCAAGGTATGCATCATGTGATAATGCGCCACCCCATGAGTCAAATATCATTACAGCTTGTGCGCCTGCAGCGATTTGCGCATTTAGATATTGAATCACGGTTTGTGCCGTTGTTTCTAAAATATGATGCAATAAATCTGGTCGGGCATAAGCCATTTTTTTAATCGTTAAAAAATCTGTGCCGCCCTTTCCTTCAACCATGTAGGTCGCTAATGTCCATGGGCTGCCTGAAAAACCAATCAGCGGTACACGGCCATTGAGTGTTTTGCGAATTTCACCCACGGCATCAAATACATATTGCAGATTTGCCATATCTGGCACAACAAGTTTTTTAATATCAGCTTCTTCCGTCAATGTGCGTTCAAATTTAGGACCTTCGCCTTCTTCAAAGTAAAGCCCTAAACCCATCGCGTCTGGCACTGTAAGAATGTCGGAGAATAGAATGGCAGCATCTATCAGCGGATAGCGGTCAAGCGGCTGCATCGTGACTTCAGTGGCAAAACTTGGGCTTTTGCAAAGTTGTAAAAAGCTGCCTGCGCTTTTGCGACTCTCACGATATTCTGGCAAATAACGGCCAGCCTGGCGCATCATCCACACAGGCGTGTAGTCTGTGGGTTGGCGCATTAAGGCGCGTAGGAAGTTGTCATTTAGTATTTGATTCATTTTAGTAACCTAATAAAAAAGGACACAAAGCTATTTTACTTTGCATCCTTTGTTTTGTAATGATTTCTTATATTATAAACTTAGCGAGTAAGCATTATCGTGGAAGTGTGGAGCTGCCCATCAAGAACTCATCTACAGCCCGTGCTGCTTGTCGACCTTCACGTATTGCCCAAACTACCAGTGATTGACCACGGCGAACATCGCCAGCGGCAAACACTTTGGTCTTACTTGTTTTGTAGCTGTCAGCACCTTCTGTTGTTGCTTTAGCATTGCCGCGATTGTCTTTTTCTACACCAAATGCTTCAAGCAACTTTTGCACAGGTGAAACAAAGCCCATCGCCAATAAAACTAAATCAGCTTTAATGGTGAACTCAGTGCCGGCAACTTCTGACATTTTTCCATCTTTCCATTCTACTTTGGTGCCTTTTAGTGCAACTACCTTTCCATTTTCGCCGATGAGTTCTTTTGTGGTGATAGACCAATCACGGTTTGCACCTTCTTCATGCGAGCTTGAAGTGCGCATTTTAAGCGGCCAATTTGGCCACACTAGCTCTTTATTCTCTTTAACTGGCGGTTGAGGCATCAATTCAAACTGGGTAATTGATAACGCGCCGTGACGGTTAGAAGTACCAACGCAGTCAGAACCGGTATCGCCACCACCAATCACCACTACATTTTTATTAGTCGCCATCACTTGGTTGGGAACCGTGTCACCAGCCACTACTTTATTTTGCGGTGTTAAAAAATCCATCGCATACATGACGCCGTCTAGCTCACGACCCGGTACTGGTAAATCACGTGGGTGCTCTGCGCCGCCCGCTAGCACTACAGCATCAAACTCTGCTATCAACTCGTCAGCATTGACGTTTTCGCCTACGTGCTGATTCACGCGGAACTCAACACCTTCAGCTTGCATCTGCGTCATGCGTCTATCAATGTGTATTTTTTCCATTTTAAAATCTGGAATGCCGTAGCGTAGCAAACCGCCAACGCGGCTACTTTTTTCTAACACCACAACCGTATGGCCTACACGTGCCAATTGTTGAGCTGCAGCTAGCCCCGCTGGACCTGAACCGACGATTGCGATTTTTTTACCAGTTTTGTGTGTAGGAATCTGTGGGATTACCCAATTGTTCTCCCACGCTTTATCGATAATCGCATGTTCAATAGACTTAATGCCCACCGCATCATCATTGATGTTCAGGGTGCATGCGGCTTCACATGGTGCTGGGCAGATACGGCCAGTAAATTCTGGAAAGTTGTTGGTTGAGTGCAACACATCAATGGCTGATTTCCAGTCTTGCTTATAAACCAAATCGTTCCAGTCAGGAATGATGTTATTGACAGGGCAACCCGTCATACAAAATGGAATACCGCAATCCATGCAGCGTGCACCTTGCTGCTTGGCTTGGTCATCGGTTAAATGCAATACAAATTCTTTGTAGTTTTTAACACGATCAGCCACTGGCAAGTTTGCTTCTGCCAATCTGTCGTATTCCATGAAACCAGTTATTTTGCCCATACTGTAAAACCTTTTCCTGTAGTTCTATTTAACGATTTCTTTATTTTAAGCCGCTTGTTTTGCTGAAGCTGCTGCTAATTCTGTCAACGCGCGTTTATATTCAATTGGCATCACTTTAACAAACTTGGCTCTTGAAGAAGCCCAATCAGCTAACAATGCACTAGCACGCACACTGTCTGTATGTTTTGCATGGTTTTCAATCAGCGTTTTGAGTGTAACTTCATCGGCTTGATTCAAATGCTGTGCTTTATCTACATTCGCTTCCGCAGCTTCTACTTTTTCAAGCGTGACCATGCTCATATTGCAACGTTTAGCAAACATGCCATCTTCATCATAAATATAAGCCACGCCGCCACTCATACCCGCTGCAAAGTTTTGGCCTGTTAAACCTAGCACCACCACCGTACCGCCGGTCATGTATTCGCAACCGTGATTACCCACGCCTTCAACCACCGCAGATGCGCCTGAGTTGCGCACACAGAAGCGCTCGCCAGCCACGCCTCTAAAGTAACTTTCACCCGTGGTAGCGCCGTACATCACCGTGTTACCGACAATAATGTTTTCGTGCGCAAGGCCACGGAATGCAACGGGCGGTTTAATCACAATGCGCCCACCGCATAGGCCTTTACCCACGTAATCATTACCCTCACCGGTGAGTTCAAAGCTAATGCCTTTGGTTAAAAATGCCGCAAAACTTTGGCCAGATGTACCCGTAAAATTGATATGTATCGTGTCATCTGGCAAGCCGGTACTGCCGTAGCGCGAGGCTACCTGATTAGACAACATCGTACCAACGGTACGGTTAGTGTTCGAGATTGGAATATCCAGCACTACTTTTTCGCCGGTTTCTAAGGCTGTACTGGCGAGCGCCATTAACTGGTTGTCTAGCGCATTCACTAAACCGTGATCTTGCACGTCATTGTTTTTACGTGAAACACTTGCCGGCATTGCTGGTAGATGGAAAATCTTTTTGAAATCTAAACCGCTGATTTTCCAGTGATCAATGCCCGCTTGCATGTCCAGCAGGTCGGCTCGACCAATCAAATCATCAAATTTCGCAATGCCCATAGCAGCCATGAGTTCGCGCACTTCTTCAGCAACAAAGAAGAAGTAATTCACCACATGTTCCGGCTGGCCAGTAAAGCGTTTACGTAGTTCAGGGTCTTGTGTGGCGACGCCAACAGGGCATGTATTCAGATGGCATTTGCGCATCATGATACAACCTTCAACCACTAGGGGCGCTGTGGCAAAACCAAATTCATCTGCACCCAATAAAGCGCCTATCAGTACATCGCGACCTGTTTTGATTTGACCATCGACTTGCACTACAACACGACCGCGCAATTGGTTCAATACTAAAGTTTGTTGTGTTTCGGCAAGCCCTAATTCCCACGGGCCACCCGCATGTTTAATGGATGATATTGGCGATGCGCCTGTGCCGCCATCATGACCGGCAATCACAATATGATCTGATTTCGCTTTTGCCACGCCTGCTGCAACTGTGCCAACACCTGTTTCAGCCACTAATTTAACTGAAATAGAGGCTTTAGGATTAGCGTTTTTAAGGTCATGGATGAGCTGTGCTAAATCTTCAATCGAATAAATATCGTGGTGAGGAGGCGGTGAAATTAAACCCACACCTGGCACAGAAAAACGTAATTTAGCGATATATTCACTTACTTTGTGGCCAGGTAATTGGCCGCCTTCACCAGGTTTTGCGCCCTGTGCCATTTTGATTTGAATCTGATCAGCAGAAGCCAGGTATTCGGCAGTCACGCCAAAACGACCAGAGGCCACTTGCTTGATTTTTGAGCGCATTGAATCACCGGCTTTTAACGGAATGTCTTTTTCAATGACATTCTCGCCTATCACCTTTGCCATGCTGGTATCTGTAGCTACGGCAATAAAGCGTTTAGCATCTTCGCCACCTTCGCCGGTATTAGACTTGCCACCGATGCGGTTCATGGCAATCGCCAAGGTTGCATGTGCTTCTGTTGAAATCGAGCCTAGCGACATCGCGCCCGTGGCAAAACGTTTAACGATTTCTTTTGCTGGCTCAACGGACTCTAACGGAATAGCCGCGTTTGCTGGTTTAATCTCGAACAAGCCACGCAAAGTCATGTGACGGCGTGATTGATCGTTAATTAACTGTGCATATTCTTTATAAGTAGATGCAGAGTTGGTGCGGGTGGCATGCTGTAATTTTGCAATCGAATCCGGCGTCCACATGTGTTCTTCACCGCGCACACGGAATGCATATTCGCCGCCAGCATCCAAGCTGTTGGCTAGTACTGGGTCTTCGCCAAAAGCACTTGTATGTAAACGGGTTGCTTCTTCGGCTACTTGGTCTAAACCAATGCCTTCAATATTGGTGACTGTGCCAGTAAAGTATTGATCAACAAACGCTGAGTTCAAGCCGATGGCTTCAAAAATCTGCGCGCCACAATAGGATTGATAAGTAGAAATGCCCATTTTAGACATGACTTTATATAAGCCCTTGCCGATGGCTTTCACGAAGTTCTTCGCCGCCACGTAGTTATCTTTAGCGCCCATATGGTTAATGGTTTCAAAGGCCAACCAAGGACAAACTGCTTCAGCACCATAGCCTGCAAGCAGCGCAAAGTGATGCACTTCACGTGCTGAACCCGTATCAATCACTAAGCCTGTGCTTGTACGTAACCCTGCTTTGACTAGATGTTCATGCGTAGCAGAGCAGGCTAACAGCGCTGGAATCGCTAAACGCGTTTCACTGATGCTTCTATCTGAAAGAATCAGAATATTAAAGCCATCTTTTACTGCATTTTCTGCGGCGCTAGTAATGCTTGCCACGGCAGCGGCCATGCCAGCTTTACCCAGTGTTGCAGGATAAGTAATATCCAGCACCAATGATTTATATTGGTTTTGTGTGAGTGTGGCAATTGCTTTTAATTGCTCTAACTCATCCAGCATCAACACCGGTTGACTGGCTTCTAAGCGTAGCGCTGGTTTAGATTCATCCACACCTAACAAATTAGGTTTTGGGCCGATAAAGGTCACCAAAGACATGACCAGTTCTTCGCGAATCGGGTCAATCGGCGGATTGGTCACTTGTGCAAACAGTTGTTTAAAATAGTTATAAAGCAACTTGGGCTTAACAGACAGCACTGGCAAAGCCGCGTCGTTACCCATTGAGCCTGAGCCTTCTTCACCATTTTGCACCATCGGTTGCAGTACAAACTTAATGTCTTCTTGTGTATAACCAAAGGCTTGCTGGGTATCCAACAAACTGGCAGCCATTTCCAGCTCGCCTTCTATTTTTGGCATATCAGTCAAAAAGTAACGTGTTTTTGCTATCCATTGCTTGTATGGTTTAGCTGTAGCTACAGCACTTTTAACTTCCGCATCGCTGATAATGCGGCCTTGCTCCATGTCGATGAGCAACATTTTGCCTGGTTCTAAACGCCATTTTTTAACGATTTTTTCTTGTGGAAAGGTTAATACACCCATTTCCGATGCCATCATCACAATGTCATCATCCGTTACCAAATAACGGGCTGGACGCAAGCCATTACGGTCTAGTGTTGCACCAATCATGCGACCATCGGTGAATGCTACTGCAGCGGGACCATCCCATGGCTCCATCAAAGCAGCGTGATATTCGTAGAAAGCACGACGCTCTTCATCCATCAGCGGCTTGCCTGAACCATCTTTTGCGCCCCAAGCTTCAGGAATCAACATCATCATGGCATGTGGCAATGAGTAACCACCAGCCACTAGCAACTCTAAGCAGTTATCAAAACAGGCTGAGTCTGATTGGCCATCTACAATTAACGGCCACAATTTTTCTAAATCTTCGCCAATCACGCTAGACTTCATGGTCTCGTGACGTGCAGCCATCCAGTTAACATTACCTTGTACGGTATTAATTTCGCCATTATGCGCAATCATGCGGAATGGATGTGCTAAATCCCAAGCAGGGAACGTATTGGTTGAAAAGCGTTGGTGCACGAGTGCCAAGGCGGAAACTACGCTCTCGTCGTTTAAATCCATGTAATAAACGCCTACTTCATTGGCTAGCAACATGCCTTTGTAGACGATAGTGCGTGAAGATAAGGACGGGATATAAAACGTAGCAGGGTCTTTTAAATCAAGTGCACGAATAGCATGTTCAACACGCTTGCGAATCACAAATAATTTACGTTCAAAACTGTTTTGGTCGTTACTTGTACTAGCAATAATCACCTGACGCATAGTCGGCTCAACATCGCGTGCGGCTTGTGCAAGGTTGCTATTGTCAACGGGTACAACGCGCCAGCCGAGCAAGGTCTGGTTTTCTTCGGCAATAATTTTATTGATTAATGCGACGCATGCTTCAACGTTTTTTGCCGCTTGCGGTAAAAATACATTTCCCACAGCATACTGGCCAGCCTCTGGCAGGTTGATGCTGAGCTTCGCCGCCTCTTGACGCATGAACGCATCAGGCATTTGCATAAGCAAACCAGCACCATCACCCAGTTTAGGGTCGTAGCCGGTTGCGCCGCGATGGGTTAGATTGGTCAGTAATTCCAAACCCTTTTGCACAATATCATGGCTTTTTTTGCCTTTGATATGTGCCACAAAGCCCACACCACAAGCATCACGCTCGTTTGAAGGGCTATATAAGCCTTGTTTGATTGGTTTGCCTGAATCTACGATGCTTGGGTTACTTGAAGCTGAGTCATTCTGCACAATTGGGTTACTTAAAACTGATGCCATATTATCTAATCACAAAACATTTAGCGGAACCTTCAAGTTTACCGTTAAATGTCTATGTGTTCAATAAGATAGAGCCTAAAGATGTAGATTATTTTGTCAAATTACGCCAGATTGACGTTGGATTTAATGTCTGCATCTTACTTTAAGCCCTTATTCTAAGCCCTTAAGATGCCGCTACTGATTGAAATGCTTTTCTAGCAGCGGCTATTGTTAATGCAATATCTTCATCACTGTGCGCAGCAGAAACAAAACCGGCTTCAAACGCAGAAGGGCCGAGATATATGCCGCTCTCAAGCATGCTGTGGAAGAATTTGTTAAAGTGATCATTGTTGGATTGCATTATTTCATTGAAGCTTGACGGGCATTTTTCGCAGAAATATAGACCAAACATACCGCCTACACTTTGTGCATTAAACACCACGCCAGCCTCCTTTGCCACCGCAATTAAGCCGTCGACCAATTTTTTGGTTTGCACTGTCAGTTTAGCGTGAAAATCTGGCGCTTGAATCAGCGCTAGTGTTTTCAAGCCCGCAGTTACCGCCACTGGGTTGCCGGATAATGTGCCTGCTTGATACACGGCACCAAGCGGAGCTAAGCAGCTCATAATATCTTTACGGCCACCAAACGCACCTACTGGCAAGCCGCCGCCGATTACCTTGCCTAGTGTGGTCATGTCTGGCTTGATGTTGTAAAGCGCTTGCGCGCCACCTAGATGCACGCGGAAGCCTGTCATCACCTCATCAAAAATCAATACTGCGCCGTGTTTTGTACAAAGCTCGCGTAGTGTTTGTAAAAAGTCCATATGCGGCACAATTAAATTCATATTACCAACCACAGGCTCAATGATCACGCAGGCAATTTCATCGCCGATTTGACTAAACAAGTCTTTAAGCGCCTGCGTATTGTTGTATTCAAGCGTTAAAGTGTGAGCAGCCACTTCAGCTGGAACGCCTGCAGAGCTTGGTTCACCAAAGGTAAGTAAGCCAGAGCCGGCCTTTACTAAAAGTGCATCAGAATGACCATGGTAACAGCCCTCAAATTTCACCAGCTTGTTACGCCCTGTAAAACCGCGTGCCACTCGAATGGCGCTCATGGTCGCTTCCGTACCGCTACTGACCAAGCGTACTTGTTCCATGCTCGGCACTAGTTTATTAATCATCTCTGCCATTTCAAGCTCTAAGCCTGTCGGCGCGCCGAATGACAGGCTGTTCGCTGCAACTTCTTGTACGGCTTTAGTCACCACAGGATGCGCGTGGCCAACAATCATCGGTCCCCATGAGTTGATGTAGTCTATATATTCTTTACCATCAACATCCCATAACTTGGAGCCTAAGCCTTTTTTGAAGAAAATAGGAGTGCCGCCAACGCTGCGAAACGCGCGTACTGGCGAGTTCACACCGCCAGGAATAAGCTGTTGAGATTTTTCAAAAAGTGTTTGATTGATTGAAGTCATAATTAATGTCTTAAAGGTTAGTTTTGAAGAGTTGCGTGAATTGTTGTGTGGTTAATTTTACGTCACGTGCATTAAAATTTGCATTAAAAATTGCATTGATTACAGCAATTGAGCTCGCACCTGCTTCAATTGCTAATGAGGCATTTGTTAGCGTAATGCCGCCAATGGCAACGGCTGGAACATTCAACTGCGCTTGTGCCAGTTTAAATAAATCCAGACTAGCCACCGGTGCATTTGGCTTGGTGCTGGAGGCAAAACACGCGCCAAATGCTACATAATTCGCCCCGGCTTGCTGCGCGCTCAAGGCTAAATCAAAACGGTTATAGCATGATGCGCCTAAAATCTTATCTGCGCCCAACCTTGTTCTAATCTCGACTAAGTTACCATCGTCTGCACCTATGTGTACGCCATCAGCATCTAAGGTGAGGCAAAGCTTAACGGAGTCATTAATAATTAGCGGTACCTTATATTGCCGGCACAGCGGCAATATCGCGCGCGCCTGTTGCGTGCGCAACTTGTGACTCGCATTTTTGTTTCGATACTGCAAAACATTGATGCCGCCTTGCAGGGCTGCCTCCACCTTACTTAGCAGTACGTCTGTATCAGCTTCATCTGGCGTAACCGCATAAAGACCTTTGATCATACGAGGCTGTTAATGCGCTTTAACGCTACCATCGCCGCTATTCACAACCGCATCCTCTTCGTCGCGCGCCCAAAACATACGGTCTGGAATAAATTGCCCCATGCCAGGCCTAAAGCCATTTTTAAGGGTTTGCCAGGTGAACTCCTGTGCCTCCTCTATGGCCTCTTCTATGGTCAGGCCGTGCGCCATACATGCGGCAATCGCGCTGGTTAGTGTACAGCCAGAGCCATGGTAGCTGCCCGTCAAACGCTCCCATTTGTAGGCTTTGATGAGCTTGTTCTCACCATACAAAGTGTTGGTCACTTCCGAAGTGCGTTCATGTGTGCCTGTAATCAGCACGTATTCACTACCCATGGCTAGCAAGCGCTTGGCGCTTTCATCAAGCGAGGTTAGCGCGACTTCATCACTATCATCAGCAAAAGCAAAACGACGCGCCTCTAAACTATTTGGCGTAATCAAAGTTGCTTGTGGAAAAAGCAGCTCAATCATCGCGTCCATCATATCGTCATTAGTTAGATCATCGCCACGGCCAGACGTTAAGATAGGATCAATCAATAAAGGAATATCCGGATAATCGGACATAATTTCTGCAATTACCGCAATATTTTCAACTGAACCAAGCAAACCAAGCTTAAACGCTGAGACTTGTACATCTTCTAAAATGGCGCGCGCCTGATCATTCACCCAGTCAGCATCCATCGGCAATACGCTATCTACACCTATCGTATCTTGCACGGTGATTGCCGTTACTACAGAGAGCGGATGGCAACCGATACTCGCAAAAGTCAGAATATCTGCTTGCAAGCCTGCACCGCCACTAGGGTCCGTAGCAGCAAAAGTTAAAACTGAAGGTGGTGCTTGATTAGCCATAGTCTTTTATCATTAAAATTGGAGCGGGTGACGGGAATCGAACCCGCGTATCGAGCTTGGGAAGCTAGCGTTCTGCCATTGAACTACACCCGCATAATGTTGACAATTATACCTCAATCATTTTGAGTTGAAGATTGGGCTTGTTAAACAGATCATCTTAAGACTATATATTTACAGATAACCATGATTTTCAGTTATGATTTCTGCAGGATATATTTTCTGATTAGAATTTAACCTTGTTGATATTCCTGCTGTACAAACAAGAATCACCTTCCAGGCAACAGTTGCTGCATTTCTTATTGTGCTTGCGTTAGGCTTCGTTCTCGTCAACATTAAATCTAAACAATTTGTGCATAATTAAGGTAGTTAGAAATGGAACGCTGGGTTGTATACGCTTTTATCTCCATGTGCTTCGCAGGGTTTACCTCAGTGGTTGCTAAACAAGGGTTGGTGGGTATTTCAGCCGAATTGGGGTTAACTATACGCACTATTTTCGTCTGTATTTTTGTACTGACCTTTGCTGTATTAGCGGTAGACCCCGTTGAAATAAAATCATTGCAAAAAGTAAATTATGTATGGTTAGGCCTTTCAGCTATTGCCACCGCGGGATCGTGGGTTTTTTACTATAAAGCTTTAAAAATGGGCGATGTAGCCACGGTTGCTTTGATTGACAAAGGTAGCGTGGTCATTGCCATGGTGCTGGCATGGGCGCTACTGAAAGAAGTCATCACGCTACGTATGATATTGGGTGCAGCATGTATTGTGCTGGGCTTAATCATTATTGCCAAAAAGTAGCTAGTTTTAAACCCTGTTCAAGTCATTGGTTTATTGGTAATTGTTAGATTCGCCATTATTAATAAAACAAACCTTCTATTTAATCGACACCTTTACATTTAAAATTAACGATGTTAAATTAACGCTGTTAAGTAAGTGTTCTGACATAGATCAATGACCAAGTATCTCTAAATTTGAAATTTAAAAGGTGGTTAGAATGCGTCGCAACAATTTAATCGTCGGCTTTTTGTTAATGTTGCTAGCAACCACCTTATATTCTGGGGAGTTAGCTTCACCAGAAGGTTTATGGAAAACCTATGATGATGACGGCAAAATCACTGGGTTCGTGAGAATTGTCAAAGATAGTGGTATTTATACGGGTGTGATTGAAAAAGGCTTGGACTCAGATACAGGCGATGAGCGTTGCACTGCTTGTAAAGATGAAAGAAAAGATCGTAAATTGATTGGCATGATCATCATGAAGAAAGTTAAAGCGAATGATGATGCCTATATTGGTGAGGAAATTCTCGATCCATTTTCTGGTAATACATATAAGGTTACGTTAAAACTAAAAGAAGCTGGAAAAAAGCTAGAAGTACGGGGCTATATAGGCCTTAGTTTGTTTGGCAGAACGCAAACTTGGGAGCGTGCAGAAAATGGATAATTGTTATTTATGGCCTAAAACAACTTATGTTATAGGTGCAATTGTTAATCTAAACTTGGATAGTATTTAAGTTAGCCTGAGCATGCCGCCAAAACCCAAAACAGCCGTTGAACGCAAACAATTACGAACATTGATTATTGATGCTGCACGCGAATTATTTGTAACGCGGGGCATTGATGCTGTTTCTATGCGCGAAATCGCTAAAAAAATTAATTATTCGGCGACTACTTTGTACCATCACTTTGCAGATAAAGAGGCGATATTACAAGCGGTGTGCGATGAGGATTTTTTAAAGCTTGCTACCGGCATGCGCGAAATTATGCAATTACCTGATTTAATTGCTCGCATTAAGGCGCTGAGTTACGGTTACGCCATGTTTGCCTTGCAAAATCCTAATCATTATCGCTTAATGTTTATGACACCACGCGCACCATGTAATTTAGAGATCACCAGTATTCAGCAAGGCAACACTGAGCAAGATGCATATGCTCAATTAAAGTTAGTGGTGAAAGAAGCGTTTGATGCGGCATTATTCAAGCCGGAAATTACAAGTTTTGAGTTAATCGCACAAACTTTATGGGCAAGCACGCATGGCGTGTGTTCGTTACAAATTGCCTTAGGCAATGAGACTTGGATTAATTGGGATGAGATAGAAACGCGCTTGAATATGATGCAAAACGCGGTTTTACTTGGCTTGCTAAGGCATCCTGAAGATTAGAATGCGTGTGTTAATTAAATGACAGGTTTAATGGTATGAAGATAAAACTCTTTGGATTGGCATTATTTATATTGCTAACAGCTTGCGATAAGTCACAAGCGCCAATCGCCCCGCCTCGCCCCGCTCTAATCATGGTGGTGGGAGCCACTGCGCCTAGTGATGCCATGGTGTTGATTGGAGAAGTACGGCCTAGATATGAATCCAATCAAGGTTTTAGAATCAATGGGAAAATCATTGCGCGCAACGTGGATGTAGGTGCGCATGTTAAAAAAGGCCAAGTTATCGCAAGGCTAGATGCCGCCGATACAAATTTAACGGCAGCCGCGGCAGTTGCTGATGTGCATGCGGCTGAGGCCACGTATGCGCTAGCGGTGGCGGAAGTAGAGCGCCAGCGCCAGTTATTCGCAAAAAAATTCATTTCAGCCTCAGCATTAGATATTCGCGAAGCTGAACTTAAGACGGCGGGTGCGCGGCTAGCACAAGTAAAAGCGCAAGCAAGCGTATCAGGAAATCAAACTCAATATGCCAATTTAACTGCTGATCGTGATGGCGTGGTCACTATGGTACGTGCTGAACCTGGCCAGATAATACAAGCGGGTGAGGCTGTAGCGAAAATTGCCGATACCAAAGAAACTGAAGTACTGGTTGCGGTGCCGGAGTCCCGCATGGGTGAGGTGGAACTAAATGCTACTGTGACGGTGAAAATGTGGGCGAGTCGGCAAAAATCATACACGGGTGTTGTTCGTGAAATTGCACCCGCAGCAGATTCTGCCACTCGAACCTTTAATGTGCGCGTGACAATAAACGATGCTGATGAGGCCGTGCGGCTCGGTATGACTGCGGGAGTTAAGTTTGATCAGTCGGCTGATCAACATAGCGTGCAGCAGGATGCCGAGTTGCTTATTCCTACCAGCGCACTTACCGAATTGAATGGTCAAAAAATGGTATGGGTGATTGATGCCAATAACAAGGCGCAGCCGCGTAATGTAGTTGCCGGGCAGTTTAGAGAAGATGGCGTATTGATTGTCAGCGGACTGCACGCGGGTGAAAAAATCGCTGTTGCCGGTGTGCATACGCTAGTCAAAAATCAGCAAGTGAAGCCTGTGGTTGAAGCCAAACTATGACTGAATTAAATCATGCTAACGAGGCGCGTGCTGCTGAAATGTTAGACGTTAACGCTGAAAATGGCCAGCAAAGTGGAGCGTCAGGCACACGCTTTAATTTGTCTGATTGGGCGTTAAAACATCAAGCTTTGGTGCTGTACCTGATGTTGGTACTCACTATCGCCGGATTGATTTCCTACACTAAGCTTGGCCAATCAGAGGACCCGCCTTTTACCTTTAAAGTGATGTTGGTGCGCACCTCTTGGCCGGGTGCCAGTGCGCAGGAGGTTGAACAGCAAATTACCGACAAACTTGAAAAGAAAATTCAGGAAATTTCACAGTTAGATTACTCCAGCGGATATTCGCGGCCGGGTGAATCGATGATTTTTATTGTGGCCAAAGATGATACGTATTCAAAAGAGATTCCAGAGGTCTGGTATCAGGTACGTAAAAAAATCGGCGATATTCGCCATACCTTGCCACAAGGCGTTGAAAGCCTGACATTTAATGATGAGTTCAGTGATGTTTACGGCACCATGTATGCCTTAAGCGGCGATGGCTTTGACTATGCAGGACTTAAAAAGCAGGCCGAGTTGATTAGAACCGAGCTGCTAAAAGTAAAAGATGTGGCTAAGGTCGAGTTTTTTGGCGAGCAGAAACAGCGCATTTTTATCGAACTTACTAATGCCAAGCTCGTAACTTTAGGTATTAATACCGGCACCTTGGTCAATATTTTGCAGGCGCAAAATGCAGTGGTGCGTAGCGGTACTTTTGATTCAGCTACCGAGCGTATACGTATCGCGGTTTCAGGCCGTTATTTAAACTTAGACGATTTGCGTGATTTGCGCTTACGGGCAAACAATCATGATTTCCGGCTGGGTGATGTCGCGCGCGTTTACCGTGGTTATGAGGATCCGCCGCATGATCGTGTGCGCTTCCAAGGAAAAGATGCGTTGCTACTAGGTGTAAGCATGAAAGAAGGTGGTGATGTGATTGCTTTGGGGCATGCGCTGGATAAAGTGACAGCACATATCAAACAGCAATTGACGGTTGGTTTAACGCTGGGTACAGTCACCTCGCAACCAAAAATCGTGGCGAACTCAGTCAATGATTTTGTTGATTCGCTGGTCGAAGCGTTAGTGATTGTACTGGGCGTAAGCCTGATTTCATTGGGTTTACGAAGCGGTATTGTTGTGGCGATTACTATTCCCGTCGTGCTGGCGAGTACTTTTCTAGTGATGCATCTGCTGAATATCGGGTTGCATAAAATATCGCTAGGCGCACTGATATTAGCGCTAGGCTTGCTAGTAGATGATGCGATTATTGCCGTTGAAATGATGTCATCTAAAATGGAGCAAGGCTGGGATAGAGTTAAAGCAGCGTCATTTGCTTTTAACTCAACAGCAATGCCGATGCTTACTGGCACATTGGTGACGGTGGCGGGCTTTCTGCCAATTGCCACTGCGGCGTCATCTACGGGTGAATATACGCGGTCAATTTTTCAGGTATCTGCCATTGCATTGATTATTTCGTGGTTTGCCGCAGTAATATTTGTGCCGTATTTAGGTTTTCATCTATTGCCCAATTATGCGCAGGCACCGCAACCATCAAAATTAAAGACCTGGCTCAAAATGCGGCTCGGAATAAAAGATGCAGATAATTCAAACCATGTAGCAGATAGTCATCATCACGATATTTATAATACCAAGTTCTACCAGATGTTTCGTGCCGTAGTCACTGCCTGTGTGCGTTATCGAAAAACGGTGATTTTTATTACGCTGGCTTTATTTGTCTTGGCTGTGCTTGGCTTTGGCCGGGTGCAACAACAGTTTTTTCCGGATTCAACTCGGCTTGAGTTGGTCGTGGATTTACGGATGGCAGAGGGTGCCTCGTATGCGGCGACTGATGCACAAGTGAAAAAACTAGAGCTTTGGCTAAATGAATGGAACAACAAATATCAGCATGAAAAAAATTCGTATGATAAAAACGGTGGCATAGAAAACTTTGTAGCCTATATCGGTAATGGCGGCCCGCGTTTTTACTTGCCGTTGGATATTCAAATGCCGCATCGTGGCTTTGGTCAATTTGTGATTTTGAGCAAAACATTGGCTTCGCGTGAAGCCTTACGTAAAGACTTGCTCACACTGTTTGAAAATGACTTCCCGGAACTGCGTGGCTCAGTGCTGCGGTTGGAAAACGGTCCGCCAGTTGGCTTTCCTGTGCAATTTAGAGTGTCAGGCACCAACATACCGCAAATACGTGATATTTCGCACCAAATAGCCGATATTATGCGGGCTAATCACAACCTGGTGAATGTGCAACTCGGCTGGGAAGAGCCTAGCAAAGTTGTGCATGTCAATGTTGATCAGGCAAAGGCGCGCTTGCTTGGTGTGAGTTCGGTCGACATTGCCAATATTCTCAGCGGCGCAATGCAGGAGCTATATATTACCGAGTTTAGAGAAGGTAACGAACGCATAGATCTAGTCGTACGGGGCTCGGAATTGGAGCGCACTCGATTGTCGCGTTTGCCAGACTTGATGATTAACCTGCCAACAGGTGCGGGCGTACCTTTATCGCAAATTGCGACGGTAACTTCAGACTTTGAAGAGGG
>Ga0209913_1001001_pt1 | contig 18431 bp, 17 predicted proteins | sample PersoiDNA2013203_FD_185805 | JGI IMG/M metagenome (GOLD analysis project Ga0209913, IMG submission 185805) | Permafrost soil microbial communities from the Arctic, to analyse light accelerated degradation of dissolved organic matter (DOM) -... | ecosystem: Environmental > Terrestrial > Soil >... | reverse complement strand
GGCGGTGGCCAGATTGACGCGTTCCGAGTTTCTGAGCTTGCGCCATCGTGAATTTGTATTGGCCGCACGTAGCCTGGGCGTCGGAGATGTGAAGCTGATCTTCCGCGAAATTTTGCCCAATGCACTGCCGCCCGTCATTGTCTACGCCAGCGTCATTATGGCCATGGCAATCCTGTTGGAAAGCGCGCTGGCTTTCCTCAATTTGTCAGACCCCAATGTACCGTCGTGGGGCAATCTGATCGGGGCCGGACGCGGCGTCATCCGCATCCAGTGGTATGTGTCGGCCATTCCTGGAGCGATCATTTTGCTGACCGTATTGGCGATCTCGCTGGTTGGTCAGGGCCTCAATGACGCTCTCAACCCGAGGTTGCATCGTTCATGAGCCCATTGCATGACTTCAAGGACCGCCCGGCTCAAGGCGATGAACCGCTGCTGGCTATCCGCAATCTATCAATTGCATTGCCGCAGGGCAGTGATCGGCCGCTGGCGCTGGAGGACGTTTCTTTCGATCTGTATGCAGGCGAGATTCTGTGCGTGGTCGGCGAGAGCGGCTCCGGTAAATCGCTCACGGCCAACGCGCTGCTGGGATTGTTGCCGGACGGCGTGAGCGTAACCGGCGGAGAGGCATTGTGGCGCGAAGCGGAGGGTCGGGAACGCAATGATCTGTTGAGGCTGCCTGTTGAAACATTACGCCGCCTGCGTGGTTGGCGTATCGGCATGATCTTCCAGGATCCGATGAGTGCGCTCAATCCCTTGCATACCATCGCCAATCAAATGGCGGAGGTCTTTCTGGTGCACACCACTTTGCATCGGCGCGAGATCGAAGCCAAAGTGTTGGCGTTATTGCAGGCTGTAAACATTCCCGATCCGGTCCGCACCTTGCGCGCGTATCCGCACGAACTGTCAGGTGGACAACGGCAACGCGTCATGATCGCCATGGCGCTGGCGCTGGAACCGGCCTTGCTGATCGCCGATGAGCCGACCACGGCACTGGATGTCACCACGCAGGCTCAGATTCTGGCGCTTATTCAAGATCTGCAACGACGCAAGGGCACTGCGGTGCTCTTCATCACGCATGACTTTGGCGTGGTGGCTGAGATTGCCGACCGCGTGGCGGTCATGCAGCGCGGCAAGCTAGTCGAAAGCGGTACAGCCAAAGCAGTGCTTCATCAGCCAGTACATCCGTATACGCAAAGTCTTATCGCTGCCGTTCCAAGCATGACGCCGCCGTCTCCAAGATCATTGATCGTGCTACAAGGGGATACGCCAGCGGCGCTGGAGATTTGCGCACTGAGCAAGCGTTATCGCCAGCGCGGCTGGTTCAATCGCCATGCCGATGCCACGTACGCGCTTGTGGATGTCACGCTGACGCTGCCGGCTGGATCAACCTTGGGTATCGTCGGTGAAAGTGGTTCAGGCAAGTCCACCTTGGCGCGCGTCATCCTGGGTGTGCTAGATCCCGATGCCGGTCATTTATCGGTTGCCGGCCAGTCACTGCCTAAAGGCGACGCGCGGCACCGCCGCGAACGCGCCCGCAAGATTCAGATGGTGTTTCAGGATCCCTATAGTTCGCTCAATCCGCGTCACCGGGTTGGCGACATTGTGGCGCAAGGTCCGCGGGAGCAAGGTCGATCTCGTGCGCAGGCGCTAGCCAAAGCGCGCGAACTGTTCGATCTGGTGGGACTGGACCCGAATTCTTTGCACCGTTTTCCACATGAATTCTCGGGCGGCCAGCGTCAGCGTATTGGCCTGGCACGGGCGCTGGCCCTGGAGCCGGATATTCTATTGGCCGATGAACCGGTTTCCGCATTGGACGTTTCGGTGCAGGCCCAGGTATTGGATTTGCTGGCCCGCCTGCGCGAACAGCTGGGACTGTCCATTCTCTTTATCACCCACGATCTGCGCGTGGCGGCCCAGGTCTGCGACCGTATCGCCGTCATGAAAGATGGCCGGGTGGTCGAAGAGGGCGCCACTGTCGAACTATTGAGCACACCAACTCATCCGTATACTCAAGCATTGCTGGCGGCCGTGCCTGGCCGACATTGGAAACAATTTTCTGCACAACAAGCAGCCTGATATTTTATTTGGAGCCTGAAATGTCTGAACGCATCGACCACGTCGTTATCCATGTCGAGCAAGAAATCGACGCTGCCGCGCAACAATATGCCCGGCTGGGTTTCACCCTGACGCCGCGCGGCCACCATTCCAAAGGTACCAGCAACCATCTGGCCATTTTTGGTAACGACTACCTGGAGTTACTGGGGGTGGAGCAGCAGAATGCCGATAAACCAGGTGTTAAATGGGAGCATCCGCATGGTTTGGCAGGTTTGGTGTTCAATACATCAGATGCCGACCGGACCTGGGCTGCATTGTCCGAGCGCAAGATAAGCTTGGAAGGAAATGAACCAAGCGCATTTCACCGCTCAGTAGAGGTCGATGGAAAAATTCTCGGCGATGCACGTTTTCGCACCCTGCGTATCGCCGCCGATCTCATTCCCAACGGCCGCGTGTTCTTTTGCGAGCATGGCACTCCGGAGCTGGTCTGGCGCAGCCAATGGCAGACGCATCTCAATGGTGCGACCGGTCTGGCCGAGTATGTTTATGTAGCACCGGATCCCAAAGCGGGGGCAGCTTTGATTGAGCAGGCCTTCGGCACCGAGAGCATCTCCCACTATGAGCATGGCATACGCTTCAAAGCGGGCACCGTTGATGTCTGGTACCTGACCAGGGAAGGCGTTGCCAGGCATTACGGCATTGATGCATCGTTGGTGCCGCAAGACACTGAACGGGCCGTCGGGCTTACCGTGCAAGTGGCGTCACGCGAGGACACCCGCAAGGTGCTGGCAGACAGTGGCATTACGCTTCTGAAAAATACCGATAGCCAGATTGTCGTTTCACCCGAACAGGCGCAAGGGGTCATTCTGGCATTTGTTTGAACAATGGATGCATTGCACCGGGGGCACAGGCAGTTCCTCGGTTTGCGTCACTGTTGCTACACCAGTAATCGATGAAAGCTTGGAAACTGTACGGCTATCAGGTCAGCGCAGTTTATGTATATCAATGTCGTCCAGTACAGCTCGGGCAGCTTGGACAAAACCGCTGCCACCTGGTCCATCGGTGATCCACGCTGGTGCCTTGGGCAATTGCGCCAGATACTGCCGTACGGTCGAGACACCAACTGTATGGCGATAATGCATAAACATTGGCGCATCATTGACAGAGTCGCCGCTATAAAGCAGTGATTGCTGCGCCGTGGCATCGTCTGTCTCATATTCTTCTTCCAGAACCTTGCGTGCAGCGGCAAGTTTGTCGTAGGTGCCAGTCCAAGCCAGTATCCAGAGATTGTTGATTGTGGTATTTAATCCCTCGTCAGCCAGTGCAACTGAAATTTCATGTTCCAGGGCGGTATCACCGGTTCGCGCAAAAGCAAGACTAGTAAGTCGGAACGCTTGATCCTCGGCAAACTTGGCCTGTGGTATCCGGCGCATGATGTCACGACCTGTGGAGAGTAGTCGAGGCATGATGTCAGAAGACTGTTCGCCATGCCAGAAGCTGCGGTTCAAACCATGACCGTGATTTTCGCGGCGGAAGAAGAACCCACCGTTCTCGCCGATTACGCCATTGACCGGCCACATTCGAGCCATTTGATCACACCAGCCCGCCGGCGCGGCTGTTACCGGTATGACGCAGATGCCAGCCTGTTGCAGCTGCTCCAGAGCACAATAAGTATCGGCCGCGAGGCGACCGTTAAACGTCAGCGTTTCGTCCATGTCAGTCAGGAGGAAACGTACGGAGGAAAATATGCCACGGGGGCGTTCTTGTATTGGTGTCATGAGTCAAAGTCAATTGGATTGGCACAAACGCAAATTGTGATTTAGCTCAGCGCCATGCGTCTGACGAGGAGAGTTTCCTACAAAGACGCCTAAAATAACATCGATCTCAAAAGACTGTTCATAGAGAGACATAAAGTATCGAAAACGTAGTGCCACCTTATACAAGGCCTTGTTATCTCATCTTTGTTGCAGCGTGTTTCTGCATGTATTGGCGCATAAAATACTGCGTCCAGATCTGTAACTCGGTCATCTGACGGACAACATATCCTTATCTGTTTATCTTCCTTATCAAACGAGTTTGGCTGCCAGATAATCAGCGATTACACACTGTGTAATACCGTTATTTTCGACATGCCAATATCAAAGGAGCAGATATGAACCTACATTATCGATTTCGTCTACAGGCCATCGCTGCCTTAGCCTTGTGTGCTGTTCTAGGCGTTGCGCATAGCGCTGATCAAGCCTTGCGCGTGGGAGTACGCGGTGGTACCGATGAGCAAATCTGGGAAGTGGTGACCAAGGTTGCTAAGAAAAACGGGTTGAATGTCGAGGCCGTCGTGATTTCGGGCGCGGCCAGCCCCAACGAGGCGCTCAATAACGGCGATCTCGATGCCAATTCGTTTCAGCATGTTCCCTTTCTGCGTGACCAGATCAAACAGCGCGGTTATAAGCTCAGTGCAGTCGGTAACACCTACATATCGCCAATTGCCTTCTATTCCAAAAAATATAAGTCCTTAAAAGACTTGCCCGATGGCGCCAAAATCGGTATCCCCAATGACCCCAGCAATCAGACCCGGGCACTGGTGATTTTGCGTGACGCCGGCCTGATCACGCTGCGTGACGGTTTTGATTCTTACACGGGGACCGCAACATTGGACGACATTAGCTCTTACAAGAAAAAAATTAAACTGATCGAAATCGAATCGGTTGTACTGGCCAGATCGCTGGAAGATGTGGATGCCGCTGCCATCGTCAATACCTTTGCTTACCAGGCCGGACTGATTGCTACCCGTGACGGCATCGCAGTGGAAAAGCGCGAGCACAATCCTTATGTCAACATCATCGTTGTGCGTGACAAGGACAAGAATGCCGCCTGGGTTGCTCCTTTGCTGAAATCCTATCAATCAGAAGAAGTGCGTCAGTTCATCCAAAAGCAATTCGGTGGTTCGGTGGTGCCGGTATTTTGAGCGCTCTCGTACGACATGAGCACAGTGTAGATCTGCAAGTACCCGCGATCAGCAAGCCAGCTTTTGACGCATTTATGCCGGAGCCTGGCATCGATCAAGCGCACCTGGTTTTTGCCGGAGTTGTTAAACAATATAGGCTCCAGACCGGAACAGTGCATGCTTTGCGCGATGTCTCTTTCACGGTTGGTCATGGCGAGATTTTTGGCATTATTGGCCGTAGTGGCGCCGGAAAATCGACGCTGTTACGCACCATTAATGCGCTGGAAAAAACGGACGCTGGTAGCGTTTTGATCAATGGCATCGATGTCGGCAGTCTGGACGAAGACGCATTGGTCAAGTTGCGTCGCCGCATCGGCATGATCTTTCAGCATTTCAACTTACTATCGTCCAAGACTGTGCGTGACAATGTCGGCTTGCCCTTGCGTGTAGCCGGTGTGGCGCCGCACAGAATTCGGGAGCGTGTCGATAGCTTGCTTGATCTGGTGGGCTTGCGCGATAAGGCCGATGTCTACCCGGCCAAGCTTTCAGGAGGCCAGAAACAGCGCGTCGGCATTGCTCGTGCGCTGGTGCATGAGCCTGGTATTTTGTTATGCGATGAGGCTACCTCGGCACTGGACCCCGAATCGACGCAGTCCATTCTGGCGCTGTTGCGCGATATCAGTCGCAAGATGGGCTTGACGGTGGTACTGATCACGCACGACATGGCCGTCATCCGTGAAATCTGTGATCGCGTGCTGGTGCTTGATCAGGGGCAGGTGGTAGAAAAGGGCGAAGTCTGGCGCGTCTTCGGTGATCCACAAGCAGCGCCGACGCTGGCTTTGCTACGGCCATTGTTGCATGGCCTGCCCGCAGATCTGGCGGCGCAACTGGTTGATGATCTACAGGGCAAACCAGGATATGCGTTGTTGAGCTTACGCTTCAACGGCGTTACGCATGCGCAGGGTGTCAATTTGCAGTTCCTGGCTTTGCTGGGACCGCAAGCAACTCTGATTCATGGTGGGATTGATCGCATTCGCGGCCATGGACAAGGCAATTTGTTGGTTTCGCTACCGCTGGCAGCATGGCAAAACGTCAAAGACCAGGGCGTGTTTTCTCACCGTCACGGTGCCGATTTCATTGAGGTTCTAGGTTATGTCCCTACCCGCGTTGAATAAATATGTTGAGGCTTTTATAGAAACGCTACTGATGGTGGGTAGCTCGGCTGTGATCGCCATCAGTGTGGGTTTGTCGCTGGCGATCATCTTGACCGTGACGGCAAAAAGCAATCTCTATCCCAAGCCGCGCCTGCATCGTGCCTTATCGGTGACGGTTAATGTATTCCGTGCCGTGCCCTTTATCATCATGCTGGTGGCCTTGCTGCCGGTGACGCGCTTGTTGGTGGGAACCACATTGGGTACCTGGGCCGCAGTGGTTCCGCTATCGGTCAATCTGATTCCGTTTTACGCCCGTATCGCACAGGTCAGTCTCAATGAGGTCGATCCCAACCTGATCGAGGCGGCGCGCGCCATGGGTTGCCGACGTTGGCATATCGTGCGGCATGTCTTATTGCCGGAAGCCTGGCCTGGCATCGTCGGCGGCATGACTGTGAGCATCATTGCCATGATCAATGCATCGGCCATGGCAGGCGCCGTTGGTGCCGGCGGCTTAGGTGACCTGGCAATTCGTTACGGCTATGAGCGCTATGAAACGCAGGTGATGTTTGAAGTGATCGTCATTTTGATCGCGCTGGTTTCCATCATCCAAGTGGTTGGTGAGAAGTTGTCACAACGTTTGGATCATAGACATGCGTAATCGATATTACGTGGCCTCTAGAGATATTTTCAAATGTGAAATCACATAGAATTCGCCGAGTTAATGAAACGCTTTCCCTTACTTAATTTTGCCGCCGTCGTTGCCGCTTTGGTGGCCGTCGCGCTGATCGTCGTAAAGAATCTCCAGGGCGATACAACGCATGAGATCTTCAATGTATCGTACGACCCAACCCGTGAACTCTATAGTAGCCTCAATCGGCAGTTCGAGGCACAGTACTTGCAGAAAACGGCGGTCCAGTTGCAGGTGAGACAGTCGCACGGAGGCTCGTCGCGCCAGGCACGCACGGTGGTGTCGGGTGAACAGCAAGCAGATGTGGTTACCTTGGGACTGTATTCTGATGTCGATGCATTACGTAAGCAGGGGCTCATCAGCAACGGCTGGGCCGAGCGTCTGCCACATCATTCGCAGCCTTACTATTCTACGATCGTGTTTGTTGTACGCAAAACCAATCCTAAACATATCCATGACTGGCCGGACTTGATTGCCCCGGGCGTCGAAGTGCTTACCCCTGACCCAAGAACCTCAGGCAATGGCAAGCTCAGTGCGCTCGCCGCCTGGGGCGCGGTAGTCACTCGCGGTGGCAACGATGCTGCGGCATACGATTATCTGCGTGCACTCTATCAACACACGCAACGGCTCGATGCCGGAGCACGGGGTGCGGCCATCGCCTTTACTGTCGAGAAAATCGGCGATGTGCAACTTGCCTGGGAGAACGAAGCCTTGCGCGAAGTCGCAGATGCGCATAACGAGTTGGAGATTGTTTATCCTCCTGTGAGCATTCTTGCCGAGCCCTATGTGGCGTGGGTCGATGTTAACGTTGCACGTCATCACAGCGAAGCGTATGCGCGCGCTTACCTGGAGTTCCTGTTCACCGATCCAGCACAGATAATGATGGCGCAGGCCGGCTATCGCCCTTACAAACCGGAGATCGCGCGGCAATTTTCTATGCATCTTCCTACCATCAAGCTATTCCCGGTGACGGCCATCGCCCGTGACTGGGAGGATGCCAATCATAAATTTTTCGATGAAAACGGCATTGTCGATACGGTCTACAAGCCATCCGACGGCGCGGCAAATTTGCCCGCTTTACCCCCCCGATAACGAGGATAGCCATGGCTCTGGGCAGTAACTTCACTTATGACTGGAACAAGGGCCGGCATGATCTGCTCGCGGGGCTCACGGTAGCGGCCATTTCGCTGCCGCAGGGTATGGCTTATGCATTGATTGCGGGTGTTGATCCACGTTTCGGTCTTTACTCGGCGGTGGTGGTAACGCTGATAGCGTCGCTGCTGGGCTCTTCTTCGCACTTGATCAACGGCCCGACCAGCGCGATTTCGTTGGTCGTATTCAGTGCGCTGGCAATTTTTGATCCGAATGCCACTAGCGATATCTACGAGGCGATGTTTTTGTTGGGAGTCATGGTCGGCATCATCCAGATCGGCATTGCGGTTTTTAAACTTGGTGATTTGACTCGTTATATCTCGGAGTCAGTGATTTTAGGGTTCATGGCAGGCGCAGCTGTGCTGCTGGCGATTGGTCAGGTTGGCAATGCATTTGGTGTGCGCGAGAAAGGAAACGGTACTCAGCATGTGTTGTACCGCTTCTGGCTGACTTTGGTCAAAGGTGATCCTATCAATCTAAAGGCGCTTGCCGTGAGTGCCGCCACGGTTCTGCTGGCCGTGTTGTTGCGGCGTGCGGTACGGCGTTACCGCTTGCCACAACTGGATATGTTCGTGGTGCTGCTGATCGTGGCGACAGCGGCTTACGAATTAGGGTGGTCGCAACCGGGCGTAGACGGGCATACCGCGATTGCCGTGATTGGTTCGTTGCAAGCCGGGTTGCCGTCACCGCACATTCCTCAAATTCACTGGAACTGGATCGCACAACTATCTTCCAGTGCGGTGGCGATTGCATTTCTCGGTCTGCTCGAGGCGCTCTCGATTGCCAAGTCAATTGCGCACCACACCCGGCAAGCACTCGATTACAACCGCCAGTGCCTTGCCGAAGGCGTCGCTAACCTGGTGGGCGGCTTCTTTCGCTGTTTGCCTGGTTCGGGCTCATTGTCACGTTCGGCCATCAATTATCAGGCGGGTGCAGCGACGCGCTTTTCGGGTGTCGTGACGGCGCTTGCGGTGGCACTGGCCGTACTGATGCTGGCGCCGTTGACGCGCTACATCCCAAAACCGGCACTGGCGGGCTTGTTGCTGGTCACGGCCGTGCGTTTGGTCGATGTCGAGCGATTGCGCTACAGCTTGCGGGCATCGCGTTACGACGCAGGTCTGGTGATCATCACGATCATGGCCGCCTTGTTCATCGGCGTTGAATTTGCGATTCTGATCGGTGTGGCGCTATCGATCCTGTTGTTCGTGCCGCGCGCGGCAAAACTGAAAGCAACCGAATTGGTTGTGAGTCCGGAAGGGGTGGTACGCGAGAAACATCCAGACGACCCGGCTTGCCGTGCGGTGGCAGTATGGGATTTTGAAGGTGAATTTTTCTTTGGCGCGGCACCTGAACTGGACCGCCATTTCAACAGAGTGAAAGCACGGGTGCAGCAGCAAGGTATCGACTATTTGGTGCTGCGACTGAAGCGAGTGAGAAACCCTGATGTGGTTTGCATCGAACGGCTCGAACATTTTTTGCGTGAGGCGCAAAAAGAAGGCTTAACTGTGCTGTTGGCGGGACTGCGACCAGAATTTCGTGCCGTGCTCGGCAATCTGCACTTTACTGCATGGTATCCGGTCGAGCGATTTTTTCCTGAGCAAGAAGAGGCCTGGTCTGCAACGGTGCGCGCCGTGCGTCACGCGTATGTGCTGTTGGGAGCCAAGAACAGTTGTACACACTGCGCTAGATCACAGCAGCGCGTGGAAAATTTGTATTATTTAGTGTAGTCATTCATTGATGGTTTTATGCCGTAACAGCCAAGGAAATAAAACAACGCATCGATGCGTCAGTTGATAAAGTCGATAGCGGCACTTCTCTGGTGGAGCAAGCTGGCACTGCCATGCAAGAAGGCACCGATGTCGCGCGCAAAATAAACATCATCATTCATAAAATATCGATCGCCTCCAATGAGCAAACAGATGGCGTAGATAAAATCAATAAAGCGGTGGCGCAAATAGACGGCATCACACAGCGTGCCCTTGCCAACGCACTTTTACGCCATTCTCCGTTGCTCTTTTTTTTCGAAAGTCTGGACATGGAAAACGGTCTGGCTGCATCACGCAATCCAGGCCGTTTGTGTACGTGATTAAGTCAATTTCTGAGGGCGAGGTCTTGTATCTGAAGCGGCTGGGTGAGCCCATGTGATCGCGCTGCGAGATTGATTCTGCCGGTAGGATAATGAAAAAGTTCGCATATGGTCATATGAATTCATTCGTTTCTCAGTGGTTTCCTCTTGCCTATACTTGATTGCATACTTTTTGCTCGACGCGTACGGGCAATGGCTCTATTGGATCAGTTCAGAAAGGGAATTCATGACTGTGGACCGCAGAAGCGTGCTCAAGCATTTGGCTGTTGGCGGCGTTGGGGTCGGTACAGCCATGCTGGGCCTGACGGCACAAGGAGTGAGTCAACCTACGGTGATTCGTATCGGGGTGGCGCAGCCTGGCATCGGCAATCCACCAGTTTTTTCGGGTAGTTCTGCAGCGGTGGCCAACGCCAAGGGCTGGGTCGAAGAAGAGTTCCGGCCTGACGGTATCAAGGTCGAGTGGTATTTCTTCAAAGGTGCTGGTCCGGCGGTTAATGAAGCGCTGTCCAATCAGCAGCTCGACTTTGCCTTTCAGGGCGATCTGCCTGCCATCGTAGCCAAGGCTGCGGGGCTGAAAACCAAACTGGTGCTTGCCACCGGTGTGCGCTCCAATATCTATCTAGCGGTGCCGCCAGATTCTCCGATTCAATCAGTCAAGGATTTGCGCGGAAAACGTGTGGCCATTTTCAAAGGTACCAATGCCCAGTTGCCGATCAATCGCGTGCTCGAAGCCAACGGTTTGCAAGAACGTGATCTGCGTTCCATCAATCTGGATCAGGGCACCACGCTGGCGGCATTGACCACCAAGGATATTGACGCCGCGTTCGGCAATATCAACCTGCTGCGCCTGCGTGACAAAAAAGCGGCACGCATCGTCTTCAGCAGCAAGGGCGGTTCGCCGATATTTACTACGCAATCGCATGTGCTGGTCACCGAAGAGTTTGCACAAAAATATCCGGAAGTCACCCGGCGTATCGTCAAAACCTTTGTCAAGACCGCCAAGTGGGCCTCAGATGAAGGCAATAGCGAAGAAGTGTTGCGCCTGTGGGCCAAGGCCGGTACACCCTATGAACATTGGCGCGAAGACTATGACGGCGAACCGCTGCGGGTGCGCATCAATCCGAATTTCGATCCCTTTCTGATTGCGCGTTACAAGGACTCTGTGGAGCAGGCCTATCGCCTTAAGCTTAGTCGCGCCAAGTTTGACGTCGATCAATGGATCGATCAAAGCTATCTGAAGTCGGCGCTCAAGGAACTTAATCTGGAAAATTATTGGCCGGTGTATCAGGTCAACGGCAAAATTTTGGGAGCCTGACCCATGGCTGCGCAGCAGATCGCTTTGGGATTGTCGGCGCCAGTATCTGCTACTTCGTTGCCGGCGCGGCGCGCTTGGCTGCGGCAATGGTCGCCGCGTTGGCTGGCGTTGCCGTTTCCTTTGTCGCTCCTCCTGCTCTGGTATGTCGCTGCCCGTTGTGGATGGGTTGCGCCACAGATATTGCCGTCGCCGCAAACCGTGCTGCTGACTTTTATTGATCTGGTAGTTTCGGGGGAGATGTTGGACAACCTGAAGATCAGTCTGCTGCGGGTTTTGCTGGGCTTTGGCGTAGGGCTGACCGGTGGTTTGCTGTTGGGCGTGTCGATGGGCCTGTCGCCGGTATTCAAGGATTACGTCTATCCCTTGTTCAAAGCCTTCAGTCAGGTGCCGGTGTTGGGTTGGTTGCCGTTGCTGATGATGTTGGTGGGCATTGACGAGGTACTCAAAATTATCCTGATTTCGCAAGCGGCGCTGGTGCCGATTGCCATCAATACCTGTAAGGGCATCGAAAATGTGCCCACGCGTTACGTCGAGGTGGCGCGGGTATTGAAGTTCTCACGCTGGCAGTTGCTGTGGCGCGTGATTTTCCCGGCCGCCTTGCCGCCGATCTGGAATGGTGTGCGTTATGGCTTTACGCATGCTTGGCTGGCGCTGGTGGTGGTGGAGTTGTTGGCATCGTCGGAGGGACTGGGATACATGATCGTCTACGGCCGTCAATTGTTTCAGCTGGATGTGGTGATGGCCGCAGTCGCCGTGGTAGGGGCGGTGGGTTACTGCCTGGACCGTATCCTGGCGCGTATTGAGGTAATGTTGCTCGGCTCGCGTCGCCGTGGATTTTGAAGAAAGATCGCAATGGCTAATGGCAAGTTTCGACGCGATAAACATCCGGTGCCCCATTTTTTACGCGGCTGGATTTTGCCGGCGCTGCTGCTGTTGCTGTGGTGGCTGGCGGTGAAATTTCAGTGGTCCACTTCACCTTTGCTGGTGCCGCTGGGCAAAGTCTGGGACACCTCCGTCGCGCAGACTCGCAGCGGCGAGTTACGCATCGCATTGGAAGCCAGTCTACGGCGCGATCTGATTGGCTTTGCCATCGGTGTTGGCGGCGGGCTGGCGTTCGGGATTGCGTTAGGCTTGTCGCGTTTGTTCGAGCGCATGATCGGACCAACTTTTCATACCTTTAAACAAATTTCCTTGTTCGCCTGGATTCCTTTGCTATCGGTCTGGTTCGGTCTGGGCGATACGGCCAAGGTGGCATTTTTGTCACTGGCAGCATTTTTCCCAATGGTTCTCAATACCTTTGAGGGTATACGCAGTGTGCCCGGCGAGCTCATTGAGGCGGCTCGGGTGCTCAAATTCAATCGGCGACAATGGATTTTTAAACTGGTATTGCCGGCGGCATCGCCTTCCATTCTGACAGGTGTGCATCTGGCCATGGTCTATGCCTGGCTGGCCACCTTGGGAGCCGAATATTTGCTGGTATCGGGCAAGGGTATCGGCAACACGATGATAGACGGCCGTGAATTATTTTTGATGGATCTGGTGTTATTCGGCGTGATCGTGGTTGGTCTGGTTGGTTTTTCTCTGACCTGGCTGGCAGCGCGCGTGGAGCGCCGCTTGTTGGCTTGGCGCGGTCATTCTGTGACATTAAGGAGTTGAGATGGCGCAAGCCGGCACGCTGGAGATCGAGCATTTGAGTAAATCCTATCCTCTCAAGGACGGGGAGCTGGCCGTCTTGGCCGATCTGACCCTGACCATCAAGCCAGGCGAATTCGTCAGCATTGTCGGTTCCAGCGGCTGTGGCAAGTCGACCTTGTTGCGTCTGATTGTCGGCCTGGAGGAAGACTATCAGGGACAGGTCTTGCTCGATGGAGAACGCATCGTCGGAACCAGCCTGCAGCGCGGCATCGTGTTTCAGGAACACCGGCTGTTTCCCTGGCTGACGGCGGCAGAAAATATCGAACTGGGCCTACTCAATGCGGAATTGACCCCAGGTCAGAAGCGACTGGTGGTGCGCGAACATATTGCCTTAGTGGGATTGGAAGGCTTCGAAAAATCCTATCCACATCAGCTCTCGGGCGGCATGGCGCAGCGTGTGGCGATTGCGCGGGCTTTGGTTGGAAAGCCCGAGATTTTGTTGCTTGACGAGCCCTTCGGCGCACTTGATGCCTTGACCCGAGCCTATCTGCAAGAAGAGCTGCAGCGCATCTGGCAGGCCGAAGGCATCACCATGATTCTGGTCACGCATGATGTCGAAGAAGCGATTTATTTGGGCGACAAGGTGGTGGTGATGGAGCCGCGTCCGGGGCGTATCCGGCGCATTGTGCCGGTTGCTCTGGCGCATCCACGGGAACGCACGGGGTCGGATTTTTCCGAGATCAAGCAACTGGTGCTGCAGGAATTTGCAGGCAGTAGTAGCGCTAGTCTGGCTGAACCGCCTTTACGGCCGCAGCTGAGCGAAACCGCTCAATTTCCTCAATGGCAATTTGCGATTTAGCAATGTCGAGACAGCCATGAGCCGCGAGACAAAATCGGAAGCAGGGCGTAGAGGCTTTCTGCGCAAGGGCGCCGGCCTCGGCAGTGCAATGCTGGGGGCGGCCCTGGGCACAAATGCGCGAGCCGAACCGTTGCAGGTGGCGCCGTGGAGCAAGACCCCGGGCGAACCGGCCTTGTGGCATCCCTATGGTCAACCCTCCATTTTTGAAAAAGATGTGGTGCGTCGCTCACGCGGTGCGGCGGCGATGCCGGGGGCCAATTCATCAATGACGCCGTTGCAGAATCTATACGGCATCATCACTCCCTCCGGTCTGGTGTTTGAACGCCACCATGCCGGCATTCCACAGATAGATCCGCAGCAGCATCGGCTGGCGGTGCATGGCCTGGTAGCGCGGCCGACGATTTTCACGATGGATGATCTGGTGCGTCTGCCTTCGGTGTCGCGTATTCATTTTCTGGAATGCTCAGGCAACACCGGTCGCGAATGGAAGGGGCCGGGTACGGCTTCGTTGCAATTGAGTCACGGGTTGTTGTCTTGTTGTGAATGGACTGGGGTGCCGTTGGCGACGGTGCTGGAAGAGGTTGGAATCCAGCCGGAGGGGGCCTGGATTCTGGCCGAAGGCGCCGATTCAGCTGCCATGAGCCGTAGCATTCCACTGAGCAAGGCGCTCGATGATGCATTGCTGGTGTATGCACAAAATGGCGAGCGTTTGCGGCCCGAACATGGTTACCCTTTACGTCTGTTCTTGCCTGGTTTTGAGGGCAACATGAGCGTGAAATGGTTACGTCGTCTGAAAATCGGATCTGCGCCTTTCATGACGCGCGAAGAAACCTCAAAATATACCGATTCGCTGCCCGACGGTACGGCACGTCAGTTTACATTTCTGATGGAAACCAAGTCAGTAATTACCTTCCCGGCACCAGATTTCCGTCTCAAGGAAAAGGGGTTTTATGAAATTTCCGGCCTGGCCTGGACCGGCCGTGGCCGTATCAAGCGAGTCGATGTCTCAATCGATGGCGGGCGCAGTTGGAGCGTAGCGCAGTTGCAGGAGCCGGTGCTCGATCGTGCCTTGACGCGTTTTTGCTTGCCGTGGCACTGGGACGGCGCGGCCACGGTGCTGCAAAGCAGAGCCATTGACGAGACTGGTTTTGTACAGCCGCAGGCGCGGCAATTGGTGGATGCGCGCGGTTTTGAATCCAATTATCACTTTAACGCCATTCAGAGCTGGAAAGTAGCAACGGATGGAGTCGTCACCAATGTCCAGGTCTAAGTTATTGCTAACATTATTGCTGGCCGGCACAGCTTTCGTCAGCCAAGCGCAAACCTATGGGATTGGTCACGCCGCCAGCGAGCGTGATCTGGCAGCCTGGAACATTGACGTCGACGCCAACGGCGTCGGCTTGCCCCAGGGCCGCGGCAGCGTGGCGCTGGGCCAGACCTTGTATGCCCAGCAGTGCGCTGCCTGCCATGGCGCACATGGCGAGGGAAAACCGGCCGATCAACTGGTCGGTGGTCAGGGTACGCTGAGTTCGTCCAATCCGGTCAAGACTATCGGCAGCTTCTGGCCTTATGCCACCACGTTGTTCGACTTCATCAATCGCGCTATGCCTTACAACGCGCCGCAAAGTCTCAGCGCCGATGAGGTGTATTCGTTGTCGGCCTATCTGCTGTATCTCAATGGCATCGTGCCTGCCGACGCGGTGCTCGATGCCAAATCGTTGCCCGCCATACGCATGCCCAATCGGGACGGTTTCGTCAGTGATACACGGCCCGATACCAGCAATATCGCCTGTCGCCAGAATTGTCTTCCAACGCCTGCGGCCCATCCATGATGGACCGAGGTACTTAGTCATTGTCATTTCAGTCAAGGAGAAACACCATGTCAGAAGCAGTGCTCGATTTGCAACCGGTGGCCGGTCGTATCGGTGCCGAAGTACGCGCGGTACGTTTATCCGGGGATTTGGAACCGGCTACCTTTGACGCCATTCGTCAGGCCTTGTTGAAATACAAGGTCTTGTTTTTCCGTGGCCAGCGGCATCTCGACGATGCTGCGCAGGAGGCGTTTGCCAGGCTATGGGGCGAGCTGGTAGCGCATCCCACGGTGCCGGTGCGACCCGGCACCGATTATTTACTCGAACTCGATTCCGAACACGGCGGCCGCGCCAATTCCTGGCACACCGACGTCACCTTCGATCTGGCCTATCCACAAGCATCGATTCTGCGTGCGGTAGTCATCCCCGCTGCTGGCGGCGATACGGTGTGGGCCAATACCGCACAGGCTTATCTTGACCTGCCGCCGGCCTTGCGTCAGCTGGCCGACAATCTGTGGGCCTTGCATACCAACGATTATGATTATGCTTCGCGCTTCAATGTCAATGAAGCAGGGCTCAAGCGCTATCGTGAAGTCTTCACCTCAACCATTTATGAAACCGAACATCCGGTCGTGCGGGTGCATCCGCTGACCGGTGAGCGCACCTTGGTGCTGGGACATTTCGTCAAAAAGCTGCTGGGTTATCCCAGCGCCGATTCAGAGCATTTGCTCAAGCTGTTCGATAGCTATGTCACGCGACTGGAGAACACGGTGCGCTGGCGCTGGTCGCCGGGCGATGTCGCCATCTGGGACAATCGCGCCACTCAGCATTATGCGATTAACGATTATGGTGATCAGCGCCGTGTGGTGCGGCGAGTCACGATTGCCGGCGATGTACCGGTCAGCGTCGATGGCCGTCGCAGTGTGGCGCGGCATGCGGAGCAAGTTGCTGCCAGCACGGCGGAGGCAGCATGAGTATCAAGAAAAAACAATTGCGCCTGGGTGCTTTTGTACAGGCTACCGGACATCACGTGGCCGGCTGGCGGCATCCACGAGCGCAAGCCGACGCCGGCCAGAATATTGCACATTACCGGCAGATTGCTCGGACGGCCGAGCGCGCCAAATTCGATGCCTTGTTTCTGGCCGATGGCGTGGCAATCCGTTCGCACGATACTGAGACATTGCCACTGACGGCGCGCGGCGCCACTTTTGAACCATTGACCTTGTTGTCGGCGCTGTCGCAGGTGAGCGAGCATATCGGTCTGGTCGCCACGGCCTCGACGACGTATAACGAGCCCTATCACGTGGCGCGCAAATTCGCTTCGCTGGATCATCTCAGCAATGGCCGCGCTGGCTGGAATGTGGTGACGTCGTGGTCAGAGTCAGAGGCGCAGAATTTCAATCTGGACAAGCATCCTGAGCATGCTGAGCGCTATGAGCGGGCCGAAGAATTTGTCGACGTAGTGCGCGGCCTGTGGGATAGCTGGGAAGACGACGCCTTCCGTTTCGATCAGACCGAAGGCGTGCATTTTGACAGCAACAAACTGCATGTCCTGCATCACAAGGGCAAGCACTTTTCTGTGCGCGGTCCCTTGAATGTGGCACGGCCAGTGCAAGGTCATCCGGTCGTGGTGCAGGCGGGTTCGTCTATTGCCGGGCAAACGTTGGCGGCGCGCACGGCCGAGGTGATTTTCACGGCGCAGCAATCGTTGGAGGACGCGCAGAAGTTTTACACCGGGCTGAAGTCGCGCCTGGATCACTACGGACGTCGTCAAGACTCGCTCAAGATCATGCCGGGCGTGTTCGCAGTGGTCGGCCGCAACGATAGTGAGGCGCAGGAAAAATTTGAAGAACTGCAAGCGTTGATTCATCCCAAGGTCGGCTTGTCGCTGTTGCAGCAGCATCTAGGAGGTGTCGATTTATCCTCTTATCCACTGGATGGCCCGTTACCGGATAACCTGAAGGAACCCAACGGCACCAAGAGTCGATTTCAATTGGTCACCGCACTGGCGCGTCGTGAAAATCTAACGATACGACAGTTATATCTGCGTGTGGCGACCGCGCGCGGCCATTGGTCCATCTATGGCACTGCCGAGAGCATTGTGGACCGTCTGGAGGAATGGTTTCTGAAAGGCGGTGCAGACGGCTTCAACATCATGCCGCCGACCTTGCCGGGCGGTCTGGACGACTTCGTCGAATTGGTGTTGCCGCAATTGCGCAGGCGCGGTTTGTTCCGGACTGAGTATGAAGGCAAGACTTTGCGCGAAAATCTGGGGCTGGAGCGGCCAGTGCACAAGGTCTACCAGCAGCGCAGCCAGCATTTGCTGGGGCAGGTGGCTTGATGATATTTTTTCCTTGGCCGGATGTGAAAGAGGGCCGTTTGAAAAATTGGCGTTCAAACATGCCAGAGAGCAAGCCAAACTAAATACGGCCAATTTCGAACGCAACAAGGAAATTCTTTGCGGTGAAAACTAATAACGCAGTGACGTTTGAATAGCACAAATGAAAAAGTCCCCAACAGCCTGACCCTTGAGCATAGGATGGCTGCAAGAAGAATGGGTTTTCTGGAAATGTTCGTCGCCCTTCACGAGGTGGAAAGATTCCGGACCGGTCTGCTCGACGATAGCCTGTCAGCATTATGAGAGAAAGTTGAATCTCAATACTGGCCTGGGTTGCGAAGAAATGCATGATTTATTGCTGCATTTTTGCTGCATTTCCCACCATGGCGATATT
>Ga0209913_1000998_pt1 | contig 18473 bp, 16 predicted proteins | sample PersoiDNA2013203_FD_185805 | JGI IMG/M metagenome (GOLD analysis project Ga0209913, IMG submission 185805) | Permafrost soil microbial communities from the Arctic, to analyse light accelerated degradation of dissolved organic matter (DOM) -... | ecosystem: Environmental > Terrestrial > Soil >... | reverse complement strand
CGGAAAGGACGGTGCCTACCAGGGGACCCTCGAGGTCTCGCAGGATTGCACCGAGATCCGTGCCCTTCAAGGCGAAAAGAAACTCGAGGGCGAACCGGCCGTCTGAGTCAGGCTCGGACTACCGATATCGTACACGCTGCATGTGGTGGGGCACTCGTCTTCGGACCGGTTGTCGTGCCTGGAGGCTCGCCCGGCCCTAGCCTTTGACGTGCGCGTCCAGCCAATCGACAGCGAAGGCCAGTACGCGCTCCTTGGCCCCGTCCGGCTCGTGATGGATGAAGTGGTACAACCCCGGCCAGAGCTTGAGCGTTACGTCACCCGAGGCACCTGCAGCAAGACGCTTCGACCCCTCGGGGAGCGCAATCTCATCATCCTCGCCGTGCATTACCAGCAGGGGAACCTGAATTTCCGCAGCGCGCACAAGCGCCTCTGCATTGGCTTCCCCGATGACTGCCGCTAATCCGACGGTGATCTTCTTGTACACCAGCGGGTCGGCGTCATACGCGTCCAGCACGGTGACGTCATGGCAAACCTTGTCTCGAATGGGACCCATGCCATTGCTGACGGCCATCGTGGGCACAACGTGCCGCAGTGCTTTGACCTTGCCCATGGCGGCCGCTGATGCCGGCGGCATCACAAAGCCGCCGCTGCACAGAATGGCGCCCGCGATCCGGGGGTGTCTGCGGATGAGGTATACGGCACCCAGAGTGGAACCCATGCTGAAACCGTACAGGAACAGCGGCTTACCAGGGAAGCGCGCCCTGACCTCGTCGCAGTACCGGTCCAGATCGTCCATGAAGTTGTCGAGACCCGAGACGAATGCCCGTCTGCCTTCGGACACACCGTGCCCCCGCAGGTCTCCTGCCACAAACGCGTACCCACGGTCCACGAAGCTGTGTCCGATATCCACGTACAGACCCCCGTATTCGCCCAGACCGTGTACCAGAGCGACCACGCCACGCACGTCCCCTTCGGGCGCCCACACACGGGCGTACAGGTTCAGGTTGTCCTTGCTGCGATATCGGAACTCATCACTGTGCATCGTTGCCTCCCAGACTCCGTGTCATTGTTCAACTGTAATGGTATTCTATCATGATAAGTACGCAGGGCGAAAGCACCCCCGCTTAACCGCGTGACAGCGTATTCTTGCAGTATACCACGCCAGCCACGAAGAGGCGCCGTGCCCGCGTCTATAGCAAGTTGTGCAGCAGGCTGCTGCACAACGGAAAAGGCCGGCTCCTGAGGGCGGGCCTGGCGGTGCGCAGTGTGTACTTCGAGAGACACTATTTGTTCTTGGCAAACTCGAGGGCCGCGGTGGCAGCTTCCTTGAAGAGCGTGCTGGTGCCGGTAGCCTTGGCGACAGCATCAACCTTCGTGACGTCTTGAGAAGTCACAAGGCTCTGCTCAAGTGTGGCCCACGCGTCAAGTGAAGTCTGATACTGATAGTTGTCCTTGGTCTTGACCTGGAGGTCAGCAAGCTTGGCATCGGTGATCTTGCCAGCGGAGACGGTGATGATCGCGTAGCCGATACTGCCAAGGTCGTCAGCAGTGGAGAAACCGACGTAGGAACCATCGGTATAAGCGCCGATAGAGCCGGCGTTCTTCAGTGCATCATTGACGGCCTCAGTCAGCTGGCCGGAGGTTCCGGTCGCCTTTGCAACAGCGTCAACCTTGGTAATGTCGCCAGTCTCGATGAGCTTGGCCTGGATCGTAGCAATAGCGCCGACAGCAGTCGCATAGAAGTAGTTGTCCTTGGTTTTGGGCATCAGCTCGGTGTACTTGGCCTCAGTGATCTTGTCACCAGCGATCGTCAGCGCGATTTGACCGACGCTACCGGCAACATCCTGTGCAGAATGGCCGGTGTAGGAACCGTCGACATAAACAGCCTTCTTTGCGCAACCAGCGAGAGCAACAACCACAAGAGCAGCGACGAGGACGAAAGATACAATTCTTCTAGTCATGTTTTTGGCACTCCTTCCGATTCAGAGACTTTTGTTACAATATTAATATACTCTATACAAGGGGTTTTGTTACGCCAACTTTAGGCGAATCATGTTTGACATTATCCTTCGGGGAAGCTCCCCGTCCTGATGTGCAAAGCGGCATGGAATTCACAGTTGTGTCGCACTACGGACAACGCCGCAGGAACCACCCTGCCGGCAACATGAGGGGACGGTCGCGAGGCCGACACTTACAGAATGGCCGAGCGGGACAGGCGACGTTCCTTGCGCCAGACCAAGGCGCTTCTATATTGCTGAGAGGAATGCGGGAGGCATCTATGGACGAACTGACTCATCTTGTGCACCAGCGTCTTGTGTTCCTCCATGCCCAAGCATCGAGTTGCCTGGAGGAGATTCGTGCATCAGGTCTGTCCGCACACCTGATGTTGGTGGATGGAAACCCGTTTCCCGAAGCCGACGGATGGACACGCGCCCCGTACCCCATGCCTGTCATCGACGTGAAAGGCAAAGGTTCCGTCGGGTTCGATCCAGCCGGAGCCTTCTTCGTGTTTGCCATCCCCACCGCTGAGGCCAGCGCGGCAAGAATCGATGCCCTTTCGGACTGCTTCGAGAACACGGCGCTCCTTGGCACCGTCAGTCTCAGAGACTACTGGTCCGGCCACAACAGGGCTGCCCAGTCGGTCGCGGCGGCGGCCCATGACGGTGAACCTGCCGTGCTGGTTATCGTCCGCTTTGGCTTGGAGATGGAAGGCCTGCCCGGGCTGTTCGAGCAGGCAGCCTTGATCATCGCGGGCCGTCTGCCGACTCTCCTGTCACCACCGCAGCTTCGATCGCTGGACCCATAACGGAACTGCCCGGACGGGAATCCCGTCCGGGCAGTGCAGAGAGCGCGAGTATCAGGTTCTAGTAAATCGAATCCGGAACGTAGTACTTGGCTGCGTTCTCTTTGGTGATCAGGTCGGCCGAAAGGATGACCTTGGCCGGGACCGTGGACTGGTAGAAGCCAGGAACGGACATGTTGCGGACGCCGTAGACGCCGAGCGTAACAGCCGTGGCTGCCATGGAGACTGGATAGGTAACGTCGACCGGAACGAACTCTGAGCCGTCCATGACCATCTTGATGATATCCTTCATGCCGGCGCCCGGCACGATGAACATCTCGGTCTGACGCTTCGCTTCGTTGATGGCCTGGATAGCACCCAGCGCGACGTCGTCGTCGCCGGCCCAGACCGCGTTGATCGTCTTGAACTGCTGCAGCCAGTTCTCCATGAGCTTGAGACCTGTGTCACGAGACCAATTGGCGGGCTGATCAGCGAGGATCTTGATGCCCGGGTAGTTCTTGAGGACATCCTTGAAGCCAGTGACACGGTCGGTGTTGACCTGGCAGGGGATGCCTTCCATGATGAGGATGTTGCCCTTGCCGTTCAATTTCTTGGCCATGAACTCGGCGGACTGCTTGCCGAATGCGTAGTTGTCCCCAGCAATGTACACGTCAGCGAACACAGGAGGAAGGACGCCGCGGTCGATGACGACGACATACTTGCCAGCTTTCTTGACCTCGCCGACGACGGGGGTCAGCGTGGCGGAATCGTAGGGCAGAATGACAAGGCCGTCGATGCCTTGTGCCATCAGGTCCTCCACATCAGAAACCTGCTTCTGAGCGGTGTCGGCAAGGACAAGCTTGAACGTGGTGTTGGGGTCCTTCGTCTTCCAGTCCGCGATGGCCTTCTGGGCGTAGTACACGATGCCGCCTGTCCAGCCGTGGTCAGCGGAAGGAACGGAAACGCCGATGACCTTGGGAGTCGTGTCGGTCGGGATGGTCGGATCAGTGGTCACGACCGGAGGCGTTGTGACGGGCGGCGTGGTGGTGGACTTGCAGCCGGTGAAAGCGAAAACTGCCACAAGCAGGACGACAAGCAGCATAGAAATCTGTTTCTTGAACATATCTGATTCTCCTCTCTTCTCTCGTTTTATGGTCGTACGGTCTCTTGGTTCGCTGTTGCGGATTAACAGATAAAACCTATTGCTATCATGACGTCACGCGCTCTTCGGCTCACCCCCTTGCGCTACTGCAGGTTGTCACGCCCTGCCGATCTACTTCACTTCGCCTCGTCCGCGCTGGACGAGAACGGCTGCAATGATGACCAGTCCCTTGACGGCGCCCTGCAGGTACGCAGAGACGTTCAGCCAGTTGAGCATACTGCCGACGACGCCAAGGATGATGACGCCGACGACCGTTCCCCAGATCCACCCTCGGCCGCCCTTCATGCTGGTGCCGCCGATGACGACAGCGGCGATGGCGTCGAGCTCGAGGCCTGCTCCGAAGTTGGAGCTGCTGACAGCGTTGATGCGTGAGCTGAACATCAGCGCCATGAGAAACACGCCAAACCCAAGGATCATGTACGCAACGATCTTGATGCGGTCCGTCTTGATGGCCGAGTAGCGCGCGACGTCCTCGTTGGAGCCGACCGCATACATATAGCGACCAAGGCGTGTGTTGTTAAGGATGATGTGACAGACGACGGCGAAGGCAAGGAAGACGAAGATGGCATATGGGATACCCAGGAACGAGCCCTGCCCAATAACCGGATACGTCTCGGTCGCGCCGCGGAACTCGCCGCCATTGGCCGCCTGCAGGACGATGGAACGGTAGATGGCTCCGGTGCCGAGGGTCACGATGAACGGTGCGATGCGTCCCTTGGTGGTCAGGGTACCAACGGCCCATCCACAGCCGACTGCCAAGGCGCACCCGGCGACGAGTGCCAGGATGATGGACGGTATGGAACCGTTGAAGTGGTTCGTGGTCACCAGCATGAGGCCTCCCGTCATCGCCGCCATCGAGCCTACCGACAGGTCGATGCCGCCGGTAATGATGACGAACGTCATGCCCACGGCGATGCAACCCATGTAGGACACTTGTTTAAGCACGTTCACGACGTTGTTGATTTTGAAGAACTGCGGTTGGAGGACCAGCATGATCAGAAGCAGGACCGCCAGCGCCAAAAATGGCCCATACTTCTCAATATTGAAATTGCTGATGCGGTCTTTGAGCGAAATCTTAGCAGGCATGGGCAGGAACTCCTTTCTTGACGCCTGTTGCCAGGAACATGATGTCTTCCTCGTTGACGTCCTTCCCGTGGACGAATCCGGCAAGTTGGCCGCCACGCATGACGGCGACGTGGTCGCACAAGCCGACGATTTCGGGAAGCTCCGAGGAGATGACAATACAGGACTTGCCCTGCTTCGCGAGGTCATTGATGAATCGGTAGATCATCTGCTTCGTGTTGATGTCGATGCCACGCGTCGGCTCGTCGAGGATCATGATCTCGGGCTCAACCTCCATGGCTTTGGCCAGCGAGACCTTCTGCTGGTTGCCGCCTGAAAGGTAACGCACGAGCTCGGTGACAGATTTGCACCGGATGTCGAAGGCCTGAGCATACTTTGCCGCTGTCCTGCCCTCGGCCTTCCTGTCCACAAGTGGATGGCAGTAGTTGGCCAACGACACGATCGTGATGTTCTCGGTGATGTTCATGTCGACGATGAGGCCGGTGCGCTTGCGGTCCTCGGACAAGTACACGATGTGGTTTCGGATCGCGTCGCCATACTGGCCGATGCCGACTTGCTTACCCATGACCGAGATGCTGCAGCCAGGAGCTTTGTGGCGCAATCCCACCAATGCTTCCATGAGCTCCGTGCGACCAGAGCCGACAAGGCCCGAGAATCCCAGAATTTCGCCTTTCCGCAGCTGGAAGGAGACGTCCTGGATGACGCCGGGTATGGACAGATTCTGGACGTCCAGCACGACATCATCGCCTGGTACCACCTTTGCAGGATAGAGCTCCCGAAGCTCGCGACCAACCATCAGGCGGGCCATGTCTTCTTCTGCGACGTCGCAGACGTTGCCTGTCGAGATGCGGCGGCCGTCCCGGAGAACCGTTACGGTATCACAAATCTGCTTCACTTCCTTGAGACGATGACTGATATAAAAGATGACAACGCCCTTTTCCTTGAGCTGGCGAATGCTTGCAAACAGGATTTCGATCTCGTTGTCGGTCAGGACAGCCGTCGGTTCATCCATGATCAGAACCTTGGAATCGTTGGAAAGTGCCTTGGCGATCTCGACCATCTGTTTCTTCGCGACAGACAAGTTTGTTATCGACGCCCTCGGGTCTGTGCCGCTCTCGCCAACCTTTGCCAGCAATGACCTGGTCTCCTCGATCATCGCTTTTTTGTCCAGCAGGCCGTTCCCCTGAACCAGCTCCTTGCCCAGGAAGATGTTCTCGTAGACGGTGAGGTCCGGTATCAGGTTGAGCTCCTGATGGATCATAGAGATGCCCATCTCCTTTGCGGCAATGGGTCCTGCAATAACTACCGGTTTTCCCCGAAACACGACGCTGCCCTCCGTCGGCTGCGCAAAGCCAGCCAGGATCTTCATGAGCGTGCTCTTGCCGGCTCCATTTTCGCCAATGATCCCGTGAACCTGCCCCGGAGCCCCGTCGATGTCGACGTGGTCGAGTACACGGACGCCCAAGTAGTCCTTGCAGATCCCTTGTGCGCTGATCAGAGCCTCGTTCACGATATCTCCGCTAGGTGTTGGACATCGCCTTGTCGAAGGCGACACCAGACTTCTTGAAGTCGATCCCGCGGACAAACGCCAGCGCTTCCTGGGCACCCGACTCCCGCTCCATGCCAGAATCTTCCCATTCGACCGACAGCGGGCCGTCATAGCCGATGTCATTGAGGGCGCGGATGATGCGCTCGAAGTTGACACCGCCACGCCCTGGAGAAACGAAGTTCCATCCGCGGTGCATGTCGCCAAAGGTGATATGCGAGCCAAGGATACCGGAACGAGGACCAGGATTCAGCATCGCGTCCTTCACGTGGACATGATAGATGCGGTCCTTGAAATCGTAGATGAACTGGTCTGGCGCAATCCCCTGCCAGTACAGGTGGCTCGGATCAAAATTGATGCCAAACGACGGCCGATGCTTGATGGTATCGAGGGTACGCATGGTGGTCCAGGAATCGAATGCGATCTCGGTGGGGTGGACCTCAAGCGCGAACGTGATGCCGTTCTGTTCGTACACGTCAAGGATCGGGTTCCACAGATCCGCAAACTGCCTGTATCCCGCTTCGATCCACTCGTCGGACACTGGCGGGAAAGAGTACCAGCCTTCCCAGATCGAGGAGCCGGTGAACCCCGTCACGACAGAAGCGCCAAGTAGATGTGCGACAACTGCCGTCTTCTTCATCTGGTCGACAGCCCATGCCCTCATCTTCTCAGGCTGACCATGCATCTCACTGGGAGCGAATACGTCAAACCGCTCGTCGTTCCGGGAGCAGACCAGCTGGCCGGCAAGGTGATTGGCAATGGCATGACACTGGAGGTGATACTTCTCCATCGTGTCCTTGAGGCTGCGGACGTACGCATCGTTCTCGACCGCTTTGTCGACGTTCAGGTGTTCGCCCCAGCAGGCGATTTCAAGACCGTCATATCCCCATGAGGACATCTTGCTGCACAATGTGTCGAAGGGCACATCTGCCCACTGCCCGGTAAAGATCGTCACTGGTCTCATACGTTGCCTCCGTTAGATGTCGAAGGAGGCGTCGACCCATGCCGCGCCTTCCTTACTGCTCTTTACACAATCGAACACGAACTTGGTCCCGCGGGCGCCGTCGACAACGGTCGGGAAGACGTCCAGAGGGTCTGGGGTGCGGCCCTGTTTCTCAGCTGTGAGTACATTGCAGAAACTCTTATACAAGTTCGCAAATGCTTCAAAGTACCCTTCCGGGTGACCAGCAGGGAGGCGTGTGAAGTGCCCGGCAGCAGCCGAGAGATAGCCGCTGCCACGCGTCAGCAGCTGCAGGGGGGCGCCCTTCTTTTGGAAGCGGAGAACGTTGGGGTTCTCCTGCTCCCACTCGATAGCGCCATCTGTGCCGTACACGCGAATACGCAAGCCGTTCTCTTTGCCAATGGCCACTTGCGACGACCAGTAGTTCCCCGACGCTCCACCCTTATACTTCAGAAGCATGTACGCGTTGTCATCGAGCGGACGCCCTTCGACGAACGTCTCGAGGCTGGCTGCCAGCTTGTCGATCTCCAGTCCCGTAATGAAGTGCACCAGGTTCTCGAGATGCGTGCCAATGTCACCAACGCAGCACGACACACCTGCATACTTCGGATCCGTCCGCCAGACAGCCTGGCGGTTGCTGCCTGAGCGCTCGATGGGATCGGCCAGCCAGTCCTGTGGATACTCTGCAGCCACAACGCGGAGGGTCCCGAGAGCACCAGTCCTGACAAGGTCGCGGGCTTCGCGCACCATAGGATAGCCGGTGTAGGTATACGTCACCATGAACTCGACCTTGTGCACGCCGGCACGTGCGACCAGTTGCGTCGCCTCCTCTTCGGTGAACGCCATCGGCTTCTCACAGACAACATTGATGCCCTGCTCGAGGAATGCCTTGGCCACTGCAAAATGGAGGTGGTTGGGGACCGTGATGATAACGAAGTCAATCCTGCCCTCGGTGCGCGCTCCCTCCTTGACGGCCATGTCATGGAAATCGGCATACGCGCGGTCAGCATCGACGCCGAGGTCCTTCGCGACCTGAACCGTCTCCGACGGGATGTCGGAGAAACTCCCGGCAACCAGCTTCGCCTGGTTGTTCATTGCGATAGCGGCGCGGTGCACCGGGCCGATGAAAGACCCTGGTCCCCCGCCTACCTGCCCATACAGGAGGCTGGCCCCTGTGTCGTTCAGTTTAGCTTCGATCATGTCACTTCCCCCTTTCCAACAGAATCGCGATGCGTTTGTACTCGTCTTTCACTGACCGATAGAGTTGACGGTATTCCTCATACCAATGTGTGTACTGCTGGCCTCTCCATGGATCTGGCCGGTAACTCTCGGTCAGTTTGTCCCAGGCACGCGTGTCCGAGCCGACCGCTTTCGCTGCCATCCGTGCGGAGCCATAGGCTGCTCCTTCATCCACGAGAGGACTCCAGATGTCGACGCCAAGATTGTCCGCGATCATCTGGCACCATGTGTGTGATCACGACCCTCCACCTACGATGTACACATTGTTCATCGGCGTACCCAGGTCCCGGATGCATTCGGCGGCTTTCCCGCAAAGCAAATACTACACCCTCGTGGATGGCACGCAAGACGTCGCCCTGCCCATGGAACGAGCTGAGTCCGAAGAGGACCCCGCGAGCGTCCGAGTCGCACTGAGGCGTACGTTCCCCATTCAGGTATGGGAGGAAGATGACGCCGTTGGAGCCTACCGGACTGCTGTTGACGAGTTCCTCGATACGTCCGAAGGACATCCTGTCGTCTCACCATGGTAGCATCCTAGTTTCTAATTCTTCTTTACCAATGCTATCCACAGTCTCACACTTGTCAAGACAACCAGCCGTTCGTCCCGCGTAGAGGATGAATCCAGGCCATGTTGCGGATTCCTCCTGTCTCATTGCAGTCCGAGGGCGCACGTCACACTTATGTCATTCTATCACGTGTCGTCGCCAATCGGTGACGTCACGAGGGTTTCGAGGCACTCCTGACGGGCAGGCACGTCGGCTGGGAGGAGACGGCTTGCCTGCCCATTCGATTATTGCTTCTTACGCGTGCTGACGTCGACCGCCACGGCAATCAGCAGGACAACTCCTTTGACGACATACTGGTAAACCACACCGAGGTTCATCAGGCTCATGCCGTTGTCCAGTGACGCCATGACCAGAGCACCGATGATGGCACCGAACACCGTACCTTCACCACCCATCGTCGAGGTGCCGCCAATGATGCACGCCGCGATGACGTCCAGTTCCATACCCGATCCTGCTCCACCCGTTGCCGCATTCAATCTAGAGGTATAAACAATCCCAGCCGTGGCGACCGCAAGTCCCTGAAGCACGAAAATCAGGAAGTTCGTCTTCTTGACGTTGATGCCGGAGAGTTGCGCAGCGTCTCTGTTGCCGCCGATGGCGTACACATAGCGTCCGAACGTCATGTTCTGTGAGACGAAACTGAAGACGAGAACCATCGCCATGACAATAAGAATGGCGTACGGGATGCCGTGATAGAAGACCATGATAGAAAAGACCAGCGCGATGACAACAGACATGCCTACTTGTATCAACATCTGCTTACGGGGGGATGAAACCGCAAATCCATGTTTGATACGCCCTCTGCGGCTGCGCAACGCTGAGACGTTGTACAGGATAATAGCAAGGATGCCAATGAGAGCGCTGAAATCGTTGAAACCGGCAACCTTGATGAATAATTGAGGGAGATACCCTTGGCCAAACTGACGAAACAACTCACTGTTGGGACTGATAGTGTTGCCGCCGGTCACACCCAGGAGCCCGCCACGCATGATGAGCATCCCGGCCAGCGTAACAATGAACGCCGGGACGCCGACGTATGCCACCCAGTACCCCTGCCATAGTCCGATGAGTAAACCAAGGAGCAGCGTTACCAAGATGGCCAGCAGCGTCGGCCACCCCGCCTTGGTGATAAGGGTAGCAACCACAGCACCGGTGAAACCAACCGCGGATCCCACCGACAGGTCGATGTGGCCTGCAACCATGACCAGCACCATTGTACACGCGACGATGGCAATGGTGGCCGACTGGAGGAACAGGTTCGACAGGTTCCTTGTGCTGATGAAGATGCCCTTCGTCAGCACAGTAAAGATGCTCCACACGAGCAGTAGCGCGATGATCATCGTGTACTGCCGTACGTTGACACGCATCCAGTTGCGCCAGTTGCCTCCCGGTGAGTTCTGCGGCTGCATAACCGTCTTGGAGTTCACGTTCTCCATGGCTACTTACCTCCCGTTGCCAAGTACATGACCTTCTCCTGCGTGGCTTCCTTCCAAGAGAGGTCTCCAACCAGTCGACCCATGTGCATGACCAGAATGCGGTCACTGATGCCAAGAATCTCCGGCAATTCGGACGAAATCATGACGATGCACACGCCCTGCTTGATGAGCCGGTTCATGATGTTATAGATCTCGATCTTGGCGCCGACGTCGATACCGCGCGTCGGCTCGTCGAGAAAGAGGACCTTGGGGTGTGTCATCAACCACTTTCCCACAACGACTTTCTGTTGATTGCCGCCGGACAGGTTGCCCACCTTCTGTTCCACGGAGGGCGTCTTGATGGACAGATCCCCGACGTACTGCTCAGTACGCCGAATCTCCTCGTTGCCGTCGATGACGCCATTCTTCCACAGTTTCGCCATGCTGGCAAGCGTCATGTTGCCACGCACATCCATCATGGCGACAAACCCATAGCGTTTGCGGTCCTCGGACAGATAGGCCACGCCCTGCTCGATGCACGCACTCGGACTATTCGCGACCATCTTCCTGCCATTCAACAGGAGTTCACCAGTCCGTCCAACACCATAACTGCCAAAAATCGACATGGCCAACTCCGTTCGCCCGGCTCCCATCAGGCCCGCAATGCCCAGAATCTCACCCTTGCGAACACTGAAGCTGACGTTGTCGATTACCTTGCGCGTCGGCACGTCCGGGTCATGGACCGTCCAACCCCTGATCTCAAGAACCGTTTCTCCTGGCGTATGCTCGACGCGCGGAAAGCGTTGGGTGATTTCGCGTCCGACCATGAGCTTGATCATGCGCTCCTCGGTCATGTTGTTCACATCATCAGTCCCGATGGCTCTGCCATCTCGCAGGACGGTAACGCGATCGGCGATCTGAGCAACCTCCGAGATCTTGTGTGAAATGTAGATGCATGAAACTCCCTTGGCCTGAAGGTCGCGGAGTATCCGCATAAGATTATCGGTCTCGGTTTCCGTGAGGGCTGCAGTCGGCTCATCAAGAATGAGCAAGCTCGCCTTCTTGGACACGGCTTTCGCAATCTCTACCAGCTGCTGCTCTCCAACGCCGAGGTCAATGATCTTCATGAGAGGGTTGCGATTCAGATGAACTTCACGTAGTACCTTGCTTGCTTCAACAAACGTCGTGTCCCAATCGATAATGCCGTTCTTCTGAAACTCACTCCCGAGGTAGATATTCTCTCGGATGCTCATCTGCTTCACAAGTGCAAGTTCCTGGAAGATAATGGCGATGCCGGCCTTCTCGCTGTCCCGCGTTCCGGTAAATTGCAGCTCCGCACCGTTGAACATCATTGCCCCAGTGTAGGACCCGAAAGGATACACCCCTGCCAGAACCTTCATCAGTGTGGACTTGCCAGCGCCGTTTTCCCCAACCAGCGCGTGGATCTCCCCTCGCTTCACGTTGAAGCTGACGTCATTGAGTGCCTTGACGCCTGGGAATTCCTTGGTGATATGGTTCATCTCAAGAATGAAGTCATCCATACCTTTCACCTTCCATATTTCGCTGGGCCCGCACGCTCGATCGGCGGGGTTCCTGCACCTCCATGCTCTTCCGGAACGCATCGGGGGAGCGGGCAAGCCCGCTCCCCGGTTCGTACAATGGTCTTCTACTTGTAGACGTCTGCCTTCTTGAGGTATCCGCTGTCGATCAGCTGAACGTCAATGTTTTCCTTGGTGACAGCGATGGGGGTCAGCAGGATAGAAGGGACATCCACCTTGTTGTTATTAACCGTCTGGGTAGCCTTGGTAAGAGGCTGGCCGGCAAACATCGTCACCGCGGCTTCGACCGCAGCATCGCCAAGCATACGAGTGTCCTTGAACACGGTCATACCCTGGGTACCCTTCACGATACGCTGAGCAGCGGCCAGTTCAGCGTCCTGACCGGTGATCGGAACCTTGCCGGCAAGACCCTGAGCGGCGAGCGCCTGGATGCAACCACCGGCTGTGCCGTCGTTCGGAGCGAGGATGCCCTGGATGTTGTTCTTGTTAGCCGTCAGCGCATTCTCCATGATCTTCAGTGCGTTCTCGGGCTTCCACTCGACAACAGCCTGATCGGCAACAATCTTGATGTCACCTTTGTCGACAAGAGGCTGGATGACGCTCATGGCTCCCTGCTTGAAGAGCTTGGCATTGTTGTCGGTCGGGGCGCCGGAAAGAATGGCGTAGTTGCCCTTCGGAACAGCCTTGGTCAGCCAAGTACCCTGGAGCACGCCGACCTGCACGTTATCAAATGAGATGTAGACGTCGTCGTTGGCGGTATCCAGGACCAAGCGGTCATAAGAGATGACCTTGACGCCTGCGGCATGCGCCTTGTCGACGATCGTTGCGGCGGCAGCAGCATCCTGTGGTGCAAGGATGAGGACGTTGATGCCCTGGGTGAAGAGGTTTTCGCATTGGCTTGCCTGCGTAGCAGCGTCCATGTTGGCGATTTGTGTCAACAGCTCGATGCCCTGGTCAGCACAATCCTTGGTGATACGATCCTTGTCCCGTACCCACCGCTCTTCCTGCAGCGTGGCAAGAGAAAGGCCGATCTTCAGCTTCTTCTCCGCAGGAACAGCGGTCTTGCACCCTGCGAGGACCGAGACGAACAGCATTGCGGCGAGCAGTACGACGATTGCCCTAAACGTTCTCTTCATGAGCCCATTCCTCCTTGAACCATTCTGGCATCACTGCCAGTGCCACAGAAACTCACGCTTGCCAGAAAACCTGACCTTGCGTGCCAACACCAAGCCCAACCCCAAGAGGGCTGGTTCGTCCCGTCACTCTCGTGGCGGGACCTCGTACTAATGCAGACAGTCCACAATTGCCTGCGTCACGAGCGTTTCCAGGTACTCCTGCCGGCCCGAATGGCTGGGCGCCGGCTGTCTGTCGAGGATATAAGCTTCAAGGCTGGCAAAATCGGCCCTGCCATCCACGATATCCTTGCCGATACCTGTAGCATAGGATGCATAGCGCTGTTCGACAAATCCGTCCAGCTCGCCACTGTCGATGAGCTTCGCAGCCGCCCTCAGACCCAGAGCGAAAGTATCCATGCCCGCGATGTGCCCGATGAACAGGTCGTCGAGTTCGAACGACGCACGGCGTACCTTGGCGTCGAAGTTCAGCCCGCCCGGCTGCAGACCACCGTTCTTGATGACTTCCACCATCGCGAGTGTGGAGGTATAGGCGTCAGTCGGCATCTGGTCGGTATCCCAGCCAAGAAGAGGGTCGCCCTGGTTGGCATCGACGCTGCCCAGCTTGCCGTTGATGCGGCAGTAGCGCAGCTCGTGCTGGAAGGTGTGACCGGCAAGGGTCGCGTGATTGGCTTCGATATTGAACTTGAAGAAGGGGTCGAGGCTGTAGCCGCGCAGGAAAGCGAGTGCGTTCGCGGCATCGAAATCATACTGGTGCTTCGACGGCTCGAAGGCCTTGGGCTCAATGAGGAACTGCCCTGTGAACCCGATCTCCCTGGCGTAGTCGACGGCCATGTGGAAGAACCGGGCCATGTTGTCCTGCTCAAGCCTGGAGTCGGTGTTGAGCAGGGTCTCATACCCCTCGCGGCCACCCCAGAAAACGTAGTTGAGACCGCCAAGGCGCTTGCTGACCTCGAGCATGTGCTTGACCTGGCCGGCGGCGAACGCAAAAATGTCGGCGTTGCAGGAGCTGGCCACGCCGTGGACAAAGCGGGGGTTACTGAACATGTTAGCTGTGCCCCACAGCAGGCGGACCGGGCTTGTCTTCATGTGGTCCTCGATCAGCCCGACGATGACGTCCAGGCTGCGGTTGGTCTCCCGCAGGGTGTCCCCTTCCGGCGCGATGTCCCGGTCGTGGAAGCAGAAGAACAGTATGCCGAGCTTCTCACAGAACTCGAAGATGGCGTCGACTTTGACTTTCGCCTTTTCCATGGGGTCACTGATTGTCGTCCATGGCCGCTGCATGGTGCCCCACCCGAACATGTCGGTGCCGTCCGCTCCCAGCGTGTGCCAGTAGGCGGCGGCGAACCGCGTCCAGTCGGCCATCGTACGGCCGAGGACGACCTCGTCTGCCTTGTAGTACTTGAACGCAAGAGGGTTCCGCGAATCTCTGCCCTCGTATCCAATCGTCCTGATGTTCTTGAACACCATCACTACCTCCGCGTGTCTAGCTTCGCCGTTCAGTGAGCCGTCTGGTATCTTTGAACTGCTCTTTCAGCGCCCTGTACAGCGCCCTGTACTGAGCAAACCATGGATCGTACTGCTGTCTGCGCGACGCGTCGGGGGCATACCGTTCCACCAGCTTCACCCATCGGGATGTGTCCAGGCTCACTGCGTTGGCTGCCAGACGGGCAGACCCGTAGGCTGCCCCCTCGTCTACCAATGGGCTCCAGACGGGCGTCCCAAGGTTGTCGGCAAGCATCTGACACCAGAGGCGAGAACGCGACCCTCCCCCGACGATGCGCACGTTGGTCATCGGAGTCCCCATGTCTGCAATGCTCTCGGCCCCTTCGCGCAGTGCGAAGATGACGCCTTCATGGACCGCACGCAGGATATCGCCTTGGCTGTTGAACGAGCTCATGCCATAGAGGACACCCCGGGCATCAGGGTCCCGGTGAGGCGTCCGTTCACCGTTGAGGTATGGAAGGAACACGACGCCGTTGCTGCCCACCGGGCTCTGTCCAACCATCTCCTCGATACGGCCATAGGAAAGGTTCTGAGCGAAGCGCTGCCGGAACCAGTCGAGCGCTCCCGCGGCCGAAAGAATGACGGCCATGTGATAGTAGCAGTCCTTCGTGACATGACTGAACAAGTGGACCCGACCCGTGAGGTCCGGGCTCGGGGTGGCGGTAACGGCCACGACAGTACCGCTGGTCCCCAGGCTGACAACTGTATCGCCAGGCTTCTCAACGCCGCACCCGAACGCCGACGCTGCATTGTCCGCTCCTCCGGCGACGACCGGAACACCATTGAGCCGGGGCAGGTCCGGGCAGGTGATCGCTCCGATGATCGAACCGACACCCACCAGGTCCGGCAGCATCGAACGCCGGACTGTCAGGACGTCGAGGATATGATCGTCCCATATGCCCTCGCGCACACGGTAGAGTGACGTGCCAGACGCATCGGAAGCTTCGGTGACGAGCCGGCCGGTCAACTTCAGGACGAGGTAGTCTTTGGGCAGGCAAAACCGCGCGATGCGGGCAAAGTTGTCAGGTTCGTTGGCGCGTAGCCACAGCAGCTTTGGCGCGGTGAATCCTGTCAGCACGGGATTGCCGAATACCTTGATGACTTCCTGCTCGCCACCGCAGGCCTCGGTCAGTTCGACGCACTCGTGCTGAGTGCGCTGATCACACCACAGGATGGCGGGGCGCACGACGTCACCGACCGCATCGAGCGGTACGAGGCTGTGCATCTGTCCGGATATCGACACGGCAAGGATCTCGAGATTGCGATCGACGGTAAGTGTGTCCAGGACCTGAATGGTCGCCTTCCACCAGTCCACGGGGTCCTGTTCCGCCCACCCAGGTCGCGGCGTCGACAGCCGAATCGGGACCGAGGCTGTTGCGACAATCGTACCGGACACATCAACCAGCAGTCCCTTAACAGATGCCGTCCCCGCGTCGATACCAATAATGCATTCTTTCATCTCTGCCATCCCGTCTCGCTCTTACCCCCCTGCACGGCCCGTTCATAATCATATGCAGGTCAGACTTCGCAGTTCAACAGCGATTCCAGACGTGCGGTCAATGCAGTCAATCTGTTCCTAACGTTATATTAACAATCCTAGAAGGTTTCAGAGGAAAGTCAACAGTTCTCACGCTGACGGTTACAGCCGCTTGGAACGCATGTTTCAAAATCATCATGGGAACGCCGGGGATCGCTGCTATACGTTCCCAGGTTGTTAGCCACATGAGGATCATCCAACATAGAGATGAATTAGCTCTGTAAACTCATGAGAGAATGTGCATGAAGGATGACAGGATGCTCTGGTCCTTTGGACGAAAGAGGAGCAGCAGGAATAGAGCTCACAATGGTCAAGGCATAGGCATATCTAAGGGTAGGGAAGACCAAGAAGTTGGCGATACTCGACGATTTCTGTGAGTTCACCGAATGCTGTGCGAGACATATCACTCGTATCCTGCATCAGGCAGGACAGCCGCACTTCCTGGAGGAGAGACGTTCGTTACCGATTTCACGAAGCGTCTGTGCTAGCATCAGCCTCCCGTGTGTGGCTCTGTGGTGCAGGAGGCACTAATAATCACCAGCTGGAACACAAATATGTTTCTTGGTCCTGTCCGTCTGGCAAGAGGTATCCAGTTCTTCGTGGACAACCTCATAGCGCATAGACATCTCCATATGGTGACAAGACACAGCAATTTATTTTGCAGATAAGTCCTGCAACGACCCTCCGGCTCCTGAGCAGGAGAGAGACGCACACACCATCTGCACGGGCTCTATCGTACCCAGAGCACTCTTCTGGGTGGCAGGATCCCTGTTCAGGCGTGCATGGATCCTCCCCTGAACATCCTTGGCGTCCCGGTCGTGAATATAGCGGGTCGAGGTGGAGGGCTGGCAGCGGGAGACTTCGGCCAGACGCTTGCTGTCACGGACTGTACCACCAGATGGACCAAGGCTGGGATCCCGTACCCACGAAAGCGGAAGAAGTATACATGGTTACTTCTGAAAGCCCGCAAGGAGTCTCCAATCTCATGCAATACCAGCCAATTTGTCCAGCCATCATATAGGACCCAGAGGCCTTAAAAAAGGTCTGAGAGTTTCCAAGCTTCGATCTCTTCGCGAGGGGGAGCTTGGTATTCATTCTTCTTGTTGAAATACCATCCATGCTTATTTCTCAAATCCACAAGGAATTCAGCGTAGTTTAAGGCAGCCAAACCAACATCTATAACTGGTACCCCTAAAATACCCTGTAACTCTTGATAGAACCCAAATTGGTGAGTACAGCCAAGGATGATGACTTCCGCTCCGTCCTGTTCAATCGCTTTTTCCGCAGCCTGAACTATCCTCCTTTTAGTCTCTTCAGGATCCACCTGAAGGTCCAGTACCCCCATGCCAATAGCCTGAAAGGATGCTAAGTGATCCTGGAATCCATACTTAATGGCGTTTTCTCTCATAAGAGGTATCCATTTAGTCCGTCCCACAATTATGGAAAAACGTTGCCCAAGTGTTGACGCGATATGCATCGAAGCTTCCGCTGGAGCAGTGACCACCAATTTTTCTACAATTTCTCGGGCTTCTCTTAAGCCAGGATCGTAGAAGCACCCAATGATTGCGCCATCGAAGCCCTCTTTTTCCGCACCTTTTATGATTTTTAAAAGTTTAGGCACAACCAGCGCCCCGTAGGAATAGTATTCCAAGTGCCTTGGGCCCTCTGGCAAAGAGGTTACTACCACTTCGGTTTCAGGGCGTTTATATTGAGGCAAATACCTTTTCCATTCATCGACTATGTCACTGACTACTGGTTCAATGTATAGCAATTTTGTCATCCATTCCTCCTTAGGGTTTCAATATTGTCGCTTACAAGCTATAACCTTTTTCCCTTTTTCTACAAAATCTCATTACTGCTAATAAACACATGATTCCTTTTCTTTTGTTCAAACTCCTTTGCTACCAGTTTCTTCCGGCCTAGAAAAAAGGTGGCATCGCACCGTATGCTCTGGGAAAACCTCAATCATCTCGGGATCCACTTC
>Ga0209913_1000996_pt1 | contig 18525 bp, 18 predicted proteins | sample PersoiDNA2013203_FD_185805 | JGI IMG/M metagenome (GOLD analysis project Ga0209913, IMG submission 185805) | Permafrost soil microbial communities from the Arctic, to analyse light accelerated degradation of dissolved organic matter (DOM) -... | ecosystem: Environmental > Terrestrial > Soil >... | reverse complement strand
CCGCCAGCGCCAGTTGGAGAACAGGCCCGAGACACTGCGCGGATAAATCGTCTGGTGCGAGGCGTACAGGGAGAGCATGCCGTCATCCGCTTCTTGGGAAACGATAGCAATGACCTTGCGGTCGCCAGAGGCTTTGCTGTCCAAAAATGCTCCTTCAATTTGATGGGGTGTCCGCCAAAAAGTCACTTGCATCCCCTCTGAGCGACTTTGCTTGAATTTAATAAAAATACTACTACAATATATAAGCATACACAGATATATAAGTCGAGAGCAGTTCAACACAAGGGAACCAAGTCATGAACCGACGCACATTGACACGTTGGCTTGCCGTGCTGCTGATGAGCACCTCAACTCTGCTGGCCTTGCCAGCGCTTGCGGCAGATGAAGCCGCGAATGCCTTGATCGACCGGCTATCCACCGAGGTACTGGGCAGCATCAAGGCCAGTCCGTCGGTCCGCACCGGTGATGTGGCAACCATCATTGCCCTGGTGGATGCGACAGTCATGCCGCACATGAATTTCAAACGCATGACCGCTTCTGCAGTCGGCCCGGCATGGCGACAAGCCACCCCTGAGCAACAAAAGCGCTTGCAGGAGGAATTCAAGACTTTGCTGGTGCGCACCTACGCGGGCGCAGTCGCCCAGGTCACCGATCTGAGCGTGGTGGTCAAGCCCCTGCGCGCCTCGCCGCAAGACAAAGAGGTGGTGGTCCGTACCGAAATCAAGGGCCGTGGCGACCCGGTTCAGCTCGACTACCGGCTGGAGAAGACAAGCGGTGACGGCGCTGGCTGGAAAATTTACAACCTGAACGTGATGGGGGTGTGGCTGGTGGAAACCTATCGCAGCCAGTTCGCGCAGGAAGTCAACACCAAAGGCATTGACGGTTTGATTGCCACATTGGCAGACCGCAACAAAGTCAATGCCAGCAAAGGTTGATCGCCCTGGGGTGGCTGCCGGCAACTTGACAAATATATGCCAAACTGGCCTCTAGCCCCTGTGGAATAGGTATACTACGCTATTTTATTTATAGCACACTTATTCCGGTGAGCGATTACGGATGGGTTTGCCGGGTTTTCCGGTGGTCAAAGGTAAATAGGTTTCAGCTTGGCTGATCAAACGTGCCTCTTGCCCCCCTCACCAGTCAGAGGACAGCCACCGCTTCTTCAAAGGCTTTTGGCGCGGCCTGTCCCGGCCCATAGATCGGTGCCCAGGTCACCGTGGTGAGCGCAGGCGCCATAGCGAGCGCGCCTTTCCAGGCACTCAAGGGAAAGTAGGCAAGCCTGCGGAAAAAGCGATTCGCAACAACGCTGGGCACCCGAATACGGCGAGTCAAATGTGCAGCTTATTTCTGGACAGGCCCTTAGCAGCCAGCCGTCTTCTTGAAGGACTTGGCGGTGTTCTTGCCGTCCTTCTCGAAGCGGGCGCGGATCTCGTCGCCTTCCACGATGCGCTTGTCCTTGAATTTGTCCAGGGTCAGGTCATCGGTGATGGTGATGGTGACGGGTGTGCCGGCCTTGGTGTCCTTCAGAACGGCGGTGGCCGACTTGCCGTCGGCTGCCATCGTGATCTTGGTGATCGGGCCGACCATCTTGCCTTCGTCAGCGGCGGCGCTGCCGGCAAACGCCAGGCCAGACAAAGCCAGCGTGATTGATACAGCGATGGTGGAGAGTTTGGTTTTCATTTCAAAATCCTTTGGTAAGTTAATAAATACCCATTGAGCGCCATGGGATGCGCTCGCCGGGTTGGCTTGTCAAATCAGAATTTGACCTCGAAGGTGGCGTACAGGTTGGTGGCGTTTTCCAGCGGTGTCGTGGTCATCATCTGGCCATTCACATCACCGATCGCCACCGGCGCGCCGACCCAGTTGTTGCTGCCGGTGTAGTCAAACTTGTAGTACTGCACACCGAGACGGAAGAACGCCTTGCTGAAGAAGGACGAGATCGGTTTGCGATCGAGTTCCTGAATGAAGTAGGCCTCGTACACATTGCCGCGCGTGCCGGCCTTGGCGGTCCACATGTCATCGGCTGCCGGGGCGAAGGTGATCCAGTTCTTGGAGCCGTGGTTGTACTCAAAGCCGAACTTGGAGTTGGACGGCAGGTCGTACCGCACGCCCAACGCAATCGCCGTGCCCGTCTTGCTGGTCGGTGCTTCGGGGCTGAAGAAGCCGCCAGTCATCAGACCCTGGAAGCCGAACTGCGCCGAGACGTTCTGGTTCGGATGGGTGATGCTCACGCCCAGGTCGCCAAAGACGTTGAGTTTGCCCGGGCCAATGTTCTTGAACGTGCTCATGAAGCCCATACCCAGCCAGTCGATGTCGCCCAGGTTGGTTTTTGCTGTGGTGTCACCAAAGTAGGTGTTCCTCATCGTCGGGGCATCAAAGATGTTCATGCCGCGGTTCCACTGCAGCCAGACGCGCAGCGGGTCGGTGTCGATTGGAATAATCGCCACGCCGAGCATGTCGGCGTCCTTCAGCGAGTTGCCCCTCGGGTCGGTGAAGCCGTTCTCGAAGCCGCGGCCATAGCAGATCTTGGCGTAGGCGCCCGGCCAGCCGTCGACGTCCGGCGCGTAGCCCACCGTCATGCCGTCAAAGGCGTAGTCCACCAGCATCGAGGGTGTGCCGCCGTTGCCGGGATTAGGCCGGTTGTCGCGCAGATTGCCGGGCGCGCCACCTGTGGAGGGGCGCCGGCCAACCGATAACCAGACCGGTTCGTCGCCGATGTTGCTCCAGGTGGCGTAAACGCGGTCCACATTCAGAGCGCTGTTGGAGGGCACGTGCCCGAGCGTGCCGTCAAAGACACCCACGCGGTCGGCGAAGAACGGCGCGCTGCCCGCATTGGTGACCGAGCCCTCATCCTGCGAGCCAAACACTTTGTACATGTTCAGATGCGCATTGACGCTGACGTCCTGCGTCGCCTTGGCCCCCAGGTCCAGACCGAAGCGGTTGCTGTACTGGCTGGTGTTCTTGGGCTTGTAGGCGGGTACTGTTGCGGCGAATGCACCCATGGCACCCGCCATGGATGCATTGGCACCCAGGAAGGCATTTGCCTGGTCATAAGTGGCTACTTTGCCCATCGCTTGCGAGAAGCCCATCAACCCGGACAGCGCTTGGGCCGTGGTCCACGCCGGATTGAGGCTTGAAGCCGCCGCAGGATTGGCAAAAAATTCGCTCTGCAGTGTGTTCTGCGCGTTCATAAAGGTCGCGTTGACATCGGTGAAGGTCTTGCTCTGCCCCTCCAGACTGTCGAAACGGAAGCGGTAATCACCGCCGACGGTCAGCCACTTGCTCAACGATTTGTCGCCCAGTTTCGCGACCTGGTTCTTGAGGTCGGCCAGCTCGGTGGCCTGGGCCTGCGCTTGAGGCTGCGCTTGGACTTGGGCAGCTCTTTGCTCATTGGCCGTGACCTGGCTCTTCAAGGCCTGGAGCTCGCGCGACAGGTCTTCAATCTTTTTCATCAAGTCGGCGTCCGCCGCGGAGGCGGCCAAAGGCAGCCACATGCTCGCCACCAAAGTGACGAGGAACTTCTTCCTGAAGGCATTTTTCATGAGATTTCCCTAGTTAATAGAACAACAAAAACTCAACGTTCAGCGCTAGTGCCGTTTGCCCGGCAAGGGTTCTTCAGCCGGAGCAAGATCCTCCCAGCCGGTGAGCATGGCCTTGACCTGCGAGGTGATCTTGTGGCCGGTGGTGGCGAGGTACAGGTGCGAGATCAGGAACGTCAGCATCAGGAAGGCACCGAAAGTGTGTGCGGTGGCAATCCACTCCAACTGCAGTTTGCTCAGGCCCCAGGCCGCCCAGTCCGCATAAAAAAGGTAGAGCCAGCCGGTAAACCAGAGCAGCGGACTGAGCAGCGTCAGCACGGCCAGATAGGTCAGCCGTTGCAGCGGGTTGTGCTTGTTGCTCAGGCTGGGCCGGAACGGATGCTGCTCATCCTTGAAGATGCCCGATGAGTAATATTTCGCAATGACAACGATATTTTTGGTAGTCGGGATGTAATGGCGCCATTCACCAGTGGTGATATGCCAGAAGGCGGCAAAAATCCACAGTCCCACCAGCGTCCAGGCAGCGATGGTGTGGTAGTTGACTGCCTTTTCGAAGCCAAAGATGGAATAGGTTCCATGGACCTCGAAGCCGGTCAGCAGCATGAAAATGATCAGTGCCGCCTGGCACCAGTGCCAGAGCCGCTCAAAAGGTTTGAAGAGATAGACGCGTGACATGAAGGTTCTCCCGGTTAGCTATTGCGTTTGTTCGCGACGATGCGGACCAATCCGTGGCCCAGCACGCCGAGCAAGGTCAGGGCGGCGAGAAGCCAGCCACCGATTTCGAGCCAGCGGGCGTGATCGCGACTGCGACCCGGCATGTAGACGCCGTCAATCTTGTCCAGCCGACCGACCTTGGCGTGGCACGCCACACAGCCCAGCGCTTTTTCTTTCGGCGCCACCATGTGATTGATCGCCCACATGCTCTCGGTCTCGATGAAATCGACCTTGCCGGAGAACTTGACACCGCCTTTGGCCATGCCCTCGGTAACCGCCTTCTCCCAGTTCAGGTTTTTCCAGAAGGCGGTGTCGTCATTGCCCGCCAGGTGGGTGATGACCAGCGACTTGTTGATCGGGTCGTATTGCTGCTTGCCGCGGAACAGCTTGATCGGCCAGATCATCGACTTGCCGTCGGTGGCGCTGCCTTCGAAGTGGTTGATCTGGACCGGCTTACCGCCTTTTTCGATCTTGTCGCCGATCAGGGTGTAGTGGTTCGTGCCATTGAACCAGACGTATTCAGGTTTGACGTTCTCGGCCCACTTGAAGTCACCCTTGATGGTCATGTAGGTGTCGTAGTCGTTTTCGTCGCGCAGGGTCTGAAACTTGCCATCCTTGTCCAGCTTGCCGGCGGTAGACCAGTCCCACGACATCTTGGTCGGGACACCGCCGCGCGCAAACGCCGGAATATGGCAGGTCTGGCAGGCGATTTTGGCGGTGTGCTCATTGAGCCGGGTGATCTGGTGCGGTGTCTGTCCGTGGCAGGCCTGGCAGGTGTCAGGGTTGGTCTTGTCGGCCTCGCCGCGCATGTGCGCCGGTGCCTTGTCCTTGGCCGTGGGGGCGTAGCGGCTGCCCGACACCTTGTGATCGTCGGTCTTGTGGCAGGTGGCGCACGAAAAGTTCAGTCCCTTGGCATCCATGTGCACGTCAAGCGCCTTGTCGGGATTTTCCAGAGAACTGTCCAGATCGCCGTGTTTGACACCATCACCGCCGCCGCCCTTGAAGTGGCAGGCACCGCAAGTGTTACGCGTGGTGGGCCCTACCTTCTGGGCGATTTCCTTCAGGTTGATGCCTTTGATGATCTTGCCCGAGCCAGCCGGAAACTCGGTGTCCTTGGCGACCGGGTTGCCTGCAAAGCCACTCGGCTTGGCGTACTTGCCGGTGTGGTCATGACAGGCCAGGCAGTCAACGTTTTCTTCCACTGTGAAGTCAAACTTGTCGTCCTTCCAGCCGTAGCCAATGTGGCAACTGTTGCAAGCGGCCTCATTCGACTTCACCGAGGTGCAGAAATTATTGACAACATGCTTCTTGCCCAGCACTTGTTGGGTGTCGGGATTGATGTATTCCCACTTCCAGTGCTGCGTCTGGTGGATTTGCTTGGATGCCTCCGTATGGCAGCTCAAGCAGGCCTTGGTGACCTCCGGGCCGGAGGCGAACTCTTGATTCAGTTCTTTGAACTTGCTGTGATCGGCGGTGGAAGTCAGCAACTTCACCGGGGCCGGCTTAGTGGCCGCCGGCGCTGCCACAGCAAAAAAAATGGCTGCCACCGCTGCAACCAGTAAATATCGACTACGCATCCAGTACTCCTAGCTATACAAGCACTAGTGCCCAGCTGCGATAGCGAACTGGCAACACTATTAGGGTTAATACTAGTATCCGGTCCGATGTAAAGTTCTGATGTACATCAATATATTTGTATGTACTGATAGATAGACATGCTTATTTATTGATGCGGTTATCTGATACCGCCCATGCAATTAGCCAGTGGGAAAGAGGTGAACAGCCGCCGCCAGCAAAGCATGTGGCGGCGCGCAACCAGCCGCCAGGCGGCTATTGGGCCAGACCGATCAGGCGGCCTTGAAGTTGCCTTCTGTCTCGATCTTGGTGCAGACAGCACGGCAGAGCGCCGGTATCCGATCATCAATGATGCGGTAGTAGATTTGCACGCCATCACGGCGTTTACCGAGCACCCCGTGTCGATACAGGGTGTTCAGGTGCTGCGACATGTTGGGCTGGGTGGTGCCTATTTTGCTGAGCAAATAGCTCACATTCTTCTCGCCGTCGCACAGGCAACTGATAATTTTCAGCCGCATCGGTGCTGACATGACCCGAAATAACTCGGCGGCCAGCTCAAAGACCTCGTCTGGTCGATCAAGATCGGATGGGATGGGTTGTGCTTTAAGCTTTGGCATGGGGTGAGCGCTGGCGCAATTGGGTTTGTCTCTTCATCTTGTTGGTCTGAATATACGCTGATTGTGCAATAACGACCCCCGCAATAACCCCGATCGGAAGCCAAAAACCACACGGGGCGCTTGCTCCGGACACCTCACAAACTGGTCACAAATTCAGTCGGCTCGGGACGCGGGCGCGGCGGCTTGCGTTTGGACGCAGTGCCCACGTTGATAAAACACACGGCTTCTTCCCCCGCCTGCAATTGAAACAATGTGCGCATGCGCGGTGAAGGTATGGCCTGGCCGCTGGTCAGGCCGGCGCCAAACGCCATGCTGTGCGCGGTGAGCAACATGTTCTGGACGGCACAACCCACCGACACCATGCGCTCCAGCATTGGAATATCGGGCTCGCGCGGCCCCAGGCACGCCACCACCAATATCAGCAAGGGCGCGCGATACGCTTTTTCACGCGCCGACGCCAATTGCTCCGGGGTGGCGCTGGCGTCGCGATCCAGCAACGCCTGGGCAAACATTTCAGCCAGATCTGCGCGTTTGCCCTCTGGCACCAGCACAAAACGCCACGGCCGCAACTGGCCGTGATCAGGCGCCGCGGCGGCTGCGCGAAACAATTGCTCGATTTGTGCCGCCGACGGGCCAGGTTCGCTCAGGCGCTTGGGCAAAATGTTTTGTCGGGAGCTGATCAGTGCCTCGGCAAAAATGGCTTCCTGGCTCAGGCTTGCAGCGACAACATCGGAAATATCTCGCGGCAGCCTGTCGCCAGGATGTCCAAGCAGCTCACTCATTTTTCATTACCTCGCAAATCCAGGATGACAAGCACGACACAATTGATTCTAGGATCGCCAAGCCAATGCGATGAAAATAATGGCCGTGTTGAAATTACTAAAAGGCCGACCCGAACCACCATGAACTGCCTGACAACCGCGTGGACCGCCTTTGAGCCTGAATTGCGTGGCTGGCTGCGCCACCGCGTGGGCAATGCGGCGCTGGCGGACGACCTGCTGCAAGACCTGTTTTTGAAAGCGCTGCGCCAGGGCGAGCGCTTTTGCGAGGTCGCGAACGCGCGCGCCTGGCTGTTCGAGGTAGCGCGCAACACGCTGGCGGACCATTTGCGGGTGGCACACCCCATGGTGGCCTTGCCCGACGATCTGGCCACACCCATTGACGACACCGACACCGTCGACACGCTCACCGCCTGCTTGCCACGCGTGCTCAGCGAATTGAGCCCGGACGACCGCGAAGCCATCACGCTGTGCGACCTGCAAGGCATGCGCCAAGCCGACTTTGCCAAAGCAAAAGGCCTGAGCTTGAGCGCGGCCAAATCCCGCGTGCAACGCGCCCGGCTGCGTTTGCGCACCCAGATGAGCCAGGTCTGCCAGGTGCAGGTGGATGACAGCGGCCGCGTGAGCGACTTTGTGCCGCGCCCTTTGCTTTGAATTTGCTATGAAAGTAATAGCTTCTTGTGCATACTGCATGCGGGCTAGAGGCCAGTTTGTTATAAATTTTTAGCAAAACTGCGTCTTTTGCCATGTTGGCCCGTCTTCACTGGTATGACCACGCTCACCGCCCCCCTCAAGTCCTGGCCGAGCCGCCAGCCCATCGTCTTCCTGTTTCTGGCCGGCATCGTCTGGCTGGCGCTGTACCAAACGCTCAACCCTGGGGCTGAAGCGCTGGTCGCAGCCCTCCCGGTCGATCGTGCCAGCCACTTGGGCGGCGCCTTGCAGTTTTTCCTTTACGACACACCCAAGGTGTTGATGCTGCTCACCGGTGTCGTGTTTGTCATGGGCATGATCAACAGCTACTTCACGCCGGAGCGCACGCGCGCCCTGCTGGCCGGGCGCAGCGAGGGCGTAGCCAACGTGATGGCGGCGTCGCTGGGCATCGTGACCCCGTTTTGCTCCTGCTCGGCGGTGCCCCTGTTCATTGGCTTTGTGCAGGCCGGCGTGCCGCTGGGGGTGACGTTCTCGTTCCTGATTTCCGCACCGATGGTCAATGAAGTCGCGCTCACCCTCTTGTTTGGCATGTTCGGCTGGAAAGTTGCCCTGCTGTATCTGGGTTTGGGCTTGACGGTGGCGATTGTGGCGGGCTGGATCATTGGCCGCTTGAAGATGGAGTCGTATTTGGAAGACTGGGTGCGCGACATGCCCAAGATGTCAGCCGAATTTGAGGCCACCGGCATGACGCTGGGGGATCGCATCGAAGGCGGTTTTCATGCGGTGCGTGAGATCGTGGGCAAGGTCTGGCCCTACATCCTGGGCGGCATTGCGCTGGGTGCCCTGATTCACGGCTACGTGCCGGAAGATTTCCTGGCCAGCTTCATGGGCAAAGAAGCCTGGTGGTCGGTGCCGCTGGCCGTCATCATCGGCGTGCCGATGTACACGAACGCCGCCGGTGTGATCCCGATCGTGCAAGCCCTGCTGGCCAAGGGTGCGGCACTGGGCACGGTGCTGGCCTTCATGATGAGCGTCATCGCCCTCTCGCTGCCCGAGATGATCATCCTGCGCAAGGTGCTGAAAATAAGGCTGATTGCCACCTTTGTGGCGGTGGTGGCCAGCGGCATCCTGCTGGTGGGGTTTGTGTTTAACGCGGTGCTGTAGCTCAGCTGGCACAAGGGCAGATTTTTGACCTCAATTTTGTTTTGACTTCTCTTCAAACTCAAGGAACTCTCATGGACATCAAAGTACTCGGCACCGGTTGTGCCAACTGCAAAGCCACCATTGCGCTCATCGACCAGATCGCCAAGGCCAAAGGCGTGGCAGTCAAGCTGGAAAAGGTGGAAGAGCTGCGCGACATCATGGGCTACGGCGTGATGAGCACACCCGGCGTGGTGATCAATGGCAAGGTAGTGCATGCCGGGGGTGTGCCGGGCCGTGACAAGATTGAACAATGGTTGGCAACAGCGTAATTTGGAACCAGAAACAACGACGTGAATCCGCCATAAAGCACTTACTTCACACACGGGCAGTGCGCGGCGTGGACAATGTGCGCATGCATGCAGTTTCATTTGATGTTTGAAAAATGCAGGGAGTCACCCCATGAACAAGCCCGTCCAACATTTCAACGATCTCTTTGCCCAGTTGGGCCTGCCGTGTGACGATGCAGGAATTCGTGCCTTTCTGGCAGCCCACTCACCGCTGGCCGCCGGCGTGGGATTGCCCGAAGCCCCCTTTTGGACACCTGCGCAAAAAGCGTTCTTGCGCGAATCAGTCGCCCAGGATGCCGAATGGGCGGTATTGGTCGATCAACTGAGTGCAGCCCTGCGTGGGCCAGAAGGAACAAAGTAATTGAGTACCGGACACGACCACGACCATAGCCACGCCCCAGCCAACTTCAACCGCGCGTTTGCCATTGGCATCGTGCTCAATCTGGCGTTCGTCGGCATCGAGTCGTTCTATGGCTGGCGCGTCAACTCGCTGGCCCTGTTGGCTGATGCCGGGCATAACCTGAGCGATGTGGCAGGCCTGGTGCTGGCCTGGGGCGGCGCGCTGGCGGGCAGGCTGCGCCCGGATGCGCGCCACACTTACGGCTGGCAGCGGGCCTCGATTCTGGCGGCGTTTGCCAATGCATTGTTGCTGCTGGTGGCGATGGGCGCGCTGGCCTGGGAGGCCATGGGGCGGCTGCTCTCATCAGCGGTTTCCTTGCAGGCACAAGGGGTCACCATCATGGTGGTGGCCGGGATTGGCATTGTCATCAACACGGCCACCGCGCTGCTGTTCATGCGCGGGCGTGAGGGCGACTTGAACATTCGCGGTGCCTTCCTGCACATGGCAGCCGATGCCTTGGTGTCGGCTGGCGTGATGGTGGCCGGTGCGCTGACACTCTGGATGGGCTGGACCTGGCTGGACCCGGTGGTGAGCCTGGGTATTGCCGCCGTGATTTTGTGGAGTACCTGGGACTTGTTCAAGCAATCCCTGCACATGCTGTTTGATGGTGTACCGCAGGGCATCGACCTGCTGGCGGTGCGCGACTGCCTGGCGGCGTTGCCCGGTGTGGCCCGGGTGCATGACCTGCACGTCTGGGCCATGGGCACGTCGCAAGTGGCGCTGACGGCGCAACTGGTCATGCCGCAAGGCCAGGCGGATGACGCGTTTCTGGCCGACGCCACCCAGCAGATGCACGACCGATTCGAGATCACGCACGTGACTTTGCAAGTCATGAAAGTACCGTTTACGCCGCCCTGCTCAGACTTTTAAGGCGCAGCCCCAGCCACACGCGGCAACTTGAGCGTGGCACAGAGTCCGCCTTGCGCGCGGTTGGCCAGCACCAGGTTACCGCCGTGCAGCAGGGCGATGTCTTTGGCGATAGACAAGCCCAGCCCGACACCACCGGTCGCACTGCTGCGCGACGCGTCGGGACGGTAGTAGGGTTCTGTGACGCGGGCGAGTTCACCGGGCTCGATGCCCGGCCCCTCGTCTTCGACCATGATGCGCAATTCATTGGCGTCATCTTCAATGCGCAGATGCGCACAAGCACCGTATTTGACGGCGTTGTCGACCAGGTTCTGCAGCGCGCGGCGCAGGGCCAACAAGCGCCCGGTATAAGGCGCCAGCGCCTGGCCCTGGATGCTGATTGGCCGCCCGAGCACCAGCGCGTCTTCGCTCATGCTGGCCAGTAGCGCATTGATGTCAATCGGGCGCACGGCTTCGCTGGTCTGCAAACCGCGCAGGTAATCCAGCGTGGTATCTATCATGGCGGCCATGGCATCCAGATCGGCGGCCATCTGGTCACGCAGTTTCTCGTCGTCAACCAACTCGGCGCGCAGCCGCAGGCGGGTGAGCGGCGTGCGCAAGTCGTGCGACACCGCTGCCAACGCGCGTGAGCGCTCGTTGACCAAACGTTTGATACGTGCCTGCATCCGGTTAAAGGCCTGCGCGGCACGGCGCGTCTCGGTCGGGCCTGCTTCAGCCAAGGCGGGAGCATCAAGGTCACGCCCGAGCGTATCGGCAGCTTGGGCGAGTTGCTTGAGCGGCTGGGTTGCCTGGCGCACGGCCAACATCGCGACCGCCGTCACGATCATCAGCGTGACAGCCAAGCGCAGGATCAGATCGCGGGGCAAAGCGGGGGGGGCAAGCTCGCGTGCGCCCGAGAACCGCAGCCATTGACCGCCCTGCAAGCGCACATCAAAGCCGCGCGGCATATTGCCGTGCATCATGCCCATACCGGCGGCACCACCCAGCGGGCGAATTTCACGCGCACTGCCCAGGCGCGCGCTGAGCATGGCCCCAATCGCGCCGCGTGGCGGGTTTTGTGACACTTGATCCTCGGTGATCAGGGTCACTTGCCAATCGCCATAGGGCAGCGTTGCGAGTGCAGCACTGCGCTCGGCGGGCGCAATAGCCTCCAGCGCGCGCACCGCCTCAGCCATGCGATCGGCAAAATTTTGACCGCGCGCCTGCGAGACCACCGTGGCCCGCTCGCCCCACTGCAACCAGAAGCTAAGCCCCTGCGCCACCAGCAGCCCCAGCAGCAGGATCAGCGCCATGCGCACGAACAGACTGGACGGCAAGCCACGCCAGCTCAAATGCATGAAGCCTGCCTCTGCACGCTGGCGGCCAGCACATAACCCTCGCCGCGCACGGTCTTGATCAGTTTCGGCTCGCGGCTGTCGTCGCGCAGGCGCTGGCGCAGCCGACTGACCTGCACGTCAATCGCGCGGTCATAGGCCTCGGCTTCGCGGCCATGGATCATTTCGGTCAACCGGTCGCGGCTCAGCACCCGGTTCGGGTGGTCCAGCAAAATGTGCAGCAGCCGGTATTCACCGCCCGACAAGGGCGTGGCCACGCCGTCGGGCGCGGTCAAAAGGCGTTCCGCCGTATCCAGACACCAGCCGGCAAAGCACAGACAGCGCGCCGATTCGGGCCGCAGATTGGGCGGCAGTGCGCGCGTGCGACGCAAAATGGACTTGATGCGGGCCAGCAGTTCGCGCGGGTTGAAGGGCTTGACCAGGTAGTCGTCAGCGCCCATTTCGATCCCCACGATGCGGTCGGTTTCCTCGCCGAGGGCGGTCAACATCAGCACCGGCAGGTTTGACTTGGCGCGCAGCTCGCGGCACAGGGTCAGGCCATCGGTGTCGGGCAGCATCAGGTCCAGCACCACCAGGTCAATCGCGTGCCGCTCCAGCGCCTGCCACATCTCGCGGCCGTCACGAGCGGCGACGGCCTCAAAGTTGTTACGCGTGAGGTAGTCAACCAGCAGCCGACGGATCTCCGGCTCGTCATCAACGATCAGAATGCAATCACGTTTTTCCATTGGTTCAATCCTTGTGCGCACGGTGCGCGCCAGCGCAACTGGGCTCGAGGGTCTATTTTCAGCGCACCGGCGGTGGTTTTTAACGCACTGTATCGCAAGACTGATCCGCAACGCCACGATGCAAATCAGCTCCGGCGCTGGCCGCATGAGCCCCGGTGCCCGTGGTCTGATTGGGTTGTCGTATGCTCATGCAATGAGCTCCAGCACACAAAATTCCTTCACGCCACCGGGTCAGACGCCTGATTCAACGCCTGGCACTGCGCTTTTGCCGAGCCGCAGTTCGGCCGAATTCCTGAACCAGGACTGCTTTTGTCGCACCCTGAACCAGGGCCGCTTGCGCGAGCAGATTGAGCGCGACCCCTGCCTCCAGGGTCTGATGCAAAGCATCACCCAAACGCGACCGCACCTGTTCTCGTCCACCGTTGTTTTTCTGGCCAGCGAGATGGCGAAAAAAATGACGGCGACGATTGCAGCCATTGAGCGTGTGATCGGCTTGCCGGGCTACCAGGCCCAGGCCTTGGCGCGTGCGCCAGCGATTGCCCAACACGCTTTTGGTCCGGTCGGGGCCTGCATGGGCTTTGACTTTCATCTGGGTGTGCAGGGGCCGCAACTGATCGAGATCAACACCAATGCCGGTGGCGCCTTGCTCAATGTGGCGCTGGCGCGGGCCCAGGAGGCTTGTTGCGAGGCGATGGATTGGGCCTTTGCCCCAAAGGCCTCGCCTGACACGCTGGAGCAAACTTTTTTTGACATGTTCGCGTTTGAGTGGCAGCGCCAGCGTGGCAATGCCACCTTGGGCTATGTCCTGATCGTGGACGACGACCCGCTAACGCAGTACCTGGCGCCCGAGTTTGAATTGTTCCGGCAATTGTTCATTCGCCACGGCGTGGCCGCCAGCGTGGCTGACCCGTCAGAGCTGGATTGGCGCGACGGCAAGCTCTGGCACGGAGCCCGGGTGGTGGACCTGGTCTACAACCGCCTGACTGATTTCTACCTGGCCGAGCCGAGACACCAGGCCCTGAAAAGTGCCTATGAAGCGGGCGCCGTGGTATTGACGCCGCACCCGCACGCTCACGCCCTGTATGCCGACAAGCGCAACCTGATCGCGCTCAGCCAGGATGATTTATTGGCCACCTGGGGCGCCTCCAGCGCCGACCGCAGCCTGCTGCAGGCGGGCGTGCCGCAGACGCAACTTGTCACCCCTGAGCGCGCCGATGCGTTGTGGGCCAGTCGCCGTCAGCTCTTTTTCAAGCCGGTCGCCAGCTTCGGCGGCAAGGCCGCTTACCGCGGTGACAAGCTGACGCGCCGGGTCTGGAGCGAGATTCTGGCCGGCGACTTTGTGGCGCAGGCCCTGGTGCCACCCGGCCAGCGCCTGATTGAAGTCGATGGCGTGCAGACCGACCTGAAATTTGACCTTCGCGCCTACACCTACCACGGGGTCGTCCAACTGCTGGCGGCGCGCATGTACGCCGGGCAAACCACCAACTTCCGCACCGAGGGAGGCGGCTTTGCACCGGTGATTGTGGTACCGCCGCATAGGCAGGACGTGGAGGCGCGCTGATGTGCGGCATTTGCGGTGAGCTGCGCTTTGACGGCGCCGCACCGGATCTGGCAGCCCTTGCGCGCATGTCAGAGCAACTGGCGCGCCGCGGGCCGGATGACGCGGGCACGTACCAAAACGGCCCGCTGGCGTTTGGCCACCGGCGCCTGTCCATCATTGACTTGTCAGCTGCAGCGCACCAGCCGATGGTGGACGCTGCGCTGCAGTTGGCGCTGGTTTTTAACGGCACGATTTACAACTACCGCGAACTGCGCACTGAGCTGCTCGACGCAGGCTACACCTTCTTCTCGGAAGGCGACAGCGAAGTCATTCTGAAGGCCTACCACGCCTGGGGCGACCAATGTGTCAAGCGTTTTATTGGCATGTTTGCCTTTGCCATCTGGGATCAGCGCAGCGGCCAGTTATTTCTGGCGCGGGACCGCTTTGGCATCAAGCCCCTGTACCTGAACCAGACCGGTCAACGCCTGCGCTTTGCGTCCAGCCTGCCGGCGCTGCTGGCGGGCGGCGGGGTGGACACCACGCTGGATGCGGTGGCGCTGCACCACCACTTCACCTTGCACACCGTGGTGCCCGCGCCGCGTACGGTGCTCCAGGGTGTGCGCAAACTGGCCCCCGCATCGACCTTGCGCCTGGACCCGGACGGCACCTCCACCCAGCAGGTTTACTGGACGCTGGACGCCACGCGGCCTGAAAAAGCGCTGTCTGAGGCCGAATGGCTGGCCGCCACCCGCGCGCAACTCGCTCTTAGCGTCAAACGCCGCCTGCTCGCCGCGGACGTGCCGGTCGGCGTGCTGCTCTCGGGCGGGCTTGATTCCAGCCTGCTGGTCGGTTTGCTGGCAACCCAAGTGCCTGATTTGCGCACCTTTTCCATCGGTTTTGAAGACGTGGGCGCAGGCTCGGAAAAAGCCGACGAGTTTGAATACTCTGACCAAATTGCCCAGCACTTTCACACCCGGCATCACCAGTTCAGCATTCCCAACCATGAGGTGATGCAGCGCCTGCCAGAAGCCGTTGCGCAAATGACCGAACCGATGGTCAGCCACGACGTGATTGCGTTTTACTTGCTGGCCGAGCGGGTTTCCAAAGAAGTCAAAGTGGTGATGTCCGGCCAGGGTGCCGACGAGGTGTTTGGCGGCTACTTCTGGTACCCCAAGATGGACGCCGCCCAGGGCTCGCCGCTGGAGCGCTTCAGCCAGCACTACTTTGACCGCGACCATACTGAATACCTGCAAATGATCACCCCGGCGTTTCAGGTGGGCGATGTCACCTCGGCACTGATTGCAGAAGAACTGAGCAAACCACAAGCCGACACTTTTCTGGACCAGGTCTGGCGGCTCGATGCCACCACGCTGATCGTGGACGACCCGGTCAAGCGCGTGGACAATATGCCGATGGCCTGGGGTCTGGAGGTGCGCGTGCCGTTTCTGGACCACGAACTGGTGGAACTGGCAGCGCATATGCCGCCCGAACTCAAACTCAAGGAAGGCGGCAAGTTTGCGCTCAAAGCGATCTCCCGCGGGCTGATTCCAGACTCGGTGATTGACCGGCCCAAAGGCTACTTTCCGGTGCCCGCGCTCAAATATGTGCGCGGACCATTTCTGGAATTGATGCGAGGCATTTTGATGTCGGACGCCTGCATCCAGCGCGGGCTCTACCGGCGCGACTACGTGGACAAACTGCTGGCCGATCCGGAAGCACCCGAGCACTTCACCCGCATCCAAGGCAGCAAGCTATGGCACCTGGCATTGCTGGAGTGGTGGCTGCAGATGCATGTGGATAATTTATAAGGCTTTTTGGCCTCTAGCCCCTACAGAACGGGCATAACATGCTCTCTTATTGATAGTAATTATGAGTTTGAAAACGCATGTATACGCTGCTGCCTGAGCCCGTTGACTGGCAAGAAGACACCCCGCGCAGCAGCCGCTTTGATGACATCTACCGCGCCCGCTCAAACGCGCTGACCCAATCGCGCTCGGTTTTTCTGGCGGGTTGCGGACTGCCGGAGCGCTGGCGCGACCGTGATCAATTCACCGTGCTGGAGACCGGCTTTGGCCTGGGGCTGAATTTTTTGACTACCTGGGCCACGTGGCTGGCTGACCCACAAGCCTGCCACACGCTCAACTTCGTCTCGGTTGAAGCCTATCCCGTGAGTTTTGAAGACATTTTGCGCAGCACTCGGGCGCTCGCAACGGCTGATGACGCATCCAGCGACCTGGCCGCACAAGTGCCCTTGCTCGCACAACAACTCGCTCATTTTTGGCCAAGCATCAAACCCGGCCTGAACCAGTGCTCGTTTGCGCAAGGTCGCATTCAATTGACGCTGTGTGTCGGCGACGTGCTGGCCATGTTGCAGCAGTGGCCGGGTAAAGCCGATGCCGTTTATTTGGACGGCTTCAGCCCCGCGGTGAATCCTGACATGTGGTCAAGCACCACCCTGGGCGCGGTGGCGCAGCACTGCCACAGCGGCACCCGGCTTGCCACCTACACGGTGGCGGCTCAGGTTCGCCGCCGCTTCACTGAGCTCGGTTTCAGCGTTGAAAAGTGCCCCGGCGTGCCACCCAAACGCGACCGGCTACAGGTGCATGTGGACCATGCGCTCTCCAAAACAGACTAAAATTTTCGCCGCGGCAAACAAGAAATAAATCAGCCGTGCTTCAACCAAGCGTTTGAACCCTGTCCTATGTTGGCAAGGGAGGAAAAAATCAAAAACACTAATGAGCCACTGGCGCGTCTTGGCGGCAGGATAGATACCGCTATCGGTGTGCTGACGTTCGGCGTCTGGGCCGTGATGACAGGAATCGCTGTCTTTACGGGGGGTGTGCGGGCACCGGTGGTCATCGTCTATCCTGTGCTTATTTTAATGTCTGGTTGGCTGCTCAACGCACGCGCAGCGATGCTGCTGGCCGCCATGACCGTGCTGGCAACTGTTGGTTTATTCCTGACCGAATCCTGGGGTTTTCTGCCACCACCGCTGGCCTCACCCATTGTGATTTACTTCGGCTGTCAAATTTTGATGTATCTCCTGTCGGCCGCGCTGGTGGTTTTTGTCCTGCGTGCCGAATCAGGATTGGCCCCCGATGGGCTGAAGCGACGCGCCGTGGGCATTACGCAAGACATCACCGAGCTTAAACAGGCGCAGGCCGCGCTGCAGGAAAGCGAGCAACGCTACCGCACCATGATCGAATGGACGCCCGAATCGATCCTGGTGCACCGGATGGGAAAAATTCTTTATGCCAACCCGGCCGCGATCAAGCTGTTTGGCGCACCGGATGCCTCCAGCCTGCTGCTCAAATCAACGTCCGAACTGATTCACCCGGACGACTTGAAGTCCCAGACCGAGCGCATGAAGAGCATCAATGACCATGTGCCCATCACGCCCATGGTGACGGCCAGATTTCTCAAGCTCGATGGCCGTGTGATTGATGTTGAAGTTCAGGGCACCGCCATCGTCTACGACGGCGAGCCCGCGATTCACGTTTGTATTCGCGACATCAGCGCGCGCAAGCAGATGGAGGATCAAATTCGTCAATTGGCTTTTTTTGACCACCTCACCCAACTGCCCAACCGGCGTCTGCTCACCGACCGTTTGAGCCAGGCCATGGCCGTCAGCAAGCGCAGCAGCTGCTTTGCTGCCTTGCTGTATCTGGATCTGGATAACTTCAAGCCGCTCAATGACCGGCATGGGCATGCGGTGGGTGATTTGCTCTTGATGGAGGCCGCCGCACGGCTGATGAATTGCGTGCGGGAGGTGGATACGGTGGCGCGCTTCGGCGGTGACGAATTTGTGGTGCTACTCGCTGAACTGGATGCGAGGCAAGCTGAGTCAGCAGAGCAAGCCGCGATCGTGGCAGAAAAGATTCGTGCCAGCCTCTCAATACCCTATCAATTGACAGTCAAGACCAAAGAGAAAGTTGCCACACAGATCGAACATCACTGCACCATCAGTGTTGGCGCGGTGGTTTTCCGGGGTCCAGAGAGCGACCCGGACGATGTACTCAAGTGGGCCGATACCGCCATGTACCAAGCCAAGCAGGCGGGCCGTAATTCAATTCGGTTTTATGCCAGTACCGAACAAGTGAGTGACCACCTGTTTTAAGCGTCTTATTCAGGCTCCGGCCGCAGCACAAAACGTCTCACCATCGCGCCGCCCAAGATCAAACGCGCACTGTACGGCTGTATCGTTGGTGTAGTCCCAGGCACCGACCGGAACCGGCTGCGATGGCTGCACATAGGTACGCCCAGGAATTGAGGGTAACTTGGCGAAGTGTCGGGT
>Ga0209913_1000995_pt1 | contig 18614 bp, 18 predicted proteins | sample PersoiDNA2013203_FD_185805 | JGI IMG/M metagenome (GOLD analysis project Ga0209913, IMG submission 185805) | Permafrost soil microbial communities from the Arctic, to analyse light accelerated degradation of dissolved organic matter (DOM) -... | ecosystem: Environmental > Terrestrial > Soil >... | reverse complement strand
GACGATGATGTGATGCCATCCTATACTCAGATCTTCAGGATTGGGGGGGTAGGATGGGAAGCCTTTCACGCGTGCTTGCAGTCGTATCCGCGGCGCTAATGCTGACGGCATGTTTTGACCCCCACGTTTCTGGCACTTACGTTGCCACCCGCTCATCAGGGGTAGAACTCTTGGAGCTTACCCAGTCTCAAGGTGACGTAATCGTCGGTAGCCTTCGGTCCATTGAGCTCTCCGGCAGTGGCGAGATCAATACGTTGATGGCCAATGTCAGAGGAGCCGTTGATGGCGAAAGACTGACACTGGCGATCTCTACACCTAGGAGCTCGACTGCGCTGAACTACTTTGACTGATAGGGATTGGCTAAATGATTCCGTCCTTAAACTGCACAGCTTTTTGCATTGCGGATTCGAGGTTTGGAGGTCGTAATCTTTGAATGTTTTTTGAAAAAACTTTAAAGATTTCTTTTCTGCAGGGCTCCCATGATTCTAATATTTCAACGTCTTCTGAATATAATGCCATTACACTTTTTCCAATCGATTCTACTTTGTTATGGTAGCTAAATGCTCTGTGTCCTCTCTGCGCAATCTCAGTATATAAAAATTCAAGAGAAAGAATCTCGGAACCCGTTCCAGCGCTCTGAAGATCTCTAAGATATTTGCTTTTCTTTTTTCGATCGTTTAACGCGACTTGGTTGAGGTAGGCTATGAGCGCTGATTGGTGAGTAGGGGTGTCCCAGTTAATTGTTAGTATTATATTAATATTCTCAGAGCTAGGCTCCCATTCAAAAAAATTTAACTCGTTGCCGCATGGTAGCGATCTGTGTCCTCTATGTAGCATCTCTTTATTTAAAAGCTTAAATGCAATAGTCTCAGAAGAGTCTCCTGATTTTTGGAGTTTGTCAATGTATCCGTTTTTCTTTTCTAGATCAGATTTCGCCATTTGATTTAGATACGCCATGAGCGCGGCTTGAAGATTAGGGCTTCCCCAATCGACTATTCGATATATATTGTTTTTTTTGAGTTTAAGCCTGCATTTGTACAGGGTTGGCAGAATAGGCAGTTCGCCGTCAATGAATGCATGCGCGCCAATACATACTAGAGCTTGTTTGAAGGTGCCAAAATGGCTTCCAGGGTTAAATGATGTGATGCCTCTGGTCAGGCTGCCATGGTAAACAATATACCCTTCATCTTGATCCGGTTTTTTACTATTCGCAGCTATGGGTGAGCTCATTGCTATTAATCCTTGGTGTCCTTGTCGGAGAAAGCTCTAGCTAGACTCAATGGGAGGGAGCGGTTCAGCTGTGCATCGTTGATATTATCTTTAAGTTGGTGGTGATTAATGATGAATTTCACATCGGGCGATTTTTAATAAGCATAAGGACGTCCGTTATCTTAGCGGTATACCTCGATGCAGATCAATTTTCCGCGCGATAGCTAGTGCAGCATCCAGTTCACTGATTCCTTGCTTTTGCATAAGCGCGAAGCGCTCGGCCTTCTCTTCTGGCTCTGTCATTGCCATCGCCAGGTAAAGGCTTGGCGGTACTGCTCGAAAAAGCACTTCGGTGGACTTCGACAGGACGACCCCCTCCGTGAATTTCCCTGACTCTTTACGGGCTGAAAGCATCAGCGCTTTTTGAGCATCATTGAGTTCGCGGAACCGTGCAATTTTGTTGACCTCGTCAGGTGGCATGTTCAAGCAGATCCACCACTCAATCATGTTCAACATCGGCTCTGCTGCTTTGGGCAGGTCATCGATATTCTGAGTAGCTAACCAGTACCACGCTCCGAGCTTGCGCCACATCTTGGTGATCTTGAGGACGTAGGGAGAGAGCAGAGGGTTCTTGGTGATGATGTGTCCTTCGTCAGTGACATTGATGATCGGCCGGCCAAGCATCTGATCGCGCTCAGCGATGTTGTTCACCGTGTTGATCAACGAGATGTAAGCAATCGAGAGTTGAGCGTTGTAGCCCTCTCGGGCATAGGTGGCGAGGTCGACAATGGTGATGTCAGCTTCCGGCCACGGCGTACCGTCACGGTTGAATAGATTGCCATCAGAACCCTGACAGAACATGTCCATTGCGTCGGCCATTTCAAGCATTCTGATGCGCCTTTGTTCTGGCAGACCTGCATCATTACCGGCGGTTCTCAGGGCGTCTCGTACATCCTGGGTCAGAACCGTTCGGTGTTGGTCTGTGCAGGCTGCTGCTGCATCGATGATGCATTGGCGGATCATGCTTCGATCGGCGCGAGTCAGCCGCTGCTCTTCCTTCTCTTCACCGCCGGTAATCATCAGGCGTGCAGTGATTTCGAGTTCGCCCAGCACGTCTCGCTCGTCGTCTTCCGTGAGCTCTGAATCGTCCAACGCTTCGGCATCCAAGGTCCTGACTTTGCCTGGTGTATCAATCAAGCGGTACGCATCGGCAAAGGGCGCGAGACTGACACCCGAACCTGGCGCCAGCTTCACAGAGTTGACCGTCATGCCCAGGCGTTTGGCGAAGTCTGCGAAAAGACCAAAGCTATTGCCGGCCTCTGCAATGAAAATGCGTGGCCTGTACACCGCAGTGACCTGGTTCAGAATGTTGTTCAGAGTTGCTGACTTGCCGGCGCCGGTTGGGCCGAACAGAAACAGGTGAGCATTCATCTGCCTGTCGAGACGGTTGAGCGGGTCAAAGGTGACCGTGCCCCCGCCACGGTTGAAGAAGGTTATCCCGGGATGGCCAGTGCCTTCGCTGCGCCCCCACACCGGCGCCAGGTTGGCAAGATGCTGTACAAACATCAGTTGCGTGTACCACTCGCTATTACGAACGCCTGGGTTGAACACACAAGGCAGCCAGCGTAGATAGCTGTTGAGTGGCGCTACCTCATGCTCGTCGCGCACGGGCTGTAGTCCGGCGTTGAGCATTACGTTGTGAAGCTGCAACGTGCGTTCGTCTAGCTGCCCAAGGTCCTCGCCGCGCAGATAGAAGGCTACGGCTCCTCGGTACAACTTGTGAGCGCTGCCGATGTGGGATCTCGCTTGTTGGACGTCTTCCCTGGTTTGCTCTGACGCCAACGTATCACCGACTGACTTGCTCGCAAGGTGATTAAGGTGCGCTTCCAGCATGTCCTGGGGTGTGACCACAAGCGTGATACACAAAGTGGTTTCTTCAGGCATCTGATCGAACAGGGCATTGGTAGCATCGCCACCTTTAGGCGTTTCGCCTGTCAGGTGACCTGTGGGGGGAGGGGACCGAAGACGATCAAGTACCACCACACGGTGCGGCATGCCATCCAGGTACCAAAGGCCCTGTTCTGCATCTGAACGGGGTTGTTCGAAGAACAGTCGTTGCGCAAAGTCTGTACCACTGGCGAGCTCCAGTTCATCATCTGGGTTGTCTTCTGGCAGCGCCGCCAATTGGTAAAAGGTTTTTCGTGCTTCTGCGGTATTGCCCAGTAATCGCGGATTCGGGTTGAACCATCGCAATAGCCAGTTGTGAGTCTGTGAGGCAATCATGCGGCAAGATTTCACGCCAGCATTTCCCAGCCCGGCCACCAGGCAATCACAAATGCTGTTGAGTGCCTGCTCACTGGATTGACCCCGGCGGGAGGGCGAGCCTTTGCTGCGGCGATAGACGACCATCCGTACTTTACGGGTTTGGCCCCGCCATGGAAGTTTGGTCACCGCTGTGTCTTCGAATAAACCACCCGACTTGGAAATAGCCTGCAGGTGCTGCTCGAACATCTGGATGTAGTACTCAGTGAAAGCCGTTCCTTGGGCGCGGGGTTGGATGTATGCCCTGAGATTTCTCATGTAGCCATCCCAGTCCGTTTCATTCTGCGCATAGAGCTGAACGACCCAGGGTTGGTCTTCCAGTTCATCGAAGCTGTCCTGCAGCGCGTTCTCCAGAGCGTCTCGCACTGTACGCAGCCAGCTAGCCTCCCGTCCTTCTGTACCAACCGGCGTCAGTTCGTAAAACGCAGCCACTGACTCGCCATCTTCAAGCAGCATGCATTGGGAGTCAGGAAGAAATTCAACCCAAGGCAGCATGTCGACAAAGCTGGGTGCTTTTGCGTAGAGGGCTCGCTCATCGGCTACTGTGCTTGGACGCTCTTGAGAAGTCCTCCACGCACCAGGTGCTTGTAATCCGTGGGCTGCAAGCTTATCGACGTGATCCTGCCCTGCATCCGTCATTTTCTGATCCATCAGTAGTCCTCCGTCCGCTCGCCAGGCAAGGCGTATTGCACGCGCTGGTAGAAGGGGAAGATGGTGCTGTACCCGGGCACAGGAACGGGATCAGTGCCTGCCAAGTGAGGGAAGATGTACATCACCAGGTCAGGGTTAGGGAGGCGTTTAAACTGGCTGTAAATCTCGGTCTGAGCGGTTCGAGTGTAGGTGGCTAGATCAAGTGTCGATACATCCATTGGCCTGCGCAAGGACACGCGTGCGTCATGCAATTGCCGATCGACAGTGCTTTGTGACGCAGACCTGGCGTTCGCATCCCAGATGTCCACCATGTTCTGCGGGCCGTGGGGGAGTAGTTGATCCTTGTCGGTGCTGCAGCCAGCGATGAACAACATACCGAGTAGAACCAGCAACCAGGGGTTAATCGAGCTCGGGTACATAAGTTCCTCCAGAAGCGTGCCGCACCTTGCGGCCCAACGTTTCGTAGTCGATCTCCAACTGTCGGTCCAAGTGCACGGACACTTGGGCACCGGGCTGTACGTAGATGGCGGCGAAGGCTTGGCCGTAGAGTTTGTTAACCCAGTCACCGATGTCTTTTACGCCGCCTGAGAGGATGGTATTCATCGCGTCGGTTCCGGTTGAGCCATTACCTACTGGCGTGCCGGATGCACTGAACAACGTGTTTGAGCCTTGCTGGTCTGATTCCAGCAGTTTGGCCACGCCGGCGCCGGCGGCGGTGATCAAGCTTTTGGTACCCAGGTACTGCTCAGCGTTGGAGCGTCGTTCACCCGAAATACAGGGGATGCCATAGGGATCACTGAGCCAACCAATCCCGCCCTGGATCTTATCCATTTGCGTTCCACTGGATTGGCCTGGGCTTTGACGGTTGGTGAGCTTCTGCGGGGTGGGTACCGTGCGGATGCGACCGTCATTGAATACGAAGGTCATGCTGATGATTTGCCCCCGCACACAGGAAAGCGTCCAGTCACCCGCCGCAGTTCCGCTGATCACTGCGCCTGCGACGTCCGGCAGATCAATGCCATTGGCTGTGAGGTTGTCTGGGCCAATCAGTACTTTAAAGGGGTAGGGGTCGTTAACCACGCCATCTACCGGTACCCGGCCGATTAGTGCCGTCATGGCGATGGAGCCTGTGAGTGTGCTGTTCTCCGGTAGGGTGTAGACGGGCTTGGCCAAATCTTTCTCCTCGGAAGTTCTGATGTTGCGTCCAACAGCTCCGGTGGTTGCTTTCAGTTCTCGTTGACCGCGATTGATCTCATCGCTGAAGGCATCAGGAAAGCTGAAGCCTGCAGACGGTTTGTTGGAGCCGCTCGGTATCGGTTTACCCTGTGAATCCACCGTCGTGGCGTCCTGAGGGGCGATCCAAATCAGATCATCCTCACCATTGGAAAACTGGTTGCCATCCCCAGGCTGCAATCCCAGGCCTATGGGAAGGTCGGCGCTTCGGTTACTCAAAAAGTCTGTGGAGAGGCGTTGCTTGAGATCGTCCAGCAACGTTTGTGTTTCCTGTTCGTTTAGCCGACGCTGGTCCTTGGGCGGGAGCTTCTGCAACTCATTGCTCAAGGCTTGCTGAATGCGTTTATCAATCTCACTGTCTCGTTGGCGTAAACGGGTGTTTTCTTCTTGTTGGCCCTTGTTGTCGGAGAGCAACGCTTTCAGTTCGCTGCGCATCGCCTTGGTCTGGGCAACCAAGGTAGCCACGGTGTCGTTCGGTGTATCGCCTTCAATGCCTAACTGCTTCATTTCCTCCTCGGTCAGTCGTGGTTCGTTAGCCTTAGAGGGCGATGCTGAAGGCTGTTTGTTGGCGCAGGCTTTGAACGCTCCAAATACGACCAGAAGTATCAAAGGTAGGATCAGCCACTTGAGTAAGCCATTACTGTGCATTGGCACCTCCATGGGATGGCTTGAGGTTGATGCTGGCGTCGATCTGTCTAACCGTAGGTGGCAATGCTTCAGCTAAGCCTTTGCCCCGGGTCACCAGGTAAGCGACGGTGGTGTCGGCGGCTATGCCGACGGGGCCGAGGGTTTGATGCTGAAACGCCGCGGTGATGAAGTCGCCCTGTAACTCGCGAGGGTCCAGGCTTAAGGTGAGAGCCGATGTGTTGCTCAGCTTGATGGCACTGACGAAGTAGTTCTCCAATTGCCAGGCGCCAAGGAGAGAGGCGTTCACCGGCTGAGTCGGCATCAGGTTAGTTAGATCCAGACCACGGCGTTGCTTGATCTGAGTGACGCCCGGGAGCCGTTCTACAGTGCGTAAGGGGGCGTAAAGGCTCTGTGCGGCATAGCGAGTGAGCACAACCGGTATTGGCGTCTCACGGCGCCCTGGCGTCGCTTGTGCTGGATCTGGGGAGAAGGGTTCGGCGCCGATATCCGCCTGCTCGGGATCAGATCCGTAACGCTTAGGGGCGCGGGAACCTTTGACGATTTTTACGGGCTCAAGTAATGGCTGATCGTTGCCCTCTGTAGCGGCGATATCCACCAGGATGATTTCGCCGGTACGCACATCTTGAAGTTGTAGTCGCGTGTGGGCGATTGGCGCGCTGGCCCTCAGGTACAACGCGCCGCCAGTGCTCTGAATCCGCAGGGTGTCAGTAAGCGCTCGTGGTACGCCGACTCTGACGTTCTGATCGATGAAGATGACGCGCTCTTGGCCAACATGCAGAGGCACAGGCAACGGCAGTCGTTCCCAGGTCATGATCTCGACAGCCTGTGCAGTTGTGAAAGCCATTCCAAGTGGCAGGGCGAAACGCAATCGGCGCATTACTGGCCTCCTTGCTTGTGTGGGGAGCGGCTGATGGGCGGGGCGGGAGGTGCGATGCGCTGCGGGGACGAGTCGTAGCAGTCCAGAGCCAGGCCAAAAGGGTTTTGCTCCGGGTCGACGTCCAGACGCACCACCTTCAAGGGATAGCGAACAAAGGCTTGCTTGACGCGCTCCGAGCCATAGAACTCTTCTGTGGCCAGGTCCAGGTTGACCAGCCAACGGTCTCGGCCTTGTACCTTGACGCGAAGCTCCGGATCTTCCCCATAGCCCCGTTCCGGGAGCTCGAAAACACTGCGAGTACGATTGCGCAGTTCGCTCGCCGTTTGACGCTTCTGAAAGTCGCTTTCAAGTTCGGCCTGGCAGCTCGGCGTCAGGTAAGCGCTGAGCTTATGGATCGCACGCGGGTAGTCTTTTTCCCCGTCGATGGGCCAGCGGTTGAGCTGCTGGAAGATGTAAAGACTGAAGGTGTAGACCGACTCCGGTGGTACCTCCCACCACTTACGCGTACTGCCCGAGCGCAGGTCTGGTGGATTGTGAATAGTCAGATCCCTCGGAGAGTCCCACCATCCAAGGCCCATCAACAGGGCTACACCGAGTAGCATCCCGCAGCCGACGCGCAGCGTTTTCACGTGAGATTCAAGTCGAGTGACCTCGTTCTTGAAGCGACTCATGGATGATGGCTCCGGCGAGTGCTCCAAAGGCCTGAGCGCACCACGATATCCGCTCCGCCAGTCCAAGCAGTGAGCAACGGGAAACGCTTGGCGATGGACCACTGCAGGTGCCTATAGAGCCACGTCTCGGGTTTGCCGCGCTTGTGACGTCGCAGCAGTTTTCCACCGATGAACAGACCGAGGGCGATGCACAGCATCATCATTGTGGGACCCAATGCAATGCTCTCGAAGAGCATTGCCGCTGCAATGCCGATCGCGATGCCTAGCACCGCGGAGGCAGCAACGGTGATCCACATCTCGTCAGCGGTAAGTCCCATGACAATGATGGGCTGACGGTTAAGCCGCGTGGGAATGAAGCGCAAGGTGCCGTCAGACAGTTGTTGATCTAAATCCCTTTTCATTGAGCAGCCGCCTCACAGCACGCCTGTGCCTTTTGTCAGCAGCCAGATGATGATCACCAGGAGCAGGGCGCCTACACCGCATGTCAGCCCGAATTGTCCCCAGGTTTTTTTGCCGCTTTGCACTTCGGAATAGGACCCATAGGCATGGTACGCAACACCGCAGAAGGCTGCGGCGGCAATGGCAAGTGCGATAAGCCCTACGATATCGAAACCATGGTTCTGCAGCGTTTGGATGATGCCGTTGCCTTCACCTCGACTGGGCGCCTCCATTTGAGGAAGGGCGGCGTGAGTGCCGGCAGACAAGATTCCGAAGCAGATCACGAAGTAGGGTGAACAGCGGCGAGCGAGTTTCTTGAAGATCAGGCGAATATGCATGGTGTGCCTCCAATGGCGATGCGCGAACGTTGATGCCGCATCAGTGCAGCAACAGGAATGTGAGCAGGATGTAGATGAGGGTCACCTTCGCGGCAAGGCCTACGAACTTTGCCTGTGAGATCTGGCCGGCTGCCCAGCCGCGATAGCCGCTACCGAGCGCCCAGGCAGCGAAGACCAAGGCACTGGCCAGGACCAAACCAATGAGTAGCGTTGTGCTTTGCTGTGGCGTAAATCCGCCCATTGCTTGAAAGGCCGCGAGCTGCTGTTGGCTCATGCTCATGGATGTGAGGCGCTTTGACGGATGTAGTGACCGGTCAACTCAGGAGGGTTACGCGGTTGAGCACGAGAGGGCGTGATATAGCCATTGATGCCCTGGCGGATTAGATCGATGTCAGAGGACAGGCGTGGGTAATCGAAGCTATAGCGGGCACTTGGATCGATCACAAACCTGTCGCGTGATGCAGCCTGGCGGCTCAGTGAGTCAAGCTGACGAAGGATCAGGGAGAACTGTTGATGCTCGTCGCTGGCAGCAAAGGTAGATGACAGCATGCAGCACGCCAGAAAAGCTGAAAGGCTGAGGGAATTGGGAGGGAGCATTGGTGGCATCCATGCGCAGAAGAGTTTTCTGAGTGTCTCGCATGGTAATAACCCTGGCAGTAGTAAAACTGGATTGGGTTGGGAGCCTTTTCGGTTCGTCGCCAGCTTTTCGACTACTGAATCATCCCTGACCTTGGTCATCTGTAATCGGTTGAAAGTGTCATACGCTGAATATTGCTTAAGGCTGCAATCGGCCCAGAGTGTGTAAAAACGATTTTCGGCGAGATAGGCATCTAAAAACGAACTGAAAATCGCGTCCCTACGCAAAATCTGTATCTGCTCACTTGCCGATAAATTTCAGATTTAACGTAAAAGCGCGCACTTCAATTTTGGCAAAGCGTTTTTACACAGCCTGGGTCGTTTTCTGCTCCGTCATGTAACCACGCTAGTCAAATCTGATGCAAATGATTGATCAGGTCGAATGCAAATGAATGGGCAAATCTGTGCAATTACCCAAGGCTCTCAGGACAGGCACCGCGCCCGCCTAGGTCCTATTTTGAGCAGGGGTGGCGCATGCTTGTATTGGTAAGGCCACAGATAAGTGGCCTTCTTAAATCTACTCATTGGCCGATCAAATTGCTCTCAACCATTCCAAGCAGGCCTTCAGCAACGGCGCCCCTGCCTCAGTTGATGCACGATCAGCGCCACGTAGAAAATCCTCTTGTTCAAGAATGGCTTCTTCGCCTTTTTCGTGTATACCGAATACATCCTCGATACAGCCGATAGGCCATACCCACGTAGTTCGGGCCAGAAGCTCTTGGTGAACTGATTCCGCTAATTTGAGGCCATCCGCGTCCTGTGCGAAAAGCGCCCAGGTATCTGCCGCTCTCAATCCACCAGCATTGACGGGCAGACCGTTCCCACCCAGCGGCACACCTTGCTCTGCTCCAATTCTGGCCAACACGTCTCTTACTTTGGCCATATCCTCACCGTCTTTTGATAACCAAGACTCGGCACCACTCCTGGCGTGTGTGAAAGCAAAATCCAAGTCTGCAATTACTCCACAGGTGATACCCATAGCTGAGAGCACCGAAACGCCTTTAGGGATGCTGGAGCAACTGCCTAGCGCCACAAAGCAGATGCGATCAAGTTCTGGTCTCGATCCATAAAGCCTTTCGTACGCCAACGGCAGCAGACGCTGATCGGTTTTACCTTCACAAAGAATTACCTTCTCGGCGAAGTAGATGTCAGCAACGTTGCCTAACTCGAAAAGAGTTCGCGATTGAGCCTGAGCTTCCTCCATTGCAGCAGCAACAGCTTCGCGTAACTGTGCGCGGACGACAGAGCCATCAACGGGATGCCTACGAACGATGACTGTATCTGGAGCGTTATCCCTGCTGAGCATTAGGGGAGAGTGGGTAGTGAACACAACCTGAAAGCCCGCAACCGAAAGTTGTTTAAGCGCTTCTCGAAGTTTGCGGACTCCTTGTGGGTGTAAGAAAAGTTCCGGCTCATCTATCAGCAGCATTCGCCTAGAAATTCCCTGGGCGGTGGCTTGGCGAAAATCCGCCAGCAACCGAATGAGCGCCATCTGAATCGCTCGTTGTGCGCCGCTTCCCACCTGATCAAATCGTCGACGGTCACCGGACGCCTCGTCGGTAACGTGTAGGTCTCCCGATTTAAAGAATTCTTTTACATCGATTGAGGGGACTTCTAAATCCAAGCGCAATCCTGGAAAGAACTCTCCAAGGGCAGCTGTAGCACTATTGTCAAAGCCTGCCAATACAGGAGATCTCTGATCGCCATCAACCGTCAATATGCGTCGAACTGCTTCCAAGGCTTGCGTGACTTCGACATGTGCTGTGAGGATTGGCGTCATGATTTCATCGAGCAGCCCGCGAATAGTGCTGCCAGCTTTTCCTTTTCCTAAATCCTCCGTCACATCGTCCATGGCTTGAATATGAAGAGCTTCTGGAAGCAGGGCAGAAACAACTGACGGCAGTCCTGTCGGGTACGCGCGCCAAGTCGTAGGAATGCCATTGGCATCCTTTTCATCAGGTCGCCAAACCTCCTGAACCGGCTTGGAGGTGCCTGTGCCGGTGGTGCGGATCCATAGCTCTCCATTAACGCAATAGGGTTCAATAGCTACGCGGTGTCTTGGCTCTGGAATTAACGCGATCAATTCCGGAGTTATTCCAGAAATACAGGCGCTGAGGACTATTGGCAACGCCGGATCAGAAGCATCATTTTTAGCGAACGCTTTCGGCGCCAGGACAATTCGGATTGCGTCTAGCACCGTGGATTTTCCAACGTTATTTTGCCCCACCAGAGGGGTAAAGCTGCCTAGGGATAAAGAGACGTTTTTACACGCCCGAAAATTCTGAATGTGGATCTGGGTCAGTCCATGCACTTCGCTTTCTCCTGATTTGCCCTAACTCAGGGATGCCGGGGCTTCGGAGGTGGAGCGTAGAACCTATTTCTCGGGTGTGCTTTATTGATGAGGGATTTTCGAGTCGAAAAGTCGTCTATCAACACGGAAGGATCTCGAAAGATTTTTCACGCGCGAACGGCACAAAACTCCCGCGTACCAACTAGTGATGGAAACTCCTAGAGTTCCGGTGGATCCCAACCCTCAAAATACTTGAGAGCGTCGAAATCGCCGATCAGATCCTTCGCTTTGGCTAAACGATCTAATACAGCTTGCCGCTCTCCTGATTCGAGACGCTCCGCTTTTTGGGCGATGTCGTCGAAGAAAACCCGAATGCTGTTCACTTTTGCCCAGGTCTGAATAACCGATTCGAGTCGATCGCGGCTGTCCTGAATCGACTTGAACCGACGCTTTTCCTCTTCCTTACGTCTCCACTCTTCCATCTCTAACTTGTGCCGCTGTCGTTCCTGCTCGCTCCACACTCGATGGATCTCAACCTTGGCAGCCAGAATCGGAGCCTCGGTGATCAGCGACTTTATGATGCTCTGGATTTTGCCGACCAAATCACCAGGCTTGTCTTCAATCCAGCGCTGAACCCACCCCACACCGTAGTACGGGGAGTACACCTGCAAACAGAGTTTTCCGCTTGGCATATCGGCGCTCATCATCCATCCATCTGGAAAATCGGAACGTCGTTTACTCACCGGCAGCGACGTCATTCGGATGTATTTCTTGTCTGGCCGCTTCACATTAACGTGTTCGCTGATCTCATAAATGGACAGACCAAATATGACCGCCCCGACGTAAGCCACCGTTGGACGCTGTGGCTGCCAAAGGGCAAGGGGGACGTACCTATTTGATGCTTTCTCCCGATGGTCCACGGACTCACGTCCCATGTGAGTCGTAGGATCAGATAGCGCGACCGCGAGACTCTTTTTCATCAGTGCTAAGTACAGCTGATTAGCAAAGTCGACGGCATGGCTTACCCCAGAGCGGCTTACTATCAGGTCTGCCATGGAGCGTTTCGATGGACGAAGGTAACCTTCATCTGTTTCGTGGGCTTTCTTAAAATGCTCCTCGATGTCTATCAATAGCGGATGCCGACGAGGAAGTAGTGCAAGACGATCAGCCAGCTTACCGCGGCTCTTTACAGGGGCTTTTGAAAGAGATCGGGAGATTTGCCCGGGCGCTCCATTCCTACTCCAGGCAACGAGCGCACCTGGTTGGGCATCAGGGAGTGCCGGCGGCGTTTTACGCTTCCCCACAGCCACTCGGGCCCAATATCCCACCGGAGGGCGGGGTATATTAAGTTTGGTAAAAATGCGTGCTAGGTAACTGGAGGAAACGCCATACCGCTCAGCTATTTTGGTCATGGGTGTAGACCAAGCCTGTTCGTAAAGAGACTCCCGAGTAATGGTGTCCTCCGACGAATCAGCAGTGGTGGCTGAGGCGTTTGGAATGTCTTCCATGCATGAGCTTCTTGAGGGTGATTGGCAAATTCACTAGTGACCACATCAGCCTAGCTCAAGGCTTATGACGATTATGGGATTGAACCCCGCACGCACACTGACACCCACGGCGCCCCCGATGATTAAGTTCCGGCACCGCCGGGGCCAAGAGCACCTTTTTAGAACAATCCATCATGTCTCTAACGTACAGAGTCATACACACGCATGAACAATCCCCCGAAGTACATCGTTTCGGCCACGTGAGTGGATAAGACACGGGTTGGTCGTTTCTGCTCTCATATCAGGCAAGAATCGGCCAAAAGCGGAAGGCCATGCAGCGACTTAGAGGGCGTCCATTTGAGAATTGAAGGTGTCTACGAAAGCGAGGGCGATTCAGACCGGTCGTTCACATTGAATTTGACCGGCGCTCACGATGGCTATTACCGGCGGCGAGTCTATTGGCGGCACGATTGCCGAATGGCAACAATGGGCCGAGGCTGTGTAAAAACGTTTTTGAGCGCGACAGGTACTCAAAACCGGACTGAAAATCGCGCATCCACGCGAAATCCACATCTGCTGACGTGCCGATAAATTTCAGATCTAACGTAGACGCGCACACTTCAATTTTGGCGAAGCGTTTTTACACACTCTGGCCCCATTGCTGCCTGTCATAGCAGTCGCTGGCCTAGCGTGGATATCTTTGCCAGCCTATTGTGCACATCATGTAACCACAAAAAACATGGAGCCCAATGATGAGGGCAGAACGCTATCGTGTTCGCTTAATGTTCGAATGGGGCGGCGGTTGCCTTTGGTGTGGAAACAATATTGCCCGGGATAAATTTTCTGTAGGGCCTATTGAGGAGAGGATACCACTCAGTGACGAAGTCCAAGGAATGCTTAACGAGCTTTCGCAGTGGCATGACACCTCGCTGAACTGGGATTACCCACCTGATCCCGGCCCTTGGAATGCAGACGATTACGCAAGATTTGACGAGGCTGCCGCTAAATTACTGAAATCCATCCAACAGGAATTGGGTGAAGAATTCGAGGTAGTGTACGAAAAACTTTAGCTTGTCGGTGTGAGCCTTCGACCTGATTCTGATAACGAAAGGATGCCGCTATAGATCGATCTCCCACCTTCGCGACAGGCCGCAAATGGCCGATTGTGTTGAAAAAGTCGGTCCTTCTAGGCTGCGCATGTACTGACTGCTGAAAATGCCTTTTTTGCACGCAGCTACGCGAAATCTGAGCCCGGAACCCTCTGCTCAAAGTAAAGGTTTCAATCTCAAACGCGTACTTTTCTGCCGTGGAAACCATGGCCGACTGTTTTCAACAGAATCGGCCGACTGCAGCCATTACAACCGACTATGATCAGTCATTACCATACTGTCAGGAGCGGCGTAACCCGCCATAGACGCATACTGATTACGCTCCTCTTTGTGCGCCTAAACCTAGTGAACCTTGTACATATCGAACGAATCGAGAATTCGAACAACTCTTCCTGTATGCACATCACGCTCGACAGACAGTCTCATTGCAAACATCTTTCTGACTGGCTCAGCATTAAGCTCAATTCCTGGAACGAAAATTTTGGCAGCATTGAGAGCGTGGACGACTTCGTTGCTACACCCTGCAGTATCCACGATAGACTCAACACCGTTCTCACACCGAATAGTGAGTTGAGTATCGAACATGCTCATTACTTCAAAAAATGCAATATCGCCAGCCCCATAGTCCGCGGCGTATTTTGCTTCTAGTTTTTGTAAGTCGTTAGGGTGTTGCTTAGAATGTTCAATGAGATCGCGAAGCGTCCCACTCTCGATTACGTGCGTGGAATCTGCATTGAAATCCTGCAGTAGAACACGCAGTGCTGCAATCGGTGCATCCTCCGGAAGATCCCCATCGAAATGGTGCGCCAGAATTGACACAGCGAGGAATTGGCAACCGGTGTCGTCGTCACCCCAATAGAAATCGCCCTGATTTTCGTAAAGGTCGCGCCTTGGTTCCAATGGGCGACTAGAAGTGGTCATCAAATTCTTCACTATAACCACATGAGCGTCGTTAACGATCGTAAGAGTGTACTGAAATTCTGGTATTTTCTGAAAATGCATCGTCGGATTTGCGAACACCCTGAGTTTCTTCTGAATGAAGCTCTTATTTGCATTTCCTTCCGCTTGGTTCATTCCGCTTTCAATCTTATCGAGGACGAATCGGTTCTTTGGATTCTTATATTTCATATACCGCCGCTCTTTTGTTAGCGCGAACCAGTAATATTCTCCACAACTTGACACCTCAAAATCACTAACTATATCTTCTGCAGAGAAAAAGTAGTGTACATGTTCGCCATCTTCGTCATGGGTATGTAAACTGCAAAAAAACTCCTTGCGCGGATTGTTGTTTTCCAGCACATAGGCTTTCTGCACTCTCACTGGGTTTGATTTTTCGAAGTACTTAGACTGGACGATTCCGAGGATTTGTATTTCGTGCGCTCGGCGACGAATCTCTTCCAGGCTGTCATATTGACGTTGTACGAGAAAATCGGCACCGTCAACATCAGCGGACCGCTTCAGAACCCAGAATCGAGATAGCAAGATCGCCTGCGTTAGACTTTCGCCACTTCTTCCGTTTTCTTCCCGTTTTGCAAGCTCTGACACGATGCGCCTCTTAGTCTATATGAGAATTTAACTTGTCAAATGTAGCGATGTTAGCCACCTAGGGGAGAGGGATCTGGGGGGAGGCTTGCCCAAGCCGGCAACTTCCACTTTGCGTTAACTGCGGTCTGTGATGGCCGGCGGCGGTCGACCAATAGTGGAGTCTGCCTCAGAAGTCAAAGCGGGCACTCCGCCAAAATACGCTGCCATAAAACTAAACAAAACGACACGTATGACCGTTATCATTCTGTTCAATCGTGGTTTTGGCGTATGGTAACCATAATCAATACTGGAAGCCATCTACCCTCTACTTAAACGCAAGAGGTACTTCCCCGCGATGGTGAGCTGTCTGAAAAGGTCATCCTTGTTTCTGTTTACCTTTCCAATCTTGACGCCATTGTTCTAAGTTAAATTCGTGATCGCCCGCAAAAAGCGACGATACCGTATCTTCAATCAACGATTCAAGGTCGGAGATCACATCGCCACCGGTAAGTACTCCAGCAATTGTTCCTCCTGTACCTGGCCCGCCGCGCTCGTGCTTTGCCCAATGAAATGAGTATCGCCCTTTTATAAAATCCGTGATGTATGCTTGAGCACATTTGCCGTCCCAGTGATGGCTGGGATAGAAATCTGCCAGTCGAAGCCATACATACTGTAAAAAGTTGGCAACGTCATAGCTGGCCATTCGCATTTGCGGGGTTACGCCGGTATCCCAGCCAAGATGGGCATTTTCCATAACCACTGAGCGAAGATCTGGAAGTGAGTAGATGAATCTCCAATGACTTTTTTCTTCGACAAGCCGCTCTGGGCCGCGTTGGAAGTCTTCGCCCTCTCGGACATCCGCTTCCGAGGGTAAGGGTTGCTTTGAAAAACTCTTCAACAATTCCTCAAGCCCAATGGGCTGCTTAGATTTGTTTGCAAAAAATACGAAAGTACCAGCCAACAACGTCGCAACGGCGCCGATGATTGCACCAGTTATTGATGGATCCATGTAACGTCCTTATTTTCGCCCGTGATCCCCAAAAAATACTTCTTTTGGAAGCGTTTTGCGACTGCAAGATCGGCTAACGAAACAAAAACTACAATTTATGGCGAGATTTTCGCGGTCTGAAGGTGCAGTTTGAGCAGCGGATTCAAAGTAGCCTCTCGGTCGCCCTATCAGACAACCGAGGGCAATAACTAGCCGTGATATCAGACGGTTGGTGTCAAGGAAGCTGCTGCATGGATGGGTAGCTCTATTATCTGGACAGGCCCGCCAGGAGTACTGCCCCTGAGGAAATTGGGGTCAGACCACCATTATTTTAAATGTGGTCTGACCCCAATTTTCGGGCGTTGGTGCAGCCGATCCAGAATCGTATATGAAATCCATCCATGTACGTCGTAAGGGTGCCTCAGATGAGGCACCGGCAGCCGTCCTGTTCCAAGTATCGGATGAAGCCAGCTAAACCACCGGATACACCTTCGTGGTCGACGATAGATTTGTCGCCTAAATGGTTTGTGATCCTGATGGTTGTCTCCCCCCAGGATCGCTTTCATTCCCAAGCAATGAATGTGATGGCTACTTCGTCGCTTCAATCACGTTAGTGAAGCTTCCCCCAATCCTATGGATGTGAAAGAAAGACGCCCGATTTTGCACTGAGACTAGGTCGTACTGGGCAAAGTGCGTCCATTTTGGCTTGACTGACTCTGAGTAGAGTACGAAATCGAATTCAGACAAGCTTAGTTCAACAATCAGTCCACTGATGTCCAAGTCGTAGCATGACTGAAGGGTCTTCAGTTTTGTGGATGGGAATTTGGTTCTGAAAATATCGTTGTATTTTGGCTGGAAGTAACGAATAAGCGCCGCTTCAATCAATGAGATTTTTTGTTTCTTAGAGGGAGGGTTATCTATAGCGTTGAAAAGTCGCTCTTCGTTCTCGTTTGTATCAATAGCACCTGGGGCGCCATCCATCCCGCTGATAATCTGGTCGTGTTCGAATTCAAACATGAAAAGGACAATCTCCCGATCCGGATACTCATGCGCCGTCCTGGCTAAGATTTTCTGCAGTGTAGAGTGGCTTTTGAGGCGCGTCTGAGCAGAGCGACTACCGTCGCCAAAAGCCTGCCCTACGTACAGCGTATCAAACTGGTTAAAGACTCCCGCCTCATTTTGATAGTCTGCCACCAATGCGAGCGTGCTCGCGGTCAAGTAACGTACTTTCTCGTTTGCGGGGTCCAGCGTCCAAATGTTCCGATGGGGATAGGGCTCTACCGTAACCTTCACCGCACCTTCGCTGAGCTCGAAAGGGTAATCTTTAAAAGACAATACCTGTTCCACGCCATTGAGCCTGTAGCCCACTTCACCGCTGATCGTTGACGTGATTGGGTCGTGGGCACATGATTTAATATAGCAGGCAGGCCTCGCCGCGATGATATAAATGTGCGATTTGTAAGCAACATCTTGACTCGCCCCATCGAACTCAATGTCTGACATCAAGTCATTCGCGGTCACCAAACACCAGCGCGTATTTTTATAAGCGATCGCAAATTCCGTAATATACTTCCGCTTCTTCATCCCAATTCCTTGTTGTGGACTTCACTGTTAAAAACTGTCGCTGATTAATGATTGCATAGTGCCACGATTATTGCGCTTTCCTCTCTGGAAGGCAAAAAAAGGTTCCTCACGGATTGCCTGGAAATCATTCTTGATCTTCATGAAAAAAAATCGTTGCCCCGCCATCTGCTTGATCACCTTGAACCGGTTGTTAAGAGCTTCCAACTGCCCCGTGTGCATCGCACACCTCACTCTGCTCAGGATGCCGCGCCAGCATCCTTTCGGGCGTTTAGCGAGTTGCTTCAACGCCGGTATTTCGCTTTGGTCAACCAGCTTTAGCCGCTGTTTCCATGCTGATCGCCAACACCAGGCGGTAGTGGGCGATCACAGGGCTTTGAGCTCTACCTTCATTAGATAAATCGTCATCAGCGATTGGTTCGCCGCCAGCAGATCCGGCAGATGAACCTACTAATCTTCGCGCTTGATATTTTTTTTGTATTGCGTAGCAGTAGCCATCGCGCCTGTTTGAAACCGGCGTTCTTGTTTCCGTCGTTCCTAGGATTCCGTGAAGAACCAAAAAAAAGGGGCAGTGACTCTGACAATAGCTGGTGGTACTACGATATCGATTGG